>Ga0256832_1000545_pt1 | contig 24617 bp, 27 predicted proteins | sample 134614metaG_FD_190534 | JGI IMG/M metagenome (GOLD analysis project Ga0256832, IMG submission 190534) | Hydrothermal vent microbial communities from Lau Basin, Pacific Ocean - 134-614 | ecosystem: Environmental > Aquatic > Marine > Hydrothermal vents | place: Pacific Ocean: Lau Basin | collected... | reverse complement strand
GAGAAGAAGGGGGGCGAGGCGCTGATGTCGATCGAGATGGACCGGTCCCTGGCCGAGGTCCCCCTCCTTTACCTGAACCACCTCCCCTACGTGCTCTGGGCCCGGGTGGTGCCGCCGGTGCCGGGGGCGTAGACCAAGCCCGGGCGTCCACGCCTGGCTTACGAAAACGCCGCAAGATACAAAAGCCGCACCCCGCTCGAGGCTCCGCCTAAATGCATTGTTCGGGGCGGTAGACAAGCGCTCTCCCGCTCGTCCGCGGCCTCGACAACCCGGAGGTCGTTGTAGCCTTGGGGCGTATGCGGCCGCTCTTCGTCTTTGACCTCGGCCCCGAGGCCCGGCCCGAGGACCTTCGTCCCCTCAATACGCCGCTTCCCGAAGGGGCGCTGCTTTACCTCTCGGGGTTTGCCCTAAAGGCCCTCCCCGAGCACCTCGCCGAGGCCCTCGCCGAACAGGCGGCAAAGGGCCGCATCGAGCTTTTGGGGGGCGGGCTTTTTTCCCCCTACCTCCCCCTCCTCCCCGAGCGCGACGCGGCCTGGCAGCTCTCCGATATGGCCGAGCTGATCGAGGAGCGGCTCGGGGTCGAGGTCGAGGGGGCCTACCTGGCGGACGGGGCCTTCGACCTGCGGCTGGTGCCGATCCTCGCTGAAGAGGGCTACACCTACGCGCTGCTCCCCAAAGCGGCCCTTAAAGCGCCCGCCCACGTCGAGGTCGAGGACCGGAGCATCCGGCTCTTTCCCTTTGCCAAAGGCCAGGTAGACGACCGGCCGCCGGACCCCAACGCCCCTTACCCGGCGGCCTTCATCGAAGGGGGCGACCATCCTCGAATGCTGCCGCGGCAATCCGCCCGGGCCAAGGACCTCTACGCCAAGATGCGCTGGGTCTCGGACAAGCTCGAGGAAGCCCACCGCGCCCCCGAGCCCGCCTACCAACGCCTCTACCGCGGTCAGTGGGGCCCAGCCTACCGGGGCCAGGACCCGGCCGCCGCCTGGGCCCACCGCCAGCTGATCGCTGCCGAGAACCTCTCCGACCCCCGCAAGTACGCCTGGGTCGAGGCCAGCGTCGAGGACATTGACGGCGACGGCTACCCCGAGGCGGTACTGGAGAGCCACGTGATGGCCGCCTTTTTGCGCCCCGCCGAGGGCGGGCGGCTCGTTGCCCTGGACCTGCGCGACCCCGAGCTCCCGGTGCTGGCAGCGCGGAGCCTGGGGCTTTCCTACCACGCCCGGGACCCCGAGCGGCTGCGGCCAGTCTTCGACCAAACGCAGTTCGAGGCCAGCCGCTACCGGGAGCGCGTCCACCTCCTCGCCCGCGGCCGGCTGGGGACAACCCCGGTGGAGGTGAAAAAGACCTACAAGCTCCGGGCCAAGGCCCGCCGGCTCGAGCTCGAACTCCGGGTGCAGAATCTGGGTCGGCGGCCGGTTAGCGGCCATTTCGCCCTCGACTTCTGGCCGCGCCCCGAGCCCCGCCTTGCCGAGACGGGCGTTCGCGTGGGCCCGCTCACGATCCAGGCCCCGGGGGCGCGCGTCGTCGCGCGGGATGGAGGGCTTTTCTTCGTCTACGCGCTAGAGCTCGCCCCCGAGCGCGCCCGCCGCTTTAGCCTGGTTTTCGAGGAAGACGCTTGACCCGCGTATTCGCCCTGCTGCTCGCGCTCGAGGCGCTGGCCCTCCTGCTCGGGGGGCTCGGGATGGCCTGGATCCGCACCCCCTTTTGCCACCCCTGCCACCCGGCCCGCGACCTGGACGCGTTTTTTCTCCTCTACTGGAGCCTGGTCGGGCTCGAGGCCCTCTTCAGCCGGCTGGCCCCGGCCTCCTTCGGCGCCACCGAGGAGCTCATGCGGCAGCTCGGACGGCAGCTGGCGCTCACCCCCCGGCCCCGCCTCCTAGCGATCTCGATGGCCCTGGCGAGCGCCCTCGGCGAGGAGGTGTTCTTCCGCGGCTTCCTCTTAAGCCTCCTGGTCCGGGCGCTCGGCCCCGGACCCGGCCTCCTGCTCGCCGCCCTGGTCTTCGCCCTCTTCCACCCGGTGCCCAACCGTCAGGTCTGGCTCTACCCGCTTTACGTCTTTTTCGCCGGGGTGCTCTTTGGCCTCGCCTACCTCCTTTCCGGTTCTCTCGTCCCCGGAATGCTGGCCCACTTTCTCTACAACCTGAAGGGGTTTTTCGAAGCCCTGGACGAGGGCGAAATGCCCCGGCCACCTCGGTATCCTTAGGGGCGGAGGTGGCTACTATGCCCGAGTTCAAGAAGATCAAGGTCCCCGAGTGGGGGGAGAAGATCCGCATCGAGAATGGCAAGCTCGTCGTGCCCGACCACCCCATCGTCGCCTTCATCGAGGGCGACGGCACCGGCCCCGACATCTGGAACGCCGCCCAGCCGGTCTTCGACGCCGCGGTAGAGAAGGCCTACGGCGGGCGGCGGAAGATCGCCTGGATGGAGGTCTACGCCGGCGAGAAGGCCAACCGGGTCTACGGCGAGGAGGTCTGGCTGCCTGAAGAGACCATCGAGGCCATCAAGGAGTACCTGGTGGCGATCAAGGGCCCCCTCACCACCCCCATCGGGGGCGGGATCCGCTCGATCAACGTGGCCATCCGCCAGCGCCTCGACCTCTACGCCTGCGTCCGCCCGGTGCGCTACTTCGAGGGGGTGCCGAGCCCCGTCAAGCACCCCGAGCTCGTCAACATGGTGGTGTTCCGCGAGAACACCGAGGACATCTACGCCGGCATCGAGTGGCCGGCAAAGAGCGAGGGGCAAAAGAAACTCCTCGGGTTCCTGGAAGAGAACTTCCCCGAGGAATATAAGAAGATCCGCTTCCCCGAGACCTCCGGCCTCGGCCTCAAGCCCATCAGCGAGGAGGGCACCAAGCGCCTGGTGGAGGCGGCGATCAACTACGCCCTGGAGAACGGCCGCAAGAGCGTGACCCTGGTCCACAAGGGCAACATCATGAAGTACACCGAAGGCGCTTTCCGCAACTGGGGCTACGAGGTCGCCCGCGAGAAGTTCGGCGCCGAGCCCCTGGACGGCGGCCCCTGGCACGTGATGAAAAACCCGAGCACCGGCGAGGACCTGATCATCAAGGACGTGATCGCCGACAACTTCCTGCAGCAGATCCTCACCCGCCCCGCCGAGTACGACGTGATCGCCACCCCGAACCTGAACGGCGACTACATCTCCGACGCCCTCGCAGCCCAGGTGGGCGGGATCGGCATCGCCCCCGGGGCCAACATCAACTACATCACCGGTCACGCGGTCTTCGAGGCCACCCACGGCACCGCCCCCAAGTACGCCGGCCAGGATAAGGTGAACCCCAGCTCGGTGATCCTCTCGGGCGAGATGATGCTGCGCTACATGGGCTGGAACGAAGCCGCCGACCTGATCATCAAGGCCATGGAGGCCACGATCAAGGAGGGCCTCGTCACCTACGACTTCCACCGCCTGATGGTGGCCGAGGGCCGGGAGGCCAAGCTCCTAAAGACCAGCGAGTTCGGCCGCGCCCTGATCGAGCACATGTAGGCCCGGGGGCCGGGATGACCCGGCCCCCTTGCTTGATCAGTTATTATGGAAGTGTCATGCTGAAAGAATTTAAGGAATTCATCCAACGTGGCAACGTGCTCGACATGGCCATCGGCATCGTCATCGGCGCCGCCTTCGGGGCGGTGGTCAAGTCCTTCGTCACCAACGTGCTCATGCCCCCCATCGGGCTGTTGCTCGGGGGCACCGACTTTTCCAACCTCTACCTGCTCCTCAAGGAGGGCAACCCGCCCGGGCCCTACGCCAGCCTGAAGGCGGCCCAGGAGGCCGGGGCGGCGGTGCTGGCCTGGGGGGTCTGGATCAACGAGGTGATCAACTTCCTGATCATCGCCTTCGCCATCTTCCTCGTCGTACGTACGGTCAACAACATGAGGAAAAAAGAGGAAGAAGCCGCCGCCACTGAGCCGCCCCCGCCGCCCGAGGAGGTCGTGCTCCTGCGGGAGATCCGCGACGCCCTAAAAAAGCAGGGTTAGCGGCGCTCAATCACAAAAAGTCCGACGAAAAGCCCGCCCAGCTCGACCACGCGCACGTGGCGACGCCTGAGGGCGGGCCGTTTTTTTAATAAGGGGTCGATCCAGCCCCGTCGCTGGACGAGGAGGCCGAGCCGCCCGCCGGGCCTGAGCACGCGCTCGGCCTCGGCCAAAAAGCGGTCATAGAGCGCGCGCAGGTTCTCCTGGCGTCCGAGCCGGCGGCCGTAGGGCGGGTTCGCGGTGAGGTAGTCGAGGCTTTCGTCCTCAAAGGCATGAAGCCGCCGGGCATCGCCGTGGAAAAAGCGCACCCCCGCCACGCCGGCGGCGGCGGCGTTGGCCCGCGCGCCCTCGACGGCGCGCGGGTTCTTATCCAGGCCCATCACCTCAAGGCCGGGGAAGGCCTGGGCGGCCTCGATCGCGATCGTGCCCGAGCCGGTGAAGGCGTCCAGCAGCCGCCCCGGCCCCCGGACGCCCATGAGCCGCAACAGGCCATAGGCCACCGTGGTCTTGAGCGCCGCCGGCGGGGCGTAGACCTTGGGGTAGCGTCGGGAGAGGGGCCGGCGGGTCAGCTGTCGGGAGACGAAGAAACGCTCCTGAAAGAGATCAACGCGAAGGAGGAGATCCGGGTTTTCAAGGTCCACCGGGGCGCCGTAGCGGGCCACCAGCCGGGCGCCGAGGGCGCGCTCGAGCTCGGGCGAGCGAAAGGCGTGCTCGCCCCGGCGGTGGACCCGCACCGCGAAGGAGGCCCCCGCGGCGAGCTCGGGCAGATCGAGCGGCAAAAGGGCCCAAAGGGCGTCCGCGAGCGTGCGGCCCGCAAGCACCCCCGCCCCCAAAAGCTCGGCGACGTGGTGGACGCTCCGCATCGTCCATAGCGACCCGGTCCCCTCCCCCTCTACCAAGAGCAGCCCGCCATACCCATGGGGGCAGGTCGCAACAAGGGCATACCCCTTCTCCCTGGCTTCATCTGCGGCGACGTCCTCGAGCCCGGGGTCGGCGGTGAGTAAAAGGCGCATTCGTTCATTATGCTAAGGAGGCATGAAGCCCTGGAAGCGGCTCGCGCTCGAGTCCCTGGTCGAGTGGCCGGTCAAGATCGTCAAGGAACGCCTCGTCACCCACACCGGCCAGGAGATCACCTACATCTACCGCCCGGGTCCGGTGGAGGCGGTCTTCGTCCTGCCCGTCACCCCCGAGGGCGAGGCCTTCTTCGTCCGCCAGTACCGCCACCCCACGGGCAAGTTCCTGCTCGAGGTCCCGGCCGGAAAGGTTGACGAGGGGGAAGCGCCCGAGGCGGCGGCCCGCCGGGAGCTCTTGGAGGAGGTCGGGGCCGAGGTCGGCGAGCTGATCGCGCTGCCCCCCTTCCACCCCCAGCCCTCCTTCAACGCCGTCGTTTTCAGGCCCTTCCTGGCGCTCTCGGCCCGCCAGGTGCAGCCCCCGGACCTCGAACCCTCGGAACTCCTCACCCCGGTGCGCCTGCCCCTCAAGGAGGCCTATCGCATGCTGGAGGCGGGCGAGATCGAGGACGGCTCCACCGCCCTCACCCTCTTCTACGCCCGGCCCCTGCTCAGCGCCCGGGGCCTGCTCGGTGCATGACCAAAAGCAGGTGCGCAAGCCAGGGTGCGACCAGCAGGATGGTCACCACCCGCACGAAGTGCATCGCCGCCACCACCGCGCCCTCGCCCCCCTCGCTCTCGGCGACCACGCTCATTACCGAGATCCCCCCGGGGACGAAGCCAAAGAGCGCGCTCACGGCGTCGAGCCAGCCGAGCCGCACCACCAGGTAGCTGAGCAGCCCGCCCACGAGCAAAAAGGAAGCCACCCCAAAAGGGCCACTGGCAGCACCCGCAAAAGCACGGGCAAGAGCTCTCTTCGCGCGGAAAAACCGATCATCGCCCCCACCAAGAGCTGGATCAAGACTCCAGCCCAGGGGGGAAACGCCGCCCTGGGCGCCCCCGAGAAGTTGTAGAGGGCGGCCCCCAGCATCGCCCCCACCACCGCGCCCCCCGGGACCTTCAGGTAGTGGGCCAGGAGCCCGAGCCCCGTGGCCGCCGCCAGGCCCAGTCCTATGCCGTTCATACCCCCATGCTAAGACGTGACAAAGCCCAAGAAATACGCTAAAATGGAGTTTCGGGAAGGGGGCACGGTCGCGCCCCCCAAGCGGGGGGTGAGGAAAGTCCGGGCACCATAGGGCAGGGTGCCAGGTAACGCCTGGGCGCCGCAAGGCGACGGAAAGTGCCACAGAGAACAGACCGCCGATCCGCCTTCCCTCTGGGAAGGGTCACGGAGGCAAGGGTGAAACGGTGGGGTAAGAGCCCACCAGCACCCCGGGAGACCGGGGTGGCTCGGCAAACCCCACCCGGTGCAAGGCAGACGTTCGGGGAGGGCTTGCCCGGCCCGCTAGGACCCGAGGGAAACGCCGCTTGAGGCCGCGGGTGACCGCGGTCCCAGATAGATGACCGTGCGCGACAGAACCCGGCTTACACCCCTTCCCGGCCCGGGCCAGATGGCCCGGGTTTTCCTTTTGTAGCGGGGGATTTTTTAAACCCAAGGGGACACTTTTCCACAGCAAAGTGTGGATATGTGGAAATTCGTGGGGGCTGGTGGGGGAATGTGTTAAAATCGCCCACGTCTAGGCGGCGACGTGGGAGGAATGACGTGCCTTACGGGGAGTACAGCTACAACCTCGACGCCAAGGGAAGGGTGGTGATCCCACCGCCCTTCCGCGACTTCGTCGCCGAGGGCATGGTGCTCACCCGGGGCTTCGAGGGCAACGTCTACGTCTTCCCCCTCTCCGTGTGGCGCGAGATCGAGCGGGTGCTGGAGAAGCTCCCCCTCACCGACGACGCCGGCCGCCGCTTCGTGCGCGCCTTCTACCAGGGGGCCCACCGCGCCCAGCTCGACAAGGGCGGGCGGGTATTGATCCCCCCCACCCTGCGCAAGTTCTCCGGCCTGGAAGACGCCGTGATCGTCGCCGGAGCGCCCCGCCGGCTGGAGATCTGGGACGAGGACCGCTACTGGCAGGAGATCCGCAGGACGCTCGCCAACCCGCCGATCCCCGACGGGCTTAAGGAGCTCGGGCTGTGACCGCCACCATCCACCAACCCGTCCTCCTAAAGGAAAGCCTGGCGCTCCTCGACGTGCGTCCGGGCGGGCTCTACGTGGACGCCACCTTCGGCGGCGGCGGGCACACGCGCGCCCTGCTCGAGGCCGGGGCGCGGGTGGTGGCCCTCGACCAGGACCCCGATGCCATCGCCCGGGGCCGGGAGGCCTTTAGGCAAGAACCGGGGCTCACCCTAGTCGAGGCCAACTTCCGCGACCTGGAAAGGGTGCTCGACGAGCTCGGCGTAAAGCAGGTGGACGGCGTGCTCGCCGACCTCGGGGTCTCGAGCTACCACCTCGACGACCCCCAAAGGGGGTTCTCCTACCGCTTTGAGGGCCCCCTCGACATGCGCATGGGCAGGGGCCAGCTCACCGCCGCCGACGTGGTCAACACCTTCGACGAACAGGAGCTCGCCGAGATCCTCGCCACCTACGGCGAGGAGCCCCGCGCCCGGCGGATCGCGCGTGCGATCGTGCAAAAGCGTCCCTTCCGCACCACCACCGAGCTGGCCCGGGTGGTGCAGGCGGCCGCCGGCTACCGCCGCGCCGGCCACCCGGCGCGGAAGACCTTCCAGGCGCTCCGGCTCTACGTCAACGACGAGCTCGGGGCGCTTAAGGACCTCCTAAGTGCCCTGCCGCGCGTGCTCGTCCCCGGCGGCCGCGCGGCGATTATCAGCTTTCACTCGCTCGAGGACCGATTGGTCAAGCGATTTTTCAAGGAGCACCCGGATATGCGACCGCTGACGAAAAAACCCATCGTCCCAACTCCCGAGGAAGTGGCCACCAACCCCCGCGCCCGTAGCGCCAAGCTGAGAGGAGCCGAGCGGCGATGAGCACCACCGCCTTGCGCTGGGGCTACCTTCTCGCCATCCTCCTGGTGCTCCTGGCCCTGGTGGGCTGGCACGTGCAGCGCCAGCGCCAGGAAGAGGCCCGCCTGGTCAGCGAAAAGCGCGCGCTGCTCGCTGAAAAGGCCGCCCTTGAGGCGGAGCGGGCCCGCCGCACCTCGCCCGAACGGCTGCTCCGCTGGGCCAAAGACCACGGCTTCGTGCCCCTGCCCGAGGGGGGATGGCGGTGAGGGCGCTCGGCATCAGCAAGGGTTGGGTGGTGGGCACCTTCACCCTGGTCTGGCTCGCCATCTTCGCCTACGGCGCCTGGATGCTGGTGCGCTTTACGCCCCGGCTCTGGCCCGATCCCGGGCTCGGCTACCAGCTACCCGTCCCCCGCGGCCGCCTTCTGGCCCGGGACGGCACGCCGCTCGCCCTCTCCCCGAAGCCCGGGGCGCGCGTCTATCCGCTGGGCGCGCTCGCGGGCCAGCTGATCGGCTACACGGAACGCTTCCCCAAGGGGTACGGGCGCGGGCTGGCCGGGCTTGAGGCCCGCTACGACGCCGTCCTCGCCCGGGGCGAGGACGTGCGGCTCACGCTCGACCCCAAGATCCAGGCGCTCGCCGAGACCGCGCTTTTAAAGGGCGTCGAGGCCGCCAGGGCCCGCTGGGGCTCGTTGGTGGTGCTCAGCCCCGAGGGCGAGGTGCTGGCCAGCGCCAACGTCCCCCGGCTCGACCCCGCCAGCCGCCGCGGCGCCCCCGGCAAGGACCCGCGGCTCACCAACTACGCCTGGCGCTACCTGATCGAGCCCGGCTCCACGGTCAAGCCCCTGGTCGCCGCCTGGCTGCTGGAACGGGGACTGGTCCGCCCCGACGAGGTGCTCGAGGTCCCCTATCACGTCCAGGTCGGGGACCGCTGGGTGCGGGACTGGCGCTGGCACCCCGTGGAGCGCTGGACGCTGGCCGACATCCTGGCCCACTCCTCCAACGTGGGCATGGCCCTGCTCTCCGAACGCGTAAAAAAACGCGAGCTCCACGCCTTCCTGACCCGGCTTGGCTTTGACCAGCGGGTCCACCCCCTGGCCGAGCGCCCGCTTTTGCCCCCGCTCAAGCGCTGGGGCCCGGTGGAAAAGGCGAACGCCACCTTCGGCCAGGGGTTCGCCCTGCCGCCGGTGCAGCTCGCGGCGGCGATGAACGCACTTGTTACCGGGGTCTACCACGCGCCGAAGCTGGTGCTGGGGCAAAAGGGCCGTGAAACGCGGATCTTTAGCGAGGCTAGCGTGCGCTGGATCCGAAGTACCCTCACCAGGCACCTCTCGCCCCGCGCCCGGGTGCCCGGCTATGCCCTTGCCGGAAAGACCGGCACCGCCCAGATCCCCACCCGGGGCGGCTACGATCCCGAGCGCGTGGTGGCGCTCTTTGCCGGCTTCATTCCTGCCGACCGGCCCCGGGCCACGGCGGTGGTGGTGCTCTACGACCCCCAGGTACCCCTTGCCGACCGCTACGGCTCGAAGCTCGCGGCCCCGGTGTTCGCCGAGCTGGCCAAAGGGCTGTTGAGCTATTGGGGGCTGCTGCCGGAACGGGTAAAATGACTCAAGGTGAGTAAGTTGTGCAAATAACTCAAGATGCTATTCTCACCCCCGCATTCGTCGCCCAAGCCACCGGCGGCCGGCCCGGGCCCGACGCCGGGGAGGCTCGGGACCTCGTCTGGGATAGCCGCGAGGTCCGGCCGGGCGCGGCCTTTATTGCCCTGCCCGGGGCGCATCGCCACGGCAACGACTTCCTTCTAGATGCGCTCGACCGGGGCGCCACGCTTTTGATCACCGACCGCGACCACCCCCAGGCGGTGCGGGTCCGTGATCCTTACCGGGCCCTGATCCGGCTGGGCCGCGCCCTGAGGGCGCGCTACCCGGGCCCGGTGATCGGGGTCACCGGCAGCGCCGGCAAAACCACCACCAAGGAGGCCATCGCCCAGGGGCTGGGCCTGGTTGCCCCCGAGGGCAACCTCAACACGCCCCCCGCGCTGGCCCGGTTCTTCCTGCACCTAAAGCCCCAGGCCCCCGGGGCCGTGGTCGAGCTCGGCATCGATCACCCCGGCGAGATGGACGACCTCCTCGCCCTCGCCGCGCCCAAAATCGGCGTGCTCACCGCGATCGCCCCCGCCCACCTGGCGGGGTTAAAACGCGAGGAGATCGTGGCCCGGGAAAAGGCCAAGCTCCTGGAACAAAGCGAGACCGCGCTGGTCGAGCACGAGGCCGCCCGGCGCTGGAACCTAAAGGGCCTGACCTACGGCTTTGGCGAGGGAGCGCGCTTTCGCGGGCAGGGGCTTACGTTCGGCCCCGAGGGCACGCGCTTTCGCTACGGCGCGCTCGGGGTCCACCTCCCCTACCCCGGCCGCGGCCCGGCGCTCGCGGCGCTGGCGGCGCTGGCGCTGGCCGAGGTCCTCGGCCAGCCCCTGGCCCCGGTCGCCGAGCGCCTCGCCGGCCTCAAGCTCCCCCCCGGCCGGCTGCACTATCGCACCCTCGGCCCCTACCGCGTCCTCGACGACGCCTACAACGCCAACCCCGCCTCGGTCGCCGCCGGCCTCGAAGTGCTGGCCGCCTTTCCCGGGCCCCGGCTCGCGGTGCTGGGGACGATGCTGGAGCTCGGCGAACACGCCGCGCGCTACCACGAAGAGGCCGCCCGCGCCGCCGCCCGGGTGGCGGAAAAGCTCCTTTTCGTCGGCCCCTTCGCCGAGGCCATGCAAAAGGCCACCGGCCGGGGCATGGCCGCGCCGGACCTCGCCGCCGCCCGGGAGGCGCTCGCCGAGCTCGCCGAGCCCGGCGATCTCGTCTACCTCAAGGCCTCGCGGGCGGTGGGGCTGGAAAGGCTTTTGGAGGTGCTCGGTGGCTAGGCTCCTTCTCGTGCTCTTGCTCCTCCTCGCCGCCTGCGCCCCGCGTCCGGGTACGCCGGCGGGCGAAGCCAAGGTGTGGCTGGTGCCCGGAGGCCGGGTCGAGGGCCGCTGGGTGGACTGGCGGGGACAGCGCTTTGCCCTGCCCGCGGTGCCCCTCTTCGTGGACGCCGCCGGCGAGCGCTTCTTCGCCGCCTACCCCTTCCGGCTTCTCGTCTTTGGCCCCAGCGGCCGGATCGGAGACCTGCCCCTGCCCGGCGTGCCCCAGTTCCTGCACGCCCGGCCGGTGCCCGTGGTGGGCACCGACGGTGGCGTCTGGATCGAGGGTCAATCCCCCTGGCAGGTTCCGGCCAAAGACGCCCGCTGGAAGAAGCACCTCTACTGGATCAACGGCGGCGCCCACGTGAACGCCGAGCTGCGCTTTACGGGAAGCTTTAAGGCGGTGGTCGCGGACGAAAAGCACGTGGCCTTCCTGGGCGAGGAGGCGCGCTTTATGAATGACGTGCACTTCCCCCTGCCGGCCTTCAAGAAGGCCGAGCTTTATGAAGACCTCTACCTGCTCACCGAAGACGCCCTCCTGCGCTATAGCCCCGCGGGGCTCCTCCTCGACCGCCGGCCGGGCCGGTTCAGCGATCTCGCCGTGGACGCGGACGGGGTCTGGGTGCTCGAGGACGGGCGGGCCTTGCACCTCGGCTTCAACCTGGAGGAGGCGCCGTGACCCTCGCCGCCGCCTTTCTCCTCAGCTGGCTTTTGGTGGGACTCTGGGCCCGAGCGCTCCGCGAACGGGGCCTCGGCAAGGCGATCCGCGCCGACGGGCCCGCCGCCCACCTGGAAAAGGCCGGCACCCCCAGCATGGCCGGGCTGCCCATGGCCGTGGCCGCGGGGCTCGTCTGGCTGCTCACCGGCGGCGGCCACCCGCTGGTGGCGCTGGCCGGGGGGCTCTTCCTCCTGATCGGCCTCGCCGACGACCTCATGGGGACCATGACCCGGCCCCTCCGGGCCCGGGAAAAGCTCGCGTTGCAGCTTCTTGCCGGCGCCCTCCTGGCCTACCTCGCGCTCGGTGAAGCGCGCTACACCCCCTGGGCGGGGCTCGATTTTCTCCTCTACCTGCTGGCTTTGGTGGGGGCGGCCAACGCGCTCAACTTCACCGATGGCCTGGACGGCCTCGCCGCCAGCGTGGGGGCCGTGCTGCTGTTGCCCTTTTACCCGCTGAAGCTGGTGCAGGCAGCGCTCGGGGCGCTCTTAGGCTTCCTCTGGCACAACGCCCCCCCGGCCCGGGTCTTCATGGGGGACGCCGGCTCCGAAGCGCTTGGGGCCTTTTGGGCCATGCTCTACCTGGTCGAGGGGAAGCTCTGGTACCTGCCGCTCGCGGGGCTGATCCCGGTGCTCGAGGTGGTGAGCGTGATCCTGCAGGTGCTTTACTTCAAAAAGACCGGTGGCCAGCGGCTCCTTCGCATGGCCCCCCTGCACCATCATCTGGAGCTTTCCGGCTGGGGCGAGGCCAAGATCGTCGCCCGCTTCGCCGTGCTCACGGCGGTCTTCACGGCGCTCGCGGTGGCGCTATGGGGGGCGGCATGAGGCTGGTCTTCGGGCTCGGGAAAAGCGGCCTTGGCGTGCTCCGCTTTCTGGCCCGGCGGGGGCTGGCCGCCGAGTTCTACGACGACCGCCCCCGCCCCGAGGACGTCGCCGCCGCCCGCGCCCTCGGCTTTGCCCCGGCCGGTGAGCTCGTCCCCGGCCGCTACCAGGAGGTGATCGCCGCGCCCGGGGTGCCGCTCGACCACCCCCTGCTAGGGAAGCTCGGCGCCCCGGTGATCGGCGAGGCCGAGCTCGCCTACCGCCTAGGCCAGGCCGAGATCATCGGGGTCACCGGTACCGCCGGCAAGAGCAGCACCACCACCCTGATCGCCGAGCTGCTTCGCGCCGCCGGGCTCGACGCCGAGGCGGGCGGCAACCTCGGCACCCCCCTGGTCGAGGTCGTGGACCGGGCCCGGGTCGCGGTGGCCGAGCTTTCGAGCTTTCAGCTCGAGCGCGTGGAGCGCTTTCACCCCCGGGTGGCGGTGCTCTTGAACCTGGGCCGGGACCATCTCGACCGCCACGGCAGCCTCGAGGCCTACCACGCCGCCAAGCTCAGGTTGCTGAAAAACCTGGGGCCAAAGGACGCCCTGGTCTACAACCGCGCCGACCCCCGGGTGCGGCGCGCGGCGGAGGCCTCGACGGCCAAAAAGCACCCCTTCGACCCCGCCGACGACCCCCGCGAGACCAACCGCCAGGCGGCGCTGGCCGCGGCCCAGGCCTACCTGGCGCTCACCGGCCAGCGGGCCGACCCCGATCGGCTCCGTGCCGTCGCCGAGGCCGCCCCCGCCCCGCCCGGCCGCTTCGAGGTCGTGGGCCGACGCGGGGAGCTGGTCTTCATCGACGACTCCATCGCCACCCGCACCCTGGCCGTGGCCGCGGCGCTGAAGACGGCGCCGGCGCCTATCGCCTGGATCCTCGGGGGCGTGGATAAGGGCGCCGACCCCGAGGCCTTGAGGCCCCTGGTCGCCGAGCGGGTGGCCCTGATCCTGGCCATCGGCCGAGACGGCCCCGGGCTGGCCCGGGCATTCTCCGACCTGGTTCCCGTCGAGGTGGTCGCGGGGGATGACGGGCTAAGGGAGGCGGTGCGCCGCGCCGCCCGTAAGATGACCCGGGGCAGCGTGCTGCTGGCCCCGCTCGCCGCCTCCTTCGACCAGTTCCAGGACTACAAGGAGCGCTCCCGGGTGTTCCGGGAGGCCGTTCGGGAGGTGCTATGGACCCCATCCTCCTCCTAGCCCAGCTGATTCTGATGGCCGTCGGCCTGAACGCCATCGCCGCCGCCCAGCCGAGCCTCTTCGACGACCACCTGCTGCGACTTGGGCTGGGGCTATTCGCCACCCTGTTCGCCGCCCTCGTCCCCCTCCGGCTGCCCCTGAGATGGGCCCGGCCGGTGGCCGGAAGCCTCCTGGTGCTCGCCCTTTTGACCCTGATCTTCGGGCACGACGCCCGCCCGGGCCACGACTACGCCCGCCGCTGGATCTCGCTGGGGGGGTTCAACCTGCAGCCCTCCGACTTCTTGAAGCTGGGGCTGGTGCTCTACATGGCCCGCTTCTTCGAGGACAAGGGGCAGGACACCCGCATCCTGGGGCTGGTGGGCATGGTCGGCGTGGGTGCGGCGCTGGTGGCGATGGAGCCTGATCTGGCCACCGCGGGGTTCCTGCTGCTTTTTGCCACCGCCCTGATGCTGGTGATCGGGGTGCCCCTGCGCCGGCTGCTCGCGGTCGCCGTGGCCTCGGCCTTTTTGGCGATGGCGCTTTATGGCCCCTACGCCAGCCACTTCCACCACGTGGAAAAGCGGCTCGCCGGCTACCGCCCGGCGGCCCAGACGCTGACCCAGGCCATCCGGCCCCAGGGCGCGCGGCTGAACCAGCAGCAACTGGCCATCCGGGCGCTCTTGCGCGGGGGGCTGTTCGGCCAGGGACCGGGCGGGCGCATGCCCCGGGTACCCTACGCCTACAACGACATGGTCTTCGCCGCGGTCGGCTATGCGCTCGGGTTTTTGGGGCTGGTGCTAGTCTTCTTTTCCTACAGCCTGATCTTCGCCCGCGCGCTGCAGGCCGCCGCCGCCCTGGAGGGGGCGCGGAGCATCCTGGCCGCCGGGCTGGCCCTATTGATTCTTTTGCAGGCGGCGGTGCACATCGCCGTGGTGCTGGGGCTCTTGCCCCCCACCGGCATCCCCCTTCCCCTGGTCAGCTACGGGGGCAGCGCCATGCTCACCTTCGGCCTGGCCATGGGCATGCTGCACCGGGCCACGCGGGAGGCAGGGCTCAGTCGTCCTAGAAAGGAGGCGGCGTGAGGGTGGTGCTCACCGGCGGCGGCACCGGCGGCCACGTCTACCCGGCGCTGGCCGTGGGCCACGCGTTGAAGCAACGCGGTCACGAGGTCGCCTACGTGGGCGCGGACGGGCTCGAGGCCCGGGTGGTCCCCGAGCACTTCCCCTTTCACCGGCTCCGCGCCGGCAAGCTGGACCGCACCGGCCTCAGACCTAGGGAGCTTGTCAAGGCCGGGCTCGGGCTCTGGGACGGGTTTAGGCTCGTCCGCCGCCTCAAGCCCGACGCCGTGCTCGCCACCGGGGGGTTCGCCGCCTTCCCCTTTGCCTTCGCCGCCGAGACCCTGGGCGTGCCCGTCTTTTTGCACGAGCAAAACGCGCGGCTTGGGCTCGCCAACCGCTGGCTCGCCCCCCGCGCCCGGCGGCTCTTTTTAGCCGTGCCCTTCACGCTGCCTCCGGCGCTAGAGAAAAAGGCGGAGACGGTGGGCATGCCCATCGTGGAAAAACGGGTGGAAAGGGAAGCGGCAAAAAGGGCGCTCGGGCTTGACCCGGACCGGCCCGTCCTGCTCGTGCTCGGGGGTAGCCAGGGGGCCAAGGTCTTTAACGAGAAACTACCCGAACTTCTCGGCCCCTTTCTCGAGCGCTTCCAGGTGCTCCACCAAACCGGGCCTCGCTGGCTTGAGGCAACCCGCGCCCCGGGCCCGGGCTACCACCTCGCCGGCTACCTGAACACCGTCCTCGCCTGGTCGGCGGCCGACCTCGCCGTCACCCGGGCCGGGGCGATGACCCTGGCCGAGGCCGCCTATTACCGGGTGCCGCTCGTGCTCGTCCCCCTGCCCACCGCCGCCGACGATCACCAGCGCAAGAACGCGCGGCTGTATGCGGAAGCGGGGGCGGCGGTGTACCTTGAGCAGTTGGAGCTGGAAAGGCTCCCCGAGGTCCTTTTGTCCTTGGACGAAGCACGCTTAGAGGCCATGCGAAACGCGCTCGCCCGCTTTGACCCCAGGGGCAGCGCCGAGCGTATCGCTGCGCGCATCGAGGAGCTATGGTGAAGAACGTTCATCTCCTGGGCATCGAGGGCGTGGGCATGAGCGCCCTCGCCGAGGTGTTGCTCGCCGAGGGCCACGCGGTGAGCGGCTGCGACCGCCGGCCGGGGCAAAACGCCCGCCGGCTCGCGGCCAAGGGGGTTCGCATCCTTTCCGGCCACGACGCCGGCCACCTGGAAGGCGTCGACCGCCTGGTGGTGACCAATGCCGCCGGCGAGGATCACCCCGAGGTCCGGGCCGCCCGTGCCCGGGGCGTGCCGGTGCAAAAGCGCATCCAGGCGCTCGCCGAGCTCCTTAGCCGGCGCGCCAGCTTGGGGGTCTCGGGCACCCACGGCAAGACCACCACCACCGCCATGCTGGGGCTGATTTTGGAGGCCGCTGGCCTCGACCCCGTGGTCCTGGTCGGCGCCCGGGTGCCCCAGTTCGGGGGCGGAGCGCGCACCGGCCGGGGCCCGATCGTCGCCGAGATCGACGAGTCCGACCGCCTCTTCCCCGAGGCCGGGGTCGAGCTCGCCGTGCTCACCAACCTCGAGGACGACCACGTCGGCGACCCCCGCCGCCCCACCTACCACCCCGACCTCCCCGCCCTCAAGGCCGCGGTGCGCGCTTGGCTGGAAAAGGCCTCCACCGTGGTCTACAACGCCGACTGGCCGGGGCTCGCCGAGCTCCTGCCTGCCGGGGTACGCGCCTTGGGGTTCGGGCTCGAAAAGGGCGCGCTGCGGGGTGTGGACGTCGTCCTCCGCCCGAAAGGCAGCCGGTTCGTCCTGGTCGAGGAGGAGCAAAGGCTCGGGCCCATCGAGCTTTCCGTGCCCGGCCGGCACAACGTGGAAAACGCCCTCGCCGCTGCCGCTGCGGCGAGGGCCTTTGGCGTCGAGTTTTCCGCCATCGCCGCGGGGCTTGACCGCTTTGGCGGCACCGGCCGCCGGCTGGAGCGCTTGGGCCGCTACCGGGGGGCGTTGCTCCTCGACGACTACGCCCACCACCCCACCGAGCTGCGGGCCACGCTGGAGGCGGCGCGGCCGCTCGGGAAGCGGCTCAGGGTGGCCTTCCAGCCCCACCGCTACTTGCGCACGGCGCGCTTTTTCGAGGACTTCGCCCGGGTGCTGAGCCTTGCCGACGAGGCCGTGGTGGTCGAGGTCTACGCCGCCGGGGAACCGCCGATCGAGGGCGTGGACCACGCCCGGCTGGCGGCCAGGGCCCGCGAACTCGGTGCAAACGCGCGCGCCCTTAGCCTGGAGGAAGCCCTCGACTACCTGGGGGCGACCGCCGCCCCCGGGGACGTGATCCTCAGCATCGGGGCCGGGGACGTCTGGCGGCTAACCCACGCCCTAGCCAAGCGGGGGCGCAATGCGGGTTGAACGCGTGCTGCTCAAGCATTTCACCACCCTCGCCGTCGGCGGCCCCGCCGAGCTGTGGCGGGTGGAAACCCCCGAGGAGCTCCTTCTGGCCACCGAGGCCCCCTTTCGCGTGCTCGGGAACGGCTCCAACCTGCTGGTCTCGGACACCGGGGTAAAGGAGCGGGTGATCAAGCTAGAGGGCGCCTTTTTGGACGGGGAGCTCGGGGGCTGGGTGGGGGCCGGGAGCCTGCTGCCGCTTTGGGTCCAGGAGGCGGCCCGGCAGGGGCTATCCGGGCTCGAGCCCCTGCTCGGCATTCCCGCCAGCGTCGGCGGCGCGGTGCGCATGAACGCCGGCACCCGCCAAGGCGCGATCGGCGACGCCCTCGCCGAGGTCGAGGTCTTCTACCGGGGGCGGCTCGAGATCTGGCCAAAAGAGCGGCTCGGCCTCGGCTACCGCAAGAGCGCCCTGCCGCCCGGGGCCATCGTCACCCGGGTGCGCTTCGATCTCAAAAAGCGACCTCGCTTCGAGATCGCCGCCCGGATGGAGGCCACCGATCGGGCCCGAAAGGGCCAGCCCAAGAAAAAAAGCGCCGGATGCGCCTTCAAGAACCCGCCCCACGACGCCGCCGGCCGGCTGATCGACCTCGCTGGGCTCAAGGGCCTTCGCGTCGGCGGGGCCATGGTCAGCCTCGAGCACGGCAACTTCATCGTAAACTTAGGCAACGCCACGGCCATGGACGTATGGAAACTGATTAAAAAGATCAAGGCCAGGCTCCCCGAGCTCGAGCTCGAATGGGAGGTATGGGGGGATTTTCCTGATGATTAGAGGGTTAGCGCTATTGCTCACACTTTTTGCAGCCTTCGTCGCCAGCTGGACGCTCTTGCCCATCCGGACGCTCGAGGTCTCTGCGCCGCCGGGCGTCAACGCAACCGCCCTGGCCCGCGCCGCCGGGCTCTACGAGGGCGGTCCCTGGCTCTATAGCCCCTTCTGGGCCCGCCGGCGGCTGATGCGCCTGCCCTGGGTCCAAGCCGTTCACATCAAGCGCCAGGGGCTTGGCCGTCTCCGCCTGGAGGTGCGGTCTAAAAAGCCGGTGCTCTGGCTAAAGGGGGCGCTGGGGCTACCCGGGGTGCAAAAAGATGGCCTCGCCGTCGCCGCCGACGGCCACCCGCTGCCACTTGTTGGCGGCGTTCCCGCAATGGGCTTCGGCCAGGGCCTGAAGACGCTTCTTGGCGTGGCCGCCGCCCACCCCGAGGCGAAGGAAATCCGCTTCACCCCGGCCGGGTTTAGCATAGACTTACCAGGGAGTAGGGTCTGGACGCCCGAGCCCAGCAGGCTAGGCCGGGTCCGCGCCCAAGGCAAGGAGCTTCACCTGTACGCGTGGGGGGTGAGCGTTAAGCGATGAGTGAACGGGTTTACCTGAGCCTAGACGTCGGCAGCGCAAAGGTCACCGCGGTGATCGGGGAACGCGCCGCCGATCGCGTGCTCGACGTCATCGGCGAGGGCAGCGTGGCCTCGGAGGGCATGAAGCGCGGCGCCGTGATCAACCTGGAGAAGACCAGCGCCGCCGTCCGCGCCGCCGTCCGCGCCGCCGAACGGGTGGCGGGCGTGCAGGCCGCGGGCGCCTGGCTGAGCGTGGGCGGCCCCCAGATCAAGAGCAAGAAGAGCCACGGCCTGGCGGCGATCCGCCGCGGCCACACCATCACCCCCGAGGACGCCGAACGCGCCGTCGAGCAGGCCAAGACCTACCCCCTCGAGGACGGCGAGGAACTCTTGCACGTCGTCCCCCTGGAGTACCGCGTCGACGGCCAGGAGGGCATCCACGACCCGGTAGGCATGACCGGCGTGCGGCTCGAGGTGGACGTGCTCTTGGTCACCGCCCCCGCCGGTCCCCTCGCCAACCTGCGCCGCGCCGTGGAGGGCGCCGGGGTGACGATCAACGGCCTGGTGGCCGCCCCGCTGGCCAGCGGCCTGGGCGTCCTCACCCCCGAGGAGATGGAGATGAACGTGCTGGTGCTCGACCTGGGCGCCGGCACCACCGGCGTAGGCCTCTTTAGGGAGGGCCGGCTGGCCTTCGCCGAGACCCTGCCCGTGGGCCAGGAGCTCGTCTCCTCGGACATCGCGAAGCTATTGAAGATCCCCTTCGAGGAGGCCGAGCGCTTCAAGAAAAAGTACGGCGCCGCCCTCCCCGAGTTCGCCGACCCCGAGCTCGTGCTTGAGATCAGCCAGGAGGGCCGCGCCGAGGCGGCGGTGGCGGCGCCCGAGCTGGCCCGCATCATCCGCCCCCGCCTGCGCGAGATCTACGCCCTGGCCCGCAAGGCGGTCGAGGAAAAGGTCGGCGCGCTGCAGGTGGTCGCTGACAAGGTGGTGCTCACCGGGGGCGGGGCGCTCTTGAAGGGGGCCGACGAGCTCGCCCGCCGGGACTTCGACCTTCCCGTCCGGCTCGGCCGGCCGCGGGGTGTGGACGGCCTGGCCGACATCGTCGCCTCCCCCACCCACGCCACCGCCGTGGGGCTTTTGCACTACGCCGAGCAGCACGCGCCCAGCCCGGCGGCCGCCGGCCGGCTCCGGCTGCCGCGATTCTCGCGGGAAGAAAAACCTGCCCCATCCGGCCCGAGCGAACCGCTTTGGGAACGCATCAAGAACGTGCTGAAGGATCTTTTTTAGGAAAAACCATCAGGGAGTAGGCAGAGATGAGCGGAGCGATTATCAAGGTTATTGGACTGGGGGGCGCCGGGAACAACGCCGTCAACCGCATGATCGAGGCCGGCCTCGAGGGCGTGGAGTTCATCGCCGCCAACACCGACGCCCAGGTGCTGGCCAAGTCCTACGCCGACACCCGCATCCAGCTGGGCGACAAGCTCACCCGGGGGCTCGGCGCCGGCGCCGACCCGGCTATCGGCGAAAAGGCCGCCGTGGAGAGCCAGGACCTGATCGCGGAGCGGCTCGAAGGCGCCGACCTGGTCTTCATCACTGCCGGCATGGGCGGCGGCACCGGCACCGGCGCCGCCCCGGTGGTGGCCGAGATCGCCCGCAGCCTGGGGGCGCTGACCCTGGCCGTGGTCACCCGGCCCTTCAAGTTCGAGGGTCCGAAAAGGGCCCGCGTCGCCGAGGAGGGCATCCAGCGCCTGCGTGAGCGGGTGGACGCCCTGGTGGTGGTGGACAACGACCGCCTCTTGCAGGCGGTGGACAAGAAGGTCACCTTAAAGGAGGCCTTCTTGATGGCCGACCGCGTGCTTTACCACGGCGTCAAGGGCATCAGCGACGTGATCAACCGTCCCGGGCTGATCAACGTGGACTTTGCCGACATCAAGAACATGCTCTCCGGCGCCGGCCAGGTGCTGATGGGGATCGGCGCCGGCAAGGGCGAGGACCGGGTGCAGAAGGCGGCCAAGACGGCGATCACGAGCCCGCTTTTGGACCGCAGCATCGAGGGCGCCCGACAGCTCCTCATCAACGTCGTGGGCACCGAGGAGATCACCCTGGCCGAGGCCTCCGAGGTGGCGGAGCAGATCAGCGCCGCCACCGGCCTGCCCGACCCCGACGTGCTCTACGGCATCACCTACGATCCCAAGGCTGGCGACGAGCTGCGCGTGATCCTGATCGCCGCCGACTTCCAGGACGCCGCCGCCGGCTACGCCCGGCCCGGCAGCCGGGGCAGCGGCAGCACGCTCGAGGACCTGGAGATCCCCGCCTTCATCCGCTACGGCGACGAGGCGTAGGGGGCAACGCTCAGGTACTTGTAGCCAAAGTCGGGGGCGATGGTGACCACCCGCCGGCCGGGACCCAGCCGGCGGGCGACCTCGATCGCCGCCCAAACGTTGGCCATGCTGCTCGGCCCCAAAAAGAGCCCCTCCTCCCGCGCCAGGCGGACCCCGAGGGGAAAGGCGTCCTCCTCGCGCGCCAGGACCACCTCGTCCAAAAGGTCAAGGTCGAGGTTTTTGGGCACGAAGCCGGGGGCCATGCCCTGAAAGCCGTGGGGTTCCTTGGGCCCTGGGCGCACCGCCGGGCGGCGCGCCGGCTCCACCAGCACCACCCGGACCCCGGGGCGCTCACGCTTGAGGTAGCGGCCCACGCCGGTGAGCGTGCCGCCGGTGCCGCTGCCGTAGACGAAGGCGTCCACCCGCCCTTTCATGGCGGCGAGGATCTCGGGTCCGGTGGTGGCCTCGTGGGCGCGGGGGTTGGCCGGGTTCTCGAACTGGTTGGGCATGTAGGCGCCGGTGGTCTCGGCGATCCGCCGGGCCTCGGCGATCGCGGCCCGGATCCCCCCGGCGGGGTCGGTGAGGACGAGCTCGGCCCCGTATGCACGGAGGATCTTCTTTCTTTCCTCGCTCATCGAGGCCGGCATGGTGAGGATCACCCGGTAGCCGCGGGACGCCCCCAGCATGGCCAGGGCGATGCCGGTGTTGCCGCTGGTAGGCTCCACCACCGTGCCGCCAGGGCGGAGAAGCCCCTCGGCCTCGGCCGCGTCCAGCATGAAGCGGGCGGGGCGGTCCTTGACCGAGCCCCCGGGATTTTGCCCCTCGAGCTTGACCCAGACCTCGGCCGCGCCCTCGGGCACGACCCGGGCAAGGCGCACCATCCGGGTCTGGCCGATGACGTTATCGACGCGCATCCCCTTCACTCTATAGAAGCGCGGCCAGGAGCGCGCTATACTGAGGCGCTTTCCGCAAGGAAAGGAAAGGGATTTTGCATGAAGGTAGAAAAGGACAAGGCAGTGACCATCCGCTACACGCTGCGCGTGGACGGCGAGGTCGTGGACCAGGGCGAGCTTCCCTACCTCCACGGCCATGGCCAGATCATCCCCGGCCTCGAGGAGGCGCTCGAGGGGAAGAGCGTGGGCGAGAAGATCAACGTCGTCGTGCCGCCGGAGAAGGCCTACGGCCAGAAGAACCCCGAGGCCGTGCAGGTGGTGCCAAAAAGCGCCTTCCCCGAGGGCAGCGAGGTCAAGGTCGGGGAGCAGTTCTACGCCCAGGACCAAAGCGGCCAGCCCATGCCCTTCACCATCACCAAGGTCGAGGGCGAGGACGTCACCATCGACTTCAACCACCCGCTGGCGGGCAAGGAGCTTGAGTTCGAGGTGGAAGTCGTCGACGTTCGCGACGCCACCCCCGAGGAGCTCGCCCACGGCCACGTCCACGGGTCCGACGGCCACCACCACTAGCCGCTTTTATGCCCTGGGGCGCCCGAGCTCGGGCGCCCTTTTTACAATGGGCCCATGCCCGCCGTGCATACCTTTTCGATCGTCGCCCGCGACCCCGAGACCGGCGACCTAGGCGTCGCCGTGGCCAGCAAGTTCCTGGCCGTGGGCGCGGTGATCCCCTGGGCCAAGGCCGGGGTGGGCGCCGTCGCCACCCAGTCCTATGCCAACCCCACCTACGGCCCCCGGGCCCTCCAGATCCTCGAGGCCGGGGGACGCCCCCACCACGCCCACGAGGCCTTTCAAACCACTGACCCCGAGCACGAAAAGCGCCAGTACGGCATCGTCGCCGCGAGCGGCGAGGCCCTCACCTTCACGGGCGAGGCCTGCCACCCCTGGGCCGGGGGCAGGGCCGGGGACGACCTCGCCGTCCAGGGCAACCTGCTCACCGGCCCCGAGGTGATCGAAGCGCTTTGGGAGACCTACCGCGAACGGACCGACCTGCCCTTCCCCGAACGGCTTCTCGCCGCCCTCCTCGCCGGGGACCGCGCCGGGGGCGACCGCCGCGGCCGGCAGTCGGCAGCGCTCCTCGTGGTCGGGGAAAAGAAGGGGTACGGCGGCTATAACGACCGCTGGATCGACCTCAGGGTGGACGATCACCCGGACCCGGTGCCCGAGCTCGAGCGCCTCTTGACCCAGCACCGGCTGCTCTTTTCCCCGCCCAAAGCGCCCCGGCCCCTCACCCCCGAGGACCTCGCCTGGCTTGAAGCCCTGCTCGTCGAGCGGGGGTTCTTAGAAACCCCCCGGGGCCGCTTCGACACCGCCTTCGAGACCGCCTTAAAGGCCCTCCTCGGCGAGGAGAACCTGGAGGAGCGCTACCCCGGTGGGCCCGAGCTCGACGAGGCCCTTCTTGGCTACCTGAAACGGAGGTTTGCGTGAAGGCCGTGCCCGGGGCCGGGGGCGTGGTCTTTAATGACCGCGGCGAGGTGCTCTTGATCCGCGATCGGAACGGCTTTTGGGTCTTTCCCAAGGGGCATCTCGAGCCCGGCGAGACCGCCGAGGACGCCGCCCGCCGCGAGGTGCTGGAGGAGGCCGGCCTAAGGGCTCGCGTCGTCGCCCCCCTGGGCGAGACCACCTACACGAACGACCGGGGCGAGGCCCGCCGGGTGACCTGGTTTTTGATGCGCGGCGAGGGCCCGCTAGCGCTCGAGGCGGGGCTCACCGGCGGCGGGTTCTTCCCCCCGGAAGAGGCCCTGGAAAAGATCAGCTTCCCCGAGGACAAGCGCCTGTTGGAGGCCGCCCTTGCCCGTCTACGCCTTTGAGGGCCACCTGCCCCTCGTCCACCCCACCGCCTTCGTCGCCGAGGAGGCGGTGCTTATCGGCCGCGTCCGGGTCCGGGCCCGGGCCTCGGTCTGGTTCGGCGCCGTGGTGCGCGCCGACCTGGAGGCGATCGAGATCGGCGAGGGCAGCAACGTCCAGGACGGCGCCGTGCTCCACGCCGACCCCGGCTATCCGGTGGTGCTGGGTAGGGACGTCACCGTCGGGCACCGGGCCGTGGTCCACGGGGCCCGGGTGGAGGACGGGGCCCTGATCGGGATCGGCGCGGTGGTGTTGAACGGCGCCGTGATCGGCGCCGGCGCCGTGGTAGGAGCCGGGGCGCTGGTACCCCGGGGAATGCAGGTGCCCGCCGGGAAGCTGGTCCTGGGGGTGCCGGCCCGGATCAAGGGCGAGGCGCCGCGGATGGAAAACGCCCGCCGCTACCAGGCCCTCGCCGCCCGTTACCGGGAAAAGTGGTCGTAGCCGGCGCGCGCTAGGGGCCGGCCCCCGAAGGTCACGCCCGCCCCCTCCACCACCCGGCCGACGAGAAAGAGGGGCACCCCGAGCGCACCGAAGAGCCCCTCGACGAAGGGCGCGCCCTCCGGTTCCACCACCAGCACCGCCTCGTACTCCTCGCCGCCAAAGAGCACGAGCCTCTCGGGATCCACGCCAGCCTTCTTGGCGTAGGCGCGCACATCCGGAAAAAGGGGGATCGAAGAAAGCTCGATCCCCGCGCCCCCGGCCTCGGCGAGCTGGTAGAGCGTCTCCACCAGGCCGTCCGAGCTGTCGGCGCTGCCCCGCAAAAAGCTCCGGAGCGACGCTAAGGCCAGCAACGCCCGCCGGGCCCGGGGCCAGTACCCAGCCTCCTGGATGGCGGGAAAGGGCGAAAGGTCGAGGCCCCGGTAGTGCGCGTCGATCGCCGCCCCGCTCCGGCCCCAGCGATCGCCCACCAGGTAGACCCGGTCTCCGGGGCGCGCCGCCCGGGGCAGGGGGGCCTGGCTCACGCCCACCCCCGCCGCCGCCAGCGCGGCCTCGCCGCGGTTGGTGTCACCCCCTAAAAGCGGCGCCCCGAGCGCCCGGGCCGCCCGCGCCGCCCCCTCCCCCCAGGCCAACACCGCCTCCGGCCGCTCGGCGAAG
>Ga0256832_1000544_pt1 | contig 24625 bp, 13 predicted proteins | sample 134614metaG_FD_190534 | JGI IMG/M metagenome (GOLD analysis project Ga0256832, IMG submission 190534) | Hydrothermal vent microbial communities from Lau Basin, Pacific Ocean - 134-614 | ecosystem: Environmental > Aquatic > Marine > Hydrothermal vents | place: Pacific Ocean: Lau Basin | collected... | reverse complement strand
TGTTTTTCTTAAAACAAAATGGAAAATTTCCTGATTTGAAGGGATATTCAAATCAAAAGAGAGGTTTTAGGATGACTCTTTATATGATCTGCGCAAGAAATATCTATACATATACACTTGTTCTTTTTTCTAATTTGTGTCTGCAAAAAAAACACAAAACGATGATAATCAACTATGATAAGGTGTATTTATAATTTACTTTTTATTTCTTTAATTTCACCCTTAAGAACAGGCAAATATTTTATCGCGACCAGCCATAATACATCATCAGAAACTGAATCATATCCATGAATTATTCGATTTCGTGTGTCCACTATTCTTCTGGAATTACTAATTAAAATATCAGGCTTTACTTTTAAAATTCTACTCATCGCCTCACCGATTATTTCAATATTTCGTTCAACAGCCCTTTTAGTTTTAATATCTTTTACAAAATCAAGATAACTACCCGTCTGAGGTATGAAATCATTAATTTCTGCTATAGCTTTTTCAATATCTTCAAGCCACACCTTGATTTCGTCTTGCATAAATAAGTGTCTTTTTTTGGTTAATTAATTCTTTGAACGTTTTATTTCTAATTGCTTTTTGTTCTAACAAATCTATTTTCCTATTAAATAATTTTTCTAATTCAAACTTCAATTCAAAATAATTTTCAGCATATTTAATTGGATCATTTTCAAATATTGAAACAATGAAATCAATATCGCTTTCTAAATTAAATCTGTCAGTCAAAATAGAACCAAAAGCATAAAGCTCATCGACTTTGTGAATCGAACATATATTAAATAATTCTTCCAGATGATTATTTATCAGTTCCATAAGTTCTTTTTATTATACAAAAATATAACGATTTTTCTTATTATTCAGTTTCATTGGCATATTCTATTTTTATTTTTTATTTATTTAAATGGAGTATATGAACTCAGGTAGAATCATTTTTATTGAAAAATATTCCTGCGATTATAAAAAAACCATAGCAGAGGTTAATAGTTTTGGAAACTTATGTTATGTCTGCACAAAAACAGACTACTATTAAATTGCAGAAACAAAAAATGTATGTCGTCGTACAGACTCCAATTAAAAAAACCTATCTCCCTTTAAAAATCTCTCTTGATATCACAAGTTTCTGTATCTCTGTAGTCCCCTCTCCTATTGTCAATAATTTTGAATCGCGATAATATTTTTCCACAGGATAATCCTTGGTGTATCCGTATCCGCCGAATATTTGTACGGCATCTGTAGCTACTTCTACCGAAACTTCCGAAGCTATGTATTTTGCCATTGCGGCAATTTTAGTATGATATTCACCGGCATCTTTGAGAGCTCCTGCCTGCCTGGTCAGGAGTTCCGCTCCTTCTATTTTGGTAGCCATATCTGCCAGTTTGAAAGCTATTGCCTGAAATTTGTTGATAGTCCTTCCAAACTGTTCCCTCTCCTGAGTATATTGAACAGAGGCTTCATACGCACCTTTGGCTATTCCTAATCCAAGTGAGGCTATACTGATTCGCCCTCCGTCAAGTATCTTCATCGCCTGAATAAATCCATCTCCCTCATTGCCCAACATCTGACTCTTATGAACACGACAATTGTCAAAGATCAATTGGGCTGTTTCGCTTGCCCTCATTCCAAGTTTATTTTCTTTATTTCCTGCTGAGAATCCTTCAGTTCCTTTTTCTACTACAAATGCGCTAATACCATGACTATCTCCAAGTTCGCCTGTTCTGGCCAAAACCACTGCAACACTACCTGAAATAGCATGAGTGATAAATGTTTTTATACCGTTAAGAACATAATAATCACCGTCTTTTTCAGCTACGCATCTCATCTGAAGTGAATCACTTCCTGTATTTGGTTCTGTCAATCCCCAGGCTCCAATCCATTCTCCGGAAGCCAAAAGAGGCAGATATTTTTGTTTTTGTTCTTCATTGCCGAATTGTAAAATATGATTTGTACAAAGTGAATTATGCGCAGCAACACCCAATCCGATGGAACCGCAAACTTTGCCTATTTCGGTGATTATTGTGATATATTCCTGATAACCTAATCCTGAGCCGCCATATTCTTCAGGTACCAATACACCCATAAAACCGTATTCTCCGAGTTTTCTCATTGTATCCACAGGAAATATTTGGGCTTCATCCCATTCCATCACATAAGGTTTGATATATTGCTGAGCAAAATCACGGGCACTTTGCTCTATCATTTTCATATTTTCATTGGAATAGATATCAAAATTCATAATATTGATTTTTATTATTTTCAATAAGGACGTAAAAGTATATATAAAAATGTAGATTGCCAAAAATAGCCCTAAATTATTAAAATACATTTTATTTTTATTCTATTTTCAACCGGCTTCACAATCGCTAACGCGCTTGAGAGTCCTAACCTGTAAGTTAAGACTCAGAAGCCCGCCATGCAAGCCGAAGTATAACGGAGGCTTGACAGGGATTCTGAAGCTGGAGTTTGAAAAAACAAAAAGAAAAAGATGCAATTGAAATTTTTTATTAATTTTGTTGAATGAAAACGCCATAAAGCATGTATATAACAGATAAGGAATATAAAAATCTGGATTTTAAAGAAGAACCTTTTGAAATAGGAGAATACGAAAATTGTTCTTTTATAAATTGTGATCTCTCTGATTCTGATCTTTCAAATATTATTTTCGCAGAATGTGAATTTAAAAATTGTAATTTGAGTATGGTGAAAATGATAAATACAACATTAAGAGATATCATATTTAAAGATTGTAAAATGCTGGGAATAAACTTTGAAAATTGCAATAAATTCGGGTTTAAAGTAGCATTTAATAATTGTATGATAAATCATTGTTCATTTTTCCAAACTTCTTTAAAAAAAACAACGTTTGAAAATTCTCAAATCCACGAAACGGATTTTACGGAATGCGATCTGGCTAACTCAGTATTTGATACCTGTGATCTGGCAGGTTCTATTTTTGATAATTCTATATTGGAAAATGTCGATTTTGCCACTTCATATAATTTTTCGATCGATCCTGAAAGCAATCGTATAAAAAAAGCTAAGTTTTCAAAGGAAAACATTTCAGGATTATTGGAAAAATATGATATTAAAATAGTTTAGGTAAATTTATTTCTTTTTCTTATCCTTTTCCTCTTTTCTTATAATTTTATCCCCTTCTTTGAGTTTTTTAGAAACTATCTTGTACGGTCCTTTAACAATTTCTTCTCCGACATCAAGCCCTTTTATTATCTGGATATATTCATCATCCTGAATTCCTGTTTTTACAACAACTTTATCGACCGTATCTGCTTTTACAACAAATACCACTTCCTGCAAGTCGTCATCACTGATATCTTCTTTTTCTTCAGTATCCATGGTTTTGCTCTTATTTTCATTTTTAGGTCTGGTTGTCACTGCCTGGATAGGTACACTAACTGCATCATGTACCTGATTGGTATAAATATCCACAGTAGCGGACATTCCCGGTCTAAAGGGAAATTTATTCATTCCCTCAGACATCAGGTCTTCATAAGAATTCCTGTCAATTCTGATCTTAACAATAAAATTCGTTACCCTGTCTGAATTCAATGAAGCACTTGAGATATCAGAAGCAGAATTGGCAACTTCAACCACCTTACCTGTAAATTTCTTTTCTACATAAGCATCAACTTCTATTTTTGCCGTATCGCCCAAATTTACTTTTAAAATATCATTTTCAGATATTTCAACTCTTACCTCCATATTGTCTAAATTAGATATTCGCATCATCTCCGTTCCTGCCATTTGAATAGTTCCCACTACCCTTTCTCCTTCTTCTATTGCCAGCATTGTGACTATACCATCAATAGGTGAAATAATCGTTGTTCTTTTCAGATTTGATAATGCCTCTCTTAAACCGGCTTCAGCACTTTTTACATTAAATCCGGCTGCCTTGGCACTTTCCCTGGCAGACAAAATATTTGCCTCTGCAGATTTCAAACTTGCTTTAAGTTCATTATATGCTGAAAGAGCATTTTCCAAATCAACATCAGATATAACCTTTTGATCATGAAGTGTTTTATTTCTTTCATAATTCTTTTTCGCAATTTCCAGTTTTGATAATATCTGCTCTTTTTGTGCCAAATTTGCCTGGATCATACTTTTAGCATTAGCCAATTGAGCTTTGGCATTATTAAGACCGGCTCTTGAACGTTCAACTACAGATTGATATGTATCGGGATTCACTATGGCAAGTACCTGATTAATTTTTACACTGTCTCCTTCCTTGACATTTAGCTTTACTACTTCTCCCGAAACATCCGAACTGATCTTCACTTCTGTTTCCGGATATATTTTTCCACTTCCCGACACAACTTCTTTTATATCTCTCAATTCCACTTTATCGGTACTAACCTTAATACCTTTCTTAGAACTTTTACCCTTTATTATAGCAACTGTTAACAAAACGGCTAACACAACTGCGAGAATAATATATAATCTCCTATTATTTTTTTTATTTTTCATATTATATTAATTTATTATATGTTATTTCTAATTTTTAAATGATAAATTTTCTCCAAGATAGAATTCCAATATTTTTGTCTTAAACAAATATGTATATTTTGATATCAACAAAGTATTTACTGATTGTTCAAACATTGACTTTGCATTTAAATAATCATAAGTTCCCAAGGCACCAATATCAAATTGTTTTTTAGCATTCTCAAATGCAGCTTTTTGAGCTTCATAAGCTTTTGAAGCAGCAAAATATTGCAATCTCGATGATTTTGCATCGGCAAATGAAACCTGAATATTCGATTTTACATTCTGAACTATCTTTTCCCTTGATAATTTTGCAGATTCAATATTAAGTTTTGTTCTTTGAATTTGAGACCGGACAGCATACCTATTGTAAATTGGTACGCTGATTTGAAGTGCTAATCCAACTCCTGCATTGTCTCTTAGCTGATCAAAGTACTTATAATCTCCAAAAACAGGAACAGTCACAGGAAATCCTATTGTAACTTCCTGCCCGTTGAAGATGACTGTTTGATCATTTACAACCTGATTAGTACCTATAAGTTTCTTTGCCCTGTTTGCATAATTTGTCGATAATCCTGCATAAAAATTCACTGAAGGCAATAAAGCGGCAGCTGCTATTTTATTTTGATATTCCGCACTTTTTATTCTGTATTCAGCAGCAGCAAATGCCGGATAATGTTGAAGTGAGGCATTATATAATTCATTTACCGTTTTCAGTTCCGGCATTGAAAGCTTATCTACATCAATAACAGGAATTTCTATTTGCAAATTGACAGAATCATCCAGTAATAATATATTTTTCAGATCCAGATAAAATTTCTCCAGATCATTTTTCCGTGATATTATGACCTGTTCATCTGACAATAGCTGTGCTTCAAGATTTAGAGCTGCAGTTGGTGCCTGCAATCCCGATTTAATCAATTTGTGCATTTTTTCCAATTGCTCTTTTGTTGCATTGTATTGATTCTGAGCATTAGCCAGATTTTCTTTTGCATACAAAATGGAAAGATATGTATTAGCAACCAACAAAGCGACATCCCTCTTCATTTGCTCAATATCCTTCTCTGTTGCTTTCCTGTTCATCATCGCCTGTTTAATACTGTTTCTCAATTTACCACCATTGTACAGGGTCAACATTGAATTAATACTGTATCTCTGAGATGTAAATGATTCTGTAAGAAAATCATTTGTTGTAGGATCTATTGATCTTCCCAAATTATAAGAAACGTCTGTACTTGAATTTAGCGAAGGTAATAACTGCTGCCTTGCATATTTCTCCAAAACAATTGCATCGCTATTGGTCAAATAAGATTGCTTTACCGATATACTGTTTTCCTGAGCCAATTGAATACACTCTTCAAGAGACATCACCGTTTGTGAATTCATGTCGAATACAGAAAACAATAAGAATATAATTAAGAATAAAAATGATTTCATTTTTTAAGATTTTATACAATATTATAATTATTAAAGCAAATGGAAAATTTATTTATATAAAATGCTAATAATTTACGATAAACGAATATTATTATCAGAAAACAGCTTTGCTTTCAGTAGTCTTTAAATATAAAGAATTCAGTTCACTGTAGTCAGCAAAAGCTAATAATAAATTACCATTTATCAGACATATTTCGTTCTTACCCATTCAAAACCGGCTTCACAATCGCTGACACACTTGAGAGTCCTACCTGCCTCTTAAGACTCATAAGCCCGCCTGCAAGCCGGAGTATTACGCAGGCTTGATAGGGATTCTGAAGCTGGCTTTTGAAAAAATAACAAGAAAAAGAAAAAAGAAGAAAGCAGAAAATCCAAAACGGCTTCACAATCGCTGGCGCGCCTGAGAGCCCTGTCTGCCACTTAAGACTCAGAAGCTGAATTTTGAAATACGAATAAAACTTAAAAAATAGAATGCTCCAAATTTCCATAATACAAACCACATATTAAAAATTGGTACAATATTTGTCTTATTTCAGTTATGAATAAAACAATTTTTAAATATAAAGATATATAAAACTTTAAACACTTATGTATCAATATATTATAAAAACTAATTACAAATTATTAAAAAATAAAATAATCTATAAGTACACATGAAAAATTCCCTTTACACCGTAAAAAGAAAAAAAATGGAAAAAATTGAATTTAATTTATTAAGATTTTTATCAATTGGAATATTGATATTCATTATTCACGCCGGATATGCTTCAAATGCAGGCATTAAATATATGGACAAACCGGCTGACGGGACTATTGCATGTAATGATACAGTCAATATATGCATGGATCTCGATTGTATAACAGAAATCACTCCTGACCAGTTACTCGAAGGAGATTATCCTGATATGGGAATATTTAAGGTTAATATTTATGACGAAAATGGTGATTCTCTTGGTAATACTGTTTATAAAGAACAAGTAGGACTGGTTTTGGTTGGTGAAGTTATAGACACAACAAACGGTAACAAGTGCTGGAGTTATCTTGATATTTATGATAAAGCGGCACCTCCATTGGTTTGTGATACAATTTTCACAACCTGTTATGATTATCCTGTTCCGGGAACAAATACTCCACATAATTTCAGATTCGTCTACAATCCAAATGAACCGATACCTGATGAAGATACATTAAGGTATTCATTTGAAGTAGGAAAAATACCAGGTGCACATATCACAGATGTTAATTTCATTCTTGATATACAACATCAAAATGATATTAATCTGGCTGCATATTTGGTATCACCTCAAAATGATACAGTTGAACTGTTTAATCAACTGACATGTGGTGGTGAAAACCTTTATGTGGAATTTGATGATCAGGCTGAAAAAACGGATGTTGACCTTACTAATGAATGTAAACCAAATGATCCTGCAGTAAAGGGTAAATTTCAACCAGCCGGAAATCTTTCAGATTTTAACGGAGAAATTCCTTCAGGTATCTGGACCATTGTAGTTATAGATAAATATGCCGGTGATACCGGAGTTTTAACTCATTTTGACTTAATATTCAAACAACTTGGGGGCTATGTCAATTTTCCTATACCCCAGGGATCATCTTTTCCAATTGTAACAGGAGAACATGAATATGTTGTAGAATCAGGGTTTGAATCATGTGGCCCTGCAACTTTGAGTTATAGTGATAAGCTTGTAAATATGGATTGTTCAACAAATTATACCGGATTAGTTTTAAGAACTTGGACGGCACAAGATGAATCAGGCAATACTTCAGAATGCACACAATATATATATATAATCAGAACGGGAACGGCATTTCTAACCTGGCCTGTAGATTATGATAATATTGAGCATGCAGCTCTTTCATGTGATCCCAATAATCCTGATTTTTATCCCGAACCTGAATTAACAGGTTTTCCTGGAGAAGAATTGTGCAATATGGTGAATATCAGCCATGAAGATCAGGTAATAGATGTATGTTCCGGTTCATTTAAAGTAATAAGACATTGGAAAGTATCTGAAATGTGTAGCGGTGATGTTTTTGAGCATGATCAGTTAATAGCCGTATTGGATAAAACAGGACCTGTTTTAACTCAAGTTCCTGATATTTCTCTCCATACAGATGCATTGGAATGCACAAGGAGTTTTAATCTGGAATTACCTGAAGTACTATCCGATTGTTCTGATTTTGAATTGATAACCTGGACAGTGGGATATCAGATTCTGGATAATGCAGGAAATCCCGAAACACCGGAACTATTATATGATAATATAGAAAAATTGCCTGACGGGACATACTTTATGCATAATGCTCCAGTCGGAAAAATCAAATTTTCATATACAGCTACCGATGATTGTGGAAACAGTACTACTATGACCAATATTATTACTATTTTTGACAATGATCCCCCTGTAGCTGTTTGTGATGAACATACTCAGGTCGTTATCGGAACAGACGGTACTGCAAAAACAGAAGCGTTTGTATACGATGACGGAAGCCATGACAATTGCAGCGATATCTCATTCAAAGTAAGAAGAATGGATCCTGTTTGTGATAGTGATGATCAATATTTCAGAGACACTATTACATTTTGTTGCGAAGATGTAGGTACTACACAAATAGTAGTGTTACAAGTAACTGATGAATCCGGACTATCCAATACATGTATGGTCGAAGTAAACATAATAGATAAATTACCTCCTATTATTATATGTCCCGATGATATAGTAATTCAATGTGATGTTGATTACAACAAACTGGAAATAACAGGTAAAGCAACTGCTTATGACAATTGTGAAGTTACAAAAATAGAACATAGTGATTTCACTAATGTAAGTCAATGCAATACCGGATATGTAAGAAGAACATGGACTGCCTGGGATGCTAACAACTACCATTCTTCTTGTATTCAAAATATTACAATAAAAGACGGACATAAATTTAAAGGTTCTGATATTATATGGCCTGAGGATATAACCCTATATGATTGTGTTGAAAACTTTGATACTTCAATCACAGGGTCTGTACGATTTGAAAATGAAGACTTTTGCAGTATGGTTTCAGCAAGGTATGAAGATGAAGTTTTCAACGTAATAGACGGTGCATGCAAGAAAATATTAAGACATTGGGAAGTTATTGACTGGTGCAATTTCAACGAATATGACCCTGACAAAACTACTTGGAGACATACACAGATAATAATGCTGCAAAACAGTGAAGCACCTGAATTTGATGAAACATGTGCACCTAGAACATTTTGCACTTACGGTCCATGTGCAGGAGAAATAACGTATATCAAAACCGCTACCGATGATTGTACTCCTTCCGATCAATTATATTGGACATACAGAGTTGACCTTGATAATGATGGAGATTGGGATATAGGACCTATTCCTTCAAATGATGCATCGGGAGTATATGCAAACGGCACACACAGATTTGCCTGGTTTGTAGAAGACGGTTGTGGAAATAGTACTTCTTGTGAAGAAATTGTTACGGTAAAAGATTGTAAAAAACCTACGCCACTTTGTTTAACTCAAACCGCAACGGTATTAATGAACTATGGTGGTATGGTAACAATATGTGCTGAAGATTTCAACCTTGGAAGCGACAACTGCAATAATTGCAATACAGGAAGCTATGATAATTGTACTCCTAAAGAAGATTTAAGATACTCTTTCTCTTCTGATATAAACGATACTTGTCGAACATTGACTTGTAATGATATTCCTGACGGACAACAAGTTTTCCTAACAATAGAAATGTGGGTTACTGATGAAGCCGGCAATCAGGACTATTGCACTGTTTATCTGGATCTTGAAGACAATGAAGCCAATGCATGTCCCGATACTTCAATTGGTTCGATAGTATATGGTTTTGTCTATAATCCGGATAATATTGAAATGAAAGATGTGGAATTCAAGTTGCAGGGAGATGAAAATTCTTTCTATTCTTATTCAGATCAAAATGGAAGATATGAATTTACAAATCTTTCTTCTGATGAAAATTATAACTTAAATGCTGATATGGAATCTGATTTTCTGCTTGGAGTGACTACACTTGACCTTGTGCTTATTCAGAAACACATTTTGGGAATCAAAACATTTGATCGTCCTTATAAATACATAGCGGCAGATGCAAATAATTCGGGAAGTGTTTCTGCAAGTGATATCCTAACGATAAGAAAAGCTATTTTGGGACAAGATAACAGTTTGAATAATAATTCATGGGCATTTACTCCTGATGGTGAAGATATTAGAAACAATATAAATCTATTAGCATCTTGGAAAGATAATTTAAAAGTAAATAAAAATCAATTCGGTTCCAATATTAACTGGGTAGGAATTAAGATAGGTGATATTAATAATAGTAATTCAGAATTACTGGAATCTCGTGAAGGGGAAAATATCAATATTTATTTGAATGACATGAAATACTCTAAAAACGAAGATGTCTCTGCTGACTTCTTTATTTCAAATATTGATGATCTGTCAGGAGCACAATTCACAATGAATTTTAATGCAGATGAATTGGAATTCAAAGAACTTATTCCTAATACTAAATTAATAGACAGAAATAGTTTTGGACTTTCGTATATTAAAAATGGACAATTAGTAGTAAGCTGGATCAAACCGGAGAATATCATGGAAGAAGACAAATTGTTTACAATAGTATTTACTACAAAAAATACAGGTAATTTGTCAAGCAATATTGCAATTACAGATGATAGGATCACTTCGGAAGCTTATGACAATGAATTAAACATTCATAATATGGATCTGGAATTCAGAAATATAGTTGAAAATAAAGAAGAATATGCATTATACCAGAATATTCCTAATCCATTTGTAAATGAAACTACTATTTCCTTTAATTTACCGGAAAATCAGAATGCTACCATTACTTTCACAGATATAACGGGAAGAATTTTGAAGAAAATATCAAAAGACTTCCACAAAGGAAAGAATTCTGTTACAGTATCGTTTGACAACATGGTGTCAGGTGTTATTTATTATAAACTAGAAACAGGTAGATATACATCAACCAGAAAAATGATATATATAAAATAAATGATATATAAAATAGTATTATTAAAAAAAGGCACTTGTCGAAACAAGTGCCTTTTTTAGTAAAAATGCTTTCTTATTCTTTTTGCTAGGTTGTTTATTTTTTGCAACACCACCCTTTTTTGCTTAGTTGCCCTCTAACTTCTTCCAATACCTCGACAAGCTCGGCAACCTAAGGAGAACCCCATCCCACATATCACCCTTAAAAAATGCTTTTGTTTTTCCTAACCCTGCCGTTGCGGGTTGCACCCCTTTAGGGGATTAAGGGGCGAGTAGTGCAAATTTTGCAAAGCGACTTCTTTCTGCAACGCTGCCTTCTCTTTTTTTGCAACGCTGCCTCCCCCCAGTGAAACATTTCATTTGTTTCACGGGGTAAACAGCCTCTCGTTTCTCCACTCCGTTACGAAACCGGAGTTGCCGCCAACGCGCACTTTTCCCATCAATAAATGCTATTACTCTTTTAACCCTGCCTTCGCCTGTCCGACGAAATATATAGTAGTCAGGAGCGTTGCTACTTCCCCCTATTTTTTTCTGTAACGCAGTGGAAGAAAAACATAAGGGGGAGCGCAGAGCTATTGCGGGATGCCAGAGGGGGTAGCTTTGCAAAAAGAAACAATTATTCTTTTTTGCAACGCTACCTTTTTTTGCACAGCTGCCTCCCCTTTTTTTTGCAAAGCTGCCTTCCTGTAGAAACACTCCGTTTGTTTCACAGGACAGGTCTAACTTCCTATACCTCGACAAGCTCGGCAACCTAAGGAGAACCGCCGCCCACATATCACCCTTAAAAAATGCTTTTGTTTTTTCTAACCCTGCCGTTGCGGGTTGCACCCCTTTAGGGGATTAAGGGTCGAGTAGTGCAAATTTTGCAAAGCGACTTCTTTCTGCAACGCTGCCTTCTCTTTTTTTGCAACGCTGCCTCCCAGCCTCCTAAAGGAGGTGCATCCACCCGCATATCCCTCCTTTAAAAAGAGACTGCATTTTTTCTTACCCCTGCTTTCGCGGGTTGAGTTCCCCTTTACCTGTTCCTTTGGGAGGGATTAGGGGCGAGTGGTGCAAAAAAATATGAAAATAATCAATTTTTATCTGACATTTTTTCTTTCAGACACTAAACATCAACATCTTCAAATTCATAACCATCATTATATATCTTATCGGTTTTACCAAACAAGGAAATGATTTTTCCGGTAAACAATCCTGCAATAATTGCAATAATGACTGTAACTGCAATTCCCGTTAGTTGTGAACCCGGATTTAAGTTATCAACAACAACTATAGCTGCCAATCCTCCAAATATCCCTGGAATTCCATGTAGATTGGACACCCCGCAAGTATCAACAATTTTATGAAATTTTTCTTGTTTTGCCTGAAATATTGCAAATCCCATAGTTGATATAACTCCGGCAATAAGACCTATAACTATTGCCTCAAAGTGATTGGCATGATCAAATGTTGCACCAATTGCCACACCTCCTGCTAAAGCTGCATTTGCAATATCTGCTGCATTGATCTTCCCCCTGATTGTTACCGTAGCAATATAAGTTGCAATGGTCGATCCTGATAAAGCCAAAAAGACATTAACAACTGACACAGGGATAGCTTCAACAGGTACCAATGCTGAACAAAAACTTGGCCAGAATACCCATAATACCATACTTCCCAACAAGGAAAACTTATCAGATACTGCATCTGTCAAAATACTTGTTTCGCGGTGTTTTTTTGTAGTTAATGAAATCGCTGCTGAAATACCAAATATCGCACCAAATGCATGAATAACAATAGAACCTCCCGTATCAGCAACTTTACCTACAAAATTGAAGTAATCATCAACTACTACGAGTTCATTGAAAATATAAAATGGTATAAACAATAGCCCCAAAATAAGATATTGATACATCTTAATTCTTCCAAGAATAGCTCCTGCTGCTATCAGTAAACTGGCAGCACCAAATTCTGCGAGTATCAATTGTTCTATTTCTCCTCTTGTTTCAAAAACACCTATACTTTTTATAGCAAAATATAATGGCAAAGAAACACTTACCAATAAAAATGTGGCAGTTAATGCTGAACGTCCGTATTTTTTGACAAAAACCATTAAAAAACCGAAACCCAACAACAACATCGCCATAATATGAATCGCCCTGTTATATTGTTGAACTTCCAGAATTGAAGATATTTGAGATTGTTCTACGCTTTGAGCTACCAGATTTATATATGTGCCGGCAATAATCAAAGCCACTAAGCTAAGTTTGGAAAGATAGTTTTTCATTTTATTATTAAGTTTTAGGTTAAATTTGACAAAAATAAGTTTTTGAATTTATTGAAAGCTATGATAATATTACTTTTTCCATTTGGGAAAGTAATTTAGACATTTACTTAATAACCTTAGTGCTCTGACTTCTCATTTTGTAAAAAATCTTTACTCTCGTGTTGACATGCAGAATCTCTCTAGAAACTTATACCCGCAGGTTCTGACGAAAAGGAGATTGCTTCGCTTCCGCTCGCAAATTCGTAGCCATTTCAAACGATACAGGTATAAAATGGCAGGATTTTGCGAGAGCTCTATTCCGTCCACAGACTTGTCCGTCCCCTGACGGACGAAAGCGTGGTAAACTTGTCTCGCTTTGGGAAACATTTAATAAGAGATCTACCTTAAAGAAATGTTCTTTTTTGCAATGCTGCCTTCTAACTTCCTATACCTCGACAAGCTCGGCAACCTAAGAAGAACCGCAACCCGCTCAATACCTTCTTAAAAAGATACTGCACTTTTTATAAACCCTGCCGTTGCGGGTTGCACCCCTTTAGGGGATTAAGGGGCGAGTAGTGTAAATTTTGCAAAGCGACTTCTTTCTGCAACGCTGCCTTCTCTTTTTTTGCAACGCTGCCTCCCAGCCTCCTAAAGGAGGTGCATCCACCCGCATATCCCTCCTTTAAAAAGAGACTGCATTTTTTCTTACCCCTGCCTTCGCCTGCCCGACGAAACATAGTGAAGTTAGGCGGGTTGCTACTTCCCCCTGTCGTTTTACGTAACATAGTGAAGTAAAACTACAAGGGGGAGCGCAGAGCTATTGCGGGATGCCAGAGGGGGTAGCTTTGCAAAAAGAAACATTTATTCTTTTTTTTTTGCAACGCTGCCATTTTTTATTGCAACGCTCCCACTCCTGTCTTAAACCCGCAGGTTCTGACGAAAAGGAGATTGCTTCGCTTCAGCTTGCAAATTCGTAGCCATTTCAAACGATAAAGGTATTAAAATAGCAGGATTTTGCGAGCGATAGCGTGGCAAACTTGTCTCGCTTAGGGAAACATTTAATAAGAGATCTACCTTAAAGAAATGTTCTTTTTTGTAACGCTGCCTTCTAACTTCCTATACCTCGACAAGCTCGGCAACCTATGAAGAACCGCAACCCGCATATCTCCCTTAAAAAGAGACTGCACTCTTTCTAACCCTGCCGTTGCGGGTTGAGTTCCCCTTTAGGGGTTAGGGGCGTGTGGTGCAAAAAGGAAATAGAAAGCTCTTTTTTCCCTATTTAAGGATAGAGTTGTACAAATAAACACCAAACCACAAAAAAAGCCCTCCCAATATAAATGATTGGGAAGGCTTGATATTAACTCTAAAAAGCTGTCTTATGAATTTTTTCTACTTGCTCAAAACTATTTTCCTGTATGTTATTCCGTATTCTGCTGATCTAATTCTGATAATGTATAAACCTGCATTTAAAGTTTCCGAATCTACTTTTAAAATTCTGTCTTTTGCCTGCTTTTCTAATTGCAATTGTATCTTGCCGGATAAATCGAACAAGGTAATTTCAGCATTTGATAATTTGGTATTGCTAAAATCTATTATAAAATCATTTTTTGCCGGGTTCGGGTAAATATTGATATTACCCAATTCAAAATCAAAAGTTGCTGTCTTATCTTCTAGGCAAATTGTACTGTCGCTACTGCAATTTGTAGTTGTGTCTGTAACTGTCAAGGTGTAACATCCAAAATCACTTAAACTGTCCAAATCCTCAGTTTTTGCCGTAAAATTACCGGGACCTGTCCAGGAGAAAATATAATTTCCATTGTTGTTGGTGGTAATTGCAATATATCCGAGGGGATCTAATCTCACGTCCCTTGTACTATCAACGGTGATTGTGATTTCATCAGGTTGTGTCAAAGAATAGTTTTGGACAATTTCACAGTTTTTAGCATCTGTGATCGTAACGCTGTAATCTCCTGCACATAAATCGCTCATTGATGCTGACGTCGCGCCTGTATTCCATTTATATGAAAGCGGTGACACTGCATTATTTACGCTTAATACTGCTATGGAACCGTCACAAGCACCAAAACAACTGATATTTGATGTCTGATAATTTACTTCAAGAGCAGGACAAGTAAATTCTATAATTGTAACCGTATCAAGAGCTGTACATCCGTTTGCATCTGTGACAGTAAGGAAATATGATCCCGGTGCTAATCCAGAAATAGCTTGTGTAGTATCGCCTGTGCTCCAGCTGTAAGCATAAGCTTGTGTTCCACCACTTGGATTAGATATTGCAGTGCCGTCATTGGCATTATTGGAAGTTTCATCTGTCGATATGGCATTGGCAGATAATGGTTGTGGTTCGGTAATGGTATATGAACCATACACATTACAATTATTACCATCGACTACCGTCACACTGTAACTTCCGGGGCATAAACTGTCTATTTTTGCTGTTGCATAACCATTGCTCCAAGTATAAGTGAATGGTGATGTTCCGTTTGTTACTCCTGTAACCTCAAGGATTCCATTGCATTCCGAATTGCATTGTACATTTGTTTGACTGATTTCTATTGCCAGACCAAGGCAACCAAATTCCGCTACCGATACGGATTCTATCGAAGTACATCCATTGTTATCCGTTACCGTGACAGTGTAACTGCCCGGCGCAAGTCCGGTGATTGTTTGTGTAGATTCGCCATTGCTCCAGGCATAAGAATAAGGACTATCTCCTCCTGTAGGATTTGCTGTTGCCGTACCGTCATTGGCATCATTGGCTGTCTCATCTGTGGCAGAAGCATTGGCAAGTAGTTCTTCCGGTTGTGTGATAGTATAATCTTGTATTACCTGACAGTTTTTAGCATCTGTAACAGTAACAGTATAATCACCGGGACATAGATTGTCGATATAAGACGCTCCTCCTCCATTGCTCCACTCGTAATAAAGTGGTTCTACTGCATTGGTTACAGAAGTTACTTCGATTTCTCCGTTGCAAGCACCATAACAATTTATATTGGTTTGGGTTGCATTTACTGTAAGATCAGGACATATAAACTCATTGACTGTAACCATATCTATGCTTTGGCAATTATAATAATCAGTTACCGTAACAATATAATTTCCGGGTGCAAGATTTGTGATACTTTGAGTTGTAGCCCCTGTACTCCATTCATAATCATACGGTGATGTTCCTCCTGTGGGATTCGCAATCGCCGTTCCGTCTTGTGCTCCATATTCCGTTTCATCTGTAGCAGTTGTATTAACTAAAAGTTCATCCGGTTCTGTAATTTCATACGTTTTTGTAATCGGACAATTATCTGCATCGGTAACCGTAACACTATAAGTATCCGGACAAAGGTTATCAATTGTTGATTCAGTATCTCCTGTGTTCCAAAGATATTCAAAAGGTGCAACACCATTATCAATAGCATATATGCTGATATATCCATCACAATCTCCATTGCAATATACATTTTCAGTTTCTTCAAGAATGGTAAGAGTCGGACATATAAACTCCTCGACTTCCGCTTCAGCTTCCACCGTACATCCATTGTCATCCGTAACGGTAACATAATAAATAGCAGGGGCAAGATTTGTAATCGTCTGGGTTGTCTCTCCCGTATCCCACAAATAAGAATATGGCGTAGTACCTCCATTTGCATTCACGGTAGCAGTACCATCTTCGGCATCATTGTAAGTTTCTCCTGTAGTGGTCGTAGTTGCTGTCAATTCTTCCGGTTCTGTTATGGTAAATGTTTCGGACACCGCACTACAGTTTTTGCTGTCTGTTACCGTTACATCATAATCTCCTGCACATAACTCATATGCTGTTTGTCCTGTCTGACCGTCAGTCCATTCATAAGTAAATGGGGCAACACCGTTTATCACATTGGTTATGGTTATCTCTCCGTCACATTCATTATAGCAGGTATTATCAAATTGTGAAGACTCCAAAGACAAATCAGGACAGACAAATTCATTGACCGTAACCGTTTCTTCTGAGGTACATCCATTATCATCTGTAACTGTAACATCATAATCTCCGGGTGCGAGATCTTCGATAGTTTGTGTTGTTTCTCCGGTGCTCCATTCATATGAATAAGGAGTCGTACCACCTGACGGAGTTGCTGTTGCAGTACCGTCATTGGCATCATTGGCTGTTTCATCCGTAGCTGAAGCATTGGCAGACAGTTCATCAGGTTCCGTAATGGTATAGGATTCGGAAACAGAGCAGTTTTTTGAATCGGTAACCGTAACATCATAACTTCCTGGACAGAGATTATCAATACTTTGTGTGGTTTCCCCTGTATTCCACTCATAATCATAAGGTTGAATTCCATTAGTAACATCATCTACTGTCAAAATCCCATCGCATTCTCCGTAACAGGATACATTTTCCTGAGTTTCCTCGATAGTCAATACGGCACAAATATATTCATTTACCGTAACTGTTTCTTCTGCTGTACAAGAATGAGCATCTGTTACCGTAACAGTATAGTTTCCAGGTGCAAGCCCGGTAACTGTCTGTGTGGTTTCTCCGTTTGACCATGCATAAGTGTAAGGGGAAGTTCCTCCTGACGGAGCACTTGTTGCAGTACCGTCTTCAAAGTCATTACCTGTTTCATCTGTGGCACTTGCATTAGCTAACAATTCATCCGGTTCACTAACGGTATAACTACCGGATACAACACTACAGTTTTTGCTGTCTGTGACTGTAACTGTATAGCTCCCTGCACATAGTCCTGTAGCTGTTTGAGTAGTTTGCCCATTGCTCCAGGAGTAGGTATATGGTGCAGTGCCACCCGAAGGAGTAACAGTTATGCTACCATCACAGTCTTCATTGCACGTAGTATTAGTGATCGATTCACTCAATGTGATAGTGGGACAGATATATTCTGCCACAGTTACTGTTTCTTCTCCCGTACAGGTTTTGCTATCCGTAACTGTAATCGTATAATTTCCCGGTGAGAGATCTGTGATAGTCTGGGTAGTTTCTCCATTACTCCAGTTGTATGAATATCCCGGAGTACCACTTGTAGGATTGCTTGTGGCTGTACCGTCATTGGCATCATTGGCTGTCTCATCCGTTGCTGTGGCATTAGGCACAGGATTGGGATTGACTGTAACCAACACATCATCTGTATCGGGACATCTGCCGTCATTACTGACTGTGACTGTATATGTAGTTGTAGCGTCGGGACTTGCTACGGGATTTGCGATATTCGGGTCATCCAGTCCGTCTGTAGGTGACCAACTATATGTAGTACCTCCGGTTGCATTGAGCTGTACACTTCCCCCTGCACAAAACTCCGTATCTGCTCCTGCATCTGCTGTAACTTCCTCAGTAGTAAAACTTTCCTCTGCACAATCCATGATATTACCCATTTCATCGTATGGACTTATTAAAACAAAAATATCACTAGCACAAGGTAATCCATTAGGATCATACACAGTTACAGAACCTACATCAATGTTATCGGCAATATCATTTCCTCCAGAACTAGTTCCTATGGTGATATAATAACCTACAGCATTTAATGCCTCACTCCAACTGATATCCGTGTTAATATTAACATCCATTTCACCTTCAAAAGGTGAAACCAAATCAGAACATAATAATTCCTGGCAGGCTGTTTCTATTTCCGATACAGAATTACAACCACTGGCATTATCGTGGATATCTTTGGTTCTTCCTGGAATATCCATGAATTCACAGATATTAATCACTGCACATTCTGAAAGCATCTCATTTTCATATATAATTAAATCATCATCATAATTACTTTTAATTGTCTGAGGATCAATGTTTGAAATTGCATCTATATCAAATAATGATGGATTATCATGTATTTTCAAATACCCACCAATCGATTCAATCCCTTCCAAACCATTCAAAGATTCAAGAATTGCATTATTTCTTATGGAAAGGTATCCACCAATTGAATTGAGATTGTTCAATCCAGTCAATGAATTTAAAGAACTGCAATAATTAATACTTAAACCTGTCCCTATTGTTTCAAGACTGTTAAAGCTACCCAAATTCTCTAAAGCAGTATTATTAGAAACTACAAAATCCTCACCAATTGTTGTTAGGGCATCAAAATCAGTAAACGTAGTGAGTGAGTTATTATCAACGATGTAAAATCTTTCTCCAATGGTTGCAAGACTGTTCATTTCCGGTAAACTAAGTAAATTAAGATTATCTCGAATCTGTAAAGTAACACCGATACTTGTTAATGCATTAAAACTCCCCATTTCTGAAAGGGATTCATTGCTTACAATATTAAAGTCTCCTTCAACGGTCTCAAGATTATTAAAATTGTTTACATTTGTCAGAAGTTCATTGTTATAAATAGTAAAATCATTTGTAGAATTAAGATTTTCAAATCCTGTTATTGACGTTAAATTATTGTTAGTTTTTATTAATAGGTCATCGCTTATTTCTAAATTTTCAAAACCATCAATAATATTTAAAGTACTGTTGTTATGAATCCAGATACGACCTCCTACAGAGATTAGATTATTAAATCCATTGATTTCCTCTAACCCATCGTTATAAGAGATATAAAGAAAGTCCCCAATTGATGTTAAACTTGCAAAACCATTCAGATCAACTAAATCATCGACACTGTCAAAATATACTGATTCACCAATACTAATAAGACTGTTCAATTCACTGACAGAAGTTAAATTCCAATTGTTTTGAACATTGAGTTTTCCACCTATGGTTTCTAAATTATCTAGTCCTGAAAAATTGGATAGTGAGTAGTTATGAGTGATACTTAGGTTTCCATTGATGGCCGTGATCTGAGATAAACCGTTCAAATTGACAATATTGTTATCATCAGGTGAATAAATGGATACATATCCTAATATTTCTGTACATCCCGGATAATTATTAGCAAAATTATCGATTTCCTGTTGACTTGTAAAGGTTATGCCATTTGGAAGGCAGGACTGAGAGTTTAGGCGAAATGTAATAATTGTTAATAAAATTACAATATATAAGATTGGTTTTGTTTTCATGATTAAAATATTTTCATTTTTAAATTGCAAAAACTATGACTGTGATGTGAGTTCTGCTTTGTAGTGATGCAGACATCTCTGTCACAGTGTGGGATGGCTTTCCATTCCCTTATTTGTTTTTATATTTGTTTGTGTTTTTTATGTTATTGGGAACTATCCCACATAACTATTATATATCCGTAACAAATTTATAACTTTATTCATCATTTATCAATAAAATTAATAAATTCCCGACTATAAATGCAAGTATTGAAGCTATTACGATACAATAAATTAGAAAAGATATCCAATAAAATAACAAAGAAAAGACAATAAAAAAAGGGAAGATTTTTAAATCCTCCCTTTGATTTTCGCAGCCCGTAGGGGATTTGAACCCCTGCTACCAGGATGAAAACCTGGCGTCCTAACCCCTAGACGAACGGGCCTTGTTTTCAAAAGCAGTGCAAAGGTAAATTATATTTTTTTAATATTAAAAACTTTTTTTACTTTTTTTGAAAAAATATTTACATTTACATAAATATTGAATCTAAACAAGGCTAATTATGGAATACTTTGATCAATTAAACAACAAAATAAAACTCTCCAGTGTACCCCAAAGGATAATATCACTGGTTCCTTCTCAAACGGAGCTGTTATTTGAACTGGGACTGGATGAGAAAATAGTCGGTCTTACCAAATTTTGTATTCTCCCGCAAGACAAGGTTAAATCAAAAACAAAAATCGGCGGAACCAAAAATCTTGATTTGGAAAAAATCCTTTCACTAAAACCCGATTTGATCATTGCGGGTAAAGAAGAAAATAATAAAGAACAAATATTGGAACTAAATAAACATATTCCGGTCTGGATAAGTGATGTGAAAAATTTTGAATCTGCTCTGGATATGATAAAAAAAGTATCTGAAATAACCGGTAAAGAAAAGGAAGGAGAAAAAATAATCCGCGACATCCTAAATGAATATGATAAATTTAAGGCTCAGGATCATAAAACCTATAAATCTTTATATTTTATATGGAGAAAACCATATATGGTTGCCGGTGGAGATACTTTTATCGGTGATATTATGAGAAAAGCCGGTTTTATCAATGAAGCCGGAAATCTAAACAGGTATCCCGAAATAAACAAAGAGAATATATCAGAATTTGATCCTGAAATAATTTTATTATGCAGTGAACCATATAGATTCGGGGATAAACACAAGGACGAATTCAAAGATATGTTTCCAAATGCAAAAACATTATTAACAGACGGACAATATTTTGGATGGTATGGCTCCAGAATGAAATATGCATTCCGTTATTTTTCAGAATTGCATAAGTTGATATAATCGGATCAAGATGAAAAATCGGGGAAATTAAAATGTATTTTTTAACAACTACCCAAACTAAGAATTTATGCTAACCCTCAACTTTTTGGCTTGACCCATTAAATTCCCATAAGGTCTTTGAGAAATCTTTTTCTTGAACTAAATGTATCGAAAAGATCTTTTTCAATATTAAAAGCTATTTTTTTAGCATCTACTTGCCTTAAATGAAATAACAGATTTTTTACTACGGTGACACTGCTTTTACCAAAATGAGATTCCAGATATGTATGAATATATTTCAAATAAAGATTTTCTAATTCAGCAGGATTTTTTTCCAAAATATTTCTTTCATATCTTTGGATCAATGAAATATCATTTTTTTCAGCAAGATGACTGATAAGATTATCAAAATTATTGCTCAAAATCCACCAGGTCATTTTATCATCTTCCTCTGCATTGTTTTCAACTATTTTTGTCAGTTTTTTCAAAATGCTTTTATTGAAGGAAGGAACACAGTTTTTGACTCTTTTCAAATATCTGAAATCAAATGTACTTTCATAAATATCCAGAATCAAATATCCTATTCTTTGACAATCATTCTGCGACAATGAAACCCTTAACTGGCTTTCAAGAAACAGTCTTTTACTGATCTTTTCTGCTGTATATAGCTCTTTCAACAGATCTTCAAGTTCATTGCTGTAACCTTCGGAAAGTAAAACATGGGCTATCTCCATAAAATCTGTAAGGTCTTTGAAATACATTTCATACCAATCCTCTTCCAAAATCCCCAATTTCTTTTTGATCCCTATATAAAAAGATATAAAATACTTTTTGGCATTTTCATCCCTTAATAACTTTATTTTTTCATTAAGGACATCTACAAATTTCAACAGATCTTCATTTATTGGATTTGTAGATAAGAAAAGATGTACCAGATCATTTGGTTTTTGATAAAAATAATATGATTTTACTATCATATCATATATAAAGGAATATGCTTTGACTTTAAGTTCGGGAGCCAGAGTTTCATCAAAGAGCATATGAAAATATTCATGTGACCTATCCAGCAATTCAGCTAAATTTTCATTACTATTTCTATTATAAGCATACGCAAGTTTGTTGATAAGATGCTTGATAATATTGAAAGCATCTGTAAATCTTCCCAAACTTATTTCATCTTTATACTGATTCAACAAATCCTTGGCTATATCATTCAGCAACGAAATCTGTTGACGTGAAAACTTTACTTCAACATCAGAAGACGGAGGCAAAACTTCATCTAATAAATCTGCATAAGAATTTTCAATGTTTTTATTTTTCAGTTTATTCAGGAAAAAAGCTTCAAAAAACAATCTGAAATTTTTATCTTTAACTGCATAGGAACTCATAAATCCGACCAACTCATCTCTATCCAAATTTACAATTATCTGATCGAATAGATTAGTCTTTTTTCTTCTGGTCCTGGGTTTAAGATTAGAAGATTTTTTTGCAAGTTTATCAGCCATTTTCCTGACTTCCAGAGAAGCGGCAACCACATGGGGGCAAACTTTTTTTATTTTGAAATCCTGACAGGTACAATTAATATCAACAATATTGTCTTTATTAAATCTTATTTCAACCCTGTTACCATCATCCATCACCATAAGAGCTTTCCCTCTGTAAAGCTCATTTACCATTTCAATTCCATTATTATCATATAATAATTCACCTTTAAGATAAACATCTTCAGGAAAAAAACTATCCAATTTAAGTAATGGAATTAATAACCTCATTTTAACAGCAATTTAGCAACCGCACAAATTTAACATTATTAATTTAATTTTAACAGTTTTTACAATAATTTATCCAATAAAAATTCTTATTTAAATTAATTATTAAAACCTTGTTTTTTTTATTATTTATAAATAAAAAAAATCTTATTTTCGCAAAAAATTGTATTACGTGAAATTACTCATTGAAAATCAAATACTATCACCTGTAAATATTTATGCATATTATATTACATCCGAAATTATCTGTATTGAAAACCATGATAATTTCAATAAACGAACATACAGGAACAGATTCATAATATCATCGCCAAACGGTCCTCAAATTATTTCCATACCATTAAAAAAGGGTAAAAACAATAAAATATTTAACAGGGTGGAAATATCATATGATACCAAATGGATCTCCAATCTTAATAACACGCTTAAAACCGCTTACGGCTCTTCTGCATTTTTTGATTATTATTTTATGGATTTGATGGATATTTTTTCTGCTAAATACAAATATATTTTTGAACTAAATAATAGACTAAGAAATTATATTTTTGAGATATTGGAAATAGAAGTTCCCGTAATTTTCACTGACCGTTATGAGAAAACTCCTGATTCTGAATATCTTGATCTGAGAGAAAAACATTTACCATCAACAGATTTCAATATTCCGGCAAAAAACAAATTATATTCTTCTGTTTTTGATTATAAATCAAACGATATACAAAACCCCTCCATAATTGACTTGATATTCAATATGGGCAAATACAGTATGGAAATATTGGAAAATTATCCTTCAAAGTGAAATGATATCGAGAATAAATTTGTCAGCACTTTATCCAAAACCCTGGATTCTCTAAGTTTTTCATCATATAACAATACATTTCCAATACCTGTTGACATTTTCAATTCCGGTGAAAAGATAAAATACGGAAAGAAAAACTGGAATCCGGCACCTACTTCAAATTGAAAATCATGAGGTGAAATTTTGATCAGATTTTGATTATTTCTTGCATTTGCATTGGAATTAACATCATAAGTATACTTTACTCCGGATATCACATACATCCTCATATCATTATAAGGAGCGGATTTATATCTAACCAGGAAAGGAACATCGATAAAAACCGATTCAAACCTTTTGTCATTTGTCAATTCTCCTGACAGATCCCCATAATAATCAATTTTTTTGTCTGCAAATGAAAATCCCGGCAATATTCTTAAATCGAAATCCTGTCCCAATTTCAAATTTACGATCATCTGAACATG
>Ga0256832_1000543_pt1 | contig 24626 bp, 22 predicted proteins | sample 134614metaG_FD_190534 | JGI IMG/M metagenome (GOLD analysis project Ga0256832, IMG submission 190534) | Hydrothermal vent microbial communities from Lau Basin, Pacific Ocean - 134-614 | ecosystem: Environmental > Aquatic > Marine > Hydrothermal vents | place: Pacific Ocean: Lau Basin | collected... | reverse complement strand
GGTCCGGTGGAGATGATGTGTATGGGTGTCTCGCACAGTTCCTCGATCTTCTTCAGGTAGGCCTGGGCGTTCTCCGGCAGCTCGGCGAAGCTGTTGGCGCCCCGGGTACTGCCACTCCAGCCCGGCATTTCAATGTATACAGGTTTGCAGCGCTCGAAAGCGTCGGCGCCTGCCGGGGGAATATCCACCTGCTCACCATCGAAATCATAGGCCACACAGATCTTCAGGGTCTCCATGCCATCCAGCACGTCCAGCTTGGTGATGCACAGGCCGGTGACGGAGTTGATGGCCAGGGAGCGGCGCAGGGCCACGGTGTCCAGCCATCCGCAACGGCGCTTGCGCCCGGTGGTGGCGCCGAACTCATGGCCCTTCACGCCCATATGATTGCCGGGACCGTCCTCGTCGGACAGCTCCGTGGGGAAAGGACCGGCGCCTACCCGGGTGGTGTAGGCTTTGACGATACCCACGATGTAATCCAGCTCCCGGGGACCGGTGCCGGTGCCAGCAGCGGCGCCACCGGCAGTGGTGTTGGATGAAGTCACATAGGGATAGGTGCCGTGATCGATATCCAGCAGGGCGCCTTGTGCGCCTTCGTACATGACGCTCTTGCCCTCTTTACGCATGCGGTGCAGGGTGCCGGGCACGTCTTCCACCAGATCGCGAAGTTTGTCCGCCTGGATCAGGCACTCGTCCAGCACTTTCTGGTAGTCCACCACCGGCTGCTTGAAATAGTGCTCCAGGGCGAAGTTGTGGTATTCCATGACCTCCTTGAGACGCTCGCGGAAATGACCTTCGTCCATCATCTCACCCAGGCGGATGCCGCGGCGGGATACTTTATCTTCATAGGCGGGACCTATGCCCCGGCCCGTGGTGCCAATGGCTTTCTTGCCCCGGGCGATCTCCCGGGCCTGGTCCAGGGCGATGTGGTAGGGGAGTATCAGGGTACAGGATTCGCTGATGCCGAGGCGCGAGCGTACATCAACGCCCGCGGCCTCCAGGTCGTCCAGCTCCTTGAGCACGGCTTCGGGAGACAGCACCACGCCGTTGCCGATGAGGCAGCGCACGCTTTCGCGCAGCACGCCGGAGGGGATCAGGTGCAGGATGGTTTCTTTGCCGTCGATGACCAGGGTGTGGCCGGCGTTGTGGCCACCCTGGAAACGCACCACCGCGTCTGCCTTGTCCGTGAGCAGATCCACGATCTTGCCCTTGCCTTCATCACCCCACTGGGTGCCTATGACTACTACGTTCTTGCCCATCTGTTTGTGTCTCTGTGTAAGTTGTCTTTACGAAGCCTTGGCTTCGGTTAAATGTCTTGAACCTGCCACTCGCCATCCTTGCACACCAGCTCGGCATCGCAGCCCATGGCCGCGGCATCGCCCTGCTGTCCCGGCAGGTGACGGATCACCACCCTGCCCTGGCTGCGCAGTTCGGCAATCTTTTGTTCCAGATCCGCATCCCCATCGGCAGGCGCGACAATGCGCTGTTTGCGTTCTAACGCTGCTGCTTTGCCAAAGCGCATGATGGTTTTTAGGTCTGCGCTGAAACCCGTGGCCGGGCGGGAGCGTCCGAATTTCTCTCCCACATCGTCGTAACGGCCACCCCGGGCAATTTCCTTGCCGGAACCCGGCACGAAAGCGGCAAACACCAGGCCCGTCTGGTACTGGTAACCGCGCAGTTCCGCCAGATCGTAATGCACGGGCAGCTCCGGCAGGCAGGCCTGCAGGCGCTGACCGGCCTGCTCCAGGTAATCGATGGCGGCATGCACGCTGGCATCTGCTCCAGCCAGCTTTTCCCGGGCGAGGGTCAAAACCTGCGCCTTGCCGTTGAGGGCGGCCAGATCGATAAACATGTCCGCCAGCCCGGCGTCCAAGCCGAAACCTTCTACCAAGCCATGGATCTCGGGGACGGCTTTGCGCTGCAAAGCGGCGAACAAGGCATTTTCCTGTTCACTATCCAAATCGGCCTGGCGGGCCAGGCCCTGGAAAATACCCACATGACCGAGATCCAGGAAAACCTGCTCCACACCGGCCATCTCCAGGGTGGCCATCATCAGGCAGAGAATCTCGACATCGCTCTCCACCCCGCTGTGGCCATACAGCTCGGCGCCAATCTGCAAAGGACTGCGGCTGGCGGAAAACCCGTCACCACGGGTGCGGAACACGCTGCCGATATAGCACAGGCGATTGGGTTCCTCGCAGCACAGCTGGTGGGCATCGATACGCGCTGCCTGGGGCGTGATGTCTGCGCGTATGCCCAGCAAGCGGCCGCTGATGGGATCGGTCATCTTGAAAGTCTGATGCTCCAGATCCTTGCCGGCGCCGGTCAGCAGGGAATCCAGGTACTCGACAAAAGGCGTGATCACCAGTTCGTAACCCCAGGAGCCAAACTGGTCGAGGAGGCGGCGGCGCAGGGCTTCCAGGCGCGCGGCCTGTTCCGGCAGCAACTCGTCTATGCCCTCGGGAAGAAGCCAATGTTTGTGTGAACTCATGATCTCACCAGATACAGCAAACCCAGGCCGGCAAGCATGCTCACCAGGCCAATACGGCGCACCAGGGCGTCGTTCATCTCATCCAGGATGCGCAACATGTTACGGAAACGCCCGGGATTCAAAAACGGCAGTATGCCTTCCAGGACCAGCATCAGGGCGAAAGCCGCCCACAAATCCTGCCATGCCATTTTCTACTCCAGTTACCTAAGGAACCTCTGATCAAATCGTGACACGGCATCTTGCGGCGCAAAATCGTCCATTTCTGCGTTGCAAACCTTCGCAATAGCTTGCTACAAGGTGAATCGCGCAGCGAGAGAAGGCCCCCTGGGGGGTTACGCACGGTTTGCACCTTGAACTGAACGATTTTTCACCCCAATCTGCTCGCGCCAGATTCAATCAGAGGTTCCCTAAAAAGCCGGGGCAAGCCCCGGCTGAATGCTGTATTTTCCCAAAACTGACGCCTATTGGCCAGCACTACCCTTGAAATAGCGGAAGAAAGGCGAATCCGGATCCAGCACCATCATGTTGGAGCCGCTGGAAAACACCTTGCGATAGGCCTTCAGGCTGCGCCAGAAGCTGTAGAAACCGGCATCCGTGGAAAAGGCCTTGGCATAGATGCCGGACGCTTCCGCGTCGCCTTTGCCCCGAATCTCTTCGGACTCACGGTAGGCCTGGGCCAGGATCTCGGTCTTCTGCCGGTCCGCCTCGGCGCGGATGCGCTCCGCAGCTTCCGCCCCCTGAGCACGCAGTTCGCGGGCCACGCGCTCACGTTCGGTGCGCATACGCTCATAGACCCGGTTGCTGATCTCCGGGGGGAAGTCGATACGCTTGATGCGCACGTCCACGATTTCAACGCCCAGATCACTGGAACTTTCATCGGCGCGCCGGGTAAGTTCATCCATGATCTGGGTGCGCTCGCCGGACACCACTTCGGATATGGTGCGCTTGCCGAACTCATCCCGCAAAGCGGCATTGATGCGCTCACCCAGCAGGCGCGAGGTGGTCATCATGTCGCCCCGGGTGGAGCGGTAATACTGGGCCGTGTCATCGATGCGCCACTTGATATAGGAATCCACCACCACGAACTTCTTCTCACTGGTGAGAAAATGCTCGGGCTTGGCGTCCAGGGTCTGCAAGCGTTTGTCGAAACGCTGTACGGTCTGGATCACCGGCATTTTCACATGCAGACCGGGCTTGAAGTCGGAATCCACGATCTTGCCCAGACGCAGCAGCAGGGCGGTTTCGTTTTCCTTGACCACGAACAGTGACATGGAAGCCAGAATCAGCAGCACTATGGCCACCACGGCGGCAAACATCATCTTTGGAGAGTTCATCAGCGGTTCCTCCTGGCGCGTTCACGGTCCCGCGCCACTTCCTGGCGACGGTCACGCGCATCCTTCAGCTTGCGGGAAGCGGATTCGGCTTCCAGGCTTTCGTAACCGGGCAGCTGGGTTGCGGGCAGGGACGCGCGAGACCCCGGCTGTATCAGTTTGTCCAGGGGCAGATAGGTCAAAGTGTTACTGCCTTCTTTCACGTCCAGCAAGACTTTACCCGTATCGGCCAGCACCTGCTGCATGGTATCCAGGTAAAGGCGCTCACGGGTGACTTCCGGCGCTTTCTGGTATTCACCCAGAAGCGCCAGGAAACGCTTGGTTTCACCCTGAGCTTCAGACACCACCTTGAAGGCGTAGGCCTTGGCATCCTCGACCTGCCGGGCTGCAGCGCCCCGGGCGCGGGGCACGATGTCATTGGCGTAGGCATCCGCCTGGTTCTGAACGCGTTCCTTGTCCGCCATAGCGCGGGTGGCGTCATCAAAGGCTTCCTTGACCTCTTCCGGGGGATTGGCGTCCTGAATGTTGACGTTGGTCACCACCAGGCCGGTCTTGTAGGTGTTGAGCAGTTCCTGAGTGTTCTGCTTGACCATGGCGGCCACGGCGGAGCGGTTCTGGGTGATGATCTCATCCAGGCTGCTCTTGCCAGTCACCTCGCGCAGGGCGGATTCTACGGCGCTGTAGATGGTCTTCACCGGATCGGCATCCTGAAACAGGAAATTGGCCGCATCCTGGACGCGGAACTGCACCGTCAGGGTCACATCAACGATATTTTCATCCTTGGTGAGCATCTGCGCCCGATGGCCGAACTTGTTCACCTGATCCACGTTGATGATGGTCTTGGTGTCCATGAACGGAATCAGGAAATGCGGTCCCGGCGTGGTCACCGAGTGAAAAGCGCCAAAGCGCTGCACCACGGCCCGCTCAGCGGGCTGCACGATGTAGAAACCTTTGATGCCCAGCAGTACCAGAATCACAATGACTATCAAAGCGACAACCAGCTTGCTGCTGCGGGGTCCACCTTTGCCACCAAAGGAACGGCCGCCGCCCTTGCCACCGAACAGGCCGCCCATCTTCTTTTGCAGATTTTTAACAACTTCATCGAGATCCGGCGGCCCTTGATCTTTCCCCTTGCCACTCCAAGGGTCTTTATCATCGCCACCTGGTTCATTCCAGGCCATGTGTCACTCCAGTCTGTTGGTCTGTTGCCGTTCAGGCTGCTGCCTGAGCGGTGGAAGAGCTGATTGTACCAAGTTCGGGAAAAAGTAACACGAAGGCATCCCTGCCATGTTTCGGGATATTATTAACCCACATCTGTAGGTCGGACTTCAGTCCGACATTACTCCGGCGCGGCCGCTGTTGTCGGGCTGAAGCCCAACCTACGGCCATGGCGTAAAGCTGCGTCACCCTGAATGCAATGGCTTAGTCGCATTTTCACGTGAATACACTCAGACATTCAGTAGCTTGTCCGCCAACTCAGGTTCTTTTTTCATCAGGCGCTGGAAATCGGTGACTGTAAGCTCGATCTCCATCTCGCAGCCACCATCTTCCAGGTCCTGGATCTGCAACACATGGGATTTCTCATGCAACAGAGCGCGCAAACGCCCGTCACCCGCTTCCAGGTGCACACGCCGGCGTACATGGGCCTGGTGAAACCGTTCCTGCAAAGCGTCCACCAGCAGATCCAGCCCTTGGCCAGTCACCGCCGAGCACCAGACCCGGGTCACCAGACCTTCCTCGTTTCTGTCCACATGGGGCGGGACATCGTCCAGAAGATCAATCTTGTTGTACACATCGATACGCGGCACTTCATGGGCGCCAATCTGCTGCAACACATCCTCGACTTCCGCCATATTGTCCGCCCGGCAATGGCTGGCGGCATCGATGACATGCAGCAGCAATGAGGCCTCCACGGTTTCCTGCAAGGTGGACTTGAAAGCCGCGACCAGCTCGTGAGGCAGCTTGGAGATAAAACCTACGGTATCCGCCAGCACCAGATTCTCTCCTTCCGGCAGCTTGAGACGCCGCAAGGTGGGGTCCAGAGTGGCAAAGAGCTGATCCCTGGCATACACATGCGCGTGGGTAAGGCAGTTGAACAGGGTGGATTTGCCAGCATTGGTATAGCCCACCAGGGAAACCGTGGGCACTTCGGCGCGGCGTCGGGCCTTGCGTCCCTGGTCCCGCTGGCTGTCCACCTTGGACAGGCGGCGGCGGATCTGGTCAATGCGCTGGTTGAGCAGACGGCGGTCCGTCTCCAGCTGGGTCTCTCCCGGCCCGCGCAGGCCGATACCGCCCTTCTGCCGCTCCAGGTGGGTCCAGCCCCTTACCAGGCGGGTGGACAGGTGACGCAGCTGGGCCAGTTCCACCTGCAGCTTGCCTTCAAAGGAGCGGGCGCGCTGGGCAAAGATATCCAGAATCAGGCCGGAGCGATCCAACACCCGGCATTGAAACAGGGCTTCCAGGTTCCGTTCCTGGCTGGGAGACAGGGCATGATCGAAGATCACCAGTTCGGCTTCTACAGACTCTACGATGGCATGAACTTCCTCTGCCTTGCCCCGGCCCACGAAATAGCGGGGATCAGGGCTGCGACGCACACCGGTAACCATTTCCGCAACCTGAGCGCCGGCAGATTCGGCCAGCTCACGGAACTCCTGCAGCTCGTCGGGATCGGCAGCGCCCTGTTGAGACACATGCACAAGAACAGCCGTCTCACCGGCCTGGGGACGTTCAAACATCAGAAAACAGTGGAACTCCCTCTGCCTCCACGATGCAAGGGCAAGGACGCAGTGCCATTTTCCATGACTGCAGTCCACTGAAAATGGCGGAACCGGAAAATCGCAGATTTCCGGTTCCAAGTCGCAAAAGCCCTGGAAAGGGCTTTTGCGACATCATCATGCAGGTGGATGAGAAGAAATATCAAAGATTGCCGGGATCAGTCTGATCCGTATCCTGGGATGGGGACAGGCGCACATTGCGTGCCGGCACGACAGTAGAAATCGCATGCTTGTAAACCATCTGGCTGACGGTGTTCTTGAGCAATACGACAAATTGGTCGAAAGAGTCAATGGTACCCTGCAGTTTGATGCCATTGACCAGGAAAATGGAAACGGGAATACGCTCCTTACGCAAAGCATTAAGGAAAGGGTCCTGGAGAGATTGCCCTTTTGACATGTTGTTTTTCTCCTTTCAATCTTGTAATTATCTGACAGGGCCGCAAGAGTGGCCGGTAGTTATTGTTTACCTGAATTCTGCGGGAACATCATGCGGGTGCCCGGCGAATCAGACGTTGTTCCGGGCAGATGAAAAACGTGGCGAGGTTTCCTCGGTCAGGTTTTGCTGCGCCAAAAGCTTTTGTCATTTGTAATACTTATCCTATCTCTAATATAACACATGGAGTGATGGGAACAATGTCCTTGACGAATACCGGGGCATTGACCCAAAACACTCAGTTAAACCCATATTTTTCAATAAGTTCCAGAGACTCTTGAAGAGAATCACCCTGCGCTTCACCCAACCATTTTGCGTCAAGTTCGCGGCGCAGCCAGGTAAATTGGCGTTTCGCCAGCTGCCGGGTGGCAATGATTCCCCTTTCACGCATCTCTTCCCATTTCAGCCTGCCCTGCAGATAGTCGATCATCTGCCGGTAACCGACCGCCCGCATGGAAGGCAGTTCCTCGGAGAAGCCGGGCCGCGCCATGAGCCTTCTTACCTCATCCTCGAAGCCGAGTTCCAGCATGGCGTCGAAACGCCGCTGTATGCGTTCATGCAGCACCGCCCGTTCCCGGGGGGCGCGAATCAGTTTGATCACCCGGTAAGGCAGCCGGCTGCCCGGGTTCTGCGCCTGCAGCCGCGACAGGGGCAGACCGCTGAGTTCGATGACTTCCAGAGCGCGCAGAATCCGCTGGGGATCGTTGGCGTGAATGCGTCCGGCTGCCACGGGGTCCAGTTTCTCCAGCCGGGCATGCAAAGCGCCCAGACCTTCTGCATTCAAACCCTGCTGCAGGCGTTGCCGCACCTGGGGATCCGAAGGGGGCAATTCCGACAGCCCGTGTTCGAGGGCGCGAAAATACAGCATGGTCCCCCCCACAAGCAAGGGAATTCGTCCCTTTTTCGTGATTTTTTTCATTTCTGCCAGGGCGTCTTCGCGAAAACGCGCTGCAGAATAGGTATCTTCCGGTTCACAGATATCTACCAGGGCGTGAGGCACCCGGCGCAGGAGCTCGGGTTCAGGCTTGGCTGTGCCAATATTCATGCCCCGGTACACCAGGGCGGAATCCACACTGATAAGAGCCACGGGCAGCTCGGCGGCCAAGTCTACGGCCAGGTCGGTCTTGCCTGCTGCCGTGGGTCCCATGACAAAGATGGCGGGAGGCAGATGCTCCGTCATCAGCGCCCCCGCAGAAACAGCTTGTCCAGTTCGACCATGGACATCCGGGTCCAGGTGGGGCGGCCATGGTTGCACTGGCCACTGCGCTCGGTGCTTTCGATATCCCGGAGCAGGGCATTCATCTCCTCCAGGGCCAGACGCCGGTTGGCACGCACACTGCCATGGCAGGCCATGGTGGACAGGACTTCGTTCATGGCTTCGCGCAGACGCTCACTGCTGCCATGGGTGACCAGATCGGCCAGCAGATCACGCATCAGCCCTTCGGCATCGGCCCCTTCCAGCAGCGTGGGCATGGCGCGCACCACCAGGCTGTCCTTGCCCAGGGCATCCACTTCCATTCCCAGTTCGGCAAGGAGATCCCGGTTTTCCAGGGCCAGTTCCACTTCCCGGGGGCTGACTCTCACCGACACCGGAACCAGCAGGGGCTGGCTGCGTACGCCCTGCCCCTCCACAGCCTGTTTCATCCGCTCGTAAGTGATGCGTTCATGGGCGGCATGCATATCCACCAGGACCAGGCCTTCCTGATTCTGAGCCAGGATATAAACGCCATGCAGTTGGGCCAGAGCGTAACCCAGGGGCGGCGCATCTGCGGCCTCATCCGGCGCAGGCATGGGGGGCAGCGTCCCCTGGCCCCGGTCAGCTCCCGGGCTTGCAGGAGACTGCCAGGCAAAACTCGGCTGGTAGGCGGCTGCCTTCTCCCCCACCCGGGCAGGCGGTCGCGCCCCCCCTGGATGGGACGAAGCCGGTGGCGCCTCCGCCCCCGGGGGTCGGGCGTCAGGCAGAACATCTTCCGGGCGGGCATCCGCCAGCACCTGGTGCAGGGTGCGAAACAGAAAATCATGCACCAGCCGCCCTTCCCGAAAACGCACCTCGTGCTTGGTGGGGTGCACATTCACGTCCACCAGGCGGGGATCCAACTCCAGGTAGAGCAGGAAGGCCGGGTGGCGGCCATGATAGAGCACATCCTGATAGGCCTGACGTATGGCGTGGCTCACCAGCTTGTCCCGCACCATGCGGCCATTGACGAAGAAATGCTGCATATCCGCCTGAGAACGGGAAAAGGCCGGCAGGCCGATCCAGCCCCACAGGCGCAGGCCCGCCGCCTCGTGTTCGAAACGCAGGCTGTTGTCGATGAAAGCCTGGCCCAGAAGCGCGGCAATCCGCTTTTCCCTTTCCACCAGAGAGGCCGCCGGGCGGGCGCTGAATACCTGCCGGCCATTGTGCGCCAGCTTGAAACCCACATCGAAACGCGCCAGGGCCAGGCGACGCAGCACCTGCTCCAAATGACGGAATTCAGTCTTCTCGGTCTTGAGGAATTTGCGCCGGGCCGGGGTGTTGTAAAACAGGTCGCGCACCTCCACCGTGGTGCCTTGGGGATGGGCGGCAGGCTGAGGTTCATCCGCTTCCCCGCCGATCTGCCAAGCCTGATCCGAATTCTGCTCCCGGGAGGTGAGCGTCAGGCGGGACACGGAAGCAATACTGGGCAGAGCCTCGCCCCGGAAGCCCATGCTGGTGATGCCTTCCAGATCGGCCAGGGAAGCCACCTTGGATGTGGCATGGCGGGCCAGAGCCAGGGCCAGATCACCCCGGGCAATACCCATCCCATCGTCCCGGATCCGCATGCGCTTCACTCCCCCCTGCAACACGTCGACGTCTACTTGCCGGGCAGCGGCATCAAGACTGTTTTCCACCAGTTCCTTGATCACGGAAGCCGGGCGTTCCACCACCTCGCCGGCGGCGATTTGGTTGACGAGCTGGGAAGGCAGGGCGTGAATACGGCGGGTCATGGCGCTATTCTGCCACACAACTCCAGACCGGGTTGTTTCCTGTTCAGCCCATCAGCCAAAAACATCTGCGGTGATATTGTTGAACCAGGAATGGGCGTATTGCGCTTCCCGGGCGCGCATTGCAGCATCAAACTTCAAGGGGGTAAGGCCACCGGACCCTTCCACCTTGACGATCCGCCCGTTCCTATAAGCATAGATGGTGACCGCAGAGATAGCATCGCCGGGCGCAAGAGTGCTGTAGCAGCTGTTGATCCACGAAGGTTGGGGCGCCCTGCTGCCATTGAAATCGGCAACAATGGCCGCTGCACAGACCTTCGCCGCCGTGTTGGCCACGTATCCCCCCTTGGGCATGGGGCTGGCCAGGGCGGAATCCCCGATCACATGGATTTTTGGTTGCAGGGTGGATTCGAAGCTACGGAAATCGATGGGGCACCAACCCTGTTCGTTGGTCAGTCCCGCCTGAAAGGCAATGCGGCCTGCCTTCTGGGGCGGGATAATGTTGATCACATCCCCCCTGAAGGACTCCACATCTGCCTGTATGGTCATGTTCTTGACATCCAGGGACTCGATACTGCCCCCCGCCGCGCCACTGACCCAGGTGATCATGCTGTCATCCGTGCCATAGCCGTAGTAGCGTTTCCAGCCGTCCAGGAAAAGATCAAACTTGGAGAACCTGTCTTTGGGATCGAGAATGATGATCTTGGAGCGGGGCTTGTGCTTTTTAAGGTAATAGGCAATCTGGGATACCCGGTCATAGGGCGCCGGGGGACAACGGTAGGGGTTGGCAGGCGGCGCAATGAGCACGGTGCCGCCATCGCGCATGGCTTCGATTTGCCTGCGCAGAATCCGGGTCTGGGAACCGGCCTTCCAGGCATGGGGAATCTTCTTTGCCACCTGGGCGTCATAGCCTTCAATGGCATCCCAGCGGAAATCCACGCCGGGAGAAACGATGCAGCGGTCGTAGCCAAAGCTCTGCCCGCCACGGGTCCTGACCACCCGCCTGTCCGGATCGATGGCGGTCACCCTGTCATGCACGATGTTCACGCCACGGGCCTTGAGGCCGCTGTAATCGAATTGGATGGAATCTATGGAACGCTCTCCTCCCAGCACTTCGTTGCTCATGAAGCAGGTGTAGTAATCTTTGTTGGCCTCGATGAGTGTCACTTCGATGGACGAATCCATCAGGCGCAGGTATTTGGCCGCTGTAGCGCCACCAATGCCACCCCCCACGACCACCACTTTTCTGCTGGCGCCACCGATAGCGAAGGAAGCAAAACCGGGCGCCAAAGCGGCAACAGATGCCAGCCCCCCAAACCGGAGAAAACTTCTGCGCGTTAGTGAGTTCATACCAGGTATCCCTTATTTTCTGCTGGCGTAGTAATGGATCAGGTGTTCGATACCGGCATCACCGGCCTTTTTGTGCATCTTTTTCAGCCTCTTCTTCATCTTTTTGGGCGCATGGCTCTTGCCGGCCATCATATCGGCAAGGGTGTACCGCAGGTAAGGGGTCCACTGACCAGCCAGGATGCCGGCATCGTCTTCAGACGAGGTGCCACCGTCGGCATGGCACTTCTCACAGTATTTGTCATGCAGCCTGGCCCCCTTCTTGGCCAGCGCAGGATCGGCTTCCTGCCCTTGAGCAGGAACAAATTTCTGCTTGGAAAAGAACTCCGCAAGCTGCTCGATGTCTTCCCTGCTGTACCCCCTTGCAATGCGTCCCATGATGGTGGAAGCGCGTTCTCCCGACTTGTACTCCTGCATGGCATCAATGAGATAATCCTTGGAAGCCCCCGCCAGAGAAGGCGTGGCAGGCCCTTCACTGTTGCCGTTGGTGCCATGACAACCGGCACAGGTATAACCCAGCAAAACCGCACGGGATACTTCCGCGGCTTCTGAACGAACAGATACCAGTCCGGCAGCCATCAGGGCAAGCGCAAGAATAGCTTGTTTTTTCATCAAACGTCTGTCTCTCACAGGAAGAACTCAGATTACCACTTTACCGGTTTCAACGGGCTGGTGGTATTTCCGGGTTCAATCCGACGGGGTTCGGGGTCATGCGCTACTGCGCACCAATAAAAAACGCTGCCGAAGCAGCGTTATTCGGGTTTGGACAAGCTCAGCCTACTGCTGACTTGCATAGAACTCGATCAGCGCTTCCACATCGCCATCCTTGAGTTTCTTGATCTTTTTCCTCATCTTCTTGGGCACGTCCCGTTCGCCGGAAACGATGAGATCGAACTGGCGCTTCAGGTAGCCTTTCCACTGGCCGGCTAGAATCGCAGCATCATCCTCGGCATTGGAGCCGTTGTCGGAATGGCATTTCTCGCAACGCTTCTTGTGTACCTTGGCGCCCTTTTTTGCCAAAGCGGCGTCGAAGGATTGCTTGTGGGGTATGAATTTTTGCTGGGCGTAATGAGCTGCAGCCTTTTTCACATCGTCATCGGACAGTTTCTTGGCGATAGCGATCATATCGGTCTCCTCGCCATCTTTGGGCTTGTACTTGTCCGCAGGACGCTCCTCATCCTTGTACGCAGCCATGGCATCTTCAATCACCGCCGATGAAAAGCCCGCGATACTGGGCACCTTGTCATCTTCGCTGTTGCCGTTCTTGCCATGACAATGGTCGCATTTATCCGTCAGATCATCTGCCTGTACCATGACTGGCACCGATACCGCCAATGCCAGGCCGATCAGCAGGCTTACCAGGGGTTTGTTACTTTTCTTCATTGTTACTACACCTCCACCTCTTTAGAATTCTCCTTTTGGAGGGAAGAGTTTACGAAATGCAGGAAAGCATAGCAACAGAACGGTCGTGTCGTTCTGAATAGCAGGACATCAGGTACTGGGAATCTTCAGCACCTGTCCTACCCGGATATGGTCATTGCTGATCCGGTTTTCGCTACGAAGATCGGCAATGCTGACACGATGTCTCTGGGCGATAGTCGACAGGGTATCACCACGCTTGATGACATATTTTGCCGCTGGCTGGTGCTTCTGCTGCTTTTCCATGGCCAAACGGGTCCCCAGGGGAGGCTCTGTCCGAAAATACTCCCGTATCCCCTTGAATATCGCCTTGGCCACTTTCTTCTGATAGGAAGCGCTGGCCAGATTGCGCTCTTCCCTGGGATTGGAAATAAAGCCGGTTTCCACCAGCATGGAGGGAATATCCGGCGATTTGAGTACCATGAAACCGGCATTCTGCACCTTGTGTCCGTGCAGTTTGCCGATACGGCCCATCTCCCTATGCACACTGCGTGCTGCACGCAGACTGGCAGCCTGGGTGCCGGTCTGGGCAAGATCCAGCAACACAGAGGCCAGCACATCATCCTTGTCGTCCAGGCTCACGCCACCGACCATGTCTGAAGCATTTTCCTTCTTCGCCAGCCAGCGGGCCGCTTCACTGGACGCCCCCCGGTTGGACAACACGAACACCGAAGAGCCACGGGCCTTCTTGTTGCGGAAAGCATCGGCATGGATGGAAATGAAGAAATCCGCATGATGGCGCCGGGCAATCTTCATGCGCTTGCGCAGCCCCACGTAATAATCGCCTTTGCGCGTAAGCACAGCGCGCATGCCCGGCGTGGCATCGATGAGTTTCTTGAGACGCCGCGCTATAGCCAGGGTAATGTCTTTTTCCCGGGACTTGAGCACCCTGCCCCGGGCGCCGGGATCTTCCCCGCCATGTCCGGCATCGATGGCGATGACCACGTCACGGCCCCTGCCGGACCCCGGTGTCTTCTTTACTGTCTGAACCACCTTGGGCTTCTCGTCCCGATCATACAGATCGATGACCAGCCGGTGTCCATACTGCCCGCTGGGACGCAGCATGAAACTGCGGGGACGCACCGACTGTTTAAGATCCAGCACCACGCGCAGCTTGCCATCCGGCTGGCGGGCATAACGCAGGCCGGCAATATGGCGATTGTTGAGTTGATCCGCCTTGAGGTGGGTCTTGAGAACCGATTTGTCAAAATCGATGACCAGCCGATGGGGGTTGTGCAGGGCAAACAAGTGATGCTGAACCTGCTCGCTGACATCGAACACCAGGCGCGTATGATCCGGGGCATTCCACATGCGCACCCCGTGAATCTGGGCGTCCGCCAGAGCCATTGCCGGCAGCAATAACCACAGCAGGCATACCAGCATGCCTGTCTTTTTCAGTATTAACCCGGCGACCAAGTATATCGCCCTCAGTGCTTCAAACAGGGCGCGTATCAAGGCGCGGCTTGCAGGCAATGGCAAGCCCTTGTCAAAAGCTGCAACGCTGAGACGCGCTCTGTTTGAAGCACCTAACAAATTGATATTACAAGGAAAGGCCGCCCTGTCTGCGCGGGTGGACTGCGTTATCAACACTTGCTGTAGGGTGGCTACAGCGGCGCGTTGATGCCTTGCCACCCGCGCAGACAGGGCGGCTGAGGACGACATACTTGGTTGCCGGGTTAATAGTGGCGTATTCATGATCACGATTGAAAAACCGGGTTCCCCTCTCTATTCAGCTAAAAAAATAGCATAGGAATCCATATTTTTCCAACTATTTCGTGGACATAAGATATTTTTCTAAAGCTGGAGCTTAGGTATCTACCAGTTCAGATCCCGGCACACTGAAACGCCGGCAGGCGTATGCGCTTTCAGCGCCACCCCCCTTCCCTGCTCCCGGTGCTGCAGATGCAGCTCCAAATCCGGTGCAGGCAGCCAGCCCTGGCCCCTTTCCGGCCACTCCACCAGCACCTGCTGCGTTCCATCGAAAATTTCCCTGCCCCCCAGAAACTCCAGTTCTTCCGGATCCGAGAGGCGGTACAGATCCAGGTGAAATACCGGGATACCGTCAAATTCATAAGGTTCGACCAAGGTGTAGGTCGGGCTGCGCACCGGTCCCGAGTAGCCTCTGCCCCGCAGGAAGCCCCGCACCAGGGTAGTCTTGCCCGTTCCCAGGTCGCCCCAGAGGAAGACCAGCAAAGGGCGATCGCCCATGGCTCTGGCCAGGGCCGCACCAAAGGCCATCTGCTCTCCCTCGGAAGTCACGGTGAAAACCGGTCGATCACACATTGTCAGGATTCGCCAGACGCCTTATGTGGGACATGAGATCGGAAGCCAGCAGGCCGCGCTCACCTGCCCGGGCCGCTTTGTCCCCCGCAGCGGCATGCAAACAGACCGCAAGCTGTGCGGCCTCCCTCCCGGGCCAGCCCTGAGCCAGCCAGGCGGCGACAACCCCGGTGAGCACATCTCCCATGCCCCCACTGGCCATCCCCGGGTTGCCGTCAGAACAGACTGCCGGAGGATGATGGGCGCCGCTGGCGATGATGCTGCCTGCCCCTTTGAGCACTACCACGCCGCCGTACTGGCGTTGAATATCCCGGGCAGCACCAAAGCGGTCTGCATGAATATCCCGGACAGTCCTTCCCAGGAGCCGCGCCGCTTCCCCCGGATGAGGCGTCAGCACCCAGTCTTCCCGGTGCCGGGGTGCCTCGGCGAGCAGGTTCAGGGCATCCGCGTCCACCACCAGGGGCAGTTCCATGTCCAGCACCCGTTTCCACAGAGCCTGCCCCCAGGACTGCCGGCCCAGGCCGGGGCCCAGGGCAATGACACCAGCTCTTTCCAGCAAGGGTTCGAGCTGCGCAACATCTTCCACGCCATGAACCATGATTTCCGGTCTCCCGGCCAGCAGGGGCGACAGGTGCTCCCGGCGCGTGGCCAGGCTGACCAACCCGGCCCCTGTGCGCAAAGCTGCTTCGGCACAAAGGCGTGCTGCGCCGGCATAGCCCCAGTCGCCCCCTACCACCAGCACATGGCCAAAATCCCCTTTGTGAGCGCTGCGTTTTCTCGGACGCAGATGGCTGCGCTGCCCAGCCCAGTCCAGGCGGCGGGCGGAAAGCACCTGACTGGCATATACCTTTGCAGGAACGTCCAGAGCATGAAAATGGATATCCCCACAGCAATCCGGGCCATCGGCGGTGAACATGCCTTGCTTGAGAGCTATGAAACTGATGCAGGCGTCGGCACATACCGCAGTACCGAGAATAACCCCGGTGTCAGAATGCAGACCCGAGGGGATATCCAGGGAAAGCACTGGCGTCCTGGCGGCATTCACCTGCCCCAGGACTCTTGCCCAGCGGCCCTCCACAGAGCGTTCCAGGCCAGTGCCCAGCACTGCATCGATGATGAGGTCCACGTCCCCGGGCAGATGCTCGCCACAAGGCTGCCAGTCACCGGACAAAGCGGCATAGCGCATGGCATTGGTATGGGCATCGCCCTGGATGCGTTCCCGGTCACCCAGTTGCCTTACCCGCACATTCAGTCCTTCCTGCAGGGCCAGACGCGCCAATACAAAACCGTCACCGCCGTTGTTGCCGGTTCCCGTCAGTACCAGAATACGCCGGGCTTGCGGCCATCGTCTGCGCATGAGTTCAAAGGCAGCCTGGCCGGCCCGCTCCATGAGGGTGTCACCCGGAATCCCATATTTCCCAATGGCCAGGCGGTCCATCTCGCGCACCTGATCCGCCCGGTACAGGGCGGCTGGCAGGCAATTCTTGTCAGGCATGGAACGCCAGTCTTTCATAAGCAGGATCAAAAGCTGAAATAAGGTATTCTACCGCCATGCCATGTATTGCACAGCAACAGGATTTCGCCAACCTGGCCCGGCAGATCAAGGAATGGGCCGGGGATCTGGGTTTCCAGCAGGCCGGTATCACGGATACTGACCTGAAAGTGGCCGGTGAACGCCTGAAGCGCTGGGTGGAAATGGGCCGCCATGGGGACATGGACTACATGTGGAAACACGGCAGCAAACGCTATCGGCCCGAAGAGCTGGTGCCCGGCACCCTGCGGGTGATCTCGGTGCGCATGGACTATCTGCCCCCGGATGACGACCCTGTATCAGTCATGCAGGACCCGGCAACAGCGTTCATTTCCCGCTATGCCCTGGGGCGCGACTATCACAAAGTCATGCGCAAGCGCCTGCAGAAGCTGGCCGCCAGAATCAGCGAGGCAATCGGCAGCTTTGGTTACCGGGTGTTTGTGGATTCCGCGCCGGTTCTGGAAAAACCCCTGGCGGTAAAAGCGGGGCTGGGCTGGATGGGCAAGCACACCTGCATCATCAACCGGGAGGCCGGTTCCTGGTTCTTTCTAGGCGAACTGTACACGGACCTTCCCCTGCCAACGGATGCCCCCGTGGAGGAACACTGCGGCCGCTGCAGGGCCTGCATGGACATCTGCCCCACCCGGGCCATCGTTGCTCCCTATGAACTGGATGCCCGGCTGTGCATCTCCTGGCTGACTATCGAATTGCATGGCCCCATCCCGGTGGAATTGCGGCCCCTCATGGGCAATCACATCTATGGCTGTGATGACTGCATGCTGGCCTGCCCCTGGAACCGCTTTGCCACCCCCACTCCAGAAACGGATTTTCTCCCCCGCCAGGGACTGGACAAAGCCACCCTGCTGGAGCTGTTCCATTGGAACGAGGAAGAATTCCTGAAACGCACCGAAGGCTCACCCATACGCCGCATCGGCCATGAACGCTGGCTGCGCAATATTGCCGTGGCCCTGGGCAACAGCACCGGAGGACGGGAGACCATAGACGCATTGCAGACACGCCTGCCCCAGGCCAGTGAGCTGGTGGCGGAACACATCCACTGGGCACTGCAGCGGCTGACCGAAAGCTGATTCTCCGACAAGACGTTGAAAAAATTCCTCCCAGGACTTTTTCATCCTCCTGCCCCCTTGATTCAACCCCCAGACACCAGCTCGAACCAGTCACTGCCCCCGGACTGCTCCAGCACTGATATACGCGCTTCCAGATCTTTGCTGACAGCGGACATGGCGCGCCGGGCCAGCTTGGGACAGTTGTTCTGTTCACTCAGATGGCCGATAACCAGGTGCTGCAGGCGCTGATGCTGGATATGCGAGAGCAGGGCGGCTGCCTGATCGTTGCTCAGGTGTCCGTAGTCGCCCCCCACCCTGGCCTGCAGGCGCGGCGGATAGGGGCCGTCACGCAACATGCGCGTATCATGGTTGCATTCCAGCAACAGGCTATCCACATTTTCCACCGCTTCCAGCATATGGGGGGTGAAACTGCCGGTATCCGTCAATATGCCCAGAGTAAGGCCATCATGACGAAAGGTGAACTGGGTGGGTTCGCGGGCATCATGGGGTACGGCAAAGGGACGCACTTCTACGTCCTCGATCTGAAAAGCCGGGGTGTGTGAGCCAAACAGCCGCAACTCGGGAATGTCTCCGCAAGGCGCGTTGCGCCAGGTGCCGTGAGTCATCCACACCGGCGTACCGTATTTGCGCGCCAGAGGCCCGACGCCCTTGATATGGTCGCCATGTTCATGAGTTACCAGCACGGCATGCAAATGATCAGGATGCAGATCCAGACGCGCCATGCGCGCCTCCAGTTCCTTGAGGGAAAAACCGCAGTCCAGCAGCAGGCAGGTATCCCCTGCCTGAATCAGGGTGGCATTGCCCTTACTGCCGCTGCCCAGCGATGCGAAGCGCATTCTGACGTTCCGGTTCCTGCTACTTCAACTGCTCCTTGATCAAAGTCAGGATGCGTTCATCGGTGCCGGTTTTCAGGCGCTCTCCGTTTTCGCTGAGCACCCTTACCTGGCTGCCACCATCCACGGATTGTACGCGCACCAGATACAAAGCCGCCTCATCCACCTTGTCATTGCTGCGCCAGAAAGCCAGCTTGGACAACCAGCCACCATCGCTGCTGTCGTCCATGGGGTCGTTGTAACGCACGTAGTAGGTGCCATGAGAACGGTCGCGGTCCTCGACCACGAAACCGACGCGGTCCATGGCCAGGCCAGTGAGACGCCAGGCCTTGGAAAACGGTTCGGAAATCAGCAGAGCCGCGCCGTCACTGCTCTTGACCAGGCGCGTCTTGACGCCTTGCACTTCCTTGGCCGCCGCCAGCGCCGCCTTGGCATCCGCCTCGGCAAGCCCCAGGTACACCATGATCTTGTTGAGCATGATGGCCTCCAGGCCGGGATCCCGTGGGCGGATCTTCCAGAAGATCTGGTCTTCTTCATTGGTGGTGCCAGTGACAAAGTCCTGCTCCATGCCGAAATGCACCAGGTAGAGTTCCGTGGTCCCGGGCTCCTCGCCGCGTTCCAGGCGGATGCGGAAACGATCCCGCAGGCCCGCATCATAGGCACCTTCGAAAACCTTCTGGATGAAATCCGTAATAAAACCGTTGCTCACATTGGCCTTGTTCTCCAGCCAGGTGGTTTCCATGACCCCGATGGAAGGATCCTGCATATCCAGAAGAATTCCGTTCTCCTGCCAGAAATCGACAACTTTGTCCCAGACAGCATCCGGTGAAGCCTTTATCACCAGCCAGCGGTCCCTGCCCTCACGATTGACTTTTATTTCGGGATTCTCCGGCAACACGGCCTGGCGCAGGCTGCGCAGGCCGTTTCCCGACTTGGCCTCACGAACGCCCGTGTATTGGGAGTAGGTGGTGACACCGCCTTCCAGGCCGGGAATCCGGTTTTCGATACGCGAGGACGAGAGATCCGGCGGCACTTCCAGCTTCTTGTCCGTCACAGATTCCCGTTTGTATTCCACCTGCTTGTCCGGAAGTATGTTATCCAGCCCAGTGGAACTGCAGGCGCCAAGAAAAAGCACTGCAAACAGGACAAGAAGTGGTTTGATACTGAAATTCATGATTTGGATTTCCTGGCCGTCAGCAGGCCGCGATTGTATTTCAATGCTCAGGCAATGCCAGCGTGGATCATGGCCTTGCGCAGGGGTTGATGATACTTTTGTGACAACCAGGTCAGGGGCAGGCGTATGCCTTCCTGGATCATGCCCATTTCCGCCAAAGCCCATTTTACCGGAATGGGATTGGACTCAAGGAAGAGTTCACGGTGCAGCGGGGCCAGCTGGCCGTCAATTTTCTCCGCCGCTTCCCGGTTTCCCGCCAGAGCAGCCTCGCACATCTGCGCCATGGGTCCGGGAGCCACATTGGTCGTTACTGATATCACGCCATTTCCACCACGCAACATGAATTCACAGCCTGTGGCATCATCACCGCTGTACAGGGCAAACGCCTCGCCGCACAGGGCCCGGATCTGTTCCAGACGCCCCAGGTCACCCGTAGCTTCCTTGATTCCGATGATATTGTTGATCTCCGCCAGGCGTCCCACAGTCTCCGGCAGCATATCGCAGGCCGTGCGTCCGGGTACGTTGTACAGGATCTGGGGTATATCCACCGCTTCGGCAATGGCTTTGTAGTGCAGGTACAGGCCTTCCTGGGTCGGCTTGTTGTAATAAGGTGTAACCAGCAGACAGGCGTCCGCTCCGGCATCAGCGGCACAGCGGGTCAGGCTGATGGCCTCGCTGGTGGAATTTGCCCCGGTACCGGCAATAACCGGTGTGCGCCCGGCAATGTATTCGACAGTGCGCCGGATCACCTCACAGTGTTCCTTCTCGTCCAGGGTGGCCGACTCTCCCGTGGTCCCCATGGAAACAATAGCGCTGGTGCCGTTCTCCACATGCCAGTCCAGCAGTTTGTACATGGCATCCAGGTCTACGCTGCCGTCCCGCTTCATGGGCGTTACCAAAGCCACCATACTACCCTGCATCATCTGTCTGCCACTCCGCCACTTGGAAATCCGGATCGGAAATGCCGCCAGGCATTTCCTACAAGAGGGCTATTCTATCCTGTGGCAAAATTCGCTGACAAGGAAAACACTGAGGGATTCCCTCCCTGGCAGGAAATAAACCCCGCAGAACACGGATTACCGCAAGGAAAATCCTGTCGAATAGGATAAACTTCCGGAACATGAACAAGCCAAACAACCAACTCGTACTTTCTGCCCTGGGCAAGGATCGGCCAGGTATCGTGGACGAGCTGTCAGAAGCCGTATTCCAGCTGGAGTGCAGCATCAGCGACAGCCGCATGACCGTACTGGGCGGCGAATTTGCCATCCTGCTCATGGTGGAAGGCCCCTGGAATCAGTTGGCGCGCCTGGAAAGCCAGTTACCGGAGCTGGAGAAAAAGCTGGGTCTGACCATTATCGCCCGCCAGACCAGTGTTACGGAAAAGAGCAATGACGCCCTGCCCTACCTCGTGGAAGTGGTGTCCATGGACAATCCGGGCATCGTACACAAGCTGGCCAACTTTTTTTCCCGCCGCAATATCAATATTGTCGACCTGGCAACCACCACCTATGCTGCACCTCATACAGGAACGGCCATGTTTGCTGTACAGATGAACATCAGCGTACCGGCCAGCACACCCATTGGAGAACTCCGCGAGGAATTTCTCCAGTTCTGTGACGAGATAAACCTGGATGCCGTGCTGGAGCCACACAAGAAACAACTCATTTAGGGGGTATCATGATCAATCTTGGCAAGAAAATCCCGGATGTCGAACTTCTGCTTACGGGCAACAAGATCCGCAGGCTCAGCGACTACCGCGGAAAATGGCTGGTGCTCTATTTCTACCCCAAGGCCAGCACCCCCGGCTGCACTCAGGAAGGCCTGGACTTCAAGGACGCTATCTACAAGTTCCGCCGCCAGTCCACGGTGATCCTGGGCGCTTCACGGGACAGCCTAACGGCCCAGGAGAGGTTCAAGGAAAAACAGGGCTTCCCTTTCGATCTCATTGCCGACACGGATGAAACCCTGTGCCAGGCTTTTGATGTGATCAAGATGAAAAACATGTATGGAAAGAAGGTGCGGGGCATTGAACGCAGCACTTTCATCATCGACGACCAGGGCGTACTGCGCCACGAATGGCGGGGCGTGAAAGTCAAAGGGCATGTAGAAGAAGTACTGGAAACCCTGAAAGCCCTGAAAAAAGCCGGGTAGAGGACGCCACGGACATGCCTGATTCTGCCGAGATGCAACGCCTTTTCGTTTTGGACACCAACGTGCTCATGCACGATCCGACGGCCCTGTTCCGCTTCGAAGAACACGACATCTTCCTGCCCATGGTGGTGCTGGAAGAACTGGACAAGAGCAAGAAAGGCATGTCCGAAGTGGCGCGCAATGTACGCCAGGCCAGCCGTTTTCTGGACGATATCGTGGCTCACTCCCGCAAGTCTGAAATCGACCAGGGTCTGCCCATACCCAACTTTGGCAGCAGCGAGGATCAGCCGGTCGCCCGGGGACGCCTGTTTTTCCAGACCCAGAGCCTGATCAATCATCTGCCGGATTCCCTGCCAGGCAACACCCCGGACAACTCCATTCTTGCCGCCGCCCTGGCCCTCCAGGAGAAACGTCCCGACCGCCACGTCGTGCTTATCTCCAAGGACATCAACCTGCGCATCAAGGCCGCCATCGTCGGTGTGCCTACAGAAGACTACAGCAACGACCAGGTGCTGGACGATGTGAGCCTGCTCTATAGCGGCACCCGGGAGCTTGGAGAAGATTTCTGGGAAACCCACAGCAAGGATATGGAATCCTGGCAGGAGTCAGGACATACCTGGTACCGGATCTCGGGGCCGGATACCCGCGACTGGTACCCCAACCAGTGCCTGTACATGGACGGTGACAGCGGCTTCCAGGCTATTGTCCGGGAAAAAGACGGTGACGATGCCCTTATCGAACTGGCGGACGACTACAGCAGTGCAAAACATTCCATCTGGGGCATACAGGCGCGCAACCGGGAGCAGAATTTCGCCCTGAACATGCTCATGGATCCCAATATCGATTTCGTCACCCTGCTGGGCACCGCAGGTACGGGAAAAACCCTGCTGACCCTGGCGGCCGGATTGGCCCAGGTACTGGACAAGAGCCTGTACAAGGAAATCATCATGACCCGGGTCACGGTGCCCGTGGGCGAAGACATCGGTTTTCTTCCCGGTACGGAAGAGGAGAAGATGACACCCTGGATGGGCGCGCTCATGGACAACCTGGAAGTGCTCACCCAGACGGGCGGTGGCGACTGGGGCCGGGCAGCCGCCGATGATCTGCTGCGTTCACGCATCCGTATTCATTCCCTGAACTTCATGCGCGGCCGCACCTTCCTCAACAAGTACATCATCCTCGACGAGGCCCAGAACCTCACTGCCAAGCAGATGAAGACCCTGATCACCCGGGCCGGCCCCGGCACCAAGGTTGTCTGTCTGGGCAACGTGGCGCAGATTGACACCCCTTATCTGACCGAAACCACTTCCGGCTTGACCTACGTCGTAGATCGTTTCAAACAATGGCCTCACAGTGGCCATATCACCCTGCTGCGCGGTGAACGCTCGCGTCTGGCCGATTTCGCCTCGGATACCCTTTGAATCATCATGCATAATCAGACACCGGAAAAAAACATCAAACTGATGCGTCTCATGAAGCAGGCCATGGACGAGGATCTGCTGGTGGCCAGCTATCATCCTCTGCTGCGGACGCGCTTCCCCAGCCGCAAGACCTATCTGCTGGGCTGTCATCTGAAAACTTCTACGGGGCAACTCATTCCTTACAACAGCCTGCGCAAACTGGCGGAAATGTCCGAGATGGCGCCTGCCCTGGATCGCTGGATGGCGGGGACCGGCCTGCAGGCCCTCAAGCGTATGCACCTGGAGCAACCCGAAGCCAGCATCATCATTCCCCAGTCCGCCAGCGCCCTGCGCAACCCCGAATATCCCCGTTGGCTGGAACGGCAGCGCCAGCGGCAGGATCTGTCCAACCGGGGGCTGATCATAGCCTTCCGTCTGTCGCAGATCGCCAAGGATTTGAAACGGGCGCGGGACTGCACAGAGGCGCTGCACAAACTGGATATCGAAACCCTGATCGACAAGTTTTCCGAACACCCGACCGCCATCAAGATACTCAAGGTGATGAACAGCCACTACATCAACGTCACACCGAAACTGCTCAATGCCGACGACGAGGTCATCCACCGGATCATCAATGTATGCCACAAGCGCGGAGTGCAGATACTGCTGCCGGGAATCCGGAGTCCCCAGGAGGTCAACCTGCACTGGTCATCCGGGGCGGATCTGCTGGAAGGCCCCTACATCCATCCCGCCACAAAAGATACGCAGTTCAGTTTTCCTCCTGTTGTCAGCTGATCCTGTCATGAAGCCAGAGGCAGAGCCGTTCATATCCTTGTTTCCGGAACTGGGAGATGACAAGAAACTGGTTGAGGCTGTTCTCTCCTCCGGCCATCAGGCAAACCTTGCTGAGGGACAGCATATCTGCATGGAAGGCAGTACCTGCAGCCACCTGGCCTTCATCCTGTCAGGCACCGGACGTATCTACAAGCTGAGTGAGACCGGCCGGGAAATCACCCTCTACCGGGTGGAACCAGGCGAGTGCTGCATACTCACCTTGTCCTGCATCGTCAGCGAAAAGCGCTTCCCTGCATTTGCCGTCAGTGAATCCGACCTCCAGGCCATCATCGTCCCCGCGGCTTCCATCCAGCACTGGATGGACAACAACCGTACCTGGCGGCGCTATGCCTGGAACCTGATCGCCGAACGCCTGGGCGAAGTCATCAGCCTGGTGGAAGAAGTCACCTTCCGGCGCATGGACGAACGCCTGGCCTTTTACCTGAACCAGCCAAAGCTTTTTCCCCTGCTACAGCAGACCCGCATTACCCATCAACAGATTGCTGCCGAACTCGGCACTTCCCGGGAAGTGATCAGCCGGCTCCTCAAAGACCTCGAAGAACGGCAGATCGTGGCCCT
>Ga0256832_1000542_pt1 | contig 24631 bp, 19 predicted proteins | sample 134614metaG_FD_190534 | JGI IMG/M metagenome (GOLD analysis project Ga0256832, IMG submission 190534) | Hydrothermal vent microbial communities from Lau Basin, Pacific Ocean - 134-614 | ecosystem: Environmental > Aquatic > Marine > Hydrothermal vents | place: Pacific Ocean: Lau Basin | collected... | reverse complement strand
CAGCGCCTCGGCGAGGATCCGATCGCCCTCCTCGATCGCATCCACCACCCCGCCGCAGGCCTGGGCCTCCACATCCACGCCGATGGCGCGGAAGGCAAGCTCGCGCTGGAAGGCGCGGCTGGCGACGGTCGCCGGCGTGGCGAACAGCGCCACATGCTTCACCGCCACCTCGCGGGGCGGGGAATTGTCGCCCCATTTGCGCTCGGTCAGCGCCTCGATCAGCGGCACGAACACGCCGAGCACCCGCTTGCCCGGCGGCAGGCCCTCTTCCTGGATGCGGCGGAGCGCCGCGGCGCTGGCGGTGTTGCAGGCGAGGATCACCAGATCCACCCCCTCCTCCCAGATCCGCTCGACCGCCGCCCTGGTGAGGCGATAGACATCCTCGGCATCGCGCACCCCGTAGGGCGCGTGGGCGCTGTCGGCATAATAGACGAGCGGCAGATCCGGCAGGCGCTTCCTGACCGCCTCCCAGACCGTGAGCCCCCCGAGCCCGGAATCGAATATGCCGACAGCCATTTCCCTTGCCTTCCTGCGCGCATCACTCCCTGCGCGGGCCATACACGGGCACGGGCGAAACCGCAATGGCCGGCGCCGGGGCGCGACCCTATTGCGCGGCCATGGGCGCGGCCTCCCCGCCCTTCCCGAAGGCTTCCAGCAGCTCCGCGCGCCGCTTCGCCGCCCGCTCCATCGCCTCGGCCTTCACCGGCCCGAAGCCGCGAATCTCGAGCGGCAGTTCGAAAAGCGCCACGGCGATATCGCGGGTCTCGGGCGTGACGCGGGGCAGGATCGCCTCCATGTCGGCCTCATATTGCCGCAAGAGCGCGCGCTCGGCGCGCCGCTCGGCGCTCAGGCCGAAGGGATCGAAGGGCGTGCCCCGCAGGCCCCTGAGGCGCGCCAGGAGCCGGAAAACGGGCAGGATCCATTGCCCGAAGCGGCGCTTCTTCGGCCGCCCGTCGGCCCCCTTTCGCGCCAGAAGCGGCGGGGCGAGGTGGAATTCCATGCGAAAATCGCCCTCGAATTCCGCCCGCGCCTTCTCCGCCGTTTCCAGATGCAGCCGGGCGACCTCGTATTCGTCCTTGTATGCGAGGAGCTTGTGCCAGCCCTTGGCAACCGCCTCGCGCAGGCGGTCGTCCTCGATCGCCTCGAGGCGCGCGAGGTAGCGCCGCTTCAGCGCCTCGTTCTGCCAGAGGGCAAGGTGATCGGCCCTGAAGGCGATCTTTTCGACGAGCGTTTTCGGCTTTTCCACCACCTTGGGCGCAATGAGCCGCGCCGCTTCCTCGGGGTGCAGGAAGGCCCAGCGGCCGATCTCGAAGGCACGCCGGTTTTCCGCCACCCGCGCGCCGTTGAGCTCGATCGCGCGCAGGATCGCGGCCTCCGTGAGCGGCACCAGCCCCGCCTGCCAGGCCGCGCCCAGAAGCATCATGTTGGAATAGATGCTGTCGCCCAGAAGAGCGCGGGCCAGCGCCGTGGCATCGAACATGTGAAGCCGCTCGCGCAACCGCGCCTCGAGCTGGAGCTTCAGCCGGTCGGCGGGGATGGTGAAGCCCGGATCGCGGGTGAAATCGCCGGTGATGATCTCATGGGCATTGACCACCGCGCCGGTGCGCCCGGGGCGCATCAGGCCGATTGTCTTCGCGCCCGCCGTCACCACCAGATCGCCGCCGATCACCGCATCGGCCTCGCCGGTGGCCACGCGGATGGCGCTGATATCCTCCGGCCGCTCGGCGATGCGGCAGTGGATATGCACCGCGCCCCCCTTCTGCGCGAGCCCCGCCATTTCCATCATCCCCGCGCCCTTCTCGTCAAGCCGCGCGGCCATGGCCATGATGGCGCCGATCGTCACCACGCCGGTGCCGCCCACCCCGGTGATGACCACATTCCACGTGCCCTCGATCGCGGGCAGATCGGGCTCGGGAAGGTGGGGGATGTCGATCTCGGCGGTGGCCTGCTTGCGGATCTGCGCGCCGTGCAGGCTCACGAAGCTCGGGCAGAAGCCCCGGACGCAGGTGAAATCCTTGTTGCAGCTGCTCTGATCGATGGCGCGCTTGCGGCCGAATTCCGTTTCCACCGGCACGATGGATACGCAATTGGACTGCACCCCGCAATCGCCGCAGCCCTCGCAGATATCGGGATTGATGAAGATGCGCTCGTCCGGATCGGGAAAGAGGCCGCGCTTGCGGCGCCGGCGCTTCTCGGCGGCGCAGGTCTGCACGTAAAGGATGACGGACACACCCTTGATCTCGCGGAATTTCCGCTGCACCTCCATCAGATCCTCGCGGCGGTGGAACTCGACACCCGAGGGGAAGGCGGATCTGTCGATCTCCTCCTTTTCGTCATGAACCACCGCCACGTGGCGCACGCCCATGGCCATCACCTCGCGGGCGATGCGCGGGGCATCGAGATCGCCCTCGTTCTTCTGCCCGCCGGTCATGGCGACGGCATCGTTGTAGAGGATCTTGTAGGTGATGTTGGTGCCCGCGGCGAGGGCGGCGCGGATTGCCTGCACGCCGGAGTGGTTGTAGGTGCCGTCGCCCAGATTCTGAAACACGTGCTCGCGCTTCGAAAACGGCGCCTCGCCCATCCAGTTCGCCCCCTCGCCGCCCATCTGGGTAAAGCCGATGGTGCCGCGATCCATCCATTGCACCATGTAATGGCAGCCGATCCCCGCATAGGCGCGGCTGCCTTCGGGGATCTTGGTGGAGGTATTGTGCGGGCACCCCGAGCAGAACCACGGCAGGCGCGTGGCGATCTCCTCGGCGTTATCGGCTTTCCTGGCCTCATCAATGGCTTGCAGACCGGCCTTGATGCGATCCGTGCCGCGCCCCTCCTCGATCAGGATCTGCCCGAGCTTCTCGGCGATCATCACCGGATCGAGCGCGTAGCGGGTGGGGAAAAGCTCCAGCCTGCGGCCGTTTTCCCAGGTATCGCCCTTGTGCCAGCCGTAGATGCGCCGGCCGCGGCGATCCTCGAAGATCGCCTCCTTGGCCTGCACCTCGATCAGCTTGCGCTTTTCCTCCACCACGACGATGAGATCGAGCCCCTCGGCCCATTCATGGAAGCTTGCCATGTCCAGAGGCCATGTCTGGCCCACCTTGTAGGTGGTGATGCCGAGGCGCTCGGCCTCGCGTTCGTCGATCCCCAGAAGATCGAGCGCATGCACCAGATCGAGCCAGTTCTTGCCCGCCGAGACGAAGCCGATCTTCGCCCCGGGCTTGCCCCAGACGCGCCGATCGATGCGGTTGGCGCGGGCAAAGGCCTCGGCGGCGAAGCGCTTGTAATCGATCATCCGCGCTTCCTGCGCCACCGGGGTATCGACAAGGCGGATGTTGAGCCCGCCCTCGGGCATGGCGAAATCGGGGCGCACGAACTGCATCCTGTCGGGGCGGCCATCGACAACCGCCGTGGCCTCGATCGTGTCCTTCATCGTCTTCAGCCCCACCCAGACGCCGGCAAAACGCGAGAGCGCCCAGCCATAGAGGCCGAAATCGAGGATCTCCTGCACGCCCGCAGGCGAGAGCACCGGCATGTAGGCATCCACCATCGCCCAATCGGACTGGTGCAGCGTGGTGGAGCTTTCGCCGGTGTGGTCATCGCCCATGGCCATCAGCACGCCGCCGTGGGGGCTGGTGCCGGCCATGTTGGCATGGCGCATCACGTCGCCCGAGCGATCCACCCCCGGCCCCTTGCCATACCAGAGCGCAAACACGCCGTCATATTTCCCCTCGCCGCGCAGCTCCGCCTGCTGGCTGCCCCAGATGGCGGTGGCGGCGAGATCCTCGTTGAGGCCGGGCTGGAAGAGGATGTCGTTTTCACTCAGGATCCTGCCCGCGCGGCTCATCTGCAGATCCACCGCGCCAAGGGGCGAGCCGCGATAGCCGGTGACGTATCCGGCCGTGTTGAGCCCCGCCGCGCGATCGCGCGCCTTCTGCATCAGCATGAGGCGCACCAGCGCCTGGGTGCCATTGAGAAGCACCGGCGATTTTTCCAGATCGAAACGGTCCTCGAGGCTCACATCGGCCAGCTTCATCGCATCTCCTCCCTTGCGACATTCTAGCACGATTTTAGGTCAAAATGACTGACCCGCATAGGAAAAACTTTGTGAATCAGGTGATTGCATGTGTTAAGGAAATACGGGTAATTCTGTGCCCCGGAAAGGCGCTCTGGTGAAGGTTTGGTAAAGTCATGGATTGGGACAAGCTAAGAATATTTCACGCCTGCGCGGAGGCCGGCAGTTTCACCCACGCGGGCGAGGTGCTGCACCTCTCGCAATCGGCCATCAGCCGCCAGATCCAGGCGCTTGAGGAGAGCCTCAACGTCACCCTTTTTCACCGCCACGCCCGCGGCCTGATTCTCACCGAACAGGGCGAATTCCTGTTTGATGCGACGAAAGCGATGAGCCACCGCCTCGAGGCGGCGATGGCCCGCATCCGCGACAGCAAGGAAGAGATCTTCGGCCATCTGCGGGTAACGACGACAACCGGCTTCGGCTCGCTCTGGCTCGCCCCCCGCCTGCCGCATCTCTACGAGAATTATCCCGAGCTGAAGATCGATCTGATGCTCGAGGAGCGGGTGCTCGATCTGCCCATGCGCGAGGCTGATGTGGCGATTCGCATGAAGGAGCCGAGCCAGGCCGATCTCATCCGCAAGAAGCTGATGGGCGTGCACATGCGCCTCTACGCGACACGCGATTACCTCGAAAGACACGGCACCCCGGAGCGCCCCGAGGATCTTTCCGGCCATCGCCTCATCAGCCAGAGCGTGAGCTCCCAGCAGGTCACCGCCGGCAATTCCTTCGTGCAGAAGCTGCTCACCCATGACGTGCGCTCGCTGCTCACGGTCAACAATTATTTCGGCGTCCTGCAGGCGGTGCGCAACAATCTCGGCATCGGAGTGTTGCCCGATTACCTCACCGAGGATTTTCCGAATCTGGTCCGCGTGCTGCCGGAACTGGAATCAAAGGAGGTTCCTGTTTTTCTCGCCTATCCGGAAGAATTGAGAAATTCCCGCAGAATCAAGGTTTTCCGGGATTTCGTGGTGGATGAGGTGATGGCCCACCGAAAGCGTGTCCGCAGCGAAGAGGAAAAAGCCATGAACTGAGCGCATGGCGGCTATGCTGCTATGCGGCAATTTTGCCCTTGATCCCACCCTCTGCACACCCTAAATCATTTCGCGAAGGCAGCATTTATGCTTTCATACCTCCCTGTTGGACTTCGGCCGAGCTTTCTGCTCGGCCTTTTTTTTTCGTCATTGCGCAAGGCTCGTGCCAAAGGCGCGGGCGCAGCCCCAGGCCGCCCTGCCCCGCCTTGGGGCCGTTCATCCCGGCAAGCCCGCGTCTTTCGCCCCTGCGCGTTTCTCTGCCGCGAGCAGGAAGGCGGCGAGCAGCAGCAGGGCGGCGAGGAAATTGAGGTTGAGCGCCAGCGGCTGGCCCAGCAGGACAAGCGGCAGGATTTCAACCAGAAGCACAATCCTGAACCAGCGGGAATCGATCTCCCCTGCCCCATTCGTGAAGCGGAATGCAGCCGCCAGCACGGCCAGCAGGAAGGGGGTATCGTAGAGCATGATGTAGGGGCTGGTGAAAAAGGCGGCGGCGGTGGCGGGGATCCAGAAGCGCGCCTCTGGGTTTTCCCGGTAGCGATGGGCCAGGAAGGCGACGATCGCAGCCAGCATCAGGAAATGCGCCGCGAGCGCCAGGGGGCCGGGCAGGCCGAGGGCCTGCATGAGGGCATGAAAGGAGGCGATCCACTCGCGATTGAAATGCGCGCCCTGAAGATAGGCCCCGGCCGTTCGCATGCCGCCGAGGAAATCCTCCCAGATCCCGAAGCCGTATGCGAGGCCGAGCCCGCCGATCACGGCCAGGGCGATCAGGAGCGCCGGCAGCAGGCTCTGGGGCCAGCGGCGCAGGAAGAAGGCAAACAGGATCACCCCGCCGATATGGGGCTTGGCGGCGGCGAGGGTGAGGAGCGCGAGCGGGCGGAAGATCTCGCTTGGCGGGCGCGCCATCGCCAGCAGGATGAAGGCGAGCAGCAGGGGGGTGGGATGGCCGAAGGCGAGCGGAATGGAAAGCGGCAGCACCGAAAGCAGGATCAGCGCGCGATGATGCGGGCGGTAGAAACGCCAGAGGGCGAAATAGCAGAGGCCAAGGCCGAGAAAGCCGTTGACGAGATAGGCGGCGCGTGGCGCAAACAGGGCGAGGAACTGCACCCAGGGCAGCAGGAGCGGCGGGTAGAACCAGGGCAATTCCTCCGCAGCGCCGTAGTGCGCGCGATAGCGGGCAACGAACCGGGCCGGGTCGTAAAGGATGTCGGTTTCCCCGGCATTGGCGAGTGTGCCGGCAAGGTGGAAGGTGTGGAAATCGAAGATCCCGTAGCGCTCCCACAAAAGCGCCTTCAGGATCAGGAAGGCGAAGGGCAGCCCGGCGAAGATCAGGAACAGCGGATTGCGTGTCATGTCATGCTTTCCGATCACCCGCCCCGCGCCGGCCGGCCGCGGCGCCCTGCCCATTCCTGCCCACACCTGCCGCCACCATAAGCAAGGGGGCGCGCGGGGCAAAGCGAAAAGCAGAACGCTCCGCCCCCTGCCGCCTTGCCCATGAAGGCGCCGGCTTCGGCAGGGCTTTCGAAGCATCCGCCGCCCCATTCCCGGCGTAAAAATCCCACCCACGGGGCGGGAAGGGCGAAAAAGCGCATTCCCTCCCGCGCGGGCATGGCCTAAAAGGCGCCCGAGTGGCGCGCCTTGAAGGGGTCGGATCGAGAATGCAGGAACCGGAAATCACCGAAGAGCTGATCGAGGCCCACGGGCTGAACGCGCAGGAATATGCCGAGATCCTGCGCCTCCTCAATCGCCCGCCCACCTTCACCGAGCTTGGCATCTTCTCGGCCATGTGGAACGAGCACTGCTCCTACAAATCCTCGAAGAAATGGCTGCGCACGCTGCCGACCGAGGGGCCGCAGGTGATCTGCGGCCCCGGCGAGAACGCGGGCGTGGTGGATATCGGCGATGGCCAGGCGGTGGTGTTCAAGATGGAAAGCCACAACCACCCCTCCTATATCGAGCCCTACCAGGGCGCGGCCACGGGCGTGGGCGGTATCCTGCGCGACGTGTTCACCATGGGCGCGCGCCCCATTGCGGCGATGAACAGCCTCTCCTTCGGCGCCCCCGAGCATCCGAAGACCCGCCAGCTTGTGCATGGCGTGGTGGAAGGGATCGGCGGCTACGGCAATTGCTTCGGTGTGCCCACCGTAGGGGGCGAGGTGCGCTTCCACGCGGCCTATAACGGCAACTGCCTCGTCAACGCCTTCGCCGCCGGCCTCGCGGATGCGGACAGGATCTTCTACTCCGCCGCCTCGGGCGTGGGCCGCCCGGTCGTCTATCTCGGCGCCAGGACGGGGCGTGACGGCGTGGGCGGGGCCACCATGGCCTCGGCCGAATTCGATGATCAGATAGAGGAAAAGCGCCCCACCGTGCAGGTGGGCGATCCCTTCACCGAAAAGCGGCTGATGGAAGCCTGCCTCGAGCTCATGGAAACCGGCGCGGTGGTGTCGATCCAGGACATGGGCGCGGCCGGGCTCACCTGCTCGGCCGTCGAGATGGGCGACAAGGGCGGGCTTGGCATCCGCCTCGATCTCGAACGCGTGCCGGTGCGCGAGGAGGGCATGAGCGCCTACGAAATGATGCTTTCGGAAAGCCAGGAGCGGATGCTGATGGTGCTCGATCCGGCGAAGGAGGCCGAGGCCAGGGCGGTATTCGAGAAATGGGATCTCGATTTCGCCATCGTCGGCGAAACCATCGCCGAGGATCGCTTCCTGATCCTGCACAATGGCGAAGTGAAGGCCGATCTGCCGCTGAGGGCGCTTTCGGGCAACGCGCCGGAATATGATCGCCCCTGGGTGGAGGCGCCCCCGCCCCCGCCCCTCGGCGACGTGCCCGAGGTGGATCCGATCGAAGGGCTGAAGGCGCTGATCGCCTCGCCCAATTACGCTTCCAAACACTGGGTCTACCAGCAGTATGACAGCCAGGTGATGGCCGACACGATCCGCACCCCCGGGCTTGGCGCGGGCATCGTGCGGGTGCATGGCACGAGGAAAGCGCTCGCCTTCACCTCCGACGTGACCCCGCGCTACGTGGCGGCCGATCCCTTCGAGGGCGGCAAGCAGGCGGTGGCGGAAGCATACCGCAATCTCACCGCCGCCGGCGCGCTGCCCTTGGCCACCACCGACAATCTCAATTTCGGCAATCCCGAAAAGCCCGAGATCATGGGCCAGTTCGTGGGCGCCATCAAGGGCATCGGCGCGGCGGTGGCGGCGCTCGACATGCCGATCGTTTCGGGCAATGTGAGCCTTTACAACGAGACCGACGGCGAGGCGATCCTGCCCACCCCCACCATCGGTGCGGTGGGGCTGATCGGCGATGTTGATGCGGCGATCACCGGCACGCCGCGCGAGGGCCATGTGCTCCTGTTGCTCGGCGGCGAGGGCGCGCATCTCGGCCAGTCGGCGCTGCTGGCGGAGATGTGGGGGCGCGCGGAAGGCCCGCCGCCGCCGGTGGATCTGGCGGCCGAGAAGCGCCACGGCGATTTCATCCGCGCCCATCACGCGCTGATCGAGGCCTGCACCGACATCTCCGACGGCGGGCTGGCGCTCGCGGCCTTCGAGATGGCCGAGGCGGCCGGGATCGGCATGGTGCTGGAGCCCGCCTCCACGCCCGCGCTTTTCGGCGAGGATCAGGCGCGCTACCTGATCGCCACCGATTTCGACAGCGCCGAGGCTCTGATGGTGGAAGCCGGCAAGGCGGGCGTGCCGCTGGCCGCTGTCGGGCGTTTCGGCGGCGATATGGTGCGCCTTGGCGAGAGCCAGGCGCCGCTCGAGGAGCTCTCGCGCCTCTACCGCGAGAGCTTCGCCGCGAAGGTCACCTGAAGATAACCTGAAGATCACCTGAAGGCGGCGCTTACTCGGCCGCACGCGGCCGAGCCGCATCCTCTCCGCCGCCGGCGGTCTCATCATCCTGCCCGCCGCCCTGAAGCGCCTGCATGGCCTGATGCTGGGAGAGGAACACCTCGCCCGTCAGTTCATCCAGGAAATGGGTGCGCTTCAGGCGATCCATCACCGGGCCCTTCACCTCGCTCAGATGCAGCTTCACGCCGAGGCTTTTCAGCCGCTCGTTGATGGCCTCGAGCGATTCGAGCGCGCTCATGTCGATCTCGTTCACTGCCGGGCACATCAGGATCACGTGCCTCAGCCCCTCGTTGCCCACCACCCGATCATAGATGTAATCCTCGAGGAACCGCGCATTGGCGAAATAGAGGCTCTCGTCCACCCGGATGGTGAGGATCGAGGGATCGGTCTCCACCCTGTGGCGCAGCACGTTGCGGAAATGCTCGGTATCGGGCACCCGGCCCACCTCGGCGATATGGGGGCGGGATGTCTTGTAGAGATAGAGCAGGACCGAGATCAGGACGCCGGCCGAAACCCCGGCCTCCACGCCAAAGCCGAGCGTGATCAGGATGGTGGCGGCAACGGCGGCGAAATCGGCCTTGGAATAGGCCCAGGTGCGCTTCAGGATCGAGAAATCCACGAGCGTCAGCACCGCCACCACGATTGTGGCCGCGAGCGTCGCCTTGGGCAGGAAATAGAGCAGCGGGGTGAGGAACATCGCCGCGAGCAGGATGCCGATGGCGGTGAAGGCGCCGGCGGCCGGGGTCTCGGCGCCGGCATCGAAATTCACCACCGAGCGGGCGAAACCGCCTGTCACCGGATAGCCGCCCGAAACCCCGGCGGCGATATTGGAAGCGCCGAGCGCAATCAGCTCCTGATCGGGATCGACGCGCTGGCGGCGCTTGGCGGCGAGCGTCTGGGCGACCGAGATCGATTCCACGAAGCCGATGATCGAGATCAGCACCGCCGAGCCCGCAAGGCTCGTCCAGAGATCGAGATCGAAGGGCGGCAGGCCGATGGGCGGCACGCCGCTCGGGATCTCGCCCACGATCGCCACCCCGGCCTGATCGAGCCTGAGCGCCGCCGAGATCAGGGTCGTCACGATCACCGCCGCCACCGGGCCGGCCTTGGTCAGGATATCGGCCAGGCGCGGCTTCACCCCGCGCGCCAGCAGCACCGGCTTCAACCCCTTCCTCACCCAGAAGAGGAAGGCGGTGGCCGAAGCGCCGATGATCAGGGTTGGCCAGTTGGTTTCCGGCAGGTGCTCCCAGAGCGAAACCAGAAGCTGATAGAGATTGTGCCCATGCGCCTTGACGCCGAGGATGTGCTTCATCTGGCTGGTGGCGATGATCATCCCCGAGGCGGTGATGAAGCCCGCGATCACCGGGTGGCTCAGGAAATTCGCCAGAAACCCGAGCCTCAGGAGCCCCATCGCCAGCAGGAACAGCCCCGAAAGGAAGGCCAGCGCCATGGCGGCGGCGGCATATTGTGCCGGATCCTCGATGCCGAGATTGCCGATCGCGGCCGCCGTCATCAGCGAAACCACCGCCACCGGCCCCACCGCAAGCACCCGCGAGGTGCCGAAGATCGCATAGGCCACGAGCGGCAGGATGGAGGCATAGAGCCCCATCTGGGCCGGCAGCCCGGCAAGCAGCGCATAGGCGAGCGATTGCGGGATCAGCATGATGGTGACGATCACCGCCGCCACGGTATCGTTGGTGAGCGTGTCCTTGTTGTATTCCGCGCCCCATTCCAGAATCGGGAAATACCGGCGCAGGCTCGCGGGAATGCGAAGTTTGGGTTTCATGCAGGTGCTCTTCTGTTGCGGGGATCGGCAGCCCGGCCTGTGCGGGCGCTTTCAAATTTCTTCTTGCGACCGGGGCGATCGCCCGCCCCGGCCCTTTTTCACGGGCGGCGTTTCAGCCCTGATCGCTGACCGTCACCTTCTCGGGGCTGGCCATCCATTCCTTGCCCTTCAGCATGGCCTTCCAGTAGATCGGCGGCAGCATCTTTTCCTTGAGGAACCATGCCGCGCGCGAAGGCTTCTGGCCGTTGATGACGAATTTCGGGAAGCTCGGCAGCAGCTTGCCGCCATAGCCGAATTCCGCCAGCACGATCTTGCCCCGCTCCACCGTGAGCGGGCAGGAGCCGTAGCCATCATAGGCGCTGATGGCGGGCTTCCCTTCGATATCGGCCACAACGTTATCGGCCACCACCGGCGCCTGCTTGCGCGCGGCGGCGGCGGTTTTCGCATTGGGGGCGTTCATCACGTCGCCCAGTGCCCAGATGTTTTCATATTGGGTATGACGCAGGGTTTCCTTGTCCACATCCACCCAGCCGGCGGCATCGGCCAGAGGCGAGACGCGGATGAAATCGGGGGCCGTCTGGGGCGGGCAGACATGCATCATGTCGAACTCGACCTCGACGCGCTCCTTCTCGGTATCGGGCTTCGCCACTTCGAACACCGCCTTCTTCGCGGCGCCGTCAACGGCCACCAGATTGTTGAAGAAATTGAGCTTCGCGCCGTAGCGCTCCACATATTTCATCAGCGCCGGCACATATTCCTTGATGCCGAACAGCACCCCGCCGGCATTGCGGAAATCCACCTCGATATCCTTCAGCACCCCGTTGCGATACCAGTGATCGGCCGAGAGATACATCGCCTTCTGCGGCGCGCCGGCGCATTTGATCGGCATCGGCGGCTGGGTGAAGATGGCCCGCCCGCGCTTCATCTCCTGCACGAGTTGCCAGGTGTAAGGCGCGAGATCGTAACGGTAGTTCGATGTCACGCCGTTCTTGCCCAGGGTTTCCGTCAGCCCCTCGATGGCGTCCCAGTCGAGCTTCAGCCCCGGGGTGACGATCAGACGATCGTATTTCACCACCCGGCAGCCATCGAGGATCACCGCATTGTTCTGCGGCTCGAAGGCGGCAACGGCGGACTTGATCCAGTGCACCCCCTTGGGGATCAGCGAAGCCATGGTTCGCGCCGTGACGGCAGGATCAAACACCCCGCCCCCCACCAGCGTGAAACCGGGCTGATAGTAATGCACATCGGCGGGATCGATGAGCGCGATCTCGAGATCGGCGCGCCGCTTCAGCAGGCTCGCGGCCACGGCAATGCCGCCCGCGCCGGCGCCCACGATCACCACATCGAATTTCGCGTCGCCCTCATCCGTAGGCGTCTTGCCGCCGTTCAGGATACGGCGCACCACGCCGCCCATGTCATAGCCCGCGGCCTTGGTGGCGGCGAGGATCTCGGTCGGCTCCATCTTCCCAGCCTGCGCCAGCGACCACAGCGTGGTGGTGCGGGTGCCGGTGCGGCAGTAGCCCAAGATGGGCCTGGGCAGTTCGGCCAGCGCCTTGCGGAAGGCCTCCACATCCTCGTCACTCACCATGCCGCCCGAGATCGGGATCCAGCGGGTCTCCAGCCCCGCGTTCTTCGCCGCCTTCTCGATCTCCTCGAAATTGGGCTGATCGGGCGCCTCGCCATCGGGGCGGTTGCAGATGATCGAACGGAAGCCCGCCTCGCTGATCGCCTTCACATCTTCCGGCGTGATCTGCGGCGAAACCGAGATCTCCTCGTTTATCCTGCGAATATCCATGCGCGCGTTTCCTCCTCCTTGCATGTGTAAACAGGCCGGGCGCGCAGACGTGCCCCCGGCCATGATGCCCCTCCCCGGGGCTCAGAGCTTGTTGATCGGCACCTTCAGGAAAACATCGCCCTTCTCATCCGGCGGCGGGAACTCGCCCGCGCGCATGTTGACCTGGATCGAGGGGATGATCAGGCGCGGCATGTCGAGCTGGGCATCGCGCTCCTGGCGCATCCTGATGAATTCCTCCTTCGAGGTGCCGTGGCCGAAGTGGATATTGTTTTCCTTCTCTTCCTTCACCGTGGTTTCCCACATGATCTCGCGCCCGCCGGGAGCATAATCGTGGCACATGAAGAGGCGCATGTCGTCGGGCAGCGCGAGGATCTTCTGCACGCTGTCGTAGAGCTGGCCGGCGTCGCCGCCGGGGAAATCGGCCCGCGCCGAGCCCATGTCGGGCATGAAGAGCGTATCGCCCACGAAGGCGGCATCGCCGATCACATGGGTCATGCAGGCGGGCGTGTGGCCCGGTGTGTGCATGGCGAAGCCCTTCATGGTGCCGATCTCGTAGGTGTCGCCATCCTCGAACAGGATATCGAACTGGCTGCCGTCGCGCTGGAATTCGGTGCCCTCGTTGAACACCTTGCCGAAGACGTCCTGCACGATGGCGATGTTTTTGCCGATCGCGATCTTGCCGCCGAGCTTTTCCTGGATGTAGGGCGCGGCGGAGAGGTGATCGGCGTGCACGTGGGTTTCGATCTGAAGCTTGAGATCGAGATCGTTATCGCGGATGAAATCGATGATCCTGTCGGCGTGCTCATAGGCGGTGCGCCCGGCTGCGTAATCGAGATCGAGCACCGAATCCACCACCGCGCAGGCGTTGGAATTCGGATCCTTCACCACATAGGAGATGGTGTTGGTGTCTTCGTCGAAAAAGCCGGTGACTTCCGGCTTGATGCTCATGTCAACCGGGTATTTCATGGCGGTATCCTTCATGTGGTCCTCCTCATCCGAATATCTTGCAGGTGCAGGCGCTCAGGCGGCGCTGCGGGCCGCCAGGGCCAGTTCTCTTCGTTTCAGCATCAGGCGGGCGGCCAGGATGCCGGCCAGCATCGCGGCGGTGAAAATCAGCACATCGGCATTGAAAGTGCCGATCACCGGCAGCGCGCCGCCGGGGCAGAAGCCCGAGATGCCCCAGCCGATGCCGAAGATCACCGCGCCGCCCAGAAGGCGGGCATCGATCACCCGGCTGGTGGGCAGGAAGAAGCGATCCTCCTGCAAAGGGCGCGGGCGGGCCAGCACGAGGCGATAGCCGATGAAGGTGATCGCAAGCGCCCCCGCCATCACGAAGGCGAGGCTCGGATCCCAGCTGCCGGCCACATCGAAGAAATTCACCACCTTCGCCGGGTTGCCCATACCCGATATGGTGATCCCGAGGCCAAAGAGAAGGCCGAGGAGATAAGCGGAAATCAGACGCATCCCTCAGCCCCCCAGCACGTGGCGCATCACATAGACCGTGAGCGCGGTTGAAGCCATGAAGGTGAGCGTGGCGGCGATCGAGCGCTTCGAGAGCCGCGCCATGCCGCAAACACCATGGCCCGAGGTGCAGCCCGAGCCGATCGTCACCCCGATGCCGACGAGAAACCCGCCCACCACCTGCCAGGGCACGCTGGCCACCGACTGGATGGGCGGGAAACGGCCGGCGAAAAGGAGATAGACGAGCGGCGCGCTCACCATGCCGAGCACCACCATCACCCGCCAGCTCCAGTCCCGCGCGCCGGCGGGAAACAGGATGCCGGCCAGGATCCCGGTGGCGCCGAATATCCGGCCATGCAGCAGCATCAGCAGCACCGAAGCCGTGCCGATCATCGCGCCGCCGATGAGGGCAGCGTAGGGTGTGAATTCGGTTGTCATGCCTGTGCCTCCCGCCGGGCCGGGAAGCGCCGGTCATCTCCATCTCTCTCAGATTTCCGTTTCTCCGGGGCCCCCGCCCCGCCGGCCAGCGCGCCTTGAAAGGTGATCGAAATCCCCCCCGAGACGCGGGCCCATCCGATCCGTTCGGGCATGTTCGCGTTTCCTTGTTTTCGAATCCGTTCGCGCCAACAGTATATATGCAAAAAATCGAATTTGGTATGTGATCTTGTCACGGAGCGCGCCTGCCCGCGCCAACACGCCGCAGAGCATCCGGGATCGCGCGCCGGGGGATAAACGCCTCTCAGGCCGAATTCGCGAGCTTTTCCAGCTCGCTATGCTCAAGCAGCCGGACTTCTCCGCGTCGCGCCTCGATCCATCCGCGGCGGCGGAATTCCTGCAACTGGCGGGAAATCACCTCGCGCGCGGTGCCAAGCTCGGCGGCAAGATCGTGATGGGTGGCGTGGATTTCGCCATTTCCGTCGGCCAGTTTCAGGAGCTTCTGCGCCAGCCGGATATCGATCCGGCGAAAGGCGATTTCCTCGATCACGTAGAACAGATCCGAAATGCGGCGCGAATAGGCGGCAAAGACGAAATCGCGAAACTCGGCGCTTTCGGCCAGAAGGCGATCGAACACCGCGCGCGGGATCGCCGCCGCGCGCACCGCGGTTTCGGCAACGCCCTCGGCCGTGTAGCTTTCGTGGGAGAGGAGGCAGGCGGTTGTCATCACGCAGGATTCGCCTGCCTGCACCCGGTAGAGCACGATTTCACGGCCGTGCTCCGTGGTCTGCTGCACACGCACCGTGCCCTCGAGCAGGAGCAGCAGATTCTCCGCCTCCCGCCCCGGCCCGAAGATCTGCTCGCCGGCCGGGATCTGAATGATGCTCGATTCCGCCGTCAGCAGATCGCGCAGCGCGGGGGCGAGCCCGGAGAGGCCCTGAAATCTCTCAATCCAGTTCATCTTTGTTACTCCCGGATCCCGGACATGCGCGCTTCCTGATCCTCGCACATGGCCCTTACCCTGCCAAGCGGCGAGGGTGGATGCGGCATCTTGGCCGGGCGGCGGAACGGCAGGCGAAAACCGCCGCCTCATCCCCGGATCAACACCTGAAGATCGGCAACGTTGGTGCCGGTGGGGCCGGTGATCAGGAGATCGCCGGCGGCCTTCAGGGCGTGGTAGCTGTCGTTTTGCGCAAGCTCGGCCTGCGGATCGATACGGGCGGCACGAATGCGGGCCGGGGTGGCGGCATCCACCAGCCCGCCGGCAGCATCGGTGGGGCCGTCGCGCCCGTCGGTGCCGCCCGAAAGGAAGGCGTAATCGCGCCAGCCCTCCGCTTCGGCGAGGAGCGCAAGGCGCAGCGCCAGTTCCTGATTGCGCCCGCCCTTGCCCGGCCCGCCAAGCCGCACGGTGGTTTCGCCGCCGAAAAGGCAGATCCCGGGGCCGGAGCCGGCGAAATCCATGATCCGCCGCGCGGCATCGGCCACATCGCCGGTGAGCGGCTCGGGAAACACACGCACATGCGCCGCCTCGCCTTCATCCGCCCCTGCTGACCGCGCCATGGCGGCAAGGCTCGCGGCGTTGGAGGCGATGATCTCGTTATCGGCTTCGGGGAGAGGCGAAGCGGGCGGCTCGGGCCGCTCCAGATGCGCGCGCACCGCCTCGGGCAGCGCCTCCCGGATCCCGAGGCGCTCCAACAGGGCGCGGGCCTCGGCGCGGGTGCCGAGAGGCGGGGCCGTCAGGCCGCTCGCGATCACGCGCGGATCATCGCCGATCACATCGGAAATCAGGAGCGCGCGCACCCCCGCCGGGGCGGCGAGCGCCAGGAATCCCCCGCCCTTCAGGCGCGAAAGCTGCTGGCGCACGAGGTTCATGGCGTGAATATCGGCGCCGGAGCCGAGCAGCAGGCGGTTCACCTCCGCCTTCTCGGCAAGCGTGATCCCTTCCACCGGCGCGGGCAAGAGGGCCGATCCGCCGCCGCTGATCAGCGCCAGGATGCGATCGCGCGCGCCGGCCTGCCCGAGGAGGGCGATCACCGCGCGGGCGGCGGCGCGCCCCGCCTCATCGGGCACCGGGTGGCCCGCGGCCATCACCTCGGCACCTTCGAGCGGGCGGGCGTTTTCCCGGTTCGTCACCACCAGCGCCCGGCCCGACGCGGAAACGTGCGGCAACGCCGCCGCCGCCATGCCGCGCGCCGCCTTGCCCACCGCGATCACATGGATAACGCCTCCTTCGGGCGGCGGCGCGAGCGGGCGGCGGGCAAGCGCGGCCTCGACCGCGCGCACGGGATCGGCCGCCGCCACCCCGGCGCGAAACAGCCGCTCCGCCTGTTGCCGCATGCCCTGCATGATGCTCCTCCCTCCCCCTGTTTCCACCGGCCGGCCGGAAAGGGCAAGGGGGAGCAGCGATCAGACGGGCGTTGCCGTGTAGCCCTCTTCGGCCAGCACCGCCTTCAGCGCGGCCTCGTCCAGCCGGCTTTCGATCTCCACCGTCTTCGCCTCGAGATCCACCACCAGCTTCGCCCCGGGATCGGCCGCCGCAACCGCCTTTTCGATCGCCGCCTTGCAATGGCCGCAGGACATTTCGGGAACCGTGAACTTCATCATGTTCATCATGGAATCATCTCCTCTCGGTTTTGCTGCCAGACAAGGGGTTCCAGCAGGGGGAAGGTCAATACCCCAATAAATATTTGGCGATCTGCCCCTTGCGCCCTTGACCTTCCAGCAGCTGGAAGGACTATCTGATGTCGGGAAGAGCAATTGCACAGGCTGAACGGACGGGCAGACACAGGCGGACAATCCCATGCGTGATACACATGAAACCACTCTCGAAATCGAAGGCATGACATGCGCCTCCTGCGTGGGGCGGGTCGAGCGGGTGCTGGGCGGGATGCCCGGGGTCGAAGCGGCCGATGTCAACCTCGCCAATGAAACCGTGCGCCTCACGCTCGATCAAGAGGCCCGCCTGCCCGATCTCACCCGTGCGCTGGCAAACGCCGGCTACCCGCCGGTGATCGAAAGCATCACGCTCGAGATCGAGGGCATGACATGCGCCTCCTGCGTGGGGCGGGTGGAGCGCACGCTGGAAAAGGCCGAGGGGGTGGTGGAGGCGAATGTGAATCTCGCCACCGAAAGCGCGGAGGTGAAATATCTCGCCGGCGCGATCACGCCCGAAGAAATCGCCGCCATCGTCAGTGAGGCGGGCTATCCCGCGCGGGTGAAAACAGCCGCCGCAAGCCCCGATCGCGGCCTGCGCAAGGAGGAAGAGGCCCGCAGGCTTGCCCGCAGGACGCTCCTTGCCGCCGCTCTCGCGCTGCCGGTTTTCCTGGTGGAAATGGGCGGGCATGTGATCCCGGGCCTGAGCGACTGGCTCGATGCCGCCATCGGGCGGCAGAATATCTGGCTGATCGAATTTCTGCTCACCACCGCCGCGCTGATCGGCCCCGGGCGGCAGTTCTATGCCAAGGGCATTCCGGCGCTCCTGAAGGGTGCCCCCGACATGAATTCGCTCGTCGCCCTCGGCACCGCGGCGGCCTGGCTCTATTCGGTGGTCGCCACCTTCGCACCTTCGCTGCTGCCGGCGCAGGCGGTGAATGTCTATTACGAGGCGGCGGCGATGATCGTGGTGCTGATCCTTCTCGGGCGCACGCTCGAAGCGCGCGCCAAGGGGCGCACGGGCGCGGCGATCCGCAAGCTCGTGGGCCTTCAGCCCAGGGTGGCGCGGGTCGAGCGGGCGGGCGAAATCCGCGAAGTGCCGATCGCCGAGATCCGGGTGGGAGACGTGATCCATGTGCGCCCGGGCGAGAAGATCCCGGTGGATGGCGAGGTGATCGCGGGGGCGTCATATGTGGATGAAAGCATGATCACCGGCGAGCCGGTGCCGGTGGAGAAGGCGGAAGGGGCCGAGGTGGTGGGAGGCACGCTCAACACCACCGGCGCGCTCACCTTCCGCGCCACCCGCGTGGGCGGCGATACCATGCTCGCGCAGATCATCCGCATGGTCGAGGAAGCGCAGGGGGCGAAGCTGCCGATCCAGGGGCTGGTGGACAGGATCACCGCCGTGTTCGTGCCGGTGGTGCTCGCCGTGGCGGCGCTCACGGTGCTGGTGTGGCTGCTGTTCGGCCCGGCGCCGGCGCTTTCCTTCGCGCTGGTGGCCGGGGTTTCGGTGCTGATCATCGCCTGCCCCTGCGCCATGGGGCTTGCCACGCCCACCTCGATCATGGTCGGCACCGGGCGCGCGGCCGAGTTGGGCGTGCTGTTCAGGAAGGGCGATGCGCTCCAGCGCCTTCAGGAAGTGAAGGCGCTCGCGCTCGACAAGACAGGCACCCTCACCGAGGGCCGCCCCGCGCTCACCGATCTCGCCCTGCGCGCGGGGCGCGGCGAAGCCCGGGTGCTGCGCCTCATCGCGGCGGTGGAAGCAAAAAGCGAACACCCGATCGCGCGCGCCATCACCGAGGCGGCGGAGGCGCGCGGGCTCGATCTCCCCGAGGCGCGCGATTTCCGCTCGATCACCGGCATGGGCGCAGAGGCCGAGGTGGAGGGCCACCGTGTGCTGATCGGCGCCGACCGGCTGATGGAAAGCGAGGGAATAGATCTCGCCGATCTGAAGAAAGCCGGCGAATCCCTTGCCCGTGAAGGGAAAACGCCCCTCTATGCCGCGATCGACGGCGAGGCCGCGGCGGTGATCGCAGTTGCCGATCCGATCAAGGAAGGCACGCCCGAGGCGATCGCCGCGCTCCATGATCTCGGCCTCAGGGTGGCCATGATCACCGGCGACAACCGCGCCACCGCCGAGGCGATCGCGCGGCGGCTCGGGATCGATGACGTGGTGGCCGAGGTGCTGCCCGAGGGCAAGGTGAAGGCCGTTGAGGATTTGCGCGCCCGCCACGGGCCCATCGCCTTCGTGGGCGACGGCATCAACGATGCGCCCGCGCTCGCCGCGGCCGATGTCGGGATCGCCATCGGCACCGGCACCGATGTGGCGATCGAGGCGGCGGATGTGGTGCTGATGTCGGGCGATCTCAGAGGCGTCGTCAACGCTTTCGAGATCAGCCGGCGCACCATGCAGAACATCCGCCAGAATCTGTTCTGGGCCTTTGCCTACAACGTGATCCTGATCCCGGTGGCGGCGGGCGTGCTCTACCCGCTCCTCGGCCTGCTGCTCTCGCCGGTGCTCGCGGCCGGGGCGATGGCGCTTTCGAGCGTCTTCGTGCTCTCGAACGCCCTGCGCCTGCGCCGGGTGAAGCCGGTGATCGCAATGCCCGGCGGAAGGGAAGGGGGGCGAAGCGAAGCCGCCGCCCCCGCCCCGGCCGCCGCCGAATGAACAGGAGGAAACGCAGATGAACATCGGAGAAGTCGCCGCCCGCACCGGCCTTCCGGCCAAGACGATCCGCTACTACGAGGAGATCGGCCTTGTCAGCCCCTTGCGCGACGTGAACGGCTACCGCGCCTTTCGCGAAAGCGATCGCCACAAGCTCGCCTTCCTCGCCCGCGCCCGCGCGCTCGGCTTCTCGATCGAGGATTGCCGCGCCCTGCTCGCGCTCTACGAGGACGACCACCGCGCCAGCGCCGATGTGAAGCGCCTCGCCGAAAGGCACCTCGAAAAGATCGAGGAAAAGATCCGCACGCTCGAAGCCATGCGCGAAACGCTCTCGGAGCTTGTCGAGGCCTGCGCCGGCGATCACCGCCCCGATTGCCCGATCCTGAAGGGGCTGAGCGAAGAAGACCAATCGGCCCCGAGCACGGGCGTGGCCTGACTCTCTGGGCACAGCCACCTGCCATCAGCAACCGGAAAGGCCACATGCCATGACATCCCGCACGAACCGACGCCAGTTTCTCGCAGGCCTCGCCGCCGGTGCAGCCCTCACCGCCCTGCCCGGCCTTGCCCGCGCGCAGGGCTACAGGCGCCCGCCCCTCGCCATGCCCCCCATGCTCGATGCCACCCGCGCCGGCCGGTTTGCCCTCAGCGCCCGGGCCGGCGAAAGCAATTTCCTGGGCCGCGCCCCCACGCCCACCTGGGGCTTCAGCCAGCCCTATCTCGGCCCCACGCTGCGCCTGCCCGCAAAAGGCGAGGTGGCGGCCGAGATCACCAATACCCTTGGCGAGGCCGTATCGGTGCACTGGCACGGGCTGATCGTGCCCGGCGATGTGGACGGCGGCCCGCATCAGCCGGTGGCGGCGGGCGGGCGCTGGACGCCCGTTCTGCCGCTCGATCAGATGCCGGCAACCCTCTGGTATCACTCCCATATCCACGGCAAGACGGCGCCGCAGGTCTATCGCGGGCTCGCGGGCGTGATTCATATCACCGACGGCGAGGACGACGCCCGCGCCCTGCCCGCGCAATACGGGATCGACGATCTGACGCTCGTCATCCAGGATCGCCGCTTCGATCGGCGCGGGCGCATGATCTACGATCCCGCCATGCCCGACCGCATGATGGGCTTTCAGGGCAATGTGCTATTGGTGAACGGCCAGATCGCGCCCTTTGCCCGGGTGCCGAAGGGCGTTGTGCGGCTGCGCTTTCTGAATGCCTCCAACGCCCGGGTGCTGACGCTCCACATGGCCGAGGGCCGCCCGCTCCACCTGATCGGCACCGACAGCGGCCTCCTGCCCGCCCCGGTGGCTCTCGAAACCCTCACCCTCGCCCCGGCCGAACGCGCCGAGGTGCTGGTGGATTTCTCCGATGGTGCCGAAGGCCTCCTCGCCACAGGCCCCAATCCGAATGGCGGCATGATGGGGGGCGGCATGATGGGCGGCGGCATGATGCGCGGGGGCGGCATGAGAGGCGGGCGCGATCAGGGCTTCGAGATCCTGCCCTTGACGGTCGATCCCGCCCTGCCCGCCCGCATCACCCGCCTGCCCGGTGCAATCGGCGGCAGCCTGCCCGATCACGATCCGGGCGCGGTGGCCGTGAGCCGCGAATTCCGCCTCGAAATGGGCATGGGGCCGGGAATGATGTTTCGCCGCACTGGCAGGCGCTTTTCGATCAACGGGCGCCCTTTCTCGATGCGGCGCCTCGACCTCACCGCGCGCCAGGGCGCGCTCGAACGCTGGGTGATCCGGGGCGAGATGATGATGCACCCTTTCCACGTGCACGGCTGCGCCTTTCAGGTGCTCTCCGAAAACGGCCGCCCGCCAGCCCTGCAGAACCGGGGCTGGAAGGATACGGTGCTGGTAAACGGCGAGGCCGAGATCCTGGTGCGCTTCCCCCACAAGGCAAGCGAGGATCTGCCCTACATGTTCCATTGCCACATCCTCGAACATGAGGACGGCGGCATGATGGGCCAGTTCGCGGTGGGGTAAGCAGGGCCGCGGCGAGATCCCGGCAGCGGGCTGCGGCGGTATCGTCTGGTGAGGAGCGAATGGGCCATCTGGGGCCCGCCCGCCCCGCGTATCCGCCCGCCCCGGCCGCGCCCCCTTGCGTCCGGCGCGAAAAAAGGCAAACCTTCGCACCGCAGGAAGTGGCGAACGCCACCCGCGAAGGAGGATCCCATGCCCGCCATAGAACCACCCGCAAACCCCGAGGAGAACCCCCGCGTCAAGGCGGTGTTCGATGATATCCGCGCCACGCGGGAAAGCGATTTCATCAATAATATCTGGCATTTCCTGGCCGTTGACCCGGATCTTCTGGAGCGCACCTGGGCCGAGGTGAAGGAGGTGATGGCCACCCCTTCCTCCCTCGATCCGCTCACCAAGGAGCTGATCTATCTCGCAGTCTCGATCATCAACAACTGCCACTACTGCATCCATTCCCATTCCGCCGCCGCGCGCGCCAAGGGGATGAGCCCCGAGCAGCATGCGGAAGTGCTGAAGATCGTGGCGCTGGCGGCCAAGACGAACCACCTCGCCAATGCCATGCAGGTGCCGGTGGATGATGTTTTCGTCGTCGGCGGGGAGGGCTGAGGGATGGTGCTTGCAATCGCGGCCCAAAAGCCGGGAGGCCCCGAGGTGCTGCACGCCATGGATCTCCCCCTGCCCGAACCGGGGCCGGGCGAGGCGCTGGTGCGCCACCGCGCCATCGGCGTCAATTTCATCGATATCTACTTCCGCTCCGGCCTCTATCCCTGGCCGGTGGAGCGCGATCTGGTGCTCGGCAGCGAAGCCGCCGGCGTTATCGAGGCGCTCGGGGAAGGGGTTGAAGATCTGGAAGTGGGCCAGCGCGTGGCCTACACCATCCCGAACGGCGCCTACACGGAGGCCCGCGTGCTGGAGGCGCGCCATCTCGTGCCGCTCCCCGACGCGATCAGCGACGAGGTAGCGGCGGCTTCCATGCTGAAGGGCCTCACCGCCCGCTATCTCCTGCATGATTCCTACCCCGCCCAGAAAGGCGCAACGGTGCTCTTTCACGCCGCCGCCGGGGGCGTGGGGCTGATTGCCGGGCAATGGCTGGCGGCCATGGGCATAAACGCCATCGGCACCGCCGGCGGCCCCGAGAAATGCGCCCTCGCGCGCGAACACGGCTATGCCCATGTGATCAATTACAAGGCCGAGGATTTCGTCGCCCGGGTACGCGAGATCACCGAGGGCGCGGGCGTTGCGGCCAGCTATGACAGCGTCGGCCGGGATACCTACCCGGGCTCGCTCGAGGTGCTGAAAACCTTCGGCCATTTCGTGAGCTTCGGCCAGTCCTCCGGGCCGGTCACGGATTTCAGCCTTGCCGATCTCGCCAGAGGCTCCTTCACCGCCACGCGCCCGGTGCTCTTCCATTTCACCAATGATCGCCAATGGCTGCTGAAGGCCGCGGGCGAACTGTTCGATCTGATCGAAAGCGGCAGTATCCGCATCAACATCAATCAGCGCTTCCCGCTCGCCAAGGCCGCCGAGGCCCACCGTGCGCTGGAAGCCCGCAAGACAACCGGATCAACGATCCTGATCCCCTGAGCAAAGGAACACGAGATGGCAGTCGGAGACATCATCCACACCTGGTTCGAAGGTGACTGGCACGAAGGCAATCCGGCGGTGATGAAGGCCGCCGATCACGGCACCTGGCTCGGCACGCTGGTGTTTGACGGCGCGCGCGCCTTCGATGGCCTGGTGCCCGATCTCGCGCCCCACATGGCGCGGGTCAACAATTCCGCCCGCGTGATGGGGCTCGAGCCCACCCACAGCACCGAAGAGCTGATCGCGCTGGTGCATGAGGGGCTTGCACGCTTCGAGCCCGGCGCGCCCGTCTATATCCGGCCGATGTACTGGTCCACCGAGGGGGGGCCGGGGGTGGTCGTCGCGGATCCGGCGTCAACCGCCTTTGCGCTCTGCCTCGAGCGTATTCCGATGGCCCCGCCGGACGCCACCCAGACGCTCTGCCGCACGCAATACATCCGCCCCATCCAGGCGATGATGCCCGTCAACGCCAAGGCCGCCTGCCTCTATCCCAACAACGGGCGCATGCTGCGCGAGGCCCATGCGCGCGGCTACAACAACGCGCTGGTGGCCGATGCGCTCGGCAATGTGGCCGAAACCGCCACCGCCAATATCTTCATGGTGAAGGACGGCCGGGTGCTGACCCCGATCCCGAACGGCACGTTTCTCAACGGCATCACCCGCCAGCGCATCATCGGGCTCCTGCGCGCCGATGGCCGGGAGGTGGCGGAAACCACCCTCACCTTCGATGATTTCCTCGCCGCCGACGAGGTATTCATGACCGGCAACATCACCAAGGTGACGCCGGTCACGAAATTCGAGGATCGCGAATACGAGATCGGCCCCGTGGCCCGGCGCGCCCGCGATCTTTACTGGGACTGGGCGAAAGGCGAAGGCTGAGCGCCGCTCTCATCGCTGGACCGAAAATCCCCGCCGGAGGCATGAAAGTCCGATGCCTCCGGCGGGAGTGTTTTCGCCAGGATGAAGCCCGGCGCCTTCAGACGAGCGCGAAGATCCTGGCCGGGCCGCCCGAGCCGCCGCGATGCTTCGGCGCGCCGATCACCAGAGTGGCGCCGGCGGCGGGGACCTTGTCGAGATTGGCGAGGTTCTCGATGCCGAAGCGGCCCGAGGGCAGCCAGGCGTAATGGGTGACGAAATCGGCCGAGGGGCCGTGATCGAGGGAAAGCGTATCCACCGCGATCGAGGTGGCGCCGGTTTCCTCCATCAGCATCTTCGCCGCCTCTACGTGGAAGCCGGGGAAGTGCATCTTGCCATCTGCGTCCGCATTGCGGAACTTGTCGGTTGTCACATGGGCCTGCCAGCCGGAATTCATCGCCACGCAGGCAT
>Ga0256832_1000541_pt1 | contig 24633 bp, 18 predicted proteins | sample 134614metaG_FD_190534 | JGI IMG/M metagenome (GOLD analysis project Ga0256832, IMG submission 190534) | Hydrothermal vent microbial communities from Lau Basin, Pacific Ocean - 134-614 | ecosystem: Environmental > Aquatic > Marine > Hydrothermal vents | place: Pacific Ocean: Lau Basin | collected... | reverse complement strand
CAGCAGGCACCTCTAACATGGAAGCAATCCACTGGAACAAAAAAGGCCGCTCATCGCGGCCTTTTTCATTGGGCGTCAGTCCTCTGGTTCAGTCCTTCGGCTCCTGTTCGGCGGGCTTGTCCACCACTGGGCTAGATGCCTCCCCGGCCGAGGTTTCCGCAGAGGGTTTTTCCATGGAAGCCGATGCCTTCTCCAGTGGCTGTGGCTTGGTGGACACATTGGTTGCTGTCTCCCCGCCTGGAGCCTTGTCTTCCATGGGTGCTTCATCCCTGGACGCCGCCTTCTTCTTGGCCACCTTTTTCTTGCTGACCTTCTTCTTCGCCGTCTTCTTTTTGGCGACCTTTTTGCGGGGGGCGCTTTTCCCCTCGGCTGTTTCGGTTGTTTCGGGCTTGTCTGCATTCTCCTTGGCAGCCTTGTTTTCCGGGGCTTCCCCGGAGGCATCACCGACAACCGGCGCGGCCGCCGGAACCAGTGCTGTCACCTTGTCCTTGACCGGAACCGGTGGTTTGGCCTCGGATGCGCCACCTTCCCCGGGCGGGGGAGAAGAGGGCGCGGTGGCCGGTTGAGGGGTCTGGGAGGTGCTTTTCCCGGAAGAGGCGTCAACTTTCTGCGCAGATGCGGTTTGCGCCGCGGGCGCGGGGGTGTCCTTCTTCGGCTGATCCGGGCGTTCATTGCCCTCCGCTTTTTCAGCGGGCTTGTTTACCTCGTCCAGCCGGGGGACCGATGATTTCGACTTCAGACTGCCTGAAGAGATGGTGCGCTTGACCTTGCTGGCCTCGGCTCCGCTCTTGGCAGGCCCGTCCTTTTCCTTGCCGGTAGCGGGTTTCTGCGGGCTTGCAGAGGCCTGTTGCGCCGGCTTATTGCTCTTATCCGCTTGCTGGTCAGCAGTGGAAGAAGCTTCCTGTCTGTTCTCGTCCTGGGGTTGGCGCACCTGGCTCTGCCGGGTGCCAGGACCGCGGCTTCTTCCCCGGCCGCCACGGCGACCGCGTTTCTGTCCGGAGCCGCTGCGTTTTTCCTGTTGTTCCTTGCCGTTGTCCTTGTCAGCACGTTTCTGTCCAGTTTTCTGGTCTTCATTCTTCTTTTGTCCGCCAGATTTCTGCTGCTGGGCTTTCTTCCCGGAGACATTCCTGTCCCGGCCGTTGCGTTTGCCGCCACGGGCATTTCCGCCCCGGCGGTTGCCGGTTCCTGTTTGTTTGGGCTTGGCGGGCTCTTCTTCCTTTTGCGGCGTTTCGCCTTCAGCCGCTGAAGTAAAGATGGAAAACAGGCGCTTGATGAAACCGCCTTCGGGCTTGTCCTTGTTTGGAGCAGGTTCAGGCGTGGCTTCGCGCGGGGCAGGGGTGATGTTCTTCACCGCGGGTTGTTCTATCTGCCGGCGCTGCTGCTCCTGGCTGGCCGCCGCGGCCACTTCGGGCTCGGCGATCATGTTGTAGCTGGAGCTGCTTTCCCTGGGCAGATCCTGGCGGCGGATACGCTCGATGCTGTAGTGGGGCGTTTCCAGGTGCTTGTTGGGAATGAGCACCACGCTGATGTTGTGGCGTGATTCGATCTCGGAAATGGGCTGACGCTTTTCATTGAGCAGGAAGGTGGCCACTTCCACCGGCAGCTGGGCCTGTACCCGGCCGGTGTTTTCCTTGAGGGCTTCTTCCTCGATGATGCGCAGGATGGACAGGGCCAGGGATTCCACGTCGCGGATATGTCCCTGGCCGTCGCAGCGCGGGCAGACCTGGTGTGCGGATTCGCCCAGGGAAGGCCGTAGCCGCTGGCGGGACATTTCCAGCAGGCCAAAGCGGGAGATGCGGCCGATGCGCACCCGGGCGCGGTCTTCCTTCATGGCTTCGCGCAGGCGGTTTTCCACCTGGCGCTGGTTCTTGGAAGGGCCCATGTCGATGTAGTCGATGACGAACAGCCCTCCCATGTCCCGCAGGCGCAGCTGGCGGGCGATCTCCTCGGAGGCTTCGAGGTTGGTGGTCAGGGCCGTGTCCTCGATGTTGCTGCCCTTGGTGGCGCGGGCTGAGTTGATGTCTATGGATGTCAGGGCTTCCGTGGGGTCGATGACGATGGAGCCGCCGGAAGGCAGACGCACCTCGCGTTGGAAGGCTGTTTCGATCTGGGACTCGATCTGGTAGCGGGAGAACAGGGGCACTTCGTCCTCGTACAGCTTGAGCTGCTTGAGGTAACGGGGCATGACCTGTTCGATGAACTGCCTGGCCTCGGCATAGACCTCGGGGTTGTCGATGAGGATCTCACCGATGTCCGCTCGCAGGTAGTCGCGCATGGAGCGGATGATGACGTTGCTGTCCTGGTAAACCAGGAAAGGGGCCTTGCGCTCCTGGGTGGAGGTTTCTATGGCACTCCACAGCTGCAGCAGGTAGTCCAGATCCCACTGCAGTTCCTCGGCGCTCTTGCCCACCCCTGCGGTGCGCACGATGAGCCCCATACCCTCGGGGACTTCCAGCTGGCTCATGGCCTTCTTGAGCTCGGTGCGTTCCTGGCCCTCGATACGCCGGGACACGCCGCCGGCGCGGGGGTTGTTGGGCATGAGCACCAGGTAACGGCCCGCCAGGGAGATGAAGGTGGTCAGGGCCGCGCCCTTGTTGCCGCGTTCCTCTTTCTCGATCTGGATGGTGATTTCCTGGCCTTCACGCAGGGCCTCGCGGATGCTGGGGCGCTTGTTGCCCTCCAGGGATTTGGGGTCGAAGTAGCTGTGGGCTACTTCCTTCAGGGGTAGAAAGCCATGGCGCTCGGCGCCGTAGTCGATGAAGGCGGCTTCCAGGCTGGGCTCCACCCGGGTGATCTTGCCCTTGTAGATGTTGGCTTTCTTGCGCTCCCGGCCGGGGCTTTCGATATCGAGGTTGTAGAGTTTCTGGCCGTCCACGATGGCCACGCGCAACTCTTCCGGCTGAGTTGCGTTGATCAGCATTCTTTTCATGTAGTCTGTTGTCCTGTGTCAAGCGCACGGCTTGCCGGACAGGGAGAACTGTCACCTGAAACTGCTGTTCCGTCTGCACGAAACCTCAGGGCGGCTGGCGTCAAATGGCGTACTGGCATCCTGATCCGGCTGTGCTTAGCCGGGGTGTACGAGTCACGCCTGATCCTTGACGGTCAGGCCGCAGTCTTTCCTGTACATGCCGGCATGGAAATGCCGGCCGGGCAATCCGTATCGCTCAAAAACCTATCCATGACCATCGCCGGGGCGATGATCTCTCAATGTATCTTGGTGCAAGTGAAAACACCCTGTGTGCGGCTTAAGGATGTGCCGTGGTCGAGAAAGTCCGGGGAGGGGCTTTTTCAACGTCCTGCCAGGGTGATTTCAGGGGGATGATGGATATGCTGGTTGCCGGAGGCCTGGGGCGTGTTGGGCAGTCTGCAATGGGGACGCATCATCCCGGGGAGCCCCGTCATCGGGTCGCAGAACATCTGACGAGCCAGCCCTGACGGGACACCGGAAAATCTGAAAAAGAACGCAAGGCGAACTTTTGCCCGCGAAATATACCAAAAATCAGCAACATAGTCCAATACACAGGTTCTTTTCCGAACGTCGGCTTCCCTGTTGGTGCGGGAGAATGCGAACACCCTTTCCTCAGCGGGTATAATGCGGGTCTTCTTCATCTTTCCCGCCGGCCATGAACGACAAGACTCCCCGTGTGCGCCATGTCACCGTCGATGAACGGGGTGACGGTCAGCGTATCGATAACTTCCTGTTGCGTGAACTCAAGGGCGTGCCGCGCGCCCTGGTGTACCGTCTGTTGCGCCGGGGTGAGGTGCGGGTCAACAAGGGGCGGGCCAAGGCGGGCAGGAAGCTGGTTGCGGGGGACGTGGTGCGTATTCCCCCGGTGCGTTTGCCAGACGTGGCCGAAGCAGGTGTTCCGCCAGAATGGCAGATAGAAAAAATTGAAAAATCAATAATATACGAAGACAAATTATTGTTGATTGTCAATAAGGAGTCTGGCCTGGCTGTACACGGAGGCAGTGGTATTTCCTTCGGCGTCATCGAATTGCTGCGGGCCAGCAGACCCGGGGAAAAGGCCCTGGAGCTGGCTCACCGCCTGGACCGGGACACCTCGGGGTGCCTGATGCTGGCGCGCCGCCGCAGTGCCCTGCGAACCCTGCAGCAGTTGCAGCGGGAAGGGCGGGTGCGCAAGCGCTACCTTGCCCTGTTGGCGGGCCGCTGGAACCGGGATCGCCAGCAGGTAAAGGTACCCCTGAAGAAGAATACCCTCAAGAGCGGCGAGCGGGTGGTACGTGTGGACGCGGCGGGGAAGGCGGCCCACACGGAGTTCCGGGTGATCAGACGTTTTGCCGATGCGACGCTTGTAGAAGCGGAACTCAAGACCGGCCGCACCCATCAGATAAGGGTGCATGCCCAGTACCTGGGCACACCCATCCTGGGTGATGAGAAATATGGAGATGAACAGGCCAACCGCCAGTTCCGCAAGCTGGGATTGAAACGCCTGTTCCTGCACGCCGCCAGCCTGCGTTTTCCCTGGCCGGACAGGAAGGAGCCTTATGCCTTCAATGCGCCCCTGTCACCGGAACTTCAACAACTGCTGGAAAAACTGGATGTATGAGCTGATCGTTTTTGACTGGGACGGGACCCTCATGGATTCCGAGGCCACCATCGTGCAGTGCCTGCAAAAGGCGGCTGCGGATCTGGGTCACGTCGTGCCGGACGAGGCTCAGGCCAGAGATGTCATTGGCCTGGGCCTGCACCAGGCGGTGGCCCGCCTGTTCCCGGAAGCAGACGAGGCGGAGGTGGATGCCCTGGCAAACCAGTACCGCAGGCATTTTCTCGATCCGGAACGCCCTCCCTCGCCCCTGTTCCCCGGTGCCGGGGAGTTGCTGGAAACCCTGGCGTCGCGGGATTACCTGCTGGCCGTGGCCACGGGCAAAAGCCGCCGGGGGCTGGACATGGAACTGCAACACACGGGATTGGGTGATTTCTTTCATTACACCCGTTGCGCCGATGAAGCTTTTTCCAAGCCCCATCCGCAGATGCTGCTGGACGTGATCGACTACCTAGGCGCGGAACAGGGCCGAACCCTGGTAGTGGGTGATACGGAATACGACATGCAGATGGCGGCCAATGCCGGCAGTCATGCCGTGGGTGTCAGCTATGGCGTGCACGCGCCCGAGCGTCTGCAAAAAGAAGGCGCCCTGGCGGTCTTCGATCGGTTGGGCGAGATTCCCGACTGGCTGCGTTCCGTATAATCCCAGGGGTCGGAGTCAAATCACCTCAGGCCGTTGAATCTGTGGGACATCACCCTGATTTGACTCCGACCCCTTGCTTCCCTTGCTTAGGGCAGTTCCACGCCTTCTTTGTCCAGCATTTCCACCAGTCGTATGAGAGGCAACCCCACCAGGGCGTTGGGGTCATCGCCTTCCAGTTTGCGGAACAGGGTGATGCCCATGCCTTCGGATTTGAAGCTGCCGGCACAGTTGAAGGGCTGCTCATGGTCCACATAGCGCGCGATCTGACCGCTATTGAGCTGACGGAAGTGTACGCGGAAGGGCTCGCACAGCACCTGAGCGCGCTCTTTTTCGCTGTTGTACAGGCACAGGCCCGTATGAAACTCCACGGTCTTTCCCGCCATGGCGGTCAGCTGGGCGATGGCGTTTTCCCGGTTGCCGGGCTTGCCCAGGATTTCACCGTCCACGCAGGCCACCTGGTCCGAGCCGATGATGAGGGCGCGGGGAAACTGTTGCGCCACGGCCCTGGTCTTGGCTTGGGCCAGGCGCTGCACCAGCTGAACCGGAGATTCGTCTTCCCCCCGGCTTTCGTCCACCTCGGGCGCCACCGTGGCAAAAGGCAGTCCCAGTTTCTCCAGCAACTCCCGGCGGAAGGGGGAGGTGGAGGCCAGTACCAGTTCCTGCATCAGGAGGTGAACTTGCCGTTGCGCAGGCGCTCGGCTTCCATGATTTCCACTTCCCGGGCGCCGGAAATGACGATGGCGGGGTCGGGGACGAAGTCCAGCGCCGATTCGTTCCGGTCATAGGGAACCGAGTTGAGAATGACTTTCATGGCGTTGAGGCGCGCCAGGTACTTGTCATTGGAGCGAATCACCGTCCAGGGCGCGTGGGTGGTGTGGGTCTTTTTCAGCATCTCGTATTTCTGGGTGGTGAAGTCGTCCCAGCGCTCCTGGGCCTGGACATCCACCTCGCTCAGTTTCCACTGGCGCAAGGGATCGGTCTTGCGGCGTTCGAAGCGGCGCGCCTGCTCGTCCTTGGTGACGCTGAAATAGAGCTTGACCAGGATGGTGCCCTGGCGCACCAGGTCTTTCTCGAAACCGCCCACGCCGCGCATGAAGTTCTTGTGCTCTTCCGCGGTGCAGAAACCGAAGATGGGTTCCACCATGGCGCGGTTATACCAGCTGCGGTCGAACAGCACCACTTCGCCGCCGCGGGGAAACTGGGTGACGTAACGCTGGAAGAACCACTGGCTGCGTTGCTCGTTGGTGGGTTTGCCCAGGGCCACCACCCGGTAGTGCTTCTCGTTCATGTAGCGGGTGACCCGGCGAATGGTGCCGCCTTTGCCGGAGGCGTCACGTCCCTCGAACAGGATGATCATGCGCTTGCCGGTGTTTTCCAGATGCTGCTGCATCTTGATGAGTTCCGCCTGGTAGGGCTTAAGGGACTGCTCTTGGCGGCGGCGCATGAGGGCCTTCTTCGCAGCCTTTTTCAGCCTGCCTTCGGCATTCTTCGCTTCCTGATACTTTTCGATGAGTTCCTCGACGGTCATTTGCTGGCCGTCGACTTCGATAAGCTGGTTGTCCATTTTATTGCGTTCCGATTGGTTATCAGTATTTGAATATTATGCGCCTGTGGCAGGAGAGGAAGATTGATCCCTGTCAGCCTCGCTTGAACAGTCGCTGTTTTTCACGCTGCCAGTCCCTGTCCTTGGATACGGCGCGCTTGTCATGCTGCTTCTTGCCCTTGGCCAAGCCGATTTCCAGCTTGGCGCGTCCTTTCTTCCAGTACATGGCCGTGGGCACCAGGGTGTAGCCCTTGCGCTCCACCTGGCCGCGCAACATGTCTATTTCGCGCCGGTGCATGAGCAGCTTGCGGGTGCGGGTGGGATCCGGGTGAATATGGGTGGAGGCGGTCTGCAGGGGCGTGATGTGCGCGCCGAACAGCCAAAGCTCATCGTCCTTGATGAGTACATAGGCCTCCTTGAGATTGACGCGGTTTTCCCGCAAACTCTTCACTTCCCAGCCTTCCAGGGCGATGCCCGCCTCGAAGCGCTGTTCAATGAAATAATCGTGCCCCGCGGACTTGTTGAGGGTGATGGTGTTACCCTTGCCGCCCTTGTTCTTTGATTTTTTGGCCATGGGTGAATTGTAACCCGCAGGGTGTCGGCATGAGAACCGATTTGCAGGAGAAGTGAACCGTGAGAAGCACTTTGTTCAGGACCATTTTCATCGCGGCCGCGATACTGGTCGCAGGGCGCGCCGTGGCGGGGCAGGAGGCGGCGGCTGCCAGCACCCTGAATGACGCCCTGGGTTCCATCAATGGCTGGCTGGCGACGGTGCTCTTTTTCGACGTGTTTCCGGGAGAAGGGGAATTTCCCTTCATCGTGGCCTGGCTGGTGGCGGGAGCGGTGTTTCTCACGGTGAAAATGGGCTTCATCAACTTCCGTCTGCTGGGCCATTCCGTGGCCATTCTTCGGGGGCGTTACAGTCGTCCCGATGACGTGGGGGAAGTGTCGCCTTTCCAGGCGTTGACCACGGCTCTGTCCGCCACCGTGGGTCTGGGTAACATTGCCGGCGTGGCCATAGCCATTGGTATCGGTGGTCCGGGAGCGACTTTCTGGATGATCGTCGCTGGCCTGCTGGGCATGACCACCAAATTCACGGAAGCCTCCCTGGCACAGATGTACCGGGAGATTCGTCCCGACGGCCATGTCATGGGCGGCGCCATGGAATACCTGTCCCGGGGTTTTTCGGAGATCGGCTGGAAGGGTTTCGGCAAGTCCCTGGCGATTTTGTTTTCCGTCCTGACCATTGGCGCCTCCCTGGGTGGTGGTAATGCTTTCCAGGTAAGCCAGTCCCTGACCGCGGTCAAACAGCAGATTCCCTACCTGGCGCAGGAACCCTGGATTTATGGCCTGGTGATGGGGTTCCTGGTGGGGGTGGTTATCATCGGCGGCATCCGCCGCATTGCCCATGTGGCGGAAGCCATTGTTCCCACCATGGTAGGCATCTACCTGGTGGCGGCAGGGTGGATTGTCTTTTCCAACGCAGAAAAGGTGCCTGAAGTATTCGCCCTGATTTTCTCCAAGGCCTTCAGCCTGGAGGCTGGCATGGGGGCTTTCGTCGGCATCATCGTGCAAGGTTTCAAACGGGCGGCGTTTTCCAGCGAGGCCGGTATAGGTTCCGCGGCCATCGCCCATTCCACTGCCCGAACGCCCTATCCTGTGCGCCAGGGCATTGTGGCCCTCATGGAGCCTTTCATTGATACCGTGGTTATCTGCACCATGACCGCCCTGGTAATCATCATCACCGGTGTCTATGACGCCAATGGTCAGCACGCGGAACTCATTGCCAACAACCAGGGGGCAGCGCTCACGGCCATGGCCTTCGGCAGTGTCATCAGCTGGTTTCCTGTGGTGCTGTCCATTTCCGTGGTGCTGTTTGCCTATTCCACCATGATCTCCTGGTCCTATTACGGCGAGCGCTGCTGGACCTATATGTTCGGTGAGCGTTGGTCCTTGATCTACAAGGTAGTGTTCGTACTGGTGGTGATGGCCGGGTCCATCAGCAATGCCTCCGCCGTGCTGGACTTCAGTGACCTTCTGCTCCTGTCCATGGCCTTTCCCAACATGTTTGCTTTGTATGCATTGAGCGGGCAGGTGAAGCGCCGGCTGTCTGGTTACCTGGAAAAGCTGCGCAGCGGCGAGCTGGACAGGGAAGTGGGGCGCGGCTAATGGCTCTGGTGGAAAAGTCGGCTCTGGTTCCCGTATCGGCGGAAACCCTTTTCGAGATCGTCAATGACGTGGAGAGTTATCCCGAATTCCTGCCCTGGTGCAAGGACGGCCGCCTGCTGTCGCGTACCGAGGACGAACTCTGTGGCGAGATCGTGGTGTCCAAGGCCGGCGTGACCAAGGCCTTTTCCACCTGCAACCAGTTGCATCCTTATCATCGTATTGACATTCATCTTCGTGAAGGGCCTTTTCACAAGCTTGAAGGTGCCTGGGAGTTCCAGGAGTTGCGCAAGGATGCCTGCAAGGTGGTTTTACGCCTGGAATTCGAATTTTCCAGTGGCCTGATGGATAAGGCTTTTGGTATCGTGTTCGCACAGATTGCCAACTCGCTGGTGGATGCCTTTTGCAAGCGCGCCAACGAACTGGCCAGAGGAGCAGCAAAATGATTCAGGTTGAAGTTGCCTACGCCCTGCCGGACGAGCAGATCGTCCGCGTGGTGGAGGGCGAACCGGGAATGACCGTGGAACAGGCCATACAGGCTTCCGGCATTCTGGATGCCCACCCCGAGATCGACCTGGCCAGGAACAAGGTGGGCGTATTCGGCAAGGCGGCCAAGCTGGATGCCGTGCTCTATCCCGGTGACCGGGTAGAGATCTATCGCCCGTTGATTGCGGATCCCAAGGAAGCGCGGAAGAAGCGCGCCAGCCAGGGCAAACAGCTGCGCAAGGGCGGGGGAAAGGCAGAGCGAGGCAACAAGGCGGGGTAGTAAAAAATCAGGTAAATAAATAAGTTATGAAGCATGCCTGACCCTTTTCAGTTATTTATTTGATTGTCTGCCTTGACGCTCGGGGCAAAAAAAACTATTATCGCGCCGCATGAGAGGGCAGGAAGCCCGGTTACGGTTGTTCGCCGGATGGCGTGACAGTAGGGTATTTCCAAACGTGAATTCCCTGGGACCCCGTTTACGGGGTTTTTTGTTGCTGGAAGATCAGGAATGGGCCTCGTGCCCATTTTTTTGTTTTTGGAGATTTTTGGCGCTAAATGCAGAAGGCATCGGCTAGATTGCAGGAAATAGTGCGTGGTGTTGTGGAGCCCATGGGCTATGAGCTGGTGGGGGTGGAATACCTCACGGGCTACCAGGGCGGCAACCTGCTGCGCGTCTACATTGACCATGAAAATGGCATCAATGTGGACGATTGCGCGGCTGTGAGCCATCAGCTCAGTGGCGTGCTGGACGTGGAAGACCCGCTGCCGGGACAGTACAGCCTGGAAGTTTCCTCTCCGGGACTGGATCGTCCCCTGTTCGATGCCGGGCAGTTTGAGCGCTATATCGGGCACAAGGTGAATGTACGGCTGGATCCGTCCGTTGGCGGCAGGCGCAAATACAAGGGCCTGTTGCTGGGGCTGGAAGAGGACCACATTCTGGTAGAGGTGGATGGAGAAGTCTATCCTTTAAACCTGGAGCAGATTCAGGAGGCCCGGCTTGTCCCGGAATTCTAATTTATTGAGGGTATCACGATGACCAAAGAGATCTTGTTCGTCGTAGACGCAGTGTCTAACGAGAAAGAAGTCGAAAAGGACATTATTTTCGAAGCCATCGAGGCGGCGCTTGCTTCCGCGACACGGAAAAAACATGGCGGGGACATCGATGTCCGCGTGGTCATCGACCGGGAGACCGGGGATTACGATACCTACCGCCGCTGGCTGGTGGTGGATGACAGCGAAACGCCGGTGCTGGAGAATCCCAAGTCGGAAATCACCCTCAGCGCCGCCCGGGCCGAGAATCCTGATGTCCAGCCTGGTGACTATATCGAGGAACCCATGGAGTCCATCGAGTTCGGTCGCATCGCCGCCCAGACGGCCAAGCAGGTGATCGTGCAGAAAGTGCGCGAGGCCGAGCGAGCCAAGGTGGTGGAAGCCTATGAGGACAAGGTGGGGCAGCTGGTCACCGGCGTGGTCAAGCGTCTCGACCGCGGCGCCATCATCCTGGACCTGGGCAGCAATGCCGAGGCCATCATTCCCCGCAGCGACGTGATTCCCAAGGAGCCGGTGCGCATCGGTGACCGCCTGCGCGGTTACCTGAAGGAAATCCGCACCGACGTGCGCGGTCCCCAGCTGTTCGTGTCCCGCACCGCGCCGGAGTTGCTTATCGAGCTGTTCAAGCTGGAAGTGCCGGAAGTGGGTGACGGCCTCATCGAGATTCTGGGTGCCGCCCGTGATCCCGGCCGCCGCGCCAAGATTGCCGTCCGTACCAATGATCCCCGCATCGACCCTGTGGGCGCCTGCGTGGGCATGCGCGGCTCCCGCGTTCAAGCCGTGTCCAATGAGCTGGCTGGCGAGCGGGTGGACATCATCCTCTGGGACGAGAACCCGGCCCAGTTCATCATCAATGCCATGTCTCCGGCGGAAGTATCGTCCATCGTAGTGGACGAGGATGCCCATTCCATGGACATCTCCGTCAAGGAAGAGAATCTTTCCCAGGCCATTGGTTCCGGTGGCCAGAACATCCGCCTGGCCAGCCAGCTTACCGGCTGGACCCTGAACGTGATGAGCGAGGAAGAGCTGGCGGAGAAGGTGGATGCTGAAGCCCAGCAGTATGTGCAGGCCTTCATGGAACAGCTGGATGTGGACGAAGAAGTCGCCGTTATTCTGGCCCAGGAAGGTTTCACCTCCATCGACGAGATCGCTTTCGTGCCGGAAGAAGAGCTGCTGGCCATCGAAGAATTCGATGAGGATATCGTGGCCGAGCTGCGCAGCCGCGCCAGCGATGCCCTGCTGACCAATGCCATTGCCCAGGAAGAGCACCTGTCTGATGCGGAACCCGCAGAGGATTTGCTCAATATGGAAGGCATGACCGAAGACCTGGCCCACCAGCTGGCGTCGGTGGGTGTGGTGACCATGGAAGACCTGGCCGAGCAGTCCATCGATGAGCTGATGGAGCTGGAAGGCATGGATGAAAAACGCGCCGGTGAACTCATCATGACCGCACGGGCGCCATGGTTTGAAGAAGCGGAATCAGAAACAGAGTCCGAAGGCTAGGAGGTGTTGGCATGAGCGATATAACAGTCAGCCAGTTGGCCGCCGCCATAGGTGTTCCGGTAGATCGTCTGCTGCAGCAACTTGCCCAGGCGGGGCTGGAAAAACAGAGTGGTGACGATGCTGTTACCGCCGAAGAGAAGATTGAGCTTCTGAACTACCTGCGCCGCAGCCACGGCAAGAAGGAGCCGGTGACCAAGGCTGCCAAGACCGGCAAGGTGACCCTGAAGCGCAAGACCACCACGGAGCTCAAGCAACCTACCTCTGCCCGTTCGCCTTCCGCGCGTGCTGCGCGCACGGCCAAGACGGTGAACGTGGAGGTGCGCCGTAAGCGCACCTATGCCAAGCAGCCCCCGGTGGAAACGGACAAGGAACGCCTGCTGCGCGAAGCGGAGGCCGCCAAGAAGGCGCTGGCCGAGCAGGAAGAACAGCGCCGTCTCGCAGAAGAACAGGAGCGTGCCCGGCGCAAGGCCCAGGAGGCCCTGCTGCAGGCGGAAAAGGAAGAAAAACAGCGTGCTGAAGAGGCCCGGACACGTGCCGAGGAAGAGGCGCGCGCGCGGATCGAGGCAGAGAAAAAGCAGAAGGAGCGGGATCTGGAACTGGCCCGACGTGCCCAGGAACAGCGCAAGAGTCAGCAGGAAGCCCGTGAGCGAAAGGAGAAGGCCCAGCGTCGCGCCGAGGCCGGTCGTCCCGGCCGTGGCCGCAAGGAACTCCATGTGGCTGCCGGCAAGAGCGGCCGCCGCAAGCCGGCCCGGAAGAAAGGCGGTCGTGATGCGGGCCAGGCCGATATGGATCACGGTTTCCAGAAGCCCACAGCGCCCGTGGTGCGTGAGGTCAAGGTGCCGGAGAACATCAGCGTGGGCGAACTGGCCCAGCAGATGTCCGTCAAGGCCGCGGAGGTCATCAAGGAACTCATGAAAATGGGCATGATGGTGACCATCAACCAGGTACTGGATCAGGATACCGCCGCCCTGGTGGTGGAGGAAATGGGGCACAAGGTTGTCTTTCAGAAAGAAGAGGACGTGGAAGACAAGCTGCTGGCAGAGATTTCCGAGGAGCCCCAGGGCGAGTTGCTGCCGCGGGCGCCGGTGGTCACCATCATGGGCCACGTGGACCATGGCAAGACTTCCCTGCTGGATTACATTCGTAAGTCCCGGGTGGCCGAAGGCGAGGCCGGAGGCATAACCCAGCACATTGGCGCCTACAAGGTGCACACGGATCACGGTGACATCACCTTCCTGGACACGCCGGGTCACGCGGCATTTTCCGCCATGCGCGCCCGGGGCGCCAAGGCCACGGATATCATCATTCTGGTGGTCGCGGCGGACGACGGGGTCATGCCCCAGACCAAGGAAGCCGTGCAGCATGCCAAGGCGGCGGAGGTGCCGCTCATCGTGGCTGTGAACAAGATCGACAAGCCTGAGGCCCAGCCCGACCGGGTCATGCAGGAGCTGGTGGCCGAGGAAGTGGTGCCGGAAGACTGGGGCGGTGACACCCAGTTCGTGCAGGTGTCCGCCAAAACCGGCCAGGGCATAGACGACCTGTTGGATGCCATCTTGCTACAGGCCGAGATTCACGAGTTCAAGGCGCCGGTGGAAGGCCTGGCCCAGGGCACTATCGTCGAGTCCAGCCTGGACAAGGGCCGGGGCCCCGTGGCCACGGTGCTGGTACAGTCCGGCACCCTGCACAAGGGTGACGCGGTGGTGGCTGGGGTGGAATACGGCCGCGTGCGCGCCATGTTCGACGAGAACGGCAAGCCCGTGAAGGAGGCCGGTCCCTCGACGCCCGTGGAAGTGCTGGGCCTGTCCGGCACGCCCCAGGCCGGTGACAGCCTGGTGGCGCTGAAGGATGAGAAGAAAGCCCGCGAAGTGGCCGAGATGCGCCGTGAACAGCAGCGTGACTCACGTTTGGCGGAACAGAAGGCCGCCAAGCTCAACGAGATGTTCACCCGCATGGGCGAAGGTGACGTGGCCTATGTGAACCTCATCATCAAGGCCGATGTGCAGGGTTCCGTGGAAGCCCTCAAGGAGTCATTGCAAAAGATTCATACGGACGAGGCCCGGGTGAAGATCGTGGCTGCCGGTGTGGGTGGCATCAACGAATCCGATGCCAACCTGGCGCTGACCTCCGGCGCCGCCATCATCGGTTTCAATGTGCGGGCGGATGCTGCGGCGCGCAAGGTTATAGAAGAAAGTGACCTGGATGTGCGCTACTACAGCATCATCTACGAGGTCATCGACGACGTAAAACAGGCCGTGGCCGGCCTGCTGTCGCCGGAGATCCGCGAGGAGATCATCGGCCTGGCGGAAGTGCGCGACGTGTTCCGCTCCTCCAAGCTGGGGGCCATTGCCGGCTGTATGGTGGTGGAAGGCGTGGTCAGGCGCCACAGCCCCATCCGCGTGCTGCGGGACAATGTGGTCATCTTCGAGGGCGAGCTGGAATCCCTGCGCCGTCACAAGGATGATGTCAATGAAGTCAAGGCCGGCACCGAATGCGGTATCGGCGTGAAGAACTACAATGACGTCAAGCCTGGTGACCAGATCGAGGTCTTCTCCCGCACCGAGGTGCAGAGAGAGCTGTAATGAAGGAGTTCAGTCGCGCTGACCGTATCGGCTCCCAGATGCAGCGGGAGCTGGCCCTGCTGCTGCGGGATGCCGTGAAGGACCCGCGCCTGTCCGAAGTGACGGTGCAGGAAGTGCGCGTGACCCGGGATCTGTCCCATGCCAAGGTGTATTTTACCGTGCTGGACAAGTCCGAGGCCGAGTTTTTCACCGCTCAGCTGGGCAAGGCGGCGGGTTTCCTGCGCCGTCGCCTGGGGCAGGTGATGAAACTGCGCACGGTACCCGAACTGAAATTCGTTTACGACAGCTCTATCGAGGAAGGGCAGCGTCTGGAAGCCCTTATCGAAAAGGCCGTGGCCAGCGACAGCGGGGAAGACGATGGGTAAACGCCGTCGCCGTCGTGGGCGCAACATCACCGGCATCCTGCTTCTGGACAAGCCTCTGGGCCTGACCTCCAACGCCGCCCTCCAGGAAGTGAAACATCTGTACAAGGCGCAGAAGGCAGGGCATACCGGCAGCCTTGACCCCCTGGCCACGGGCATGCTACCCCTGTGCTTCGGCAATGCCACAAAGATCTCCGCCTTTCTGCTCGATGCGGACAAGCGCTACCGCGTGCGCGTGAAGCTGGGCGAAACAACCAGCACCGCCGATGCCGAGGGCGAGGTCATCGAAAGCTGTCCCGCCGATCACATCACGGAAGCGGATGTGCTGGCGGTGCTGCCGCGCTTCACCGGCGAGATTGAACAGCTGCCGCCCATGTATTCGGCCGTCAAGCACAAGGGGCAGAGGCTTTACGAGTTGGCCCGCCAGGGATTGGAAGTGGAGCGCGAGGCACGCCGCATCACCATTTTTGATTTGCGGCTGACCCGCTTCGAAGGCCCTGAATTCGACCTGGACGTACATTGCTCCAAAGGCACCTATGTGCGCACCCTGGCTGAGGATATAGGCAAGGTATTGGGCGTGGGTGCTCATGTGAGCCGGCTGCGCCGCACCCAGGTCGGTCCCTTCAGGGAAGACGGTATGGTGACCATGGAGCAGCTGCAACAGGCCCTTGAGGACGAGGGCATGCAGGGGCTGGACAACCTGTTGCTGCCCATTGAGGCCGGCCTGGCGCACTGGCCCGCCGTACACCTGGGTGCGGATAGCAGTTTCTACATCAAGCAGGGCCAGGCCGTGCAGGTGCCCAAGGCGCCTACCGAAGGCTGGGTGCGCATCTATGGCGTGGATGATGAGTTCATTGGCGCCGGAGAGATTGATGAGGATGGCCTGGTCGCGCCGCGCCGAATGTTGGCGAACCTGGGCTGAATATAGGATAATAGCTTTTTTATTTTGGCTGAAAACATGGTTTTCGGCTTTTTTGTGTATCGCCAGTTCCGCCTGAACTCATTGTCGGACGGAACGCTGCATATCGCAGGCGAGTATTTCTACTGGAGAAAATATCATGGCAATGAGTGCAGAGATCAAGAAACAAATCGTGGAAGAATACGGCAAGGGCCCCAACGATACCGGCTCCACCGAAGTGCAGGTCGCCCTGCTGACCTGGCGCATCAACGACCTGACGCCCCATTTCAAGGAGCACAAGAAGGATCATCATTCCCGCCAGGGCCTGATCCGCATGGTCAATTCCCGCCGCAAGCTCCTCGACTATCTCAAGAGTAAGGATATTGAGCGCTATCGTGAACTGATCAAGCGCCTTGGCCTGCGTCGTTAATTTCAAGCGAAGGAAACCCTCAAGTGACTGCAATCAAGAAAGAGTTCCAGTTCGGCGATCATAAAGTGACGCTGGAAACCGGGGAAATCGCCCGTCAGGCAGATGGCGCGGTAATGATCAACATGGGAGACACCGTGGTGCTGTGTACCGTGGTGGGCGCCAAGCAGGCGATGGAAGGCCGTGACTTCTTTCCCCTGACCGTCGATTACCAGGAAAAGACCTATGCCGCGGGTAAGATTCCCGGTGGTTTCTTCCGTCGCGAGGGCCGTCCTTCCGAGAAGGAGATCCTGGTGGCGCGTCTCATCGACCGGCCCATCCGCCCTCTGTTTCCCAAGGGATTCACCAACGAGGTGCAGGTCATCTGCACGGTGATGTCCCATAATCCCTACGTGGACCCGGAAATTCCTTCCCTCATCGGCACCAGCGCGGCCCTGGCCATTTCCGGGCTGCCGTTCCAGGGCCCCATAGGCGCGGCCCGCGTGGGCTACAAGAATGGGGAATACCTGCTCAATCCGCCGGGTACCGGCCTGAGCGAGGTGACGGATCTGGATCTCGTGGTTGCAGGCACGGATCAGGCCGTGCTGATGGTCGAATCCGAGGCCCGCGAGCTGTCCGAGGAAGTGATGCTGGGCGCCGTGCTCTTCGGTCATGAGCAGATGCAGGTGGCCATCCAGGCCATCAAGGAACTGGCCGAGGAAGTGGGCAAGCCCACGATGGAGTACAGCGTTCCCGAGGAAGACAGCGCCCTGGCGGACAAGGTCGCGGAGATCGCCGGCGCCGGCATCGGCGAAGCCTATTCCATCGTGGACAAGATGGAACGCTACGCCAGGCTGGACGAGGTCAAGGCCGCCACCATCGAGGCCTTGTGCTCCGGTGATGATCCCCAGTGGAGCGAGGAGCAGGTTGCCGCCGCCCTGGACAAGCTGAAAAAGAAGACCGTGCGCAGCCGCATCCTGGCCGGTGAGCCGCGTATCGACGGCCGGGACACCAAGACCGTGCGCAATATCAGCATCAAGACCGGCGTACTGCCGCGCACCCATGGTTCCGCCCTGTTTACCCGTGGTGAAACCCAGGCCCTGGTCATCACCACCCTGGGCACCGAGCGGGATGCGCAGATCGTGGATGCTCTGGATCGCTCCTACCGCGAGCCTTTCATGCTGCACTACAACTTCCCGCCCTTCTGTGTGGGTGAGACGGGCCGCGTGGGCAGTCCCAAGCGCCGCGAGATCGGTCATGGCCGCCTGGCCAAGCGGGGCGTGCTGGCGGTGATGCCCACCCTCGAGGAGTTTCCCTATTCCATCCGTGTGGTTTCCGAGATCACCGAATCCAACGGTTCCTCCTCCATGGCTTCTGTGTGCGGCACCAGCCTGTCCCTGATGGACGCCGGTGTCCCCGTGAAAGCACCTGTGGCCGGCGTGGCCATGGGTCTGATCAAGGAAGGTGATGACTTTGCCGTGCTTACTGATATTCTGGGTGATGAGGACCACCTGGGCGACATGGACTTCAAGGTGGCCGGTACCGAGAACGGCATCAACGCCCTGCAGATGGACATCAAGATCCAGGGCATTACCCGTGAGATCATGGATATCGCCCTGACCCAGGCAAAAGATGGCCGCATGTACATTCTCGGCGAGATGAACAAGGCTATCAATGCGCCGCGTCAGGAGATGTCTGAGCACGCGCCGCGCATCATTTCCTTCCGTATCCACCCGGACAAGATCCGTGATGTCATCGGCAAGGGCGGCGCTACTATCCGCTCCATCACCGAGGAGACCGGCGCCACCGTGGATCTGGACGACAGCGGCCTGGTGAAGATCTTCTCCGTTGACAAGGCCGCGGGTGAGTTGGCCCGCAAGCGCGTGGAGCTGATAACCGCGGATGTGGAAGTAGGTGCTGTCTATGAGGGCAAGGTGGCCAAGCTCATGGACTTCGGCGCCTTCGTCACTATCCTGCCCGGCAAGGACGGTTTGGTGCATATCTCCCAGATCAGTGACGAGCGTGTCGAGAAGGTCAGTGACAAGCTGTCCGAAGGCGATACCGTCAAGGTCAAGGTTCTGGAAGTGGACAAGCAAGGCCGCATCCGCTTGAGCATGAAAGCCGTGGGGGAAGATGAGTAATTTCCATTTTTCCAGCGACATCTGAATAACGGGGCTTCGGCCCCGTTTTTTTTGGTGTCCCTGTCCTCATGGGCTACACTCTGGCGTGAGGGCCAAAAGGGGGGAACAGATTATCGCGGTTTCGGGATTAAAGCCGGTAATAGCTATCTGGGTGCTGTTCCTGTTGTGCCAGCCGGGTGTTTCCCAGGCGGGGGGGTACAGTGACGACCAATCGCTCACCATTGTCTATCGACTGGACAGCGCGCCCCTGCAGTTCCGCAATGAGCAGGGGCAACCCGATGGCCTGTTTATCGATCTGTGGAGGCTCTGGTCCAATAAATCCGGTATCCCCATCCATTTTATGGGTGCTTACAACAAAGAAGCTCAATACCTGCTTAAGGAAGGGCGAGCGGACATACTGGCTGGCCTTTTTCGCAATCCCAGGCGCGAAGAATTTCTTGATTTTTCCCTGCCTGTGCTCAAGGCAGCCTATTACGTCTATGTCAGGAATTCCCTGTCAGCCGTTGATGATCTGGAGGACCTAGAGGGATTTGCCATTGGCGTGACTGCTGGCAGTTATCATGAGGACTTTCTTCGCAGCCGTTACCCGGACATTGCACTCAAACTGTATCCGGGATACGAGGAATTGTTCGCCGCAGTTGCAGATGGCAGTGTAGATGCCATTATTACCCAGCCCATCTATCTTCAACACGGCTATCTCAAACATGGGGCCCGCGCCGGTTTGAGGCGCCTGGAGCCGCCGCTGTACGAGAAATCCTACAGGGCAGCGGTAATAAAGGGCAGACAGGATCTTCTGAAACTGGTCAACCAGGGGCTGTCCCGTATTACCCCCCAGGAACGCATGCTCATTTCCGAGCGCTGGACGGGGCTTGGCTGGGCTTCTTCCGATACCGGGGTTCCCGGCCTGACCAAAGAAGAAAAAAACTGGCTGAAGCAGCATCCCGTGATTCCCGTGGGCGGGGAATCCGACTGGCCTCCTTTCGACTTTGCCGATGAAACAGGGAAGCACCAGGGGGTGGCCGCGGAATTTCTGCGCAAGATGGAGAAAATGCTGGGCGTGCGCTTTCAGGTGTTCACCGACCGGCCCTGGGTGGAAGTGATGGACAGGGTGCGAGAAGGGGAATGGTATTTTGCCTGTACCATGGTGGCCACACCCAGTCGGCGAAAGGAATATCTTTTTACCCAGCCCTATTATTCCTCCCCGGCGGCCATTGTCGTCAATAGGGGTGATGACAGGATCAGCAAGCTGGAGGATTTGGCCGATAAGCGCGTGGCCATGGTGAAGGGATACAGCGTCACCGAATACTTGAGAAGACGTTTTCCCGATTTTGTCCAGGTTGATGTGGACAACCTGCTACAGGGGCTGGAAAAAGTTCACAGGGGCGAAGCGGATGCGGTGCTGGACAATCAGGATGTCCTGTCCTGGTTGCTGGAAGAGCATGCCATTCCGGACATGCGCCTGGTGCGCGTCCGCGAGCTGTTTCGGGGAAACACCAATTTGCGCATGGGGGTTTCAAGAAAATATCCCCTGCTGGCCAGTATCCTGCAGAAAACCCTGGATGCCATTCCCTTGGAGGAACAGCAGCGCATGGCCGGGAAATGGGTTCCTGGGCCCGGAACGGGCAGGAGCGCTGAGCGCGTCTATCTGTCGCTGGAGGACCAGCAATGGCTGGGTGAGCATCCCAGGATTCGCGTGGGCATGAATCCGGCCTGGCCGCCGGTGGAATATCTGGATGACAAGGGCGCATATCAGGGCTTGGCATCCGACTACCTCTCTCTGGTGGTATCTTGGCTGGGCATTCAACCCCAAATGCGTCAGATGCCTTCCTGGGCGGAGGCGTTGAAACAGGTGGAGAAAGGAAAAATCGATTTGTTGCCGGCGGTAACCGCGTCGGCATCCAGCCGTAAGTCCCTCAATTTTACGAGACCTTACCTGCGCTTTCCCGTGGTGGTGTTCACTCGCAAGGACGCACCGCTTCTGACGGGGCTTGCGGATCTTGAAGACCGGAAGGTCATGGTAGAAGACGCCTATTCCCTATACGAAATACTGCGAGACAGATACCCAAGGATTGACCTGATGGCGAGTGAAAACAGCTTGTCCGCGCTGAAGGAACTCGCTGTAGGTCGGGTTGATGCCTATGTGGGAAATCTTGCCACGGGCAGTACCTTGCTGGAACAACACGGGCTGAAAAATATCAAGGTGGCGGCGCCTACTCCGTATAACCTGAGTCTGAGCATGGGTGTGCGCAAGGATTGGCCGGAGCTGGTAGGCATACTGGACAAGTTGCTGGCCAGTATCAGTGATGAACAACGTATGGCCATCCGAAAGAAATGGATGCGGGTAGATTATGAGGTGCGGGTAGATTACCAGGTGTTGTGGCGGGTGACTGGGGCGGCCCTTGTGCTGTTGCTGTTGATATTGGTCTGGATGCGTCATATCCGTGTCCAGAAGGATCGGCTGCAAAAGAGTGAGATGCAGCTCACCCGGATTCTGCAGGCCTTGCCTATCCCCATTGTTGTGGCGGAAACGGACGGCACCCTGGTCTTGGCCAATTCTCAGGCGGCAAAAGAAGTTGAGAATGAAAAGGGTGACATGGTGGGCAGGAACATGAACGAGTTCTATGCCAACCAGAAAGAGCGCCAGGAGATCGTGCAACTGTTGGCAAAGGAAGGACGGGTGGAGCGCTTTCCCGTTCAGCTTCGCACGGACAGGGGCAACAGTATGGAAGGCCTGATGTCCGCCATACCTATCGAGCTGGAAGGGCGCACCGTGAATCTCGGCATGTTCTTCAATCTCACGGACCGGCTGCGCATGGAAAAAGCGCTGGCTCGGGCCAAGGCCGAAGCCGAGCGGGCGAATGCCTTCAAGAGCCGTTTTCTTGCCAACATGAGTCATGAGATACGCACGCCGATGAACGCCATCCTCGGGCTTGTGCATCTGTGCAATCGCACTTCCCTGGATCCTGACCAGAGAAACTATCTGAATCACATGGAAAGTTCAGCGCGGACCCTGCTGAACATCATCAATGACATTCTGGATCTGTCACGCATCGAAGCCGGAAGACTGGAACTGGAGCATGCCGGGTTTGCCTTGTGGGAGGTGCTGGAACGTGTAGCAACCCTGAATGCCATATCAGCGGCGGACAAGAAACTGGAACTGCTGTTTCGTGTTCAGCCCGGAATCCCGGAGCATTATGTAGGGGATGCTCTTCGCTTGTCTCAGGTCATGATCAACCTGGTACAGAATGCCATCAAGTTCACCCAGGAAGGAGAGGTGGTGGTGGATATCGCCCTGACCTCGAGAACTGACTCCACTGCTACCCTCATGTTTTCGGTAAGGGATACGGGTATGGGGATTGCCAAGGAAGACTTGCCCTATTTGTTTGATGCCTTCACGCAAGTGGATCAGTCTTACCGGCGGCGGTTTGGTGGTACCGGGCTGGGCCTGGCTATCAGCAAGACCCTTGTTGAACTCATGGGGGGAAGTATCGAGGTGCAGAGTCAGCCCGGGAAGGGCAGTTGCTTCCGGTTCTTTCTCAACCTGGATGTCGCCCAGCCTGAAGAAGGGGAGGAAGAGAAAACCCTTGCCGGCAGAAAGGCAGTGCTTGTGGAAACCAGCGCCAGTGTCCGTATGATCCTGCAGGAGATGCTTCAGGGATACGGCATGGAGGTCATGGCAGCCAGCAATCTGGAAGAAGCCATGCGCCACTTGGAGCGGGTGGACGGAAGGTGGCCGGACGCCGCCATTCTGGGCAAAGTAGAGTTGACAGGGATTCAGCAGGAACAACTACGTAGGTTGACAGTCCGGGGGGTGCGGCTTCTGTTGCTGCAGAAAGTTGGGGAGGAAATGCGGTTGTCACTGGACGTGGCCGGGTACCTGCACAAGCCGGTCATTCCCTGGTTGCTGAAAACAAAGCTCCTGTCAGTCCTGGATGGCAGGCCGTCGAATGGAAAGGGCGGCAACCACCGGCTGTCGAACAACAGGCGTTTCAGGGGGGAAGTGCTGTTGGTGGAAGACAACCGCATCAATCAGCTGGTGGCCAGAGAGATACTGGAACAGTTCGGCCTGCTCGTTAAGGTGGTGTCGAGCGGCAGGGAGGCCCTGGATATGCTGTCGAAAAGGAAGTTTGACCTGGTGTTCATGGATATACAGATGCCTGACATGGATGGTTATGAAGTGGTCAGGTGTATCCGCAACAATCCGAGGTTGCAGCATCTGCCGGTCATTGCCTTGACGGCTCACGCCCTGTTGGGTGATCGGGAAAAATCCCTGCGGGCCGGCATGAACGACCATCTCAGCAAACCCATAGACCCCGGGCAGTTACTGGAAGTGTTGGCTAAATGGCTGCGCAGTGACCCACATGCCGCACAAACAGTTGAAGGGGATCGCGCCGCATCGCCTGCCTCCCAGTTGGAATACGTGGATGTTTCCTGGGGACTGGAACGGACAGGTGGGAACTATCCTCTGTTCCGTATGCTTTTGCAGCAGTTTCTCGATGATCATGAAGACACGGTGCGGGAACTTGAAAAACTGCTCCTGGACAACGATATGGAATCCGCGCGCCGCTTGGTGCACACCATTCATGGTGTAACTGCTACCATTGGGGCCAGGAAACTGGAAAGAGCGACCGAGGCACTGGAACACGCGCTTGTCCACAATGACGAGGAAGGTCTGCGCCTGGTGGTGGAAGAGTTTCGCAGGAACTTCGCCTGGGTTATTGCAGACCTTCACCGTCTGCTCGGTCAGCAAGGGTCTGGTTCGCGGCGGGGAAGGGCGCAGGGAGAGGAAGTGGCTGCCGAAGCAGCATTCCGGGAAATCCTGCAGCTGGTGAAGACAGGCAGTCCGGAAGCGCTGGACAAGCTCGACCAGGTGGATGCTCGCGGTCTGGGTGATGCTGACAGGCGCCTGCTGGAAGAATTGAGGCAGGAGTTGAAAGATTATGAATTTGCCAGGGCGAAGAAGATACTGGAAAAACTAATGGAAGGTGGAGGGCGAGATAGTGGATGACCGAGCCAGAATCCTGATTATCGATGACGAGCGTTTCTATATCGACGTCCTCGTGGGGTTGCTACGCAAGAAATACCAGACCTTTGTTGCCAAGTCAGGGCAAGAAGGCTTGGAACTGGCCATGAATCAGCAGGTGCCAGACCTCATCCTTCTCGACGTGCTGATGCCGGATATGGACGGTTATGAAGTCTGTCGCAGGCTCAAGGAAAATGAACGTACGCGCAACGTGCCTATCATATTCCTGACTGTCAAGAGCGAGGTGGATGACGAGATACGTGGCCTTGAGCTTGGGGCGGTGGATTACATCATCAAGCCTATCAGCCCGCCCATAGTTCTGGCCCGGGTGGCGACGCATCTCGCGCTGGCCAAGGCCCATTGTTCGCTGCAGGAGCAGAATGAGCTGCTGGAACAGCGGGTTGCCGAACGCACGTCAGAACTGGCCCGTACTCAGGATGCGGCCATCTATCTCATGGCGTCTCTGGCGGAAACCCGGGACAACGAGACGGGGCAGCATATACACCGTACCCAGCACTATGTGAAAACCCTGGCCGAGACCCTGCGTACGGTACCTGGATACCGTGAGTATTTTGATGACGCCTACATCGACCTGCTGTTCAAATCGGCTCCTCTGCATGATATCGGCAAGGTCGGCGTGCCCGACCATATCCTGCTCAAACCTGGCCCCCTTCAGGGAGAAGAATGGGAAGAAATGAAGAACCATGCCGTGTACGGCAGGGTTGCCATTGAAAGGGTGGAGGAAGACCTGGGTAACTGTGATTTTCTCGAGACCGCCAAGGAGATCGCTTATACCCATCATGAACGATGGGACGGGAAGGGCTATCCGGAAGGCCTCAAGGAGGATGGCATACCCGTATCAGGACGCCTCATGGCCGTTGCCGATGTCTATGACGCCCTGATATCCCGCCGGGTGTACAAGCCTGCGTTCACTCATGAAAAGGCGGTGGAGATATTGCGGGGGGAGCGCGGCGCCCATTTCGATCCCGAGGTGCTGGACGCCTTTCTTGCTCGGGAAAACGACTTTCGCGATATTGCCAACCGATTCCGGGATGAATACCTGACCAAAGGCGACTAACAGGCTGTTGAAAAACACCGTTTTTCGACAGCCTGTGTGTGGCACAAGGATGTGCCACCATTTTCAATGGCTGTAAGCCATTGAAAATGAAGGAAGCGGGAAACCGCGTTTTCCGCTTCCGTAGTTGAAAAAGTCCATGGAAGGACTTTTTCAACATCCTGCTAAGGGGAAGAGGGACCTCAATCACTGA
>Ga0256832_1000540_pt1 | contig 24634 bp, 22 predicted proteins | sample 134614metaG_FD_190534 | JGI IMG/M metagenome (GOLD analysis project Ga0256832, IMG submission 190534) | Hydrothermal vent microbial communities from Lau Basin, Pacific Ocean - 134-614 | ecosystem: Environmental > Aquatic > Marine > Hydrothermal vents | place: Pacific Ocean: Lau Basin | collected... | reverse complement strand
AGATGCATCCTGTGACGCACTATAGTACGGTCTCTATCCAGGAGAGATCCTGACTTGGGGGTACTGGAAGGCTCGGGCGATTCACGACGGATACATTTTCACCCAAGCGGACGGGTCGCCCGGAAAGCCTTGGACACCCGGCTAGTATTAACATATTGAGTGGAGACATGACACATGGCGATAGACGCAATGAAAATCCTTGGCAGCCTGCTTAGCAGCGGCGCGCTTTCCCGCGGTTCCGGTTCCAGCATCCTCGGCTCCGTGCTGGGCGCGGTGATGGGTGGCGGCCAGTCCTCCGGCGGTGGCCTTGGTGGCTTGGGCGACATGCTGGGCGGCGGCGCCGGTCGCCAGATGCAAGGCGGTGGCGGCATCGGTGATCTGCTCGGTGGCCTCCTCGGCGGCGGTGGTGGTCAGGGCGGCAGCGCCGGCGGTGGCCTGGGCGATCTGCTCGGCATGGCGATGAAACAGTTCGGCGGCAACGCTCAGGCCGCCCCGACACCCGCGAGCTTCGACAATGTCGAACCTCAACAGGCCAACGATCAGGCCATGCTGCTGATCCGCGCGATGATCAACGCCGCCAAGGCGGACGGTCAGGTGGACCAGAAGGAGCAACAGAACATTGTCGAGAAACTGGGCGACGTGACCCAGGACGAGATCGACTTCGTGCAGCGCGAGTTGGCCGAGCCGCTGGATGTCGATGCTTTCGTGCACGACGTTCCGCGCGGCATGGAAGAGCAGGTATATACCGTCTCGCTGATGGCCATCGACCTGGACAGCAACCCGGAAGCGCAATATCTGCACAAGCTGGCCCAGGGTCTGGGCGTAAATCCGGAAACCGTCAATATGATCCACGAAAAACTTGGCGCGCCTAAGCTGTACAGCTGAGCGACGCGCCGAAACCAGTCGCCAGGGACGGCGCCCAACCGAGGATACACCATGTCAAACGAAGGCTACCATGAACCGATAGACGAACTGTCCGCCGAAACCCGTGACATGCATCGCGCCATCACCTCGCTGATGGAGGAGCTGGAAGCGGTGGACTGGTACAACCAGCGCGTAGATGCCTGCCAGGACACCGAACTGCGCGCGATCCTGGCGCACAACCGCGACGAAGAGAAAGAACACGCGGCAATGGTGCTGGAATGGATCCGACGCCGCGACCCCGCTTTCGACAAGGAGCTGAAGGACTACCTGTTTACCGACAAGACGATTGCACACGACTGAATCAGCGCCGCCGGAGGATGCATGCACGGAATAATAAGCAAGCCGTCGACCCTGACCCGCGTCCTGATCGCCGCCGCCATCGGCGCCTGCATGACGATGCGCGCCACATGGGCCGAACCCATCTCGATCACGCTGGAATTCGAACCGGACCTGGACAACGGTCGACAAGTCTATGCCATCTGCGCGACCTGTCACCTGCCCGAAGGCTGGGGCAACGCGGACGGCACCTACCCGCAGCTTGCCGGCCAGCACCGTAACGTCTTGATTCGACAGCTGTTGAATATCCGCGATGGCAAGCGCGACAACCCGCTGATGTACCCCTTCGTGCAGGAACGCACCATCGGAGGTTACCAGTCGTTGGCGGACGTCGTCGCGTATATCGCCACCTTGCCGATGACGCCCGAACACGACCTCGGTCCGTGGGCGGAAGGCAGCGAGGAATATACCACCGGCCAGCGCATCTACGCGTCACATTGCGCCGCCTGCCACGGGCCGGAGGGCCTTGGCAACAACAGCCACTACTACCCGCGCCTGCAAGGACAGCACTACAGCTACATGGTGCGCCAGATCGACCTGGTAAAGCGCATTCTGCGCCGCGTCGACCCGGCCATGGAGGCCGTCGTGAAAACCCTCGGCGACACCCAACTGCGCTATGTGCTGAACTACGTTTCGCGACTGCCGGTCGCGAAACAGGATCTCGCCCCCAGCGTCGACTGGCGCAACCCGGATTTTCGCTGAACCGACCCGAACAGGCAGTCATCATGACCGACAAAATCAATCGCCGCCGCTTTCTACAATTCAGCGCTGCGTCGCTGCTTGGCGCAACGGCATCCGCCGCCGGCGCGCCGGCAGGCCCGGACACATCGCCGGCAACACCCTTCATCGCCGGCCTGTCATCGCGGCAGGCACCACTGCCACGCGCCAGCGGACCGCGTGTCGTCGTGGTCGGCGGGGGCTGGGCCGGCCTGACGCTGGCGAAGTATCTGAAACGCTTTCAGCCAAAGTTCGACGTGGTGCTGATAGACCGTCACGCGTTGTTTGTCTCCTGCCCGCTGAGCAACCTGTGGATGGCACAGCAGATCCCGCTGGAATTCCTCGCGCACAGCTACCTGGATGCGGCACGCAACAACGACTACCTGTTCTTCAACGCCACGGTCATCGACCTGGATCGTGGCGCGCGCAGGCTCCATACCGAGCAGGGCTATATCCACTATGATTATCTGGTGCTGGCGCCCGGAATCGACTACGATTACGCCCGTCTCGGGGTCGACGACCCGGCGGATGAATACGCCTTGCGCACCGATTATCCAGCCGGTTTTACCGGCGCCTCCGAGCTACTGACGATCAAGAACAAGCTCCAGGGATTCAAGGGCGGCACCTTCCTGCTGACCGTGCCTGCCGGTAACTACCGTTGCATGGCCGCACCCTATGAGCGCGCCTGCATGGCCGCCGCGATCTTCCGCAAGCGCGGCATCAAGGGCCGCGTTCTGCTGCTGGACATGAACCCGGACGTACGCATCAAGCGTGACGGTTTTCTGAATGCATTCAAGACCTTCTATCCCGATATCATCCAATACGAGACGAGTGTCGGCATCTCCGCCATCGATCCACGCAAACGCGAACTCAGCACCGATTTCGACGACTACGGTTTCGACGACGCCGCGATCTATCCGCCGGTGCGCGCCTCGCGCCTGTTGGAGCGCCTGGAGCTGGCGGATATGAATACACCGCAGAAGGAGGCACGCATCGATCCGTTCAAATACCATCTGCTTGGCGATGAACACGTGTATATCTGTGGGGATGCGCGCTCCCAGCCGTTCTCGAAGAGCGGCAATACCGCGAATTCCGAGGCCAAGTACGTCGCCGAGGTCATCGTCGCGCATGCCGATGGCCGCGCGATCCCGTGGCGCAGCCCGCAGACGATGTGCTTCTCCGGGGTGCATATCGACCCGCTGGAGGCGATGAGCATCATCGCCTTCTACCGCTACGACAAACGCCAGAAGACCTTCGCCTTCGACCGCACGCACATGGTGGAGAAATGGAGCGCGCGCATCGGCCAGGCGGGGCTTGCCTGGGGAGAGGGGATGTACCGGGATATGTTCTACGGCTGAGCGAAGCGGACGGCGGTTCAGTCCGTCGAAGCGGCGTCGTCATAGACGGCGAGCAACTGTTCGCCATCCTCGTACCAGACATCCACGGCCTGGTGCAGGGCGGTACGCATGCTGCCGACCCAGGCATCCTGGGTGGCCTGCAACGCATCCTGGGTATCGCTGACAAAAGCATCGCGCTGAACCAGTTCGACGCCTTCATTCACCGCCGCGTCGATCGCGAGACCTATGCCGACACCCAACGCCGCGCCCAGGGGGCCACCGATCGCGCCGGCCGCGCCACCCGCGCCCGCGGCGGCCGCCGCGCTGACACCCTTGCTCACGAAGGGCGCCGCCAGCTTGGCAAGCAACCCCTTGCCGCCGGCCGCCAGGGCCTGCGCGCCCACCTTGGCGCCAAGCACCGCGCCCGAACCGACCAACACGGCACCGACCGCCGCGCCGGCATCCCCTTTTTCGTAGCTGCCAAGCGCGGCGATCTTGCTGAACTGGCCGCTCCAGTCGAGATGCATCGTACCCCGAGGTGGCGGTTCCAGCACCCGCGTCTGACGCCGCGCAAAGGCCTGGAACCCCCTGTCGACCTGCTCCAGGCTGTGGCGAAAATCGGCATGCAGCTCGCTGGCGACCTGCTCGAAAGCCCGCTGCAAGCGCGCGTCATTGATCTCCGGACGCAACACCAGGGAAGCGTAATGCGCGGCGATGTATTTTCGCACCTCGACCTCGACCGCCTCGCGCAAGCTCAGGGCGCTGACCGGCTTCGCCATATAGGCCGCCGCGCTCTGCGCCGCGACGCCCATGATGCGATAGGTCGTCGCCCAGCCGAAATACCAGTCGGCATAACGCTCGATACGTTCCCGCATGTCGTCGAAAACCGGCGTCACGACACCACTCAGCGCCTGATCGGCGCGCTGGTGAGCCGCCTGCCGGCGGCGCTCCAAGGTTTCCAGGTTATCCCTGACGAAATCGCTCAAGGCCGTCTCGTCGACCGCGACCCGGCGCGACTGGCCGTCGATGGTGACGCTCAACAACGCGATGCGCGGCTCTACCTTCCGCGTGGCCGCCAGGCCGACGACCGACGCATCCGGGTGAACCGCCTGATGCAGCTCGATACGCGCGAGGATGCTGTCGTACAGACTGCGACCGAAATAGCCACCGAGAAAGAACACCAGGGACAGGCTCAAGGCCCAGACGACGGGCGTCAACAGGCGGTGCCGCATCGACGCTCGCGGCTTGACGGGCAAACTCCCCTGCAAACCGGGGGGATCACCGGTTCGCGCCAGCGAGCGGTTACGCCGGCGGAGGAGGCGAGGCAGTTTCATCGCGTGAATCGGGGGCCGGCTCAAACACTCGAATCAGCGCCGACCACGCCATGGACCCGGCGGCATCCAGCCTTGCGGCGGCGCCGGCGGCAATGGCATGCCCGGCCGCCAGCCCGGGGGTGGCGGCATGCCGGGAGGCCAGCCGGGCGGAACGGCCACGCCGGCGGGTCTGCCGCCCGCCCCCATCTGTTTCCACGCCTCCAGACGCGCGCTCTGGTGACGATGAAAGGCGTTCAATTCCGTCAGTTGATGATTGCCGAAGTTACGCAACTGGGTCTGCTGATAACGTTGAAAAGCAGCCATCTCCTGACGTTGGCGCTCACTCAGTTTCTTCCGCTCCGCCGCCTGGTATTCCTCGAAACGGGCCAGCTCGAAACGGTACCATTCCGGCAGCTCGTCCTTGGCGACCGGCGCGGTCGGCGCCGGCTGACTCGGCGCGGCAGCCGGCGTGTCGCCCGACACGGCAGACTGATCGGGTGCATCCGGGGTGTCGGCTTCCGCCGCCTCCACCGGGCTGGCGAGGACATCGCGAATCCGGTCGAACAGGCTATCGTCGTCGTCCACATCCCGACCCGCCGCGTCCGCGCCCTTCGGCAAGAGTTGCGGGGTCTCCTCGGTTCCCGGCAGCGGTGCGCTGAGTATCTCGGAAAGCTTCTCGAAGAAGCCCTTTTCATCGATTTTTTCAGCCATGATCGCGTCTCCGGTCAAGCCGTCAGTTTACGCACGAGCCACAGCAGCAGCATCGCGCCGATCACGGCGACGACAAAGCTGGCAACGATCCCGCCACTGCCGCCAAGGCCGGCAAGCGCCAGCAAATAGCCGCCGACGATGGAGCCAAGTATGCCCAGCACCAGATCACCGAGCAGGCCTCCTGGTGATTTTCCGCCCATGAAATTACGCGCGACCAAACCCGCGCCGACACCGATGAGCAGCCATACGATCAAGGTCCAGACTGGCATTGTTCACTCTCCGTAGAATTCAGGAATTATAGCCACCGCCAGCCAAACATCGGATTCTAGGAGCCTGTCGGATTATGGATGAATCTACTGCGAAGATGGGAAAGCGGTCCAAATATCCCCGTTTTTTCGTTACATAGGCCCACTATGCGCCTCAAAACCGGAAACATTTGGCCTCGCTCTCCCACCTTCTCGCTACGATCCCCCATAACCCGACAGGCTCCTAGCGTGCGCGCCATTTCGTTCTTGGCAAGGCGCGAGGAGGCCGTGGGGCCACTCCCCACAACGACGAGCAACGCCGCCAAGGGCGGAAGGGTGCGTGCGGGAGTTCCGAGGTTTGGCTGGCGGCGGCTATCGTATATTAGCATTTTGTGGATATAGGGCAAAGCCGGTTCAATCCACCATCGGCCGAAAGGAAGCAAAGCGGCGCGCCCATGGCCCCAGTCGACGCGCCTTGGCCGGAAGACGCGACAGCGCCTTTTTCGCCGCCGAAGCGTTTGCATAGCGTCCATGCAGTACCACGTACCAGGGCTTGCCGTCACGGGCGACACGCACGACATGCAGGCTGTTCGCATCGATGCCGATCCGTCGCGCGAAGCGCTTCAGATCCGGTCGCGAGTACGCCCCCATCAGCTGAAGCGTGTAGTCGCGCGGTGGCGCGCCGACCAGCCATTCGGCGTCGGTTTGCGCGACAGGCTTCGGCGTCGCAACGGGTATATCGCGCGGCTTCGCCTCTAGCGACATTATCGGGGCATGCTTACCGGCCGGTGGCACAGCTGGTTTCCGTGTGTGCCGCGACTGGCCGACGGGGGATGCGGTATCACGGACCTTATCCTGCTTGTCTTTCGCCGGCGCTTGCTTCGCTGCCGTGGTGGCGGCTTCCGGGTCGACACCGGCTGTACGTGCCTCGGAACGCTCCTTGGCGACGGCTTCAGGATTCTCGACGGCCTTCGCCACGGAGGCCTGATCATCGTCGGCGGAATCGCTATCGACCGGCCCCTCCTCCAGCAGTATGTCGACAATATCGCGAGGGGCTTCCAGCGGAGCTTGCGACGAGGACTCATCGGAGGCTGCCACCCTGTCGTTTTCGATCACATCGGGCGGTACAAGCTCGTCGCCCTCGGGAGCCGTCCTGGACGTGGGCATCGGAAGGGGTTCCGGCGATTCCGCTTCGATCGGCTTGATATCGGGTCTATCGGGCGGCGCGGATGACACATCGGCCTGTGTACCCGCGACGAAGCGATTGATGTCTTGCTGAAACCACAACAACCCGGCCACGAGCGCGACGACGACAACCGCCGCCAGCAGCAGCCACCATCGCTTGCGCGAGCGCGCGGACGGCACGGCATTCTTCCGCGCCGCGCCCGGCTTCAGATAGGTATCGGCACGCTGGATAAGCTCGCCGGGCCAGCCACCGGACACGGCGTAGAGCTTCTCGAAACCGAGGCCAGCGGGTAGCGCCCGCCCGGCGTTCGCGTAACGCGCGGCGACAAAGGCCCGAGCCTGGCCGAAAGAGAAGCGCGGCATCTCCATGCGCTGAAAGCGGGTCCGGGCGATGGGCTCGAACTTCGGCAGCTTGAGCAGGTGATCGAGATCATCGTCGGCAAACAGCACGATTTTGAGTAGCGGGCGACCCGCGACACTGCCCTCGGCTAGCGCCAACAGCATCGACAGTGTCTCGCTGGTGAGATTCTGTGCATCATCCGTCAGCACGACGGGCACGCGCGACTGCCTGACGACACCATCCAGCCGCTGGGTCAGTGTATCCATGTCTCGCACGTTCGCACCCAGACCCAGCTGCTCGCCGAGCGAGGCCATCAATGCCTCGGGATCGGCCGCTGTCTCGGCGTCGACATCCAGTACCAGCCAATGCTTGGGCGCATGCTCATCGATAAAATCGACCAATGTCGATTTTCCGGAGCCCTTCGGTCCCGTCAGCAACGGGACTATCGCGGTGTTTTCCAGCAAATGTCTGACCAACTCCACGCGCTGGAGGATCTCGCGTGTCAGGAACAGGTCGCCCTGCATCCGCCCGTTGCCACCAATATCCTCCAGGGAAGGTCCGCCATCCTGCTCCATGCTTATGCGCTCTGCCGGCCAAGCACTGCCGCAAGCGCGTCTTCATCGAACGCCGAGGTGAGAAACGCATCGCCGATGCCACGCAGTAGCACCAGGCGCAGATTGCCGTCCTGCACCTTCTTGTCCACCGCCATCAAGGAACGGAAGCGCGTCGCGTCGATCTCCGCTGGCGCCGCCGTGGGCAGGCCCGCGCGCGCGATGAGGGCGATGGTACGTTCCAACGATGCCCGGTCGAGCAGCCCCATGCGTTCTGACAGGGCGGCGGCGAGACACATGCCGGCGCCAACCGCTTCGCCATGCAACCAGTTGCCATACCCCATGCCGGTTTCAATGGCGTGGCCGAAGGTATGCCCCAGGTTCAGCAACGCCCGTTGGCCGGCCTCCCGCTCGTCGGCGGCGACCACCCTCGCCTTGTCGGTGCAGGAACGTTGGATGGCATGCACGAGTGCATCGGTATCACGCCGCCGTAGCGCCTCCATGTTTGCATCCAGCCAATCGAAGAAGCTCGCGTCGTCGATCAGTCCATACTTGATGACCTCCGCCAATCCGGCGGAAAGCTCCCTGTCGGGCAGGGTCGAAAGGGTTTCCACGTCGATGAGCACGCTGCCCGGTTGGTAGAAGGCCCCGATCATGTTCTTGCCCAACGGATGGTTGACACCGGTCTTGCCGCCAACGGAGGAATCCACCTGCGACAACAAGGTGGTCGGCACCTGAACAAAGCCGACGCCACGCTGATAGGTCGCGGCGGCGAAACCCGTCATGTCCCCGATCACGCCACCGCCCAGTGCCAGCAGCGTGCAACCGCGATCGAAGCGGTTCTCCAGCAAAGCGGTGTAGATCCGGTTGAGCATGTCGAGTGTTTTATACTCCTCGCCATCCGGCAGGATCACCTGGCGGACATCGAAACCGGTCAATGCCTGCGCAAGCCGGCGCATGTAGAGTGGAGCGACGGTCTCGTTGGATACCACCATGACCTGCCGCGAGGCAATGGCATCGTCGAACAAGCGAGGCGCGTCGAGCAGGCCGGTGCCGATTAGGATAGGGTAGCTGCGGTCGCCTAGCTCGACACGCAGGGAGTTCTTAATATCAACCATGAAACTGATCCTGGAAAGAAGTCAGACAACGCGCACGAAAAACCCGTGCCCGATCGACACGCGCTATTCCGCGCTCCGCCATCGCGCGTCGCCGTCCGCCAGTTTGTTCAAACGTGCCACGATGTCTCTCGCCACCGCCTGCATCGGACGGTGCTCGGTGGACACTACCAAGTCCGCCAGACCACGATAGAGTGGCTCGCGTTGCGACATCAGCTCCTTCAATCTCGCCAGCGGATCCTCGAGCTGGAGCAACGGCCTGTTCTTGTCTTTCAGGGTGCGCTCGTATTGCTGTTCCGGCGAGCAGTAGAGAAACACCACCGTGCCACGCGAAACCAGATTACGCCGGTTCTCCGCTTCGAGCACGGCGCCACCCCCCGTCGCCAGCACGATACCGCTGCGCTGGGTCAACTCATCGATAATGCTCTTTTCTCTCAAGCGGAAACCCGCCTCGCCCTCGAACTCGAATATCGTCGGGATATCGACACCGGTGCGACGCTGTAACTCGTGATCACTATCGAAGAAATCGAGTTTCAGTGTCTGCGCCAACTGCCGCCCGATAGTGGTCTTGCCCGCGCCCATCGGACCGACCAGAAATAGGTTGTTTTTCGCCATCATCGGGGAATCATACCAGCCCGACGGCATGGGCGGATATAGCCTCCGCCACAACGTAAAAGGGAGGCCTAAGCCTCCCCCTCGATCCAGCCGATAATGCGCGGTGTGATCAGCGCACCACCGACAGCCCGCTCTTGATGATCGACGGCGTCACGAACAGCAACAGCTCGGAGTTCTCGTCCTTGCGCTGCGTCTGCCGGAACATCGCCCCGACATAGGGCAGTTCACCAAAGAAAGGCACGCGCTCGACGCTCTTCGAGCGATTCCTCTCGAACACGCCACCCAACACGATGGTCTCGCCATTCTCGACCAGCACCGAGGTTTCCACCGAACGCGTATTCACCGGCGGTACGCCGAGCACCGCGCGCGCGAAATCCGGGTTGTCCTTGCGTACGATGAGATCCATCTTGATGCGGTCATCCGGCGTGATATGCGGCGTCACCTCAAGCTTCAGCACCGCTTCCTTGAACGCCACATTGGTCGCACCGCTTGAGGTCGACTGCTGATAGGGGATCTCGACACCCTGCTTGATTGTCGCCTTGTGCTGATCCGCGGTGATCACCCGTGGACTGGAAACGACCTCGCCCTTGCCTTCCTGCTGCATCGCGGACAACTCGAGATTCAGCAGATAGCTGCCGACCTTGCCGAGCAGCAGGTTGACGGCCCCGCCGCGCCCGGGACTCAGCGTCTGTGGCAGATTCACCATCAACGCCTCGTTTCCGGATCCGGCGGGATTCTCAATGCCGGTATGAACCCCCATGAACTGCCCGGCATCTATGCCAAAGTCGCTGATATGCCCCGGCAATCCACCGGCAATCATGGCTTCATTGTCACCGCCGATCTTGGTGTTGGATTTCAGCCCAAAGCGCACCCCGATGTCCCGCGCGAAATCATCGTTGGCGATCACGATGCGCGATTCGATCATCACCTGGCGCACCGGTATATCCAGCTTCCCGATCAACTGGCGAATACTCTCCAGCTGGGCATTCGTGTCGCGAATGAGCAGGGTATTGGTACGCGTATCGACGGTCACGCTGCCACGTGGCGACATCAGCTGATTCTCTTCTGCCTTCAGCAACTCGGCGAAATCGCTGGCCTTGCCATAGTTGACCTGAATCAGGTCTGAGTGCAGCGGCGCCAGCTCCTCGATCTGCTTTTGTGATTCGAGCTCCAACTGCTCGCGCGCGGCAATCTCTTCGGTCGGCGCGATCATGATGACGTTGTCCGTCTGACGCTTGGACAAGCCCTTTGTCTTCAAGATGATGTCCAGCGCCTGGTCCCAGGGTACGTTCTTCAGACGCAAGGTGATACTGCCGCCCACGGTATCGCTGACCACCATGTTCAAACCGGTAAAATCGGCCAACAACTGTAGGACGGAGCGAACCGGGATGTCCTGAAAATTCAGGGAAAGCCGATCGCCGGAATAGGTCAGACGCTCTTTCTGCAGGCGTGTTTTCTCCGCCTTGCTCAAGGGGCGAAACTCTATCGTGTATTCATTGCCGGCCTGGTAGGCCAGATGCTCGTAGTTCCCCTTCGCGGAAATGACGACCTGCGCCGCATTGCCCCGCTGGCTCAGCGCCACGCTTTGTACCGGCGTGGCGAAATCGGTCACATCGAGCTTGTTTGCCAGTGATTTCGGCAGGGTCGTGTTCAACAGGTCGAGAACGACCTTGCCGCCCTCTTCGCGCAGATCGGTGACCACGTCATCCCGGTTGAGACGAAGGACCACGCGCCCCTCGCCACGCGGGCCGCGGTTGAAGTCGACATGCTTGACCTGGTTGCGCGCGGCTTTTGCCGAACTGCGGTGACTCTTGCGCGCGGAGGATACGATCGCGGCGGAACCCTTCCCGCTGGCGCCAACGGTGACGCGAATCACGTTACCATCCGCCACCAAGGTATAGGGCGCGGAATCCGCCAGATTGATGACCACGCGCGTGCGGTTCCCGGCTTCCACCGCCGACACACTGGACACCAGGCCAATGCCGACCTTCTGCGTTTTCTTTTTCAGACCCAGCTTGACGCCGGCCAGATCGATGGCGATTCGCGCGGGATTGTCCGTGGTGAAACTGACCGGATCGAGAATCTGGCCATCGGCCTTCAATACCAATTCGACCTTGCTGCCAGGCAGCGCGGCGAAACTGATATCTTTCAACACCGTTGCGGCCGAGACAGCCGCCGAAGCAAACAAGCTGACGACAATAATCCATGCCATGAATATTCTGTTCATTTGATCCTGCATCTCTGCCTCATAAATTCAAAATTCTACGGAAACGATCCCACTCACCCGAGCCGCCAGGGAGCCGGACACCACTATCCGGCCCAAGTAAACGTCAACACAACCCTACAAAGAGGAGTCCCCAAGACTGACGGTTGCCGAGCGTTCGATAAAGCCGCCACGCTGATCTGGCACGATCTCGGTCAATTCGATCCGCTCCTCGGAGATACGTCGCACCTTACCATTGTTCTCGCCCATGTAGTTTCCCGGACGTACCCGGTAGATCGTACCGCTCTTGGCCTGAACCAGTGCCCATAGGGTGTTGTCCTTATCCAGTGTTCCCACCATGCGCAAGGTATCGAGCGGAAATGCCTCCAGCTCTTCCTTCCGCCTCAAGGGGTCCGGACGAACGCCGTTGCCCGCCGTGCTGACCGGTCCGCTTTCCGCCGACTCGACGATCTCGAACGGGTTGCGGCGATTATCGTCCTGATAAAGATAGGTATCGACCTGCTTGATCGACGGAATCGGGTCGATCGGGGGAGCCTTGCGTGCTTTCACCTCGGCAATATAGGATCGCAGATCGCTCATGTTATCGCTTGTGCAGCCAACAAGGAACACTATCAGCAGCAACAGGGAGAAACCTGTGACCCGGTTTACAGCTTCTGCCATACGCATTGTATATTCGCCTCCCATCAGCCTTCTTCATCCAGGTAACGATAGGTTTTCGCGGTCGCCTCCATGATCAGCTCGCCTTTTTTGTTCGGATCCGTCGAACCCCTGCTCGGGGGTTGCGCGCGGATATTGATATCGTGAATGGTAACGATTCGGGGCAAGCCGGCCAGGCCGCTGACAAATTTGCCGAACTCGTGATAACCACCCACCACGCGCAGCTTGATCGGCAGTTCCGCATAGAATTCTTTCGGAATCTCGCCCTGGGGCTGGAAGAGTTCGAACTCCAGGCCGGAAGCCAGACCCATTTGCGATACATCCACCAGCAACTCTGCGACCTCGGTCTTGTCCGGCAATTGGCGAAGCATTGCCCCAAACGACTCCCGCATCTCATCCAACTGCTGTTTATACTTTTCCAGGTTTGCGGCCTTCGCCTGCTTCTCTTCGAAACTCTTGCGCAGATCCAGCTCTTTCTTTTCGACGCGATCCAGGTTGATATACTGCTCCTTGGTGTCTAGGAAGTACCAAGCCACGCCGACCCCGATGCACAACAGCAATACCAGTATGGCTTTGACCGGCCACGGCCATACGCCGATATTGCTTAAATCCAGATCGTTCAACTCGTCCATATTCATTCGGCACCTTCCTCCCCGCTCGCCGGAGATTTCTGCTGTAGAACCAGCACGAAGCTGTTGTATTCCGCGGCCGGATTCTCCGCCTTGTTTTCTATGATTTGCAGCTTCGGATTGCTCACCCAGTCGGAAGCCTCGACGTTACGCATGTAGGCGGAAACCCGGGCATTGGACTGGGCGCGCCCCCTCACCGTCAACACGTTGCCTCGCTGCACGATGCTGGTGAGCACGACCCCATCCGGGAGCGTATTCACCAACTCATCGAAGACATGCACGATCTCCGGCCGACTGGCTTGCAGTTGCTGAATGATATCCATGCGCGCCAGCAGCTGAGACTTGGTCTTTTCCAGATCCTGAATCTCGCGGATCCGACTGTCGACAAGTGAAATCTCTTGGTCCAACAGATTGTTGCGCCGATTTTGCTGTTCTATCTGCCGCTCCACCAGCATATGCCAGCCAAACAATACACCCAGCGTCACCAGAACGGCGGCGAGCATGATCGCCAGAAACTCACTGGTGCGCCGCTTGCGCAGTGTTTCACGCCATGGCAGGAGATTGATATTCGCCATCAGCCAAAGCTCCTTAAAGCCAAGCCACAGGCGATCATCAGCGCCGGGGCATCGTTACTCAGTGCCTGAGGTTTCACTTTGGAGGAAACAGACATCTTCGCGAAGGGATTGGCAATGGAGGTTCCGACCCCGAGTTTCTCTTCGACCAGATCATCGATCCCGGGAATCGATGAACTACCGCCCGCGAGTACAACCTGGTCGACCCGGTTGTAGGTACTCGCGGAAAAAAAGAACTGCAACGAGCGGCTAACCTGCATGGCCATGGCCTCCTTGAACGGATCCAGCACTTCCGGAATGTAGTTGTCCGGCAATCCCCCCTGACGCTTCGCCATGCCGGCCTCTTCCAGGGACAATCCGTATCGGCGCTGAATCTCCTCGGTCAATTGCTTGCCACCGAAATTCTGCTCGCGTGTGTAGATGATGCGCCGATTGTGCAGTACGTTCAGCGTCGTGGTGACCGCACCGATATCGACGACCGCGACGGTCTGATCCTCACCCTGTTCCGGCCAGCTGTCATAGAGTTGCGTGCAAGCCCGCTCCAGGGCGTAGGCTTCGACATCTACCACTTCAGCCACCAGACCGGCGATATCCAGCGCCGCGACGCGATCCTCGACGTTTTCCGCTCGCGAGGCCGCCAGCAGCACTTCGACGAGCTCCGGATTCTTATCGGAGATGCCGAGCACCTCAAAATCGATATTGACCTCATCGAGGGGATAAGGAATGTACTGATCCGCCTCCAGCTCGATCTGGCTTTCCATTTCCTGTTCGCTGAGCGCGGCGGGCATGGTGATCACCTTGGTGATCACGGCGGAGCCGGATACCGCCACGACTGCCTTTTTGGATTTGGCGTTCGCCCTTTTGACCACATTGCGCACCGCTTGGCCGACGGCGTCGACATCCGCGATATTCTTTTCCACCATCGCGTTGGCCGGCAACGGTTCCACACCGTAACTCTCGACCCGATAGTTAGCCCCGGAGCGACCGGAACCCTTGCTGAGCTCCAGCAATTTCACGGCCGTCGAGCTGATATCCAGCCCGACTAGTTGTGTGTGTTTTGCATCGAACGGCCACATGCTATTGATAGAAATCCTGGGTTAGTGAGGGGGGAGTACATCGTGAGAAATCAAACAAGCTCTGCCACTATATAGCATCACGTAAATCAATGTGAAGCCCTTTCTTGACGCGGGTATCTGAAGAGGGATAACACCATCCCCGTTACCGGGAAGCCACCGAAAAACCGCGACTTGAGAACTTCCAACCATCGCGAGACAATACGCCGACCGCCTTCGACAAGCAGGTCTTTCCCGCGCCCGTGAATGCGTCGCCAGCCGTCAAGTCTACGGCCAGCCCCACATTTCTTGCATGATGCAACCTTGATACTGTGAACCAGTCCATGAAGTGGCCCATTAAAATTCTGAAGTTCGTACTTATCTCGGGTGTTGTTGTTGCCCTTGTCGGCATCGCCGTCACCTATGGTCTGTACCGTCATTTCGAACCCCAGCTACCCGCCATCGACAACCTGAGAAACGTCCGCTTCCAGGTCCCGCTGCGCGTATATACCGCCGACGACAAATTGCTCGCGGAGTTTGGAGAGAAGAAACGCATCCCGGTTGCGTATGACGCCATTCCCAAAACCGTGGTACAGGCATTCCTTGCCGCGGAAGACGCGCGTTTCTTCGACCACCCCGGGGTGGATTATCAAGGCCTGCTCAGGGCCGCCACGCAGTACGCGTTGACCGGCAAGCGCCGACAGGGCGGCAGTACGATCACCATGCAGGTTGCACGCAACTTCTATCTGTCTCGAAAGAAGACCTTTACGCGCAAACTCAACGAGATCTTTCTGGCGCTGAAAATCGAGCATGAACTATCCAAGGAAGACATCCTGACGCTGTATCTGAACAAGATCTATCTTGGCAACCGGGCCTATGGTGTCGCCGCCGCGGCCCAAGTCTATTACGGCAAGTCGCTCGACAACTTGACCCTTGCCGAAACCGCCATGATAGCCGGCCTGCCAAAAGCCCCGTCACGCTTCAACCCCATCATCAATCCGGAGCGCGCCCTTGAACGCCGCTCCTACGTCCTCAAACGCATGCGCGAGCTGGGGACTATCGACGAGGCCAGCTACCAACGAGCGGACAATGCACCACTTACAGCCAGCCTGCATCGCACGAAGACGGATATCGCGGCCCCATTCGTCGCCGAGATGGTGCGCACGTCCCTGTTCGAACAGTATGGCGAAGCGATCTACTCTGATGGCTACACGGTCAAAACGACGCTTGACAGCACGCTACAGGACGCAGCGCAACGGGCGTTGCGCAATGCACTCGACGCCTATGACCAGCGTCATGGCTGGCGTGGTCCGGAGGCACATATCGACATACCCGACGCGGGCGATATCGCGCATCTGGAAGCCGAACTGCAAAAGTACCCCGAGGTAGGCCGATTGCGACCCGCCGTCGTCACCATGGTCGGTAAAAAATCGGCAAGCGTTATCACTAAAACAGGCGATACCGTCGAGTTGCCATGGACCGGCCTCAAATGGGCAAGAAAACACCTGTCCGCGGATCGTGTCGGCCCAGCACCCAAGCTGGCGTCCGAGATCCTCGCTATCGGTGATGTCGTCAGAATCCGCCAGACGCACGGCAAGAAGGGTTCGACCTATTGGCGGCTCGCGCAGATACCGGCGATCGAGGGCGCATTTGTCTCCATCGACCCGCACGATGGCGCCATTCTCGCGCTTGCTGGTGGCTATGACTATTACCACAGCAAGTTCAATCGGGTGACCCAGGCAAAACGGCAACCCGGATCGGGTTTCAAGGCCTACATCTACTCCGCCGCGCTGGAGAATGGCTTCACGCCGGCCAGCATCATCAACGACGCGCCTATCGTGCTGGACGATGCCAGCCTGGAAACGGAATGGCGGCCACAGAACTACAGCGGCCGCTTCTTCGGTCCCACCCGGCTGCGCTGGGCGTTGACAAAATCTCGCAATCTGGTGTCCATTCGCATACTCCGGCGCATGGGCATCGAAAACGCGCTGAAGCATATCGCGCGCTTCGGCTTCGACCCGAATGAACTGCCGCACAACCTGTCGCTCGCGCTCGGCAGTGGCGCTGTCACGCCGCTGGAAATGGCGCGCGGCTACGCCGTGCTCGCCAATGGTGGATTTCTGATTCAACCCTACCTGATTTCAAGGATAGACAAGGTGGGCGAAGGCACATTATTTACCGCTTCGCCAGCGAGCGCCTCTCCGGTAAATGCAAATAGCAAATCCGCCCCGCGCGTGATCAGCACGGAAAACCGCTTTTTGATGTACAGCATGATGCAGGATGTCATCCAGCGCGGCACGGCAACCAAGGCCAAGGTGCTCAAACGCAGGGATCTGGCCGGCAAGACCGGCACCACCAATGATCAGGTGGACGCTTGGTTCAACGGCTACAACCAGTCGATCGTCGCCATCGCCTGGGTGGGCTTCGATAATCCAAGAGCCCTGGGACGGGGAGAGGTGGGCGGACGGGCCGCGCTGCCGGCATGGATAGAATTCATGCGTACCGCGTTGAAGCGCATACCGGATGTCCCGCCAACACCGCCGGATACACTGAGCCGAATCGCCATCGACCCCAAGACTGGCGAACGCGCCCGCCCCGGTCAGAAAAATGCCATCCTGGAATACTTTCGCCCCGGTAGAGCACCCTCCGCGCCCTATATCGTCCGAGACAAGGGAGATACGGACAGTCGCGTGATCAGCCCGGACGACACCGATGATATCTTTTAACGTAACTACTCGCGCATTGCAGGAGTTGTCACCGCCCTTGGCCGTTGTTGCGGAAACTCGCCATAGTCTGGGCCATGGCTCGTTTCCGCGCCTAGCCCAAGGACGCGAGGAGTGGCCTCGAAAAACCGAAAACCCATGGGCGACGAGTATATTTCCGGGTTAGCCACGAATGCGCAACGATCCAGGTAAACCCGGGAACACCACGCTCCCGACACAATTGCCCGATTCCCCGCGCCAGCTACAAAGACTGGCGCTCAAGGTGATGCGGACATTCTCGGCCTTTCGTCCCCGCTTGGTCGGCTGGCTGGCCAACGACGTGGAGGTCAGGCACGCGCCGGTGCAACTGCTGTTGCATGCCGACACCGCCGAGTTTGTCATTCTCGCGATGATGGATCGGGGCATCCACTATCGCGAAGCCGAGCATCGGTTGTATTTCTCCGACGGCAGCCAATACGCCGCGCCCAGCTTCCATTTCATGCAGGGCGAGCAGGCAGTGGAACTGATCGTCACCGACGAAAGGCACCAACGCAAGGGTACCCCGATCGACCCGCGCAGCCGCAAGGCGAAACCCGGACTCTCGCTGAAGGCGCTGGAAAGTGTACTCGAAAGCGAGGAACCGAACCGATCCACCCCGGCGGATTCCACCCGCTAAAGCGAAACTACCGGCGGGGCCAGAAGTACCTCTACCTCAACGCTCCGAAATCGGGACATAGTCGCGCTGAGTCGCGCCGGTATAGAGCTGCCTGGGGCGCCCGATACGCTGCCCGGGGTCACTGATCATCTCCATCCAGTGGGAAATCCATCCTGCTGTACGCGCGATCGCAAACATCACGGTAAACATGCTGGAGGGAATCCCGAGGGCCTGGTAGATGATACCGGAATAGAAATCGACGTTTGGATACAGCTTGCGCTCGACAAAGTATGGATCCTTCAGCGCAATCTCTTCCAGGCGCAGCGCGAGTTCGAACTTCGGGTTGTCCGGATCCGCCAGCTTCTCCAATACCTCGTGACACACGGAGCGAATAATCTTCGCGCGAGGATCGTAGTTTTTATAGACGCGATGGCCGAAGCCCATCAGGCGAAACGGGTCGCTCTTGTCCTTTGCCTTCGCGATGTACTTGTCGATATTGGCGATATTACCGATCTCGTCCAGCATGGCGATCACCGCCTCGTTCGCGCCGCCGTGCGCGGGGCCCCACAGCGAGGTTATCCCCGCCGCGATACACGCAAACGGGTTTGCGCCGGAACTCCCCGCGAGCCGCACCGTCGAGGTGCTCGCATTCTGCTCGTGGTCCGCATGCAATAGAAACAACAGGTTCAGCGCCTTTTCGGCCACGGGGTTCGGTTCGTAGTCGTCGCAGGGCGTGGCGAACATCATGCGCAAGTAGTTGCCGACGTAGGACAGTTCGTTACGTGGATAGATCAGCGGCTCGCCAACGTTGTGCTTGTAGCAGGCCGCCGCGATGGTCGGCATCTTGGCGATCAGCCGGTGCGCGCAGATCTCGCGATGACGTGGGTTGTGGATATCCAGGGAATCGTGATAGAAGGCCGACAGGGACCCAACCACGCCGACCATGATCGACATCGGATGCGCGTCATAGTGAAAGCCGTCGAAGAATTGCGTGAGTGATTCGTTGATCATCGTGTGGTGACCAATCAGCGCGCGAAAATCCAGCAGGGCCTGAGCGGAAGGCAGGTCGCCGTACAGCAACAGGTAGGCCACCTCCAGGAAATCGCTGCGTTCGGCCAATTGCTCGACCGGGTAGCCACGATAGCGCAGGATACCCTTGTCCCCATCGATATAGGTGATGGCACTTTCACAGCTGGCCGTGGACATGAAACCGGGATCGAAGGTCAGCAACCCGGTCGTCTGAAACAGCGACGAAATATCCACTGTGATTGGCCCATCCGTGCCTTCGCGCATGGGCAGATCGATCGATTCGCCTGTCTCGTTATTCGTCAGCGTAAAACTTTTTTCGGACATGTCCTGCCTCCGGAAACCAAGTCGCGCAAGATTACCATTTTGGCGACGTTTCAGACAGCCGGCAGCTTGGCGAGGTCTTCCCTGACAGCCAATGCCGAGCGCTGAAAATCGGCATCCTCACCATCGCTCAGCGGCAACTCGATCACCTGGAACAAGCCCTGCTGATTCAGCACGGCGGGTACCCCCATGGCCACGTTCGAAGCACCATACTCTCCATTCAGGATCGCGACGCAAGGCAGCACGCGACTGCGATTGCGCGCGATCGCCTCGACCATGGTGGCGATCGCTGCTCCGGGTGCGTCATAGGCGCTGCTGTTACCCCGCAGCGAAAGAATCTCGGCGCCACCCTCCCGGGTGCGCTGAATGATCTGCCGTAGCCGATCTTCCTCGATAAAATGCGCGACCGGCACGCCACTCACCGTGCAGTAGCGCGGCAGCGGTACCATCGAATCCCCATGCCCGCCCAGTACGATCGTGGTGATGTCGCGCGAGGAAAAGCCGGTTTCCATGGCAATGAACGCCGCCATGCGTGAAGCATCCAGCACACCGGCCTGACCAAAAACACGTTCGCGAGGCCAGCCGGTACGCTGCCATACACGATAGGTGAGCACATCGACCGGGTTCGAAACCACCAGTACCATGGCATCTGGCGCATGTTCGAGCACCTCGTCGCAGATCGGGTCGATGATCGCCAGATTCGCTTCCAGCACATCCGAACGTGACATCCCCGGCTTGCGCGGAAACCCGGCGGTGATGATGATCAGGTCGGCGTCTCGCATCGACGAAGGGGCGTTGCTGCCGGTCACCAGGGTATCGAAGCGAAACAACGGCGCGGTCTGGTAGATGTCCAGCGCGACGCCCTGCGGCACGTCCTTACGGATGTCTATCAGCACCAACTCGCGACATAAATCCTGTTCCGCGATGATCTGTGCCGCAGTTTCGCCCACTCGCCCCGCCCCCACGATCGCGATCTTTTGCATACACCCTCCTCCAAGTCAATCCAACGAGTCAGACCGGCGCAAACCGAAAACAGATTCACAGCGGAAACGACTCTTCGCGCTTCTGATCATAGTTCAACGCGGATACGCCGTCAGCCGGGAATCGTCAGCGGTATCTCTCCGGCAAGGGACAGCGCGCCACGCCTGTCTCTACAGCTGCTCTCGCCACGGCACCGGAAACCACTGCTTTCAAGCGGGAATCGAGCGGCTTCGGGATAATGTAGGAAGGGCCGAACGCCAAAGTATCAAGACCATAGGTATCCAGCAATCTCGTCGGAACCGGCTCATGGGTCAACGCTTTGAGAGCATGCACCGCCGCGACCTGCATCTGATCGTTGATACAGCAGGCGCGGACATCCAGCGCCCCGCGGAAGATGAACGGGAAACCCAACACATTGTTTACTTGGTTGGGGTAATCACTGCGACCGGTCGCCATGATGAGATCACTACGTACCGCTTCCGCCACCTCTGGACGTATCTCCGGGACCGGGTTGGAAAGCGCGAACACGATCGGTCGAGGCGCCATCGAGGACAGCATCTCCGGGCTGACCAGATCAGGCCCCGATACTCCGATAAACACATCGGCGCCTGACATGGCATCCCGCAGGGAACGACACGCCGAATCCGCCGCCACACCCCACTTGAATGGATTGAGATCCTTTCTTCCCGTGTGAATGACGCCGTTGCGATCCAGTACAAGGATATTCCCGCGACGCGCCCCCAAACAGGTCAACAGACGCACCGACGCAATCCCGGCGGCCCCGGCACCAAGCACGACGATGCGAGCGTCCGCCAAGGTCTTGCCCTGTAGTTCCAATGCGTTGAGCAGGCCGGCGGCAATAATGATCGCGGTGCCGTGTTGGTCATCATGGAAAACCGGGATATCCAGTCGATTCACCAGCGCTTGTTCGATCTCGAAACAATGGGGGGCGGCAATATCCTCCAGATTGATACCGCCGAAGGTATCCGCGATATGAACGACTGTCTCGATGAAGGACTGAGGATTGTCCACGTTCACCTCGATATCGAACACGTCGATATCGGCAAAGCGCTTGAACAGCACGCCCTTGCCTTCCATGACCGGCTTACCCGCCAACGCTCCGGTATTACCCAGCCCGAGAACCGCCGAACCGTCGGTAATCACCGCAACCAGATTGCCCTTCGCGGTATATTTATACGCATTCAGCGGATCCCTCACTATCTCCCGCACCGGCTCGGCAACACCCGGGGTGTAGGCCAGCGCGAGGTCCTCTGGGCTGTCCGCCGGCTTGGTCAGCATCATCGCGATCTTGCCCGGCGTCGGATGGGCATGATAATCGAGTGCCGCCGCGTTCAATGCGCTATCGATCGATTTACCATCATCCGATGACATGATGCCCGCCCTCCCACCGGATACTTTGCGCCACGCTTGCAGGCGCCTTCAGTGAGCCTATGGGTGGCCAGCCGATACACCATGAATCACTCGAAGGAAAACCCCAAGAGTGGCTCGCCGCACTGGCGCCCCGAAACAAAAAAGGCACCCTGTGGGTGCCTTTTGCGCGAGCAACCGAAGCGGACATCAACGGCTGTATCTCTTGCGAAATTTATCGACCCGGCCAGCGGAATCCATGATCTTCTGCTGTCCCGTATAGAAAGGATGGCAAGCAGAGCATACCTCGATATGCAAATCACGGCACAAAGTAGACCGAGTAACGAATTGGTTACCACAGCTGCATGTTACTTCGATTGATTTGTATTCTGGATGAATATCCGGTTTCATGATCGCCTCGGAATACTGTAGCGGAAAAATTACGGTGAACAGCGGATTATAATCCATCACATCGAAAAGAACAACTCAGCGACACAGCACCGAGACGCTATCGACAGCAGTCCGGAGAATACATGAGACAAGCGAGGGCGGGCGTTACTCTTGAGTTTTCGTAACTACTCAGCGAGTAGATCAAATGAAGGGTAACTGCTCAGATCGCCGCTGAAACGCGTCAGATCAAGGTGAAAATGTGATCGTTACAGGGATGTAACTTACTAGGAGTCTGTCGGGTTTGACCGATCATGGCGAGGGAAAGACCGGTTTGAGGCCTATTTTTCGATCTTTTGAGGAGAATAGCACCGCTATTTGACGAGAAAGATCGGGAAATAGGACCAAATCCGGCTTTTCCGCAGTAGATCAGCGTTAAACCCAACAGGCTCCTAGGGCAATGCAGGAGCAATTGCCGGGTTACAAGTGTAAATGACCATTTTTGAACGCGGAGCTGGCGCATTTCAGCGGTTAGCTGAGTAGTTACGAGTTTTCGGGCTTAGTTCCCGCCAATACACCTACGTGGATACTCTCTGACCTGACGCGCCAATCGCCTCGCGCGCGACAATAACGCAGGCGCCAATCGACGGCCTCGCTCCAACCGATAGTCGAGCCAATACATGACCAAGTCCCGCTGCTGCGGCTTCACCCAGACATCGAAGCCTGCCGCTCTCACCTGCTCAGCCCGGCGCTTGGCATTGGATACGCGTGAATACAGCCCGAGGGAGATCGCTCTCGCGAGTTCGCCCGTCTGAAACAGCCAAGCGTCGTCAAAACCCTGCCTGTTCAACGCCATCAGCATGTCCGATGCTTCGTCATCGGTTTTACGCGGAGGCATCAACACCCAATAACCGGACAAATCAGACTGGGTTGTTCTCCGCTGACTGGCCGCAAGATGCGTTTCCGCCATTTGACGGGCAACCGCTCCAGCTTCATCCCGCGTCGAAAATGGCCCCAATGTTCTGCAAGGGGTATCCGCGAAATGCAGTCCCGGGGAAACACCCGGCAATATCGAAGGCGTCTTAGAAATCGGGGATCCCGTCGCCACCGATGGCAGGAGTGGAGGAGAAGCTCGCTGGGAAGCCGGTGCCCGCCCATCCGAGACCGTTGTTGCAACCATCCGCTCGGAGTCCTGCTTAGGCCGCGCGGCTATCCTCTCCACATTGGATTCGCCAAGACGCTTGACCTCCGAAACCAGCAACAACGAGGCACCGCCAATCTCACTATCATGCATGTTCAGCGTCGGTCGTGTGATCCCCCAGCCGAATACAAGCACATTCAACAATGCCAGCAAACCCACCATCCAACTCATGATGTGGCGCTCTCGTCGCCAACCAGCACTAACCCTTGCAAAACCAATAGAGGCTCAAAACGGGACTCGAAGGGAAGAATCCGACGTACGTGCTCACCATCGCCTCCCGTTACCCAGACGCACGGCGGCGATTGAAACATCGTCATGACGGTATGAACCGCCGCGCGAATTGCCATGCTGAATCCGGCGTCGATACACTGCTGAGTGGACGCACCCAAAGTAAAACGTGGCGAGATCTCGCGAACACTCAAACCTAGATCATCCCGAAAATACTTCATCATGAACGCCAGCCCGGGCAGAATGATACCGCCGAGGTGCCGACCGCCAGAGGACACCGCATCTATCGTGATCGCCGTTCCGGCATCCACCACGCACACCGATTGTTCCGAGTGTTTATGCGCCGCGATCATCGCAAGCCATCGATCAACACCAAGTTCATATTCCCGTTCATAGGCACAGTCGATCAACGAAGATTGCCGACAGGTATCGATTATCGCCGGCTCGATTCCCCAATTAGTCTCTAACGAATGGATGATTTCCTCATCACGCTGCCTGGAAACCGTCGCGACAAGTACCTCGCGAAATCCCTCGCAGGCAGCAGAAACCCGCATGGCCGGCTCATGCCCCCAGTCTGAGCGTTCAGTAGACGGCAGTGACCGAATATCGCCATCATCCTGACAAGCAAGCTTGATCCGAGTGTTTCCAATATCGATAAGCAACCGGGACAAAGCTAAGCTCCAGAGGCGCCCGTGTTCCGGCGCAAGCTGATCTCACCTCCCGTAAGGGCATGAATCTGTCCGCCGAAGTTCACGAGTGCCGAGCCAGTCGAATCGACACCAAGATAGACGCCAGTGCTTTTATCCTTTCCACGAAGCACATTGACCTCGAGTCCCGCCAAGATGTCGAGCCGCCGCCATTCGGCACGAAAACGCTCGAACCCACTCTCCATGTACAAGGGAAGCCCGCGAAACAATGCAGACAGGATGGCCGCCGCAATGTGATTTCTATCGACCGTTCTGGGTAATTCTTTCAGTGATGCAAATGGCTGGCCAATCCCCCCCCCATGAGCCGAATCCAAGTGACAATTCAAGCCCATGCCGACGACGATACTCACCGGGCCATCGGCTTCTCCAGCGACTTCGACAAGAATCCCGCCCAGTTTGCGCCCCTCCCAATACAAATCGTTCGGCCACTTCAAACCAATCCCTGGAAACCCCGAGGCTTCCAACGCCTCAACCACAGCAAGGCCTACGACCAGGCTCAACCCCCCAAGCCGACGCATCGGACAATCAACAC
>Ga0256832_1000539_pt1 | contig 24668 bp, 31 predicted proteins | sample 134614metaG_FD_190534 | JGI IMG/M metagenome (GOLD analysis project Ga0256832, IMG submission 190534) | Hydrothermal vent microbial communities from Lau Basin, Pacific Ocean - 134-614 | ecosystem: Environmental > Aquatic > Marine > Hydrothermal vents | place: Pacific Ocean: Lau Basin | collected... | reverse complement strand
TAGTTCTGGTTTTTATTATTTCTCTCGCTCTTGTGTTGGTAAGGATGCTTTTGCGTTTTGACAGCTATACTCTTTTAAAAGGTTTTGGATTTTACTTTATGACTATAGCTTTAATTTTTTCTTTCATGAGGATTACAACCTCTGTTAATATTATAGATAATGTTTCCGGAGCTGCCAGAACTGTTGACGATGTTCCAATAGGACTTGCTTTCCTTGCTTCAGTTTTTAGTACCGGGGAAAAGGTTATTCTTAATCTCTTTGAATCCTTCTATACAATACCAAACAACATAAATTATTCAAATGCGGGCTATAATTATGCTCCTTTAGTCTTTAATACTCTTTCAAGATCAAAAGTTCCCGATCCTTATTTGATGAGATCTATCAAAAGATTTATATATGACTGTTTCTTTGATGACGTGGTTTATAAAAACAAAAACTTTGAGGATCTTGTGTATGCCACAGATATATATGCTTATATGGATCCAGTCAGAAATGGTTTAACGACCTATTATAGTAAGACTGTTCCTGAGGGGTATGTTATAAATTGTAATCAAGCTTATCAGAATATTGGCAATCAACTGGACAACTACTCAAACAGTGCTTTTTTACAGGCTTTTTCAGCTTTTGTTCCTACTACTAACAACAACACAAAGGTTCAGGAGGTTTTCAATACCTATTTATCCCAGCCGGGAACAGACTTAAAAGATGCTTTTAAGCAAACAGTTTTTGCCCGGATGGTTGTGGAGTCTTTAAGAGATGCTGCACTAGAATCCGGTATTAGCGGGGATGCTTCTGCTTACGCAACAAAAGTGGCTCTATTGACCGCTTTTAAAAACTGGCAGGTCTCCGGTGATGTTGCCCGCCAGTTAGTTCCCTATCTAAAAGTTATTATAACAATGCTTTTATTTGCTTTGTTTCCTTTTGTTCTGATAACAATGATGACTCCTGTGAGATGGAGATTCTTGCACACTTATACTTTTTGGTTTATGTGGATAGCTCTTTGGGAACCTGTAATGAGCGTTTTGAACTATGTGATATCAATTTTGCTTTCCGATACATTTGAGGCCTTTAGTAGGTCTTTATCTGCCACGACAGGCGGGTACAACCTTGCAAACATGGAAGGCATATACGAACAGGCAACCACTCTGCTTTCCATTGGTTCCTGGTTTGCAGCTGCAGTTCCGTTTTTAGCTTTGGCTCTTGCAAAAGGCTCTGAATACGCCTTAACGTCTCTTGCTTCCAGTTTTTCAGGAATGTTTTCTGCAGTTGGTTCTTCGGTTGCATCAAGGACTGTTGATCCTGCAGCTGCAGGTAAAACCCTTGGAGAAGCCAAGACGGTTGGAGAGTATGGTGCGGGAACTTTTGCATCTCAGCAGGCAATATCCACTTACTTTTCTGCACAGAAGATGTTTGGTGAAAACAGAGGGCTTTCCTTTGCCAACGCCTTTCCCGGAGGCATACAGGCCGTAGCCCAGAGAGCAAAGGAACATCAATTAATGGAGAATAGTTTTAAAAGCCCTACAACAGGGACAGTTTCTGGAACAAGACTTTATGCGGGAACACAGGCTGCTCTGGATGCTTTTAAGAGGTGGAAAGAAGGCGGGGGTAAGGGCAGTTTTGACGATTTTATGAGAGCACAACAAAGCCAGCAGTATGTAGATTGGCTCTCCAGGGTTAAATCAGACATAGGAGTTGCTATAAAATCCGGGCTTCTAAAAGGCTATAAGAGCGTTGATGAATTTATGAACGCCTATGCGAGCGGGGACAGTAAAGCTATTAAGGCATATCAAGACTATTTAACAAAAGTGGGAGAATTAGGCAAGCAGTTTAACACTGCAGAACTTCTTGCCAAGTCTGAGGTTTTCGGTGATTTCGAGAAATTTAAAGAGTATGCTTATGCTAATAATTTACTCAGAAACGAGTCAGTTTTAGGTCTTGCCAAGACTTTAGCTCAAGGGGATGGTAAAAACTTTAACAATCTTTCTGAGGACGAGAGATTAGAATATATAAGAAAATCAGCGTTAATGGTTGCACGGGCTGATGCTGAAAAAAGAGTTGCTGGTGCAAGAACTTGGGAGCAGTTCAAGGAAGCTTTTGGAGGGGATGTTATTAAAGCTATCAATGCCAAAGCACTTCTTGAAGGAAAGTTCGAGGGTATAAAATCTGATGCGATAGCCAGAGCTTACGAGAAAGGAGTAATAACAGATGACATGCTGGCAAAGGCTTTTAAAGGTAATTATCTGTTGAATCTTGCCAGGGGTATTTCTGGGCTTGCACAGGTTAATGCTTTTGGGGGTGTTGAGGCTCTTGGAAGTTTACTTGGTTCCAAAGGTATAGTTGACCTTAAAACCTTCAAGTCTAAGATGGATACAATTGCTGACGCAATAATGAAAGCAAACCCCGGAATGAGCAGATCAGAGGCCTGGGCTAAAGGAGCCGAAATTATGGGACAGTCTCAAGGGGCAGAACATGCAGCGTTTTATAAAATGCTTGCATCTTTGAGCAGAAGATATGGCGATGACAGAGCTTTAGATATTTACGAGACTGCTCTTGCTTATCAAAAAGGTGCTTCAACTGAACAGGTCCTTGGTAAGTTGGATGAAATGGATGGTATGACTCCTGAGGAAAAGTTTGATGCCGCAATGGCAATAGAGAAGTTTACAGGCAGGACAGGAATGGCCAGGGAGCAGCTCAGACGTTCACTTGTTGAAGATATCATGAAGTATGGGAGAAGATCTTACGAGGAAGCGATTGATATTCTTGCAAAAGCAGAATACTTCGGTGTAATGCATAGCCTTGGAGGTTTAGTCATGAAGTTAGGGGCAAAAGGAATAAAGGAGGTGGTCAAAAAGTTGCTCGAAATGAGCAAGAAAGGTTTTCGAGCGTCTAGGATTTTAAGTAGTTCAGAAGCTGAAAAAGCAGTAGAAAGATTATATAAAAAAGGTAAAGTTAGTGATGCCAATTATAATCGGTATAGAAATATGGTTAATAAGAGGGATGCAGTTTCTCGTGAATTGGAACAAGTAGAGGATTTAATTAATAGTAGAAGAAACGAGTTAAAGGAAGTTTTGGGGCAGGATATAGATAAGTTGACTCCTGAAGAAATAAGAAGGAGATCTCAAATTCTTTTTGCTGACGAAAGTAGAGCAAACAGGAATGTTCTTAAGAAAGTTAATGAGCTTGCCGATGCTTTAGAAAGAAGAGATGCTTTACAAAATGAGCTCATAGACAGGAACAGAAAAATTCTATCCTTTATTAGAGAAAATATTGCAACTTCAGGAAAGCTTTCAAAGATAGAACAACAAGCTTTAGATGTAGTTGCCAGTGTTGATGAGGCTGTTTTAGATGGTGCTTCGCGAGAGTTTGGCAAAGTGAAAGAAATAACCAAGAGGACAAAAGGGGCTGTACAAGGTGCAGTGAAGGGAGGTGCTAAATTGGTGGGAAAAGCACAGCCGCTCTTGATAATTGCAGATGTAGCATTGACGGGATATGATTATGTTTCTAATAAAAGGTATGAAACGTCATATATTCCATTCTTATCTACTGAAAAGTATAATGAATTGATTAAAAATCATCCTATTGATATGGTAAGAGGGCAGGTTGAGTTTGCTAATTTTGGTTCTTATTATGTTAGAGACTTTTTAGCATCTTTAAGTGATGCGTATCGTTATTTTTCAATGCTTATTTATGAGAAAACTGGAGGACGATATCCTACAAATTTAGATCTATTGGAGCACGATCATAAGATGTATGAACGGTTTTCTAGATATATGAGAAAGGAGGGCGAATTCGATGACTCAAATCAAGAACAAGAAAGATAAAGCAGCAGAAATTGAAATAAATGACCCAGTGTATCCGGTTTTTATGTTGGAGGATAATAATTCTATTGTTTTGGTTTTTCCCAGTTTGTCTTTTATAGAGGATGGTCGTATTGCTGTTAGTTTGATTCTTTTGAATAACGATCTATTTCTTAGGTTGGGTTTATCTGGACTGGTTTTAGTCAGCGAAGAATTTCTTAATTTATTGAAGCAGAAGAAGGCTTTAAAGATAGCTGTTTTGCCTATGGGTTACGACGAAAACGGAGATTTTGCAGTTGCCAATTGTGGAAAGATTTTAGATGTTGACATTGTCCTGTCTGATGATCATTTGAGAATAATAGAGTCTTACTGTAGGAAAACAGTTCAGCTACAAGAACCTGATTTGATGCACGATAAGTTCCTAAAATTAAAGCGAGAACTTACAGAAAAAGGGATAAGCGAAGAAGAGGCGGAGAAGATAGCGAGGAAAGTTTTTTTTGAAACCTAGCACTTTACATAAGCCTTTTCTATTTCCCTTTTAATGGGGATTTTTTCTAATTCTGGGAACTTTTCTTTAGACTTGTTGTAGTTGAGATATTCTTTAAGAATTTCTTTTTTAATATAATCTGAAGATAGAGAGACTAAAGGGCTTGACCTCACTATCCACATGCGAAATGTTATGAATGGTTTTGGGTATATTTTGTAGATTTTTTCCTTAAGAAGGCTGTAGAGAATGCTTGCTGATAACGTCGTTGAGACTACTGCTATTCCTACATAGAAAAAGGGTTTTCCGCATAAAACCCCTATTACTGCCAGAAAGAATATACAAAATAATAGTATCAGAGGAACATATAGGGATTTAGCTAGGGCCCTATTCCCACTTATTTCCTCTTTGTACAAAGCTTTATATTTTAAATAACCTTTTCCTACTATGGAGAACAGCTTTTTCAGTTCTTTTTTTTCTTCTTCTGACATGTTTTTATTTTCTTTAAAAGGTATTTTCCCTTTTATACTTTTTTGAAATCCTTTTGCCCTTATTTTGTCTTCAAAAATAAATGCTCCCGATTCTCTGTAAGGGTTACTATAAATTGGCAAATCTTCTATTTTTTTTCTAAAGTATGGGGGAGTAGTATCTACTGTCTCGTATTTTCCGAAAGAAAGGGTGTAAAGTGAGTACAAAATTTTTATTTTTTTTGGGGGCAGTTTTTTAACCATCCTTTCCACGAAAATAGACCTTCTCCCTCCTTCCAATTGTAGGAGTATGTAATACAGGACAAAGGCATTCTTAAATCCGTAAGTTATAACAGGGGATATTTTTTTAGACCTTTGGTAGTCGCATATTAGTCTTAGGGTTTCTTCGACTGATGAATGTAATGGGGTGACAGATCTAAGCTTTCTTTGATATCTTGGACATTGGATTGTCCAGAGTTCTTCTATCAACCAAGGATTTTCTTTGATCAGATTTATTACATACTGAATGTGTTTTTCTCCTTTTTCTTTTAGTTCATTAAAAATGTACAGATCCTCTATGTTAATCTGTTTTATTTCTTCCTGTGAAAGACTGTATTCTTTTAAAACACTCATTTTATTTTCCTTTAAAAAGGCGGTTCTTCATCAAAATCAAATCCGTTTTCCGGCTTTATTTCCTCTATTTCCTGTTCAATTTCTTTTATTTCTTCTTCTGTCAGTTCAAGGCTTTCCTGCTCCAGCATTTCTATGTATTTTTCAAACGTTTCTTCTATTTCCAGTTTCTTGTTGAATTCCTCTTCCATCATCTGGATTGTTGCATGGGAAAGAGGAATGTATTCTTCTTTTTCTGCCCTTTCTTTTATTCTCCTTTGTTTTATTTCCGCTTGCAGGCGGTTAGTTCTATCTGTCAGGATTTCCATCGTTTTTTTCTTTATCTTAAATGGAAGGTGCCTTAATTTTTCCAGTTCTACAAGCGTAAGTAGCTGCACGTTGAACTGATCAATTTTGTCTTCAGGTATTTCTTTAGTTATCTTTTTCCATATTATGTTTGCAATAGCTTCAGACATGGCAAACCTCCGCTTAATATTAAAAACAGCTCGTCGTCTGTTACCTTTTCTTTGTCTGCAATGCTTGTTTTTATTTCTCTAGCGTAACTATTCATAAGACTATTAAGTTTTGCTATTTTGTCAAGTATTATTATAAGGACTAGACTGTTGCTTTCCTTGACTCCATTTTCCTTAAATTCACAATCTTCCCCAAAAAATCTACTACAAAGCATTTTAGACGCAGCAGGGGATAGGTTTTTTTCTTCAGCCTGTTCTTTTATAAGCCCGATGATTTCTTTTTTTATTCTTTCTCTTTTCCTTTTTTCATAGAAGTACTTGTTTTTGGCTTTGTTTGTTTCTTCATTTATTATTTTTATTGTTTCTTTTTTTCTTTTCATCGTAGTAGGAGTAAATTTCCAGAATTTTTCCAGGAAGTATATTACTCTGTTTGTCTCAATTCTTTTGCCGGTTTTTCTGTAATGAGACAGTGCAACGGAGTAAATATATTCCCTCATTTGCAGTTCTTTTTCTTTTCTTTTTTCATTTTTTTGCAGTCTTTCCAGGGCTTTTGAAATGTCCTCTGGTTTTATACCCTGTTTTGTTAATTCTTTTAATACTGTATAGGCCTTTTTTTCTCTTTCTCTCTTGTTCATTTTAACCTTGGATTTTTTTTGTAGATATTTAGTTCAGATTCGTAGCATTTTTGGAATATTGCATTGTATTCTCCTCGCATTGCGGCTGCTCTTTGATTCTTGGGAATAGTTTTTATTTTTCTGCACTCTACCCCGCAGTAGTTTACGAGCGTTCTTTTTTCCTCCAGGTTCATTCCGGTAGCCCTTGAAAGAGCGAGAGCGAGTTCGTTTTGTGCATTTTGGCAGTTTTCATATGTCATACACTTTACAAGTATTTTTCCTAGTGCATCACATTTTTGTGATGCGTAGTTTTCTATTGAATTATCTTGTGCGGTGGCTGTAAGGAAAACTATTAAACATGATAGACTCTTTATAACGGGTTTTTTCAATTTCGCACTCCATCTTTGGTCTTTAGTGTTATTTTAACACATACAGAGGAAACACCTTTTCAACGGCGATTGAGAAACTTTTTTTTCATTTCAGGATAAAATAGTAGTGTTATGAGAAGTTTGGTTGTTTTGCTGTTTAGTGGTTTTTTGGTGTCTTATGCAGAGGAGCCTGTTACCCCTTATGATCATTACTTTAAAAAAAGTTCTTTAAAATATGGAATTAACTCAAAGGTTTTAAAGGCGATCTGTTACGTAGAAACAGGCCTTCACCCTTATGCGATAGGTGTTAGTAAAGATGGGAGGGTAATTAGAAGTTATTATCCTAAGTCCTTGAAGGAGGCAAAAAATATACTTTTAGAACTTAAAGCTCTTCCCGGGAGGGTTAATTTTGATGTTGGTCTCTGTCAGATAAGCCGGATGGAAATGGAGATTTTAAATGTTTCACCTGAAGCTCTTTTAGATCCAAAATCAAATATAGATTTTGCTGCTTATGTGTTAAAAAGAAAGATTCTGAAAAAAGGGTATACGTGGGAAGCGGTTTCTTCTTATAATGGGGGTAAGGATTATCATGAAAAGGTTTTTAAAGTTCTTCAGAAATGGAAAGTTATTGAGTAGAGAGAAAGGGTTTATTGATTTTGATTTGCTGATGTTTTTGGTTCAAATATTGGCAGTTATTTCTTTGATTATTGGAGGTCTTTGGTTTTTCAAGAGCTACAGAGAAGGAAAGTTAAAAGAAGATGCTGTCAGTATGGTGGTTGATCTTTCAGAGTTTTACAAAAAGGAGTATCCTCAGGCAGAAAGGGAGATTACTCTTTTAGAAAATGCTATTCTGCAGGCTATAGAAGAGGCTGAGGATCGTGATGAACTTCTCAGGTGTTTGTTTCTTAATAAAGATAATATATTAAAACAGTCTTTGTGTCTTAATAGGAAGGATGTTGACAACATAAGAGAGTATATAATTAGAAAAATTAAAAATTGAACGAATTGAACAAAATTGGATTTTCCATTCCTTTTTCTTCAAAAAGTTCGGTGTTTTTTCCACATTGATACTCAAGGTTTTCAGAAGTTCGGAGTTTTTTTTCAGGTCTGTTTTTTAAAAAATAAAGAACTTTTTGTTTTTGCCAGAGGTAAAATCCGGAAAGTTTTTGTTATTAAATAGACAGAAAAGTTCGGAGTTTTTTTCAGAATTTTTTGTATAATTGAGAGATTTTTGGAAAAATTCATCTCTATAATATATATCCTTGTCAATTCAACCGGGAATTGGGGCAATTTGATTGTTTGTGTTGGCGGCCGAGCGAAGCGAGGCCGTATCTTTTTCTTTTTTTCAACAGAGGGCTGTTAAGCCCTCTCACTAATCTAAGCTTTTATTTTTTCTTCCTTTTTTTCTTCTATAAAGAATTCTGCAAGTTGTCTAACAACCTTGTTTTTGCTGTTTAATGCTTTATCTAAATCCCCGATTATGATAACTTTTTCTTTAGCTCTTGACAGGGCAACTATCAACATATTCCTGTTTATGAACTTCGAGTCCGGATCTGTCAGGTCTATAACTATCTCATCCCTTTCCTGTCCCTGAAAGGAGTGGATTGTTCCAGCTTCTATTCCCTTTTTCCTAAGAAGGTACGCCTGATATTTGTAAGGTGTTACAACGGCTATATTTCCATCTTTTTTGGCTATTTTTTGTATTTCTTGAATATGCCTTTCGTTGTATATCTTTCCATTTTCCCTTTTAACCTTTCCTTTTACGTCAATCCATTTTATTTCTCCACCCTTTCTAATGCAGTTAAGATTTTCCCCGTAAAGCTTGTTTATAATAGCTCCTATTTTGTCCGGGTATCTTCTTACGTTCCTTAAAACAACGTGAGGTTTTTCAAAGTGGAATATATTGGGCATTTCAGTTTTTGTGACAGGCGGAAGCTGGTGGGGATCTCCAAGAAGAACAAGCCTTCTGCACATTTTTCTAAGCACAACGATAAACGGATAGGGAACCTGTGATACTTCGTCTACTATTATTGTGTCGAATGGGAACTTTCTGTATCTAAAAAGGAAAGTGTGTATTGTAGTTCCTATTATTTTTGCTTTTGCTATCAGCCTTCTTTCTTCTGTTCTCAGAGCTTCTATTTCTTCTGTTATATCTTCAGGTTTTCTATTTGTTCTGTATTTATTTGCCTTCTCACTGAATTTTTTGACTTTTGCCTTAAGTTTTGCCGTTTCTTCTGCCAATGCTATTTTCTTTTCAAGCAGGACCTTGAGTATCGATTCTTTGGATTCAGATAAGGATTTAGATTCTTTTTCCTTTTTGAGGAAAAGGCTTGATAGTAGCTCACTTTCCTTTTCCAGCCGTTTTTCCAGAGCTTGCAACTTTTCCCGGATCTTTCTTTTCTTCAGGAAAGAAAATACAGACAAACTTTCAATTTTATTTTCCAATTTTTCTATTTCCTTATTTATTTGGTTTATATTCTCCTCCGTTTTTTCTATTGCCCTATCTATTTTTGTTTTTGTGAGTTTTTCTATTTCTTTTTCTATTTCCCTGTATGCTATTTCTTTTTCTCCAAGCTGGTCAAGGTAGTATTCTGTTTTGGATCTGGCTATTTCATAAGCTAAAGCTTTTAGATATTCTTTTCTTAGATGTTTTCTTCTTTTCTTTATTTTCACGGCAGGCGTCATTTCTTTTACAGTATCAAGAAAAGGAGTTCCGACTCTAACCGTTTCTTCCTTAAACTTTTCAAGCTTTTCTAGGACATTGTCTACAGCAAGGTTCGAAAGAGAAATAATTGCTATCTTATCATGAGCGTCTTCTATCACGTTTTTTACTATTTCAGTTATAACTGTTGTTTTCCCGCTTCCCGGAGGTCCGAATATGAGGGTGTAGTTATTCTCTACAGCTTCTTCAACAGCCTCTTTTTGATAAGGATCTGACATAACGACGACAGGTTTTTTTGCTATTTTTATTCTTGAAAAATACGGGGAATCGTTTTCTGAGAGCATTTGGTCTGCGACATTCCATATATCCAAATTTTCACAGACCTCTACTTTCTGAGGGTATAAACCCTCTTCAACCTCTATGTAACACATCCCCCCCAGCTTTTTATACTGGGAAGGAATGCCGTTTATAAAAACTTGAGGTCTTTCCATTTCCCCAGGCATTCTAAACTTAACGAAGTTCCCCTCTCTTATGAAGGGAACTTCCGTTTTTTCTTTTAAAATTTTTTCTATTTCTTTTTTTATTTCCTTCTTTATCATTATCTGCTCCTTTTTTTATTAGGAGGCTGACAAGCCTCCTCACACTCACACAAATCTGTCAGATCTTTTTGTACCCAAGGGTTGTTAAGCCCTTTCTAAAAAGTTTATTCACAAATTTCACAATCAAGGACATCAATTTTATTCTCGTCCTCCTTGCTTTTCCTTAGGTATAGGTAGATTTTATATATTCTTCCAGAACATCCTCGTCCCCAGATAATTCCTATAGTTCCGTAAGTAGAATTATTCTTTATTTCGTATTTTAGGATATTAACTGGTTCAACCCCCTCGTTGAACTTCCAAGGTTCTCCGGATTTTTTGTACTTAGCTATTGTTTGTCCTTGTAATTCATATAGATTACATTCACCAACGTGGTGTTTTTTCATTAATTCTTCTAATAAATTTTTCATACTTTTTATCTCCTTAACTTTTTATTTTGAGGGAGCGTTAGCTCCCTTCATGTATAAATCTTTATTACAACTTCCTTTTTCATATTCTTTGCGATTTTTACCGAATGCCAGGTTCCTTTCGAGCCAGGGCCAGGAATGGCGAGGATGATGTCAGAGATTTTTATTATTTCTTTATTTCTCATGAATCCAGCTTTCTTGCCGTATTTGTTCCAGTTGGGAACAATTTCAACGAGAGTTATATCGAATTTTTCAGCGATTTGTCGGGCAGAGCTGTCAACACCACGAGCTCCGCCTGAAACTATAACAATGTCGGACAACTCCAAGTTTTTTTCTTTTACTAAGTTAAGAAACTCAGATTTTACAAAATAAAAGTCGTCAATATCTCTTCCTCCAACTATTGCAATGTATGTTTTACCCTCGATTCTTTTGAAATAGGAGGGTAAGAACTGAAAATACTTGAACTTCTTCATATTCTTTCTCCTTGAAATTTTTTCCAAGGGCTGTAAAGCCCTTTCGTCAGGATTAGACTTCTGTTTTTTTATTATTTTCCGGGCACTCTACTGCTTTTTTTATTTTAGATATTATTGTTGGGCGTGAACTACTCCACCCTTACGGACGGAGCTTCTGGTAGGGATAAAGCCCTCTGACGAGAGCCCTCCCACCCAGGAGACCCGCAAGGGGTTTCCTGCTTCAGCGAGGGTTGACTAACCACCTCTCTTGAGGTAGCCCCGCCAGTGCCCTCTCCACAGGCGTAAGTTCGGGTCGCTCCGACCCTACCACCCGTAAGGTGGGTGAGCCCTTTCTTTAGTATGTTCACGCTCGCATTGTAATCCCTATCAAGCTCCGCTCCACAATTAGGACATCTATGCACCCTCTCTGCCAAGGTCTTCGGAACTCGGTAGCCGCAAACACTACAGTCCTGTGTTGTATATGCAGGGTTCACCCTCACTACCTTCGCCCCTGCCATTACAGCTTTATAGGTGGCAAAGGTAATAAGTGTCCCCCACCCTGCATCAAGTATCAACTTTGATAGCCTGCTGTCTCTCACAAGTGCAGGTATGTTGAGATTCTCAAACGCTATTAGCTCATACCTGTCCACAAGATACCTTGATAACTTGTGAAGAAAGTCCCTCCTTGCATTCTTTACCTTTTCGTGTATCTTCGCTACTCTCTTCCTTTGCTTCTCAAAGTTTTCGCTACCTTTCTCCTTTCTGGAAAGTTTCCTCTGCTCTCGTTTTAGTCTTTTTTCTAACTTTTGCAAGAACTTAGGATGCTCTACAAAATTTTTCTCACTTGTAGTTACAAGGTTTTTCACTCCTAAGTCAATCCCTACGCTTTTACTTTCTACCCGTTCTACCGCTTCTTTGAGTATCTGCTCAAGGTCAACTTCTACACTTATGCATACCCACCACTTCCCTACAAGATCCCTCTTCACCGTTATAGTTTTCGCTTTTTTCCAGTCTATTCCTCTATGCAATCTTATTTTGAGCTTTCCTATCTTCGGCAGGATAAGGTATGCAAATCGGTTGTTTTTTCTTTCCAGCCTAATTACGGGAGTCAATTTACCTTTCTGTTTCATCCAGACCTGTGGAAATGTCAGGGACTTGTATTTAGCTATCGGTTTCTTTTTCGGGTAACCTACCTTTATTCTTTCACCTTTTTTCTTTCTCTCTAAGTCCTGAAAAAACTTACCAAATGCTCTATCTACTTTCCTTAGAACGTCCTGGAGAACCTGAGAGTGAACGGTTTTCAGGATAGGTTCTTTCTTTTTGAGCTTCGGAAGATTGTTTTGTTGTTCTGAATACTTTACGTTTCTCTTTTCTTCTTTCCAGATTCTCTTTCTCTCTTCAAGGGAAAAGTTGTAGAGCCAGCATAAGACAGAAAGCCAATTCTCAAGTTTGTATTCTTGCAAAGCAGTAGGGTAAGCTCTGAACTTATAGGTAAGCAGAAATTTACTTTCTTCCTTGACTCTGGACATACCTTTTCACATCCTCCAACTTCACCTGTCCAGTAGTTGCAATGAAATAAGATGGAGACCAAAATTTACCGCCCCACAGTTCCCTCTTTATAACCTCTGGAAACTCTCTCCTTAGTTTCCGTGAAGTTACTGATTTGAGTGAGTTTACGAATCTTGAGAGTATAACCGTAGGTCGTGAGGAAAATAGAATGTGAATGTGGTCTTTGTCAGTCTCCTGCTCTATTATCTCAACTCCAAAATGTTCTGCTACTTCCATAACTATCTCTTTCAGCCTTTCCGCAAGTTTTCCCACCAGAACCTTTTTCCTATACTTTACCACTAATACAAGGTGGAACTGAAGTGAATATACAGAATGACATCCTTTGTCCAGCTTATACTCCATACTTTTATCTTATGGGAAGAACTAACGCTTGTCAACAATAACGCCTTACGGCGTCGCTCTGCATCCCCTCCCTTACGGAAGGGGACTTAGAGCGTAAATTTAGTTAAAATCTTCATAAACTTCCTCCTTTTTTATTTCAGGAGCTGACAATCTCCTTCACCACAACAAGCATTCCTTGCTGTATAATTTGATCTTTTCGCACTGCTTTTCTTTCAGGTATTCCAGGGCTGATTTTATGTAGAAGAAGTTCAGGGTATTAAGGGAAAAGACCTCTTTTGTTGCCGGGTAGTACCTTGTTCTGTCTTTAAGGATCACAACAGACATTATCTCATAGTTTCTCACGTAGATTTCCATTGCTTTGTCAAAGTTTTCGCAGTTAGCTGTCAGATCTATTTTTTTTCCATTTTTTTCAGCGTAGAGGTGAGGCTCACCGTCACAGAGTCCGAATATAAGCTTTCCAGTGCCCTTGATAGCTTTCAGGTTTTCTATCCTGCACCCTTTATTTTTTGATGCCTGCTCAAATTTTGCCAGAGATTCTACCTGACTGAGGCTTGAGCAAGACATAATTACCGAAAGGGCAGCCAATAGAATGCTTATTTTTCTCATGGTTTCCTCTTTTAAGGTTTTGTTTGTTAATTTTAACAGGTTAGATCCTGTTTATGATGTGCTGTGGTATGTCTTGCCTGTATATACTTTTTGTTTGGCTTTCTATCGGGTTAGCTTCATTTATTATGATTTTCTTTACCCCTAAGACTTTTTTATATGTTTTGATTCCCACACCTCTTTTTCCTATGAATGCCCCTATAAGATTTTTAGGTATTTCTATGAAAGCTACTTTTCCTTTTATTTTGAAATTCTTTGCGTAGATTTCTACCCTTTCTCCGTGCTTGAAAGATGCAGAAAACAGAGGTTTTTCGTTATTTTTCATCTCTTTTAACAGATTTTTATAGTACTCTATTTCTCTTTTTTCCTTTTCTTTTTCTTCAAGCAATCTTTTCATTTCCTTAAGCTCATAATCTGTAAGATATCTGTCTTTTTCTGCTTCATTTTTTACTTTCCTGTAGATCTCGTTTATTTCTTTTTCTATTTTCAGCTCTTTTATTTTTTCTGCATTTTCTTTTATCCAACTGTCGTATTGTGCGAGGATTTCCTTGTTGTGTCTTTTTCTATCTTTCAATCTTATCTGATCGAGTCTTTTTTCTATTTCTTTTACCAGCCTGTTCCACTCTTCATCATCACTCTTATCATTAAGTCCTACGGTTATCCAAGCTCCAAAGAGGTGGCCTCTTATGTCATTCACATCAATTTCGATATACTGATCTAATATTTCTTCAAGAATTTTTGTGCTTTTAGCGTCAATGTTGTAGTAAGTAGGTTTTATGATAACATCTGGAATTTCAATTGCTACTTCACCATTTCCGAGATATCCGGCCAAACTACCCCTTGCTACAGTCTCACTATCTTCATGTTCTTCCATTCCCCAAGCATCCACAATAGTATTTTCCAGATATATTTTTGCAGACCATCCAGATCTACCGTATATGTCCACATAAAAGTTTAGTTCGTGAGGAAGAAAGAAAGCCTCGAACTCTCTTTCAACTTTGCTTCTTAATTGAACTGGGTTTTTATATAGGAAGAGATTTTCAAAATCTACATCATTTTTTATTTCCAAAGCTTTTTTAATTTTTTCTTTTTCTATCTCCACTTTTTCTTTTACTATCTTTTCAAGCTCTTCTTTGCTGTATGATTTTAGTCTGTATTTCTTAACCTCTTCTTCTTGTACAGGATCTGTTGGAATAAATGGGACCACATCTTTTGAAAAATCCAACTTGAAATATTTCCCGTATTCATTTTTATATATTCCTATTAAATCATTTACTTTTTTAACGAGTTTTAACTGTCTCATAAACAACCTCCAAGGATATTTTGGGAAGCTAACAGCATCCCTTTCAGCTCCTAAATATTTAGAAGCTCAAAGGGAAGCTATTTATAAAAAAAGGGGAATCCCCCTTATGGATCCCCTCTTTTTTATTCTTCTATAGGAATTGCTAAATATGGAGTAACTCCTATTTCTTGCAATTCTTCAAGTGAATATTCACGACCGAACTCAAGCCTGCTATTAGGCTTGAGCCAAAGCTGTATTTCTCCATTTGGGGAGTATGTTTTCCTTTGTGAGTCAGGTTCCAACCCGATAAGTTTAACAGTTTGATGTTGAGTATAGACCTCAACATTATCAGCCTTTTCAACCAATTTTTTTGATTCTTCCAAGGTTAACTCCTGAATGTTCCATTTTCCAGGAGCTGGGATGAATGCTGAAACCACTACCACTGTTTTTGTCATGACTTTCCTCCTTTTTTTCTCTTTTTCAACCGAGGGCTGTTAAGCCCTCTCACTAATTTAAACTTTTACTTTTTAGTTCCTCCTTCCATTTAAGATTCTTCTTACCTTTTATAAACGTGGACAAGTGAAAAAACTTGACATGGAGCAGGGCATTTTTGATGTTTAGAAACAGTTTTGATCAGAGGAGAGTTTACAGATAGACTACCCCTTTAATCATTTCTGGAAGTTTTGCAGGTTGATATATTTTCCGAATTCTTTCTGCATAAAATCTACAGCTTCCTTTTCACTTTTGAATCCTTGCAAGAAATTTCCATAGTTTGTGTCTATGGAAAGCACTATTTCCTTTGTTACGACATCAAAAAAAGGTTTTATTCTTATGTCATATTCTGAGTTTTCAAATATTTCTCTTGCCAACCTTTTAACGGATTCCCAATTTTTTTCCATTTCTCTCTCCTTTTAATACTTCCAAACTTCCACGTTATCCGGAAGTATTGAGATAATTTCCAAAATTTCTTCATATTTATTTTTAAGATTTCCATTTCCTATTCCAGGGAAGTTCATTTTGATTTTTTTGTCAGGGTTATTTTCTGCAAATTCTTTTAGCTTTTCCGTTGAAAACTTAATTAATTCAATATCAGCACTATCCTTAAAGTGATATTTAACTTGAAAAGCTCCAATTATGAAAGGAAGGGTTTCGTTTTCTACCGTAATAAATCCGTATTTTTTCCTTCCTTTAATTTTTTCTCCGAGTAAAAAGGGGACGTTAGGAAACCTATTTTTAACCTGGAGGGCAAATCCCCTTCCCATCACCAGTTCACCGTTTCTCTTTATGAAACTATTTGCAGTAACAACGAGAACATCCGTATCCTTAGTATTATTCCAGATATTTCCTTTTTTTAATCTCATAACGACCTCCTTTTTGTTTCTGGAGGAGCTTTAGCTCCTTTCGAAGTCTTTTATTTCTATTCGGGGATCTATTTTTAGGGCAGATAAGACCTTTGCCAGGGTTTTCATAGATACAGGTTCTCCTGATAGAAGTTTGTGTATTGTGTTATAGGAGACTCCCGATGTTTCTGCCAGGTCTCTTTTTGATATCCCTTTTTTATCCATGAACTTTTTAACGTAGTATGAGATGTCCAGGAAAAGACCTATGTGTATTGATTCCGAATCAAACCTGGTTTCTTTTAACCATTTTTTTCTCATTCTCATACTGTCTCCTTTTTTATCTTTTTTGCTTCCTCTCTTGCTATTTTGTCGCATCTTTCATTTTCCTTGTGTCCTGAATGTCCTTTGACCCATATAGGGTTTATCTTGTGTGTTTGCATCAGATTATAGATTTCCATCCACATATCCTTGTGTGCAATTTCTTTTTTTGAAGAGTTTTTCCAGTTATTTTTCTGCCAGTTGTAAATCCATTCTGATATAGCTTTAACGACGTACTGGGAGTCTGAATATAGATCTACTTCACAGGGTTCTTTGAGGGCTTTGAGCCCTTCTAAAACAGCTTTTATTTCCATCTCACTGTTTGTTGTTTCAGCCTTTGAGCCTTTTAGGATTTTTTCTTTTCCTTTAAACCTCAGGATTGCACACCATCCTCCTGGACCTGGATTACCACTGCAGGCTCCGTCTGTGAATATCTCAACTTTTTTCATCTTTTTTTCCTCCTTTTTTATTGGAGGGCATAAATGCCCTTTCACTGATTAAGCTTTTACTTTTTTAGCTTTTTATGCTGCAAAAAAGGAATAACATCTCTCCTTTCCTTAGTACTTTCATTTCAGCGTTTTTATTAAGAGAGAATAGATTTTTTATCAGACTAAAATCCACTTCAACAGGTTTTTCTAAAAGGTAGAACATGCACTTTTGTGCAGATTTATTAATCATAGATAAGAGAATCTCTTTACTGTCATTTTTCTCTTCTTCATCTTCAAGATAATGGTCAAGAAAAATTCCCAAGACTGCAGAAAACTTGTAAGGGTATGCTATATTTCCTTTATATTTGGAGAGAAAAGTTTTATTGTCTTTTGTTTTGAGTATGGTTTCGTTTGATGGAGAGAAATAAGAGATTCTCTTTATGCTGTCAATTTTATATTTATTTGTAAGCTCACAGAGTATGTCAAACATAAATTCCCTTTCAATCTCTTTTTTCATTTTATTTCTCCTTTTATTTTTTCAGGGGCTGTTAAGCCCCTTCACGAACCAAAACTTTTATTTCTAAATCATTGGTTTGCCTAAAATTTTCAGAATTAAGCCTTGACAAATTCTGAAACTCAAATATACCCAATATATAAGCAAATTTGGAGGTAGTTAAGCATGGAAACATTTTTAAAAGATATAGAAGTAAGAATATTACAGAAGTTTGGTTCGGACTTCAGCGTTATCGATTATGAGTTAGAGGCAAATAGGTTGATAGATGAGCTGGATATTGAAGACGAGGAGAAGAATATTTTGAGAGCAAGATTTGCCGAAAGGGCTAAAATCATAGAAGAACAGAGAAAAACAAGTCAAGTTATACAGCAGATGGCAAGAGAAGCATTTGAAGAATCAAAAGATGGAAAAAGGGAAGGATCTGTCTTTGACGCTGTTGATGAAGATATTGCGGTGATTGAGGAAGAAATAAATCAGATGATTGAAAGAGATGAGGATATGCGAAGAATTTTTGCTTTTTTGGATTACTTAGATGATGATGCTTTTTGAGGAAAGGGGCAAGAGCCCCTTTTTTATTAGATTTGATTAGAAAGGCGTTTCCATTCCATTTACGTCTAACTCTTCAATTTCCTTTTCTATTTCTTCGTATTCGTCTTTTTCTTTTTTCTTTGATTTTTGGGAATTCTTTTTGGCAGTAGTTTTTTTCTTTGGTTTTTCAGTTTCGGTTTCTTCCTGGACTTTAGTTTCCGATTTTTTAATGTTTGAGAGGTTTATCTGTTCTGCGACAACAACTATTCTGCTCCTTTTATCTCCGTCTTTATTTTCCCAATTTTCCTGGTGAAGTCTTCCCTGGATGTATACAAACTTTCCTTTTGAGAGTTTAGCGGCCAGCTTGGCTATGTATTCCGTGGTCCCGAAATGGACAATCTCGACAAATTCAGTAACTTCTTTCCATTCTCCGTCTTTCTCATATCTTCTGTTTACTGCAACCCTCATTTTGAGCACAGACCTGTTTTCAGAAACAGAAGCAACTACAGGATCTTTTACAAGCCTTCCTGATATTATTACGTTGTTTATATCATTTCCGCTTATTATAGTAGGCAATATGTTAAATGCCTGAATCTTGGTTTTCGCGTGGAAATTTCCATCTTCATCTCTCCATTCATCAACGACGACTCTTCCGTCTACAAAAACCTGCTGTCCTTTTTTCAAATTCATACCATTTTCAGAGAACATTTCAACGTCTATAAAACTTGTGTGTTCTTTGCCTTTTACTGTGCGAGATATGGCAATTCTTCCCTTTGTAACAATCCTTCCGCTTTCAAGTTTGACATTTTCGGTGTCCGATACGAGTCTACCTGTTACGTAAGCCTTATTGATGCTCACGTTTTTTGCCTTTACGCTTTTTGCTGTTGCCATGGTTCTTACCTCCAAATTTTTTATTTGTGGGAGCTTTAGCTCCCTTCATTAACCTGAAGCTTTTACTTTTTCTCTTTTTTCAGGCTACTAAAGGAAGCTAAACCGGAAGAGCTTCGGTTTGCTTCTTCCGTCCCCCGGGGTGGTTTTCCCCTCGGGATTTTCCGGAAATCCTGGTTAGATTTCCAGATTTCTTATTCTTTTTTTTCTTCTTTCTCTTTTTTTGTTGAACTTTTTTTTATCTGGTATTACAGATGCTTTTGTTTTTCTTGCCATTTTGTGGGCAAGAGATTTTGATGCTGATATGTCTGCTCTCATTTCCTATTCTCCTTTTTTTATTTTTTAGGGGGCTTAGCCCCCTTCACTGTTTTAAGCTTTTTCTTTCTTATTTAACTTTTTGTATGTTTAAAACACTGGTATGGGTGTTTCTTCTTGGATTTGGGTTTTTTCAGGATTGTTCCATATTTGTGTGTTGATGTATTTGAATAACTGGGCTACTATTTTTTTGTCTTCTTGGGAAGGCTCACTGTTGTTAAAGCTTTTGTGTTGGTTGATAGAGGCCACGGTTATTTCATATTCTTTTCTAAAAGCGAAGTCTACGATACTTGTATCATTTATTACAAATAATCTTCTTTTTCCAATTTTTATATCTTTTCCGTAGGATTCGAAACTGTTCCTTAAGCAGTTTCTAAACTTTTCTCCTGTTTCCTTTATTTCTTTCATTGTTATCAATTCTTTAACTTTGTTCTTTAGTTCAAAATCCGAAAGGTCGAAAGGCTGTGTCAGAGGTTCTTCTATAGTTTTTATGTAGGTTTTTCTTAAGTTTTCTATAAGCTTACTTTTTTCCAAGCTTTTTAGTTTTTCAAAGTTTCCATTTGTAAAAGATTTGTTAAGCATTTCTTTTACTTCTTTTGCTTCTTGGCTGGTTAGGTCGTCTATGACCTGAAGGGTTTCTTCTGCATTAAGTTTAAACATTTTTACTAATAACTCTAACAAGTATTCATACTCTATGTCCTGATTGATTTTTTCTTCTAACTTTGCAAAAGTTTTTATTGATGAATTTTCTGCAAATTCAGGATTAAAGTTAATCAGTCTCGTTACTTTAGGATATAAAAGCAAATAAAGATACTTTTCTCTATTAGATGGTTTTTCAGAGAATATGTTATTCAGAACAACCATTAAAGCTAAAGGGTCAAATATTTTTTTTAAGTTCTGTAGAATAATCGGTTCTCTAGGCAAAATTTCAAGCAGTTCAACATTTTCCACTTTTGTTTTTCTAACGGTGAAATATTTATCAAGTATGTTTTTGTTTTTCAGATATTCTTTGTATACTCTGGATTCCATGCTTACCATATTTGATACAGGATATTTTTCGGTTTTCTTCAAAGCCAAGATGGTGGATGCAATCCTTACCATTTTTAGAAGATTTACTCTGGCGTTTAACTCTTTTGATTTGTAAATCAATCTTACAAGTGAGTGGAAAGGTGTGCTTGGGAATACTATTTTTAATTCTCTTTTTTTCAGAAATTCTATGAATTCTGGTGTGTAGTATATTTTCTTTGTTTTCAGGTCTATTGCAATTTGCGTCTGATTTATGTCAAAAGCTTTTGTTATTGTCTGTGCAAGTGGTGGTTCATACTCTTTTTTATACTCTGAACATCTTTTTACTTTTATTTCGTTTATTAATCCTGCGTTGCTTGATGATACTACTTTGTATCCGTCTACGTTTTCAAACATAGGTCCGTAAGTTGATGGGATGAAATCACTTTCTGTTTCTCTGAAAACAGATGAGTTTTCTTCATCAGTTTCAATAAAGATGTCAATATCGTTTATGGGATATTCCTTTTTCTCCAATAGGGACAGAATAGTGTTGGCTACCGCTCCGCCTGCCAATATTCCTTCATTTGGCAGGTTTGCCATTGAAGACAAAAATTCCAAGACTTTTTCTTTCGATTCTTCAATAAATCTCTCCATTCTTTTCCTCCTTCTTTTTTTATTAACGGAAGCGAAAGCTTCCGCCGCAGACCAGACCTTAACTTTTGATTTTTATTCAAAGGAAGAAAAGCAACGGAGATCCGTTCTCTCTTAAGGACTGCTGGGGTCGCAGAGGTGGGTTTTAGCTTACGAGTTGTTTATTTTCTTTTTTTACTATAAATGCAAGTGTCATTCCTGCTATTAATTCTATAAGCGATAAAGTCCAGTACTTACCTGTGATTACCAGATATACGTCTTGATTTATATCAATATGATTTACCAGAACTACTATTAAAAGCATAATACTCCCTATTTTTATAGTCATGGCTCTCTCCCTTTATTATTCCCTGATTACTATGTGTATTATGTCCAGTATATCTATTCTTATGTCCGCTCCTGTAAGTATGTGAAGCAGACCTGCCATTCCGAATATTATTGCTGCGAGTATTATTATTCTTATTATTATCATTGACTTTACCTCCTTTTAGATAAGTAAGAAGAACAGTCACTGGAGATTTTGAGTTCCTTCATTAAGCTTGTCTGTATTCTTGTTGTCATGGTATTACCTCCCTTTGGATTATTATTTTTTTAACCAACCGGGAAGTTTTAACTTCCTTTACCGAATAGCTTTTTTTCTACTTTTTCAATTTTTTTGAAATTTTCTGTTGACAGTTTTGACATTTTTTCTATGCATTTAATTCCAAAGAAAGAGTATATGGATAAAATTAATAGGGCAGTTATGATAATTTTTTTCATCATCTTTTTTTTCCTTTTTTTGATTTTTATTTAGAAATCAAATTTGTAGCTTTTTTCTTTTTTCCTTTTCCACCCTTGCAGCTATCCACAGCCACATGTCCGGGAAATCGTAGAATTCTGATGGACAAACCTTTACCTTTTTTTCCTTTCCAATAACCACTATTTTTCTTGGCAGACATTGTTTTGCTCTTTTGTACGCAGCAGCTATGCATAGGGCTGTTTTTTTCAGATTTTTGCCGTTGCAGTAGACAACGATTTTTCCGTTTTTTTCCGAGAACACCCTTAATTTAGTGTGGACCGGAAAGAAAACCTCCAGGATTTCTTCTTTTGTTCCCGGAGGTTTTGCATCAGAGATCTTTAGTATTTTATTCAGGTAAACCATTTTATTTTTCCTTTTTTCTTTTTGTTTTTTATTAGGGAGCTTCAAGCTCCCTTCACTGTCTAAGCTTTTTATTTTTTGAAAATCAAATTTTGTGTTCAGTGTTATCATATGGGTATGTACATAATGAATGCTTCAGGAAGGTTAATTAATCCGTTTGATTTGAAAAAAGAGGATTTTGATCCAAGGGTGATAGCCCAGACCCTTTCCCGTATATGCCGTTTTTGGGCACAGACAAGTGAGTTTTATTCAGTAGCCCAGCACTGTCTTGTAATGGAATCACTTTTTGAGGATCCTGTTTTAAAGAAGTGGGCTTTAGCCCATGAGATTTTTGAAGGTTTAACAGGGATGGACATACCTACCCCAATAAAAAGACAGCCCTACATGGCTTCTTGGAGGGAGGCTGAAGAAAAAGCAATAGAAAAATTTGCTTCTATCCATAATCTACCCTATCCGGTTCCGCCTCAAATAAAGGAAGCAGACAAGAGGCTTTTAGTAACAGAAGCCTTGAGGTTTATGAATTCCGTGAACTATGACTGGGAAAAGCAGGTAGGATATTCCCCCTATCCCCTTTCAATAATAGGAAGACCATTAGAGATGAAAGAGGCAGAAATAGCTTTTCTTACCAGATGGTACGAGCTTTTTTCTCCCTGTTTTTAAGTAAAAAATTCTTAACAAGAGTTGTTTAAACTGGAGTCGGCGCTCTTCCGGGTGTGTCGGGATATTACTTGTGGTGAAAGTAATATTTTTTGTTGTGTGAGGTGGGGGAGGATGTGTGGTTTTGTTTTTAAAAAAAATGGTTAAGAAAAACTTACTTAAAAAGGAGGGGGAATGGAAATGGGTTTTCTCAGGATATTTTCTTGATAAAAACCAGAGGGGCTTGCCCCTGGAGTGTTATTTATTCACCTTGACGGATTTAGCCGGGCCTGACTTTTTATTTTATTTTTTAAATAGCCTGTTCAGTAAAGTATCTTCTGTTTTTCCTCTTTTTTTACATTTTTTCTTACAGGTTTCGTAGAATTTGCGTTCCATGTCTTTTAAAAATCTTTTAACCAAATCTTCATTTCTTTTTTTCATCAGTTGGCATATGTGCCAGCTGTTGTCAAAGGAAATTTTTCTGGCATCTTCTAGGTACTTTATGATTTGATATGTATCAGACATTTTAAGAATAATCAACTCAACTACATATTTGTGGACCAATTCAGAGTAATAATCACGGTCAACCCGTATTGTTGCATATTTTTTGTTCCAGTTTTCAGAGTCCACAATTTTTATACTGTCCCAGTCGTCAATTGTAAGATCCACGCAATATTTTTTCCCTAATTCAGTTGTGATGCTGTGAAGTTCTGTAAATACAATACTGAAAATTATGTTGTTAATAATATAAGCATGTCTGGGCATTATTATTCTTTTAGCGTCTCCTTTGCAAAGCGTTTCATTGTAATCTTCTACGGCCTTTTCCAAATTTTTTAATGTGTATTTAGATATTTCCTGGTATTTATTCCAGGTCCTTTCTAAATGTCTTGAAAGTAAGGTGCTAATGTATATCCGCATCAAATCATCTGCAGATGGGTCGGGAGAGTACTCGTCTGTACTTATGTTGAATTTTCGTGATAGTTCAGATAAGAGTGTGGTTTCAGGCATTCCAAAAAGGTATCCCGTTTTCAACAGTTCATCATACTCAAGCCTTTCCAGCTTTTTTTTAAAATTTTCTAAAAACATTTCTCTTTCCATTGTTTTTTCCTTTTTATAATTAATTTTCTGCAAGAACTGATTCTTCTTTCTGTACGTATTTTCTATATATTTTCGCAGAAATTTTGTAGGCTGTGTAGTCTACTCTTCTAACATTGTGCAGTATCCGGATAGCTGTTTTTTCATCTATAGTTTCCAATATGTTCAAGATTTTTACAGCTTCTACTTCATGAGAGTTAAAGGGCAGTATTGAGAGGTACTCAAATCTTTTGCTTAAGAAAACAAGCTCGACGGAAGTATTTATCACAGGATCCTGCATTACCGTATGTACTGATGTAAGATCAGGTAGAAGCCTTTTTTCATACAGGAGCTTAATGAATTCTTTGCTTTTACTTTTTTTCAGCTCTCTGTAAAAGAATTCTGCAGGAAGAGGATTATTTTTTGAGAATGCCTGTTCTACTGCCAGGAAAAGCCTACTTTCCATTTTATATCCTTCGCTTGTATATCTAATTGCTTTAACTGCCATCCAGGGTTTTTGCGAAAGCAGTTTTTCCGGTTCAAGAACTGTTTTTAGTTTTTTTTCCCGGATATCTTTTGTTCCTTCAAGAGGATCTATAATTTCTCCGTTTGATTTGAGAGCTACAGCTTCTATAGTAAAGGGAGCGGATAAGACTTCTTCCAGTTCGTCTTTAATAACTTTATAAGTATATCTTCGGGAGTTTCTGGAATCTATTAGAAGGTATCTTCTTTTTCCCTCTTTTTTTACAGTGTAAATTCCGTATTTTTCCAGTTGTTTATTTATTTCAGGTGTTACATCCCTTTTTCCTTTCAGCAAGAGTGACTCTATTCTGTTATTTTCAAAAATAGGGAGGACATCCTCTCCTGTTATGAATGTTGGTCCAAGTACTGCTTTTATTTCTATAGGGATGTTAAGATACATTTTTTCCTCCTTCAGTTTTTACCGATTAATCCTTTTAAGCCCTTTTCTTCATATCTTTTTTTCCATCTGTAAAACGTAGTTCTGGATATACCGAATTTTTTACAGGTTTCTGATACACTCTTTGTTTTTGCGTAATATTTAATCCATTCCAGTCTTTTTTTGGCTTCAGGAGGTAGATTTTCTATC
>Ga0256832_1000538_pt1 | contig 24696 bp, 14 predicted proteins | sample 134614metaG_FD_190534 | JGI IMG/M metagenome (GOLD analysis project Ga0256832, IMG submission 190534) | Hydrothermal vent microbial communities from Lau Basin, Pacific Ocean - 134-614 | ecosystem: Environmental > Aquatic > Marine > Hydrothermal vents | place: Pacific Ocean: Lau Basin | collected... | reverse complement strand
AATTAGAAAAATATTATTTGGATTATAATCGAAATTCTTAATTTTTAAAAATTTATTTTTAAATTTTCTGCTTAAAGATAAAATTCTTATTTAAAAAACAAAAAACATTTATGTTAATTAATGGGGAAATGATAAAAATGGCAAAATTCAGATTTATACTAAATAAAATTTAATGCAAATTTGAACTAATTCTCAGGGAAAAAATCAATTGCTTTTTGCATAGCGATATTTAATTCTTTTTTATCCAACCCTGTCTCCTCTCCTATTTTGTCCATATAATATATTATATTTTCGGTAGGCATATTTCCTACCAATCCATAACCTGACATAGGGCAGCCTCCAAATCCTTTCAATGCTCCGTCATATCTTCTGCAACCGGCTTTATATGCAGCATCTATTTTTTCATACCAGGTATTTGGATTTGTATGAAAATGAGCTCCGAATTCAATATCGGGATATTGCGGGATTAAAAATTCAAATACTTGAGAAATTGTGTCTTTCTTACTCAATCCTACCGTATCTGACATGATAATTGTATCAATTCCATTATTGATCAATTTATTGACATAATTATTAACGATATCAATATTCCATTCGTCATTGTAAGGATTACCAAATCCCATTGCAATATGAACAACCACTTTTTTGTTTTTCTTCTCAGCTATATTTATAATATTATCCAGTTTTATCATTGATTCTTTCATATCTGAATGGGTATTTTTTATTTGAAATGTTTCTGAAATAGAAAAAGGATATCCCAAATATGTGATCTTGTCAAATTCAGATGCATCGCGTGCTCCCCTCTCATTAGCCACAATAGCCAATAATTTTGTATCGGTATTATCTATTTCCAACGCTTCCACAACTTTGGCTGTATCCCTCAATTGCGGGATTGCTTTTGGAGAAACAAAACTGCCAAAATCCAAAGTATCAAAACCAACTTTGAGCAATTGATTAAGATAATCTATCTTTTTACTTGTAGGAATAAAAGTTTTCAACCCCTGCATTGCATCTCTCGGACAATCAATAATTTTCACCATAGATATTTTTATAATATATAACAATTCACACTTCTATTATATTAACAAAATTTATCGTATAAATATTTCAATTGTTTAAACTTTTTAACATAAGATGCAAATAAAATTTCAATATCCGGAAAAGCCATAATTTAGATTCCGTTTTAATTAAAATAATAATTTCCATAATCTAAAAAAAAAGGTTAATTTTGAGCCAATTAAAAAGCAATAAACATGTATGCATTTTCCAAAAGCGTCGAACAATTAAGATCATCTGAAATAAGGGATTTGATGCGACTCGCCACTCAGCCGGGGATCATATCTTTTGCCGGAGGAATGCCGAACAACGACCTTTTTCCTATAAAAGAAATAGATGAAATTTTCAATAATCTGCCACCTGAAAAAAAGAAATCTGCATTTCAATATGGGCCAACTCCGGGTTATCCTCCTTTGTTAAAATCATTGAAAAAATTTCTTAAAAAGAAAGGATTACCTGTAGATTCCAATAAACTTCTTATCACAACAGGTTCTCTTCAGGCAATTAATATTCTTACAAAAGAATTTATTGATCCGGGAGATATCATCATTACCGAAAATCCAAGTTTCATCGGTGCCATTTCCGTATTTAAATCCTATCAGGCAAGAATGGAAAGTGTCCCTGTCAATAAAGATGGTATTGATATCGGGTTTTTAAAGAAAAAGATAGAACATTTACCTACAAAACCCAAATTTATATATGTTACTCCTAATTTTCATAATCCTGCAGGAATTACATACAGTAAAGCCAGAAGAAAGGAATTATTGGATTATTTAGGCGATAAAAATATTATATTGATTGAAGATGATGCCTACAACGATCTTTATTTTGATAATGAAGCTAAAGAAATGGCTATACCAATGAAATGCAATGAGCCTGATAATGTGACTATTTGCTATACAGGATCATTTTCAAAAATACTGGGACCGGGTTTCAGATTAGGATGGTTATTGGTAAATGAGGAAATCTATGAAAAATGCGAGTTGATTAAACAGGCTATGGATGCTTGTTCTCCTAATTTCACTCAGGTACTGGCAAATGAATTTTTAGCACAAGGAAAAATCTATCCATATCTTGATTTTCTAAGAAAAGAATATAGTCAAAGAAAATTCATGATGGATAAAGCCCTCAAAAAATATATGCCTGATTATGTAAAATGGAATGAACCAAACGGAGGATTTTATTTCTGGTGTGAACTGCCTCCTAACTATGATTCCTCCGAAATAATGAAAATAGCAATAAAAAACGGAGCTGTATTTGTTTCGGGGAAAACTTTTGATCCGGCAGGAGTTAAAAACAATAATTTTAGACTTTCTTTTTCAAATATGGATAAAGATCAAATAGATAAAGGAGTTAAGATTATTGCTGATTCGATTGATGAGTATGCGAAAGGGTTGTAGATTGGTGTAGATTGAAGAAGATTGATTGGGCGCATTTCATTTTTTCGCTTTTTCCACACTTTGCCTCTAACTCCTAAAGGAGAATCCAACCCGCAATGCAAAAAAATGAAATGCACCTTATTGATGCAGATTGATGCAGATTGATGCAGATGGAATTAGATTGATATCCTTCGAGAGGTGAGATGTGAGAGATTTTAAGTTTCATGTTGCATGTTACATGTTGCATGTTTCTGCCAACTTATTTTATGAGAACATAGGAAAGTAAAAAAATGGAGGATTTATAAAGGAGAAATTTAGGACTCAAAAGTACGACTGCAAGGAAGTGTTTTTGAAGCCGGCTAGATTTGGGATATTATAATTTTAAATATTACACTAAAAATATTAATGAGAGAATAGTAAAGATCAATGAAATAGAATAACTTTGCAATTTAGAATTAAAAAAAATATAGCACATGCCAAAATTATCAAATAAAGGCATAAAAATGCCTGAATCTCCGATCAGAAAATTAGTTCCTTATGCTGACGCAGCTAAAGCAAGAGGAGTAAAAGTTTTTCATCTTAATATCGGTCAACCTGATATTGAAACTCCGGAAGTTGCATTGAATGCAATCAGGAATTACGACCATGATGTAATCGCTTATTCCAATTCAGCAGGAAATATCAGTTACAGAAAAAAATTGGTCAAATACTATGAAAAGAACAATATTTTTATTTCTCCCGAGGACATTATCATAACAACAGGTGCCTCGGAAGCATTGATATTTACCATGCAATCTATAATGAATCCGGGAGATGAAATCATCATTCCGGAACCATTTTATGCCAATTATCTCGGATTTGCCATAAATGCCGGATTAAATATTGTTCCTATTCCGTCAGATATAGAATCTGGATTTGCTTTGCCTGAAATTGAACATTTTGAAGAAAAAATAACAGATAAGACCAAAGCCATAATGGTTTGTAATCCCAATAATCCTACCGGTTACTTATATTCCAAAGAAGAATTGCAGGTGCTTAAAGAATTAGCATTAAAATATGACCTGTATCTGATTGCAGATGAAGTTTACAGGGAATTTGTTTATGATGGCAGGGAGCATTTCTCTATTATGCAATTGGAAGGTTTGGATGACAATGTGATTCTAATCGATTCCGTATCTAAGAGATATAGCGCATGTGGTTTCAGGATAGGCATGATGATATCTAAAAACAAAAAATTGATATCTACTGCTTTGAAATTCGCTCAAGCTAGATTGAGTCCGCCTACTTACGGACAGATAGGTGGTGAAGCCGCATTGGATACGCCTAAGGAATATTTTGACAATGTGATGAAAGAGTATCTTGCCAGAAGAGATATTGTTGTTGCTGAAATAAACAATATTGACGGAGCTTTTTGTCCAAATCCGGCAGGAGCTTTTTATGTTGTTGCAAGATTACCGATCGATAATTCTGATACTTTTTGCAAATGGCTGCTGGAAGACTTTAGTTATGATAATAAGACCGTGATGTTTGCTCCTGCAACAGGATTTTATGCAACAGCCGGAAGAGGCAATAATGAAGTCAGGATCAGTTATGTATTGAATGTCAATGACCTTGAAGAATCGATGAGAGTATTAAGGGAAGCATTGAAAGTTTATCCGGGAAGAATAGATTAAGTTTAGAAATACAACAATTTTATTGTTATCAAGTTAAAATTATAAAGTCTTTATAAGGAGGTACATTTCATTTTTTCGCTTTCCCCTTCTTTGCCTCTGACTCCTAAAGGAGAATCAACCCGCAATGCGAAAAAATGAAATACACCCTTATAATGCTATAATCATGAAATTCCTATACATTATATCATTTGTCGTTATATTCTTTTCTATTAATACTTCAATAGCACAAATGCCTAAACAATATTTTATTAAAATTTCACCATCTGATTCGAAGGTGAGATATGGAGAATTCATGATAAAAAAACATAGTACTACATTGAATTACCACACTGTAGAAAACAAACCGGACATCATCACTCCCGATAAAGCATTGCAATGGATCAATAAAGAAATCCAAGGTGATAATCCTGAAAAAAAATCAAAAGTGTTGTTTTTCATACATGGATTTTGGGGTTCATTGACATATGCTATCGATATTACTTCAGAAGCATTTGACAAATACTACTTTAATGGCGATTCTTCCAATGTTGTTGCTATTATTCATATTATCTGGAAAGCACACGGCATAACGTATAAACAAGCAATCAAATCCATAAATAATTCTTCAAAAACTCTTGCAACTTTAATTAATTCTATCCCGGAAACAATCGATAAAAATTATAGTCTTATGTGTCATTCGATGGGAGCACGTTTTTTATTCAAAACCATTTCAACAAATATAATAAATACGAAATTTCAGGAATTGATACTGATTGCTCCTGATTTGGATTATAAAAAATTTGAAGAAAATATTTCTCTTTTTCTGAAAACAGCACCAAAAATTTATGTTTTTATCAACAGCAAAGACAAAGTATTGCTTATTTCAAAAACCATTAACAAAACAGAAAGACTGGGAAGAATAAAGGATAACAAAAATACTGATAATATAAAATTTATTGATTGTACCGAAATTAATGATACAGGTATTAATATTGATATTTTTGTCCGGCATCTTTATTTTCTATATAGTAAAAAAGTACGTGAGAAAATTGAGGATATTTTAAGTTAAAATATAAGGTGTAATAGATAAAAAGAAGGCTATTTTATATAAAATGAATTTAAAAATTTATCCATATTCTTATTAAGGGAATACTGTTTGCCGGTAAATACCTGAAGAGAAAAGAAATAGCCCTGAGAAAGCACCAGTTTACCTTTCGTTGCCGTCTTTTCATTTTCAATTCGGTAAGTTGCAATTGATATCTTATCATTCATATTTTTATTGGAATATATTATATCTGCGTTTAGTTCATTTGATATATTATCGATAGTTTCATCCAGAAAATCATCCTTTGTGATAGCGCTATCACCCTCAAATATATTTTTGTCCAGTTTATAATAATTCAATAGATACAGGTCGTTTTCAGTCGAGTCAACAGACGAAACAGCAAAGACTGTTTTTACTTCAATTTCACCTATATCGGTTTTTATTATTTTCTCCTTTTCTTGAAAATTTTCCGGAAATGATATTTTAAATGCCGGAACTTCAGATTCAAAATCAATCCAATTTGATTGTATGAGCATTAATAAGGTTAATAAAAGGTAATTCATAGATTTTATAATTTACTGGTATTTAAACGAAAATTGAATCAGAAATGTGACAAATCGGCTATAATTTTCTAAGGATCTTCTCTATCACTTCAGGGAAAAAGCGATACTCAAGCTTGTGAACTTTATCTGCGATATCATCAGGAGAATCCGCATCATCTATCTCTGTTTTATGCTGAAAAATAATATCACCATCATCATAAAATTCATTTACAAAATGAATACTGATCCCTGTATATTTTTCTCCTGCATTTTTAACCGCTTCATGAACTTTCATTCCATACATGCCTTTACCACCGTATTTAGGTAAAAGAGCAGGGTGAATATTGATTATTTTATTTTTATAACCATTAAGTAGTTTTTCAGGTATTAACCATAAAAATCCTGCTAAAACGATAAGATCAAAATTTTCATTAATAAGAGATTCGATAAATTCATTTGAATAATAGAGATCTTTTTTATTGATAACAACATAAGGTATATCATTTGATTTGGCTATATCGATTACTCCTGCATCAGGATTATTGGACACTATCAATGCAACATCAATATCGGTATCCTTGAAAACATCGATAATATTTTGTGTATTGGAACCTCTGCCTGAAGCAAAAACAGCAATTCTATAAGACATATTAATTTATCTTAAAATGGTTTTATAATCTTCAATACCAGAAGGATCTATCTCGGACATCAGATTATAGACAGAATTTCTTTGCGCATATCCGGCAGCTTTAAATATCTCTATTATTTCATTCTTTTTTGAATTAACAAAAAGCAAAATAATTGCATTTTGAGGATATTGATTTGCTATATTTCTGACTTCTTTCAAAGCACTGATAACGATAGCCCTACCCTTTTCCGGGTCTTCATACATAACATCTATTCCCAATCTGTGATATTCATACAGTGATTGTCTTAAATTTCTAAATTTAGGATTTAACATATAATCAACCAGCCAATATCTGTTATTCTTTTTACCATTGGAATTCCATGCGCTATAATTTTTATTGCTTACAGGAATAACATCCACAACTTCTTTTGCTTTATCAAAATACTTTGTTCCTCCCAAGGATGAAAATGAATCATAATCCATACCCAAAATATAATATCCATAAAAAGTAAGGATAGCCGACAAATCATCCAAAAAAACATTGGTACTAAGATCTATCGGTTGCAATTCTTCATAACTGAACTTATAATTTTTATCAATCCAGTTGAATGTTACTGTTTTATAATTGCTATTAAACACAGGTCGATTGGATTGAAAAGAGAAATCTGCAACAAAAGAAGTCGGTGAAAATTCATTGGTGATATTAATAACCAAATTTCCTTCAATTTTTTCATAATCCTCAAAATCATCACTTGTCCATTTAGTATTGTTAAAAAACTCACCAATAGATTTTTCCATTAATTTAAAAACTTTGGGATCAGCCAATTTAAGTTGAGGAGTTTGAACCCTGACTTTTATATTGAATTCCTGAGCATTGATCTGAAAAGCAGAAACAAGAAAAAACAAAAATAATATTTTGCGCATTGTCATTTTGATTTTATTTAACAAACAATTTCACTACTTCATCTAAAATATCACCAGCAACTTTTTTCTTAGATTTTAACTTAAAGTTTGAAATCTTATTGTTCTTTGCAGAAAGAATTGTTATTTTATTGGTATCATGAGCAAATCCGGCTCCTTTGTCTTTGAGGGAATTTAAAACTATCAGATCAAAGTTTTTCTTTTTTAATTTTTTCCTTGCATTTTCAAATTCTGAATCTGTTTCCAGTGCAAAACCAATTAAAATCTGATCATCTCTTTTCTCCTTTCCAACTGTAGCTGCAATATCTGTGGTCCTCTTCAATTCCAATATCAAATCATCATCTTTTTTCTTGATTTTTGTATCCGAAACAGATTTAGGAGTATAATCGGCAACAGCAGCTGCCATTATTATAATATCCCTGGTTTTATAATTTTCAAAAACAGCATTTGCCATATCTTCAGCAGACTCAACACGTATTAATTTCACTCCTGAGGGTGGATCTATTTTAGACGGACCTAGAACCAGGGTTACTTCTCCTCCTCTTCTTATAGCTTCTTCGGCCAAAGCAATTCCCATCTTTCCCGTACTTCTGTTTCCAATAAATCTGACCGGATCCAGTTTTTCATAAGTCGGGCCGGCTGTAATCAAAATTTTTTTACCTTCAAGGTCTTTATTTTGGTGTAACCTGGATTCAATATATTCAAAAATAGATTCAGGTTCAGCCATCCTGCCTTCTCCAATAAGGCCGGAAGCTAATTCCCCGTCATCGACCGAAATTATATCTACTCCCTGATCTTTCAACGATCTGATATTTTTTTGAGTAGCGGAATGCTTCCACATATCCAAATCCATAGCCGGAGCTATTACAACAGGGCATCTGGCAGATAAATAAGTTGTCAAAAGAAGATTATCCGCTATTCCATAATTCATCTTGGCAATGGTATTGGCTGTAACGGGAGCGATAATAAAAATATCAGCCCACAACCCAAGATCGACATGATTGTTCCAAACATCATTTTCGGAAAAATCAATATAAACTTTATTTTTGGATAATGTACTTAGAGTAAGAGGGGTTATCATTTCACTTGCCGCCTTAGTCATTATTACTTTCACCCGGTAACCTTTTTTTACAAAAAGTCTTACCAAATATGCAGATTTATAAGCAGCAATACTACCGGTTATACCCAAAAGAATATTTTTACCCTCATTGCTCATAGCAGAATTAATCTTTCTCTATAGTATTTCCTTCTTCATCTCTGTATTCCCATCCGATTTTATCTTCCAAAAACTCATACATTGCGATTAGAGCAGGATTAGGTAATTTTTCATAAAATTTTGTTATTTCTATTTGCTCTCTGTTTTCAAGTACTTCTTCGATAGCATCATGAGTCATAGAGAAATCTTCCAATTTCTTTTTGAGTTCATTTTTCATTTCAGCAGTCAAATACTTTGCTCTTTTTTCAATAATAGCAAGAACCTCATAGATATTATCAACATTTTCTTTTTGAAGAAAATCATTAACATCCCTTGGATAAACATTAGGATCTTTTCCCAGAGCTTTAGATTTTATATCCTGTACCATTTTTTATTATATTTATTTCAGTTAAAGAATAATCATATATTTTTTTTGCTTTATTTAAATTTTTACTATTTGGAAATCTCTTTACAAACTCGTTATATTTGGCAATAGTATCTTCCAATCGTTCAACTTTTTTATCAAAAATACTCTTTTTAGCGTAATTAAATGATGATTTGAGTATTAAAAATCTTACGTCTTCTTCTCTTTTTGTTTCAGGAAAATCTTTCAACATATTTTCCAATGAAACAATAGCTGAAATATATTTCCCCAGTTTGTAATATAAATTACCTTCTTCAAATTCCTTTCTTTCAAGTTTTTCCCTCAATTTATCGATTAAATTATTACATTTTTCCACTCTGTCACTGTTCGGAAAAGTATTAACAAAAAGTTGAAAATCATCAATTGCTTTAAGCGTTTGTGTTTGATCCAATTGATAATTTGGTGACATCAAATATTCAGAATAAGCTGCCATAAACAAAACTTCTTCCCTGTAAGGACTATTTGTAAATGAATTTGAATAACTTTTGAAATAATGAGAAGCCAGCATATAATCTTCAAGGTAATAATAAGTATAAGCAAATTTATAAAACAGATCCTGCGCCTCTTTTTTCCCTTTATAATAAGGTAAAATTATTTCGTATAAAATCTGCGCCTTCATATAGTCCCCCTGCTTATAATATTTGTTTGCTTCAACAAAAATCTTCTCAGGATTGTTACTTGTACGTAATTTTTCAAAAGAAGATTTACATGAAGACATTAGAAAAACCGCTATTAATAAAAAGGCGATATTTCTGTAAATTGATTTTGACATATTTTTATGTTTTTTACTATTATTATTTTTTATAAATCCCTTTGAAAATTCAATTGTAACTAATAGTTTTTTATTTATTAACTACTCAGGTAGAATTATTTTGATTGATAAAACCACTTTTTTTCATCTCAAAAGCGCCTAACTGAGTACTTACTTTATTTATAACGCAACTATAAATTAATTGTTTAATAATTTATCTAAGTAAATTTACTATTCCTTGTTTTAAATACTCTTTTTCTTTACAAACATATTGTACTTTATACACAAATTTCCCTGGATTAATCTTTTTATTATTGTACAATCCATCCCAATTTTCATTTTTATTATCTGTATGAAAAACTCTTGTTCCTGTTCTGTTGTATATATCAAATGATTTCAATTCTTCAATAATAAATCTATTGCTTATCCCATAAGTATCATTTAAACCGTCACCATTAGGTGTAAAACTATTAGGCAATAACAATTCTTTACAATCCAAAGCATCTTTATCCTGAATATGAATGTATAAAGAATCATAACAGGTCTTACCTTTCATTTGGAAATAAACATAATATATAGTGGATTGTTTAGGTGTAATAACAGGAGTCAGAATATCAGGATCATCCAGATCAGACTTATTGCTCCAGTTAAAATTATCGGCGCAGGTTGGACCCATTTCAACCTGAATATCATCCCCCAGATAAATAGTCGTATCCTGATTTAAAATCATATCGGAGGGCAACTCAATATCAGCAAGAAGTATCTCATTCAATGCCTGATCATATACTTTGAATTGATCAATCCTCCCTTTAAATCTATAGTAATTGAAATTTGCATCTACAACACAAGGATTATTAGCTATTGATAATACATTGTCAGTTGCAAATACATATTGCCTTTCAGCCCTTAACTGACCGGCTTTTTTCCCATCTAAAAAAATATAATAACTAAATTCTTTCCTTACTAATGCTATATGGTGCCAACATTTGCTGTCATCCAGAGGAACATCGATCTCTATAGACTTGAATTGTGAATGATTGGCATAAAATCTCAATTGTTTTATAGAAGGTAAATATTGCAATGAAAAAGAGGAATCACTGTTGCATTCATTTTTGAATGATACAATATCCACTATATCCTGAGTATTGAAAACTGAAAAATAAAATTCGATAGTAAAATCCGTATTAAAAATATTATTAACCTTATTGTCAAAATATACGGCATCAGAGACACCGTCAAATTCATAAGAATCTCCAATCAATCCACAAACGCATTCAGGATTTCCAACAATATCCACATTTGATTTTAATGTTCCGTTATCTACAACAGAACAGGTATCAAAACTCAGGTCAACTACAGGTTGTGGCTGAGCTTTTAAAAAGTAACCGGTAAAAATAAATATAAGTAAAAAAGATATTTTATTATACATATACATATGACTTAATCAATAATTAAAACAGTAATAATCACCCAAACAATCCTGATAAACCACCGGGTAACATTGAATCTAACAATTTCTTTGTTTCTGCCTCCACCATATCATCAATTTTAGTAAATGCATTATTCAAAGTAAGAACCAAAAGATCTTCCAGTTCTCCCATATCTTCAAATTCCTTGTTAATGGAAATATCCAGTATCTCTTTTTTACCGTTAATAGTAATTTCTATTTCATCATGTTGGCTTTTTTCAATTATCTCAATCTCTTTGAGCTTATTTTCAAGCTGTTCCTGCTGTGCGCCCATATTTCCTAATAAATCGTCGAGCATAAATAGTCTTTTTGTTAATTAAATATACTGAATAATAAGTTGTTTTATAACTTAAATAACTTGTTTTTATTGTTTGGATTTTTCTTTTCACAAAAACAAAAGTGCAAAGGTAATACTTTTTTAATGTAAAACCGTAAAATGTAAAATGTAAATCATTCGAGTATTCCACATTTACCCTGTGAGAATAGAAATCAGAACATTAATAACACGGTTGCAACGAATTTTCATAGATTTAACCCGCATTATCTGTGTTCTGTCAATGTTTTTGTCCAAAACTTATCAGCATATCTAATATACCCGTATTCAAATTCAAACCGGCTTCAAAATCACTCCCTGCAGTCGTGCTTTTGAGTCCTAACTTTCCCGCTTTCCAAACTTATAATATTTAATACTTCCTAAAGGGAATTGTCAGATTTCCTAATGAATACTAAAATATTAAATCCATGTTCCATACTCGATATTCAAAATATTCAAATACCAAACATAAAAAAACGCCCATTCGCCCATTCACCTGCCGGTTTCAACAAAACTGCATTTATTTCTTTGCCCCTGCCTTTGCGGTTTACCCTGTGAAATAGGCTTCGCCTAAATTGAAAATTTATTTCACAGGGTTAACCCCGTAAAATTCAGTAATGAATATTTCATCAGGGGGGCGGGTGTGCAAAATACAGCCAAACTTCAAAACTTCCAAACAAAAAATACCACCCCAAATTCTTCTTTTGCACCACTCCCCTGGATAAATCCCGCAGCACTGCGGGACCGACCTCTCATCAAATCACCACCAAGACCTCAAAACTTCAAAATTTCAGTTTTTTCTTATTTTGTCACTATTTTTGTTTGCTAATGCCACAAAAATACCGCCAAAATAGGATGTGGTTTCAATTAATCGATTCTACCATAATTTCGCCCCTCTGGGGCTTTTTATGATATTTGCCTTTTTGTTCTACCATCCCACAGTACTGCTGGATCCCCTATAACGAGGCTTTTAGCTATTCAAAATTTAAAACCCTTACTCCTCCATATTTTCTGTCAAATAATTTGACAGTCCAAACCTTTCGGGCATTAAAAAAAGTATTACCTGCTGATTACAAACGTTTTTACTTCTACTCCTTTTTGGGATAAAACCTTAACAATATAAAGTCCTTGTGCTATATTTCCTGTATTTAATTTATAAACAGAATTCCCCTGATCAATATCAAACTTGTTAATTTCAATTCCGGCAATATTGTAGATCCTTATATCAGCTTTGCTTATGGTGCTTTCATCCAGATCAAAATACACAATATTATCAGCCGGATTTGGATAGATCTTAATATTTAGTTTATCATTTATATCAATTGTTCCCGTTTTATCCGCAATACATATTGTGGTATCTGCCGTGCAATTGCTATATACATCGGTTATCAGTAACGAATAGCAACCGGCTTTTTCCAAATCGATAATATCTTCGGAATCGGATATATATCCATCAGGTCCCATCCAGCTAACAACAAAATCCGTATCATTTTTGATTTGAACATAAATAGCACCAAGACCGGAATTTGTGATATCCAACACTGAATCTATTAGAATCAATATTTCATCAGGTTGATTGATAGAAAATGAATAAAAATCCGAACAACCTGTAGAATCTGTAATGGTAACATAATAATCACCGGCACATAAATTTTCCCTGTAATTTGTTGTATCACCAGAATCCCATAAATAACTCACAGGTTCAATTGCATTTTCAACATTATTAATCAGGATGGAACCATTGCATTCTCCAAAACATTTTGCATTTATCATATCTGTATTTGGAACAAATGGCAATGGCGAAAAAATATTTATCGTATCGTTTATCATACATCCGGAAGAATCTGTAATAGTAACCAAATATGTACCTTCACAAAGACTGTCTATTACCTTTGTTGTATCTCCTGTATTCCATAATATTGAATATGGAGGATTACCATTGACAAAATTTAAAAATTCAATTTTACCCGTACAATCTCCAATACATTCAATATCGGTTTTATCATAATCAGCACTAAATTCCAAAGAATTTATCCGGACTGAATCCACAACTGAACAGCCTCCGCTATTTGTCAATGTAATTTTGTAAACTCCATTACTTAAACCCGATATATCACTTGAAGTATCTCCCGTACTCCAAAGATATGATATAATTGAATCAGGGCAATTCAAAGAAACCGATGCCATACCCGTATTTGTTTCAGAACAGTCAATATCTGTTTTCGAGATCATATATGAAATATCCGGATAAACGATTACTTCAATTGTATCAATATTGGATTTACATTTATAATCTTCAACAATTTCAATAAAATATTTTACTACCTCAGGATTACAAACAGTAGAGTCTATAAATTTCAAAGTATCCCGGACAAGTCCCTGACCATAAGGAAAAATATATTCCTTCTCACCGGAAATATTCGGATTGTCTTCATACAACACCCTAATCGAATCCTTTCTTCCATCTTTAGTATTCATAGACATTTCTATTTTCTCATTATTGCAAATTTCCAAAGTATCATAAAATAGTTCCAATATAGAGGATGAAGGACACTCAACCTTCCATTCCGGAGAGAATTGGGGTTTATCAATCAGACATTCTGCTACAGGATCATCCCAACATCCTGCTGCTCCGTCAGAAAATGTCTGGAATATTATACTTAAATCATTACAATCAAGGCAATCGTCACTGTTATCAAATTCCTTTACCTTTATTTTGAAATCCCATACTACATCAACAATAGGGGACCCAATTCCATATTTTCTTGAAGGGGAACAGTTATTTGGATCACATTCAGGTGAACCTCCTTCCTGAACCCAGAAATATCCACCAGGCAAAGTATCGTATTTACTTAAACCATTCGAACAGGAAACCCCATCGGGCACAACCTCCCATAATGTATTTACAAGTTTCAATTTACCTGCTGTATCCCTGTATGTACAAAGGTGCGACAAATCTTCCATTGCCATTGGTGGACAATCCCCATCTTCAGCATACCATTCCGATAATCGTCCATTTCCAAAGGGTGCATTTGTATTAAAATCAAACCCATCCGTATCCCATCCACAACCAAATTTTGGTATTAACCCAAGTAACCAATCATCCCCTGCAACAGTTGCATCATAGTGAAAACTAATATGAACTGATAATTCCTCTCCGGGACAAAACGGCCCCTTATATGGCGGACCTTCGGGTTCTGCTGCATTATTTTCCCTATCTGTGATCTCCCATCTAACATCTAAATCATCAATACAACTCTTATAATTCCAAATTGTAGTAACACATATTTGAAAATTTGGATCATCAATAGGTTCACCGTTTGGATCTGCTGTAACAGAGATATAAAAGGACTCATTATCCGTAACTTTTATTACTAATAAATCAGACGGAATAGATTGGCTACTACAAGGAAATGAATCATTACCTGCTGCATTAACCAGATCGCTACAATCAACGCCCAAATACCACACTGACCAAATTGGAGTCCAATTTCCATTTGTGGTAACAGTAGTATATAATTGATCAGCGTCAGCATCAGTATTGACTTTATACCAAACTGTCGGATTTTGACTAAAATCACAACCACCATCAATATCACTGGGACAAGCTAGATCCAGACAACCGTTTGTACATAAATAATTTACTGATATATCTTCAGGAGTAACAGGTTCAAAGGTTTGAGCTGTAGTAATATCTGAACATTCGTTTGCAACAATACAATCATTGATTTGTTGAACACTAATATCAAAAGTTCCGCAATCTCCCTCCGGACTTGTAACTTTTATCCAAACATAATCTCCATTTTCAAGACATCCTATATGCATATCCTCTATAGGAAGTCCGTCGCATTTAGCTTTACGAAATTCCGCAGTGCTGTCACAAACAGCATCAGCTCCGCCAACATAAATTTCCACAGCAGTGCTATTGCCGATACTTCCTGCAGCAATGCTAATACTCACACCATCATAAACCGGATCATAAGTAGCTCTGTACCACACTGAATTATCATCTGCAAAACTATCGCATTCTACATTTTGGAAATCTGCATCAGGATCATCATTGTATCCCACGGCTCCGCAAGTAGTGCCTGTGTGCGCCCCTGATGTTCCAAGATCATAAGGATGATAAGTATTCGACATGCACGGACTGTCATTTATTGGAACTTGTCCATGCATTGTGTTAATGAAACTATATAATAATAAGATCAGTACAATTAACACCTTTACTTTTTCTTGATTTCGCATTTTTAGTAGTTTTAATTTAGAAGCATCTACTCAGGTAGAATCATTTAGAAAAAATTTTAATACAATATGATCGTTATAAAACTATCTGTTAATAATAAACGTTTCAATCTCAACTCCTTTTACCGATAAAACCTTAACAATATAAAGTCCTTGTGCTATATTTCCTGCATTTAATTTATAAACCTCATTCCCCTGATCAATTTCAAATCTGTTAATTTCAATTCCTGCAATATTATAGATCCTTATATCAGCATGACTTATGGTGCTTTCATCCAGATCAAAATACACAATATTATCAGCCGGATTTGGATAGATCTTAATATTTGATTTATCATTTATATCAATAATTCCCGTTTTATCACTTATGCAAATCGTAGTATCAGCTGTACAATTACTCACTGTATCAGTTACAATTAAAGTATAACACCCTGCTTTATTCAAACCAGAAATATATTCTTCATCAGCCTGGTATCCGTCTGGACCTGTCCAGTTAAAAATATAATTACCGTTATTGTTTGAATGAGTAAATATACTACCTGCTCCACTGTTTGTTATATTAATGACAGTATCAACAAAAATCAAGATTTCATCAGGTTGATTTATTGTGAATGTATCAATAAACATACATCCGGTTGAATCTGTAATTGTTACATGATAATCACCGGCACAGATATTTATATGATAATATGTCGTATCACCATTGTCCCATAAATAACTAACGGGGGCAACAGCATTTTCAACATTATTTATAACAATAGCACCATTACACTCCCCGTAACATTTTGCATCAATAACTTCAGACAATAGATTAAATGACAATGGAGATACAATCTCAATTGAATCTAAAAACACACAACTGTCTGCATCCATAATAGTCACAAAATACATTCCCTCACACAGACTATCAACAGAAGATATAGTATCACCTGTACTCCAATAATATGAAAAAGGTGGTAACCCATATAATATATTTTCAATTCCGGCTGAACCGGTACATTCCCCAAAGCATGATATATCATTTTTAATAAATTCTGCACCCCCGCAAGCACCCAAAGTAATTATCTGCACAGAATCAATAGTGGAACAACCATAAATACTGGTAATGGTAACAATGTAAGATCCCTCACTCAATCCTGATATCATGTCTGTAGTATCACCTGTACTCCATAAATAAGTAAAATTAGAATCGGGACAAGAAGTGGAAACAGAAGCAGAACCTGTATTTTCTTCACCATAAGGAATATCTTGTTTGTTAATCTTGAAAATCGGCTCAGGAAAGACCAAGACTTCAATAGTATCTATTTTACTGCCACAAATATAATCGTTTTCAAAAACCTGAGCATAATATATTACTGTTTCAGGATCACATGCTTCCGGATCACCTATACTCAGAATGTCATCAATAGTCCCTGAACCACCTTCAAATATATGTTCGCTTTCTCCTGTTACATTAGGATTTTCTTCATATGTTACTTCTATGGTCTTCTGATTTCCATCGTTTGAATATAGCAATAAATCAAGTTTTGCTCCGGTGCATACCTCCTGAGACTGCGGTTGAGCAACAACTCCGGCAGGAATCTTGCAATTAACCTCCCAATTAGGAGAAAACTGGATCTTTTCACCAATACATTCCATACGGGGATCATCCCAGCATCCAGCTAACTCATCAGAAAAAATCTGAAAAACAATATTCAAATCATTACAGTCAGTGCAATTATAATTTAACTCTTTTACCTTCATTTTAAAATCCCAAACTACATCAGTAACAGGTGTCCCTATACCGTATTTTCTGGAGGGAGAACAGTTATTTTTGTCACAATCCGGAGAACCTCCTTCCATAGCCCAGAAATATCCACTTGGTAAAGTGTCGTATTTATTTAAACCATTAGAACAAGTAACTCCCGGCGGTATTACTTCAAATAAAGTATTGACCAATCTAAGACGTCCCTCTGAATCCTTATAAGTACATAAATATCCAACATCTTCCATTATCTGTGGTGGACAATCCCCTTCTTCAGTGTACCACTTAGCCGTTCGTCCATTTCCTTGAGGTGCATTGGTATTAAAATCAAAATCATCTACATCCCAACCACAGCCGAATTTAGGGATTAAACCTAGCAGCCAATTATCCCCTGTTTCAGTTGCATCATAGTGAAAACTAATATGAACTGATAATTCCTCTCCGTGACAAAACGGTCCTTGATATGGCGGACCTTCAGGTTCTGCTGCTTTATTTTCCCTGTCAGTGATCTTCCACTCAACAGATAAATCATCATTGCAAATATTAACTTTTTCTGTAGTAGCAACACATATTTGAAAATTCGGATCATCAATTGGTTTACCATCCGGATCAGCAGTTAAAGAAATATAATATGTTTCATTTTCTTGTACCGGAACAACTAATAAATCAGGAGGAGTTGATTGACTGCTACAAGGGAAAGAACCGGCAAAATCACCTGCATTAACGAGATTATCACAATCAGGTTCAGGATGCCAGACAGACCAAATTGGAGTCCAACTTCCGCTTGTCGTTACAGTCGTATACAATTGTTCAGCTTTAGCATCAGTAATAACCTGATACCACACAGTTGGGTTTTGTGAAAAATCACATCCACCTTCAATAGTATCAGGACATGCCAAATACAAACATCCTTGCCGACATTCATAATTAACAGTAGTATCAACAGGTGTTACAGGATTTAAATCTAAATAACCTTTAATATCTTTACAATTATCATAACCTATACAATCTTCTATATAATTAACTGAAATATCAAATGTTCCGCAGTCTCCATCCGAACTCGTAATTTTTATCCAAACATAATCCCCTTCCTCCAGACATCCGATATACATATCCACTACAGGTAGTCCGTCACATTTAGCTTTACGAAATTGTGCAGTGCTGTCACAAATAGCATCTGCTCCGCCTACATAAACTTCCACTGCAGTATTGTTGCCAATAGTTCCGGGCATAATATTAATATTTACTCCGTCATAATCCGAATTATAAGTAACTCTATACCAAACTGCATTATCATCACTGATACTATTGCATTCCACATTTTGCCTGTCTGCATCAGGATCATCATTATATCCCACAGCGTTACAAGTTGTCCCTGTGTGGGAACCGGAAGTTCCAAGATCATAAGGAGGGTTAGCATCCGATATGCACGGACTGTCATTTATGGGAACTTGTCCATTCATTGTGTTATTGAAACAATAAAACAAAAGGATCAATATAATAAACACCTTTACTTTTTTTTGATTTCGCATTTTTAGCAGTTTTAATTTAGAAGTATCTACCCAGGTAGAATCATTTAGAAAAAATTTTAATACAATATGATCAATAAAAAACTATCTGTCTATAATAAACGTTTCAATCTCAACTCCATAAACCGACAAAACCTTAACAATATACAGCCCTTGTTCCATATTTCCTGTATTTAATTTATAAACAGAATTCCCCTGATCAATTTCAAACTTGTTAATTTCAATTCCGGCAATATTATAAATCCTTATATCAGCTTTGCTTATAGTACTGTCATCAAGATCAAAATATACAACATCATTTGCAGGATTTGGGTATATCTTTATATTCAGTTCGTCATCTATATCAATCGTTCCTGTTTTATCACTTATACAAATCGTAGTATCAGCTGTGCAATTAATCAATGTATCCGTTACCGTCAAAGTATAACACCCCGCTTTATTCAAACCAAAGATATATTCTTTATCAGAATGAAATCCGTCAGGACCTGTCCAGTTAAAAACATAATTACCGGTATTGTTTGAATGAGTAAATATACCTCCTGCTCCGCTGTTTGTTATATCAATGACAGTATCAACAAAAATCAAGATTTCATCAGGTTGATTTATTGTGAAAGTATCAATATACATACATCCGGTTGAATCTGTAATTGTTACATGATAATTACCGGCACAAATATTTGTACGATAATATGTTGTATCACCATTATCCCAAAGATAGCTAACGGGGTCAACAGCATTTTCAACTTTATTTATAACAATTGCACCATTGCACTCCCCGTAACATTTAACATCTATTAAATCTGCAGTAACATTATAAATTTCAGATGAAAGAATACTAATTGAATCTATAAACACACAACTATCTGAGTCCATAATAGTCACAAAATATATTCCATGACACAGACTATCAATAGATGAAGTAGTATCACCTGTACTCCAATGATATGAAAAAGGTGGTAACCCATATAATATATTATCAATTCCGGCTGAACCGGTACATTCACCAAAGCATGATATATCATTTTTAATAAATTCTGCACCCCCGCAAGCTCCTAATGTCATTATCTGCACAGAATCAATAGCGGAACAACCATAAATATTGGTAACGGTAACAATGTAAGACCCCTCACTCAATCCTGATATCATGTCTGTAGTATCACCTGTACTCCATAAATAAATAAAATTAGAATCGGGACAAGAAGTGGTAACAGAAGCAGAACCTGTATTTTCCTCACCATAAGCTATATCTGTTTTCGATATTTCAAAAACAGGAACCGGATAAACAGTTATGTAAATAGTATCCATTCTATTATTACAAATTACATTATCTATAAGTACTTGCACATAATAAGTTACAATTTCAGGATCGCATGCGTCAGGATCATTCAAAGTCAATATATCATCAATAGTTCCGGTACCACCATCAAACGTATGTTCATTTTCTCCATCCACATTAGGATTTTCTTCATAAGTTATTTCTATTGTTTCCTGACTACCATCATCTGTATAAACCAATATACCTGCTTTCTGACCGGTACATATTTCCTGTGGTTGAGGTTCTGCAACCACACCTGGAGAAATAGCACAATTCACCTGCCACTGAGGAGACCACTGATGTTTATCGATCAGACACTCTGCAACAGGATCATCCCAACATCCGGCAACTCCATCTGAAAATGTCTGAAATACAATACTTAGATCATTACAATCCAAACAATCATCTTTATTATCAAATTCTTTTACTGTCATGGTAAAATCCCATGTAATATCGACTACAGGTGTTCCAATACCGTATTTTCTTGATGGCGAACAGTTATTAGGATCACAATCCGGCGAACCTCCTTCCATAACCCAGAAATATCCACTCGGTAAAGTGTCATATTTTTCTAATCCGTCAGAACATAATACTCCATCAGGTATTGTTTCACACAATTGATTAACCAATCTTAAATTCCCATCCGCATCTGTATAGGTACATAAATGACCAACATTTTCCATGATCTGAGGAGGACAATCTCCATCTTCGGTGTACCAATCAGCAGTTCGTCCATTTCCGTAAGGTGCATTAGCATTATAATCAAAGCCATCAACATTCCATCCACAACCAAATTTCGGTATAAGTCCTATCAACCAGTCATCTCCTGTTTCAGTAGCATCATAATGAAATGTAAGATGTACAGTTAGTTCTTCACCTGGACAGAAAGGTCCCTGATAAGGAGGCCCGTCAGGTTCAGCATCTGTATTTTCCCTACCGGTCACCTCCCACACCAACGAAGGATCCGGAGTACATCCAAAGTCATCTCCAAGACAAACAACAACATTTTTAATAGTAGCAACACAAATTTCAAAATTCGGATCATCAATAGGTTCTCCATTTGGATCTGCGGTTACTGAAATATAGTATGTGTCATTTTCCGCTACCGGAACAATTAACAAATCAGGCGGAGTTGATTGACTGCTACACGGGAAAGACCCTGCAAAATTACCTGCATTGGTGAGGTTATCACAATCAGGTTCAGGATGCCAAACAGACCATATCGGAGTCCAGTTCCCTGAAGTAGTTACTGTTGTATATAGCTGAGCTGCTTCCTCATCTGTATTTACCTGATACCAAACTGTCGGATTTTGACTAAAATCACAACCACCATCAATATCACTGGGACAAGCTAAATCCAGACAACCGCTTAAACACAAATAATTTATTTCTACATCATCAGGCGTTACCGGTTCCAATGTCTGACCTGCTGTTACATCTTCACAAGCATCCGCAACATCACAATCCTCCAATTGCTCAACCGAGATATCAAATGTTCCACAATCTCCATCCGAACTCGTAACTTTTATCCAAACATAATCCCCTTCTTCAAGACATCCGATATGCATGTCTTCAACCGGAAGTCCGTCACATTTAGCTTTGCGATACTCAAATCCGGTACAAGCATCATCAGTACCAACAAAAACTTCAACAGCAGCATTATTTCCAATGGTTCCTCCTGTAACATTAATATTAACACCATCAAAACCTGAATCATAGGTCGCTCTATACCATACTGCATTATCGTCACTTGCTCCACTACACTCCTGGTTTTGTAAATCAGCATTAGGATCATCATTATATCCTACAGCACAACACGTTGTACCTGAATGAGATCCTGAAGTTCCCAGATCAAAAGGAGGACGGGGATCGTCCATGCATGGATCATCATTAATAGGTGGTGCATCTATTTTTATATGCAAATCAAAAGTACCCCCATTTCCACTACCAGGATCCGAAACAGCAATATAATAATAATTGCCATCTTGTCCTGTAACATCAATAGGATCATCCAAAGTAGCTCCATTAGCTGATGATGTAGCACAGAGACCTGAACCATTAGGTGGACAATCATCTAAAACTACCATAACAGGATCAACAAATTCCGTATTATCAAGTTCTACATCCAAATTTGCTGCACCTGTTGGTATTAATACTTTAAACCATACCGTAGGTCCCTGACTTAGATCACACGAGCCTATAGATAACGCATCAGGGCATGCATCATTATTACATTGTGTTTCAAAATCTACCCATGTACATTCTTCAGACACATCTAATTCCGTAGCATCATCGCAAATATCATTTTGATTGCATTCATAAACATTTTTCTCAATTAACGCAGAAGTAATATCAAAACTTCCCGAATTAGGATCTGAAGTAGAAATCTGCAATTGATACATACCTTCTTCCATGCATGTCCATTCAAATTCAGCATAACTTATATCTTCACAATATGCCGGAGAGGAAGTTGAATTTCCTGTACAAAAATCTGTATTTACTGTAGAAATTCCTGCGACTACAGTTCCTTGAATAGGATCTGCACCGGAGGCAACAACCCTAATGTTAATACCATAAACCGGAGCGGTAATGGTAAAGGTATAAAATACAGCATTGGTTTGATCATCTGCTGAACAATCCCCAAATGTACCTCCTGCACCTGAACATGCATTTGTCTGGTCAACCAAAGTTGTACCATCATCAAGTGTAAAATTGGTCATATCTGCACAAGCATCGTCATTCGGAGGCCCTGAAGTGATTTTAATCTCCAATTCATAGTTTCCTCCATCGTCTCCTGTGGAACCAACACCTATTAAATAAGTCGTATTCGGATCAACTGTTCCCAAATTGTTTGGACCACTTCCATTAGCACAAGCTCCAAGAGCTGTCAAGCTCGTACAGTCGTTTCCATCAGCAAAGAGGGTCGCAAATAAATCTCCCGAGCCATCATATCCTGTAAATCTTATACTTAGCTGTGATCCGAAATCTGTTGCAGGCGGAGTAGTAAATGAATACCAAACCACTTCTTCATGTGAGTAATCACATGTCGTACCGAAATCATTATCTTCTGCACAAGCATTTATATTTGTTTCATTGTTATCCGCACCTACCCATTTACACAAATCTGCATCAAGATACGTAATATCCTCAGCATCGGTACATATATCATTTGCCGGACGTACAACTACATTTTCCGTTACCGTAACTTCATATTCACCAAATTCACCTGCCGCATCACTGGTTCCTATCATTATAACAATTGTTTCTCCGGCTTCTCTACATAATAATGTTGTTGTATTATTATCACAATCTTCCTGGATAAAATTGGATTCATCGTTACAATTGGCTGTTCCTTCATACGTGGATATGGTAAATGGTCCGCCGGCAGTTGTTCCGTTAACCGTAATCTCCAGATCTGCATCCTGCGTCATTGTATGTTCATAGAAAAGGGTTTTCCCGTTTGTATCATCTATATTACATCTTGTATAATCAGGTCCTGCACAAGTATTATCATCCGTATATGCAACTCCATCAGTTAAATCAACCGGATCAAACCCAGCAGCACAAGGATCATCATGTACCGGTGATTCATTGACTTTCATATCAAAACTTATATCACCCTCACCTCCTGATGAACCAACTGCTATCAGATATGTATTGCCTCCGATAATATCAAATGGACCATAAGGTCCTGCTCCGGATATACAAGCTGAACCATTCGCTCCGTCTGCCTCTACAGGATTATCACAATCTCCGGTGTCATCAAACAATCCCATAAAACCTGTTCCCTGCGTTGTGAGATTATCAAATTCCACAGAGGTAGCATCAGCTGTAGCAGTAAACTTAAACCAAACAACAGGTTCGGTATTATAATCACAACCGGCAGCTGTAAAATCTTCAAAACAAGCAAATTCATTGGTTCCGGTATATGTATCCCAAACGCATGGTGTATAATCCAAATCTTCTGCACCACTACATTCATCATTGCCTACAGCACTAACCACCTCATTTACAGCAATACCAAAATCTCCTTCTTCTCCATCTACACTACCCACCAATAGATAAATTGTTTCTCCGTCTTCGATACATTCTATAGTAAACTGCGTACCGAGTGTGTTACAAAACTCATTGGTATTATTATATAAAGTTCCTGAACAATCGGTCATAACCAACACACTAACACCTGTTGCTGCATTACCTGTTGTATTTGTATTTCCCGTTATAGTTACCTCAAGGTCAACATTTGCTCCATTATTATTGGTATAGGTGTAATAAACCTCGTGTGAAGATGCGTCATCCAAACCACAATTGCCTCCAAATTCAGCATTTGCACAGGCATTGGTACCGTCAGTAGCAGTCAACAAATCTTCTGCAAATGCGCATTCGTCGTTATCCGGAATATTTTTGATAGTTATTCCAATATTAAAAGATTCTTCTGTATCAGAACCTATCAATAAGTAATATGTTGTATTCTTACTAACAGGAAAATCTG
>Ga0256832_1000537_pt1 | contig 24703 bp, 20 predicted proteins | sample 134614metaG_FD_190534 | JGI IMG/M metagenome (GOLD analysis project Ga0256832, IMG submission 190534) | Hydrothermal vent microbial communities from Lau Basin, Pacific Ocean - 134-614 | ecosystem: Environmental > Aquatic > Marine > Hydrothermal vents | place: Pacific Ocean: Lau Basin | collected... | reverse complement strand
CCAGCCCGCGCCAAAAGCCGGGTTCACCCGGCGTTGTTTTGCAGCCCGGCGCTTCAGCGCCGGGTGGAGCCCGCACGACCGAATTTCTGATGACAACGCGATTTGCCAAAATTTTAGGACGCGCCCCCGCCCGGTCGTGTTACCATAAACAACGAGCTTGTTTTTTTCATTCGAAATTGGTAAAATAAGGATTGTGAAACATCCCCGCCACTCCGCATCTTCACAGCGCCTTGATCCATCCCTTTCGATTTCGCGATAGCTATTTGCTACAAAGACTGGCCAGACAAAGCGTTCCTCTCCACCTGGAACGCCATCTGATGCAACCGCGCTGGCCTTTGTGGATGGCGCTAGGAGCGCCCGTACCCTGGTACGGCAGCGGGGTGGCCACCTTCATTCACCGTCATTCCCACGATTCGCAAAACCCTGACGGCTTTATTCAAGCCAGAAAGCGTCTGGGTCGGCCTGAGGCAGACGCGTGTTACATCGCGCCCGCGCTGGAGGCCGACGCCAGCGCATCCCACACGTGGCGGGCGTTACTGGAACACCTGATTGCACACGCGGGGGAGTTCGGAATCCAGCGGCTGTACGCCTGTCTTCCCGCGCAGGAAGAGGCCGCGGGCCTTGTGGCCGAGTGCGGTTTCGCGCGCTATGTGCGGGAAACCCTGTTCCGTCTGCGCGGGCAGATCAAAATCCCCTTGTCATCCCAGGCGTCTTTTGTCCGCCCCCAACGGGAGACGGATAGCCTGGCGCTGCAACGGCTGGCCGACCGCTTCACCCCGCCCGTCGTGCTGAAGGCCGAGGGCGCTTACTTCAAGAACGCCAACGCCAACCACGCCCTCATCTTCCAGAACTGGTGGCAGCCTGGCCACGCGGAGGGTCTCGTCTTCGAGCGCGATGGCGTCGTCGAGGGCGCGGCCATCTGGCAGCGCGGCAACCGCGGCGTCTGGCTCCGCTATCTGGGCAGTCCCCTGGATCGCGAGATGGTCGAAGCGCTGTTGACGCAGAGCCTGGCCCGCATCCGGCCCGACGGCAAGCCCGTTTACTGCGGCGTGCGGGCGTATCAGAGCGCGCTGGGCGTCACCCTGCATGATCTGGGGTTCGAAGAAGTGACCGAACTGGCCCGCTTCGTCAAACACACCACCGTCAGCATTCAGGAACCCGCGACCAGCAAAACACGTCTACTTATTGAAACCACCTTTCCCGGCGTCATCTCCACCGACATGGGGCCGGAGAATTGAGATAAAAGATACCATCTATGCTTGAACAACAACTTACTTCCCTACCTACAAAACCCACCCAACTCCGAATCACCGACGATCTGGACGCCCTCCTGACCGTATTCCCGCCCGAAATCAGCGCCCGGCTGCGCGAACTGGGCCACGAAGGGGAGCTCATCGAGATCATCATGGACCTGGGGCGACAGCCCGAGGCCCGTTATGTCGACTCCGATCGGGTGCTGCTCGACCGCGAGGTCACCGAGGCGGACATCGCCTATGTGATCGAACGCGTGGGGCAGTTCACCGACGATAACCGCGCGGGCATCACCCGCACCCTGCACCGCATCTCCGCCATCCGCAACCGTCAGGGCAAGGTGGTGGGGTTGACCTGCCGCGTCGGTCGGGCGGTGTATGGCACCATCGACATCATCCAGGACATCGTCACCAGCGGCAAGAGCATCCTGCTGCTGGGCCGTCCGGGCGTGGGCAAGACCACCCTTCTGCGCGAGGCCGCCCGCGTCCTGGCCGACCAGGGCAAGCGCGTCGTCATCGTAGACACCTCCAACGAGATCGGCGGCGACGGCGACATTCCCCATCCCGCCATCGGTCGGGCCCGACGTATGCAGGTGCGCAAGCCCTCCGAGCAGCACGAGGTCATGATCGAGGCCGTGGAGAACCACATGCCCGAGGTCATCGTCATCGACGAGATCGGCCGCGAGCTGGAGGCCGAGGCCGCGCGCACCATCGCCGAACGGGGCGTCCAGCTCATCGGCACCGCACATGGCCGCACCCTGGCCAACCTCCTGCTCAACCCCACCCTCTCCGACCTGGTGGGCGGCATCGAATCGGTCACCCTGTCGGACGAGGAGGCCCGCCGCCGGGGCACGCAGAAATCGGTGCTGGAACGCCGCTCCCCGCCCACCTTCGACGTGCTCATCGAGATCGTGGATCGCCAGCATCTCATCGTCCATCACGACGTGAGCAAGGCTGTGGACGCCATCCTGCGGGACCGGCCCCTGAAGCCCGAGACCCGCTATCGCAACGAAAACGGCGAGATCATCATCGAGAAGGGCGACTCCCTGAAGAAGGACCGCTCCGGCCTGCCCAAACGCTCTCGCTATGAAAACGGCTACGACGTCAGCCGGGCGTCCGCGCGGGATGAGCGCAGCGGCGCGGTGCGGGCCGTGCGCATCTACCCCTACGGCGTGGGCCAGAACCGCCTGCGCTCCGCGGCCCAAAACCTGGGCGTGCCCATCGAGATCGTCAATGACCTGCGCCGGGCGTCCGCGGTCATCACCCTGAAGAACTACTATCGCAAACGCCCGCAGCCCATCAGCGAGGCCGAGGAGCGCGGCATCCCCATCTACGTGCTCCGCTCCAACACCGTGCATCAGATGGAGACCCTGCTGGCCGACATCTTCGCCCTGCGGGTGGACACGGCCGATCCCGTCAGTCTGGCCATCGAGGAGACCATGCGCGGGGTGGAGAAGGTGCTGGCGGGCGCGCCCGTGGTGGAGCTTTCGCCGCAACCGCCTGAAGTGCGCCGGCTCCAGCACCAGCTTGCCCGCGAGGCCAACCTCATCTCCCACTCCTACGGCCGCGAACCCAACCGCCGCGTGCGGTTGTACAAGGAATAAAGCGGCGTAGGGCGGGTTTGCCAATCGCAGGCCGCGAGGGGCGGGTCATGCCGCTGCTTGCGGCCTTTGCTTTTCGCTCAGAATGAACGGGCCGCCTGCACGAAAGGAAGGCTAACTATTGATTATCCGACGAGCACGCCGGTTATGGATTGTTTAGCATGTACCCGCCACTTTGTCAAAACGCCCGATGACCACAGGGGCGCTTCAGAATGGAGGCGCACTGGCGGCGCTTTAGGCGCATTGCGCCAATGGCCGCCCTCCGGCGACCTTTTTATCATCATCGTTTTGGACGGCGGAGGCCTCCACTGGCCGCAGGCCTGCCATGTGCGACTTCAGTCGACAGTATAAGCGACCGAAGCAGCCCTAAACGCGTTGTGTCAGTTATTCAGCCCTCCCGGTCTACCGGTCTACCGATTTCCAGGTTTACCCAATCTACCTTCAAAGCAATACCCCTCCTTTCATTCCCTTATCCGAACGATGACCGTTGACTTCATCCTGGGCCTGGCCATCATCATCTTCGCCGGCATCCTGGCGCAATGGCTGGCCTGGCGTCTGCGCATTCCCTCCATCCTCCTGCTCCTGATCTTCGGACTGCTCATCGGGCCTGTCTTCGGGTTCGTCAATCCCGATGCGCTGTTCGGGGAGCTGTTGTTCCCCCTGGTCTCCCTGGCCGTGGGGATCATCCTGTTCGAGGGTGGGCTCGGCCTGCGATTCAAGGACCTGCCCGAGATCCAGCGTGTCGTCTGGATGCTGATCTCCATAGGCGCGCTGATCACCTGGGCCGTGAGCGCGGCCGCAGCCCACTTCATCATCGGACTCGATTTCCAGCTCGCGCTGGTGCTGGGAGCCATTCTCATCGTCAGCGGGCCCACGGTGATCCTGCCCCTGCTGCGGGATGTGCGGCCCGAGGGCCCGGTGGGGTCCATCCTGCGGTGGGAGGGCATCCTCATCGACCCGGTGGGCGCGACCCTGGCCCTGCTGGTGTTCGATACGATTTTGCAGACCAACCTGCGGGAGGCCACGGGCGAGGCGGTCATCAGCCTGTTGCAGATTGTGATCATCGGTGCGGCCCTGGGGTGGGCGGGCGCGAGGGGGTTGGCCTACCTGCTCAAGCACTATCTCATCCCCGACCATCTCCAGAACGCGTTTACCCTGATGGCGGTGATCGTGGTCTTCGCCCTCTCCAACCTGCTGGCCTCGGAATCGGGCCTGCTGGCGGCCACCATCATGGGCATGGCGCTGGCCAATCAGAACGCGGTGGCCATCAAGCACATCATCGAGTTCAAGGAAGACCTGGGCGTGCTGCTCACATCCAGCATTTTCGTGTTGCTGGCCGCCCGCCTGCAACTGGGTGACATCCTGGGCCTGGGCTGGCCCGGACTCCTGTTCCTGGCCGCGATCATCCTCCTGGCCCGACCGCTGAGCGTGTTCTTCTCCACCCTGGGCTCCTCCCTCAACCTCGCCGAGAAAGGCTTTCTGGCCTGGATGGCCCCGCGCGGCATCGTGGCTGCATCGGTGGCTTCCATCTTCGCCATCGAACTGGCGCATGTGGGCTTTCCCCACGCGGACATACTGGTCTCCCTCACCTTCCTGGTCATCATCGGCACGGTGCTGGTCTACGGCCTCTCCGCGGGCCCCCTGGCCCGACGCCTGGGCCTGGCGCAGGCGAACCCGCAGGGCGCGTTGCTGGTGGGGGCCCATCGGGGCGCCCGGCGCCTGGCCAAAAGCCTGCAAGACGCGGGCTTCAAAGCCGTTCTTATCGACACCAACCCCCGCAACTGCACGCTGGCCCAGGCCGAGGAATTGCAAGCCTATTGCGGCAACATCCTCTTCGAAGAATTCGTCGAGGAGATCGATCTGGGCGGCGTGGGCAAGCTGCTGGCCCTCACCTCCAACGACGAAGTCAACACGCTGGCCTGCCTGCACATGGCCGACATCTTCGGCCGCGCCAACGTCTACCAGCTTCCGCCCCAATCCATCGAAGGCCAACGCGCCGACGGCCTGCCCGATTTCCTGGTGGGGCGATTGCTGTTCGGGCCCGACATGACCTACCGCAAGCTCAACGAACGCTTCAACGCGGGCTGGACGTTGGAAATCATCGAGATGGCGGAAGCCTTCGACCCCGACGCCCTCGCTGAACGCGCCGCCGACGCGCTCATCCCCATGTTCGTCATCCGCGACCGCCTCCTGAAGGTGATCACCGCCACCGAATCCTACGCGCCCCAGCCAGGCGACCGTCTCATCGCCCTGGTCGTGCCCGGATTCAGGCTGGAGGCGTCAAAGCCGCCCGACTAGAGCCTGTTATGAACTTATCGACAATTTGATGCGAGTTTGTGGATGACGTGCGTTTCAATTCGCCACGGATGATACTGATGCAACGGATCAACACGGATTTTACTGAAAAAGATGCCATCTTTTAAAAAATCCGCGAGAATCCGCTTCATCCGCGTTATCTGCGGCGAATTTCAACGCTCGATGCGGCGATCCTGACCTTTGAGAAAAGCAAAGTGCATAACAGCCTCTAACCCTCCGTCCCGGCTTCGTGCGCGGCCAATAGGGCCTCGATGCGCCCGATGACCATCTCCATGGCCACGTCGTTGTGCCCGCCCTCGGGGATGATGATGTCCGCATATTGCTTGGAAGGCTCAACGAACTTCATGTGCATGGGGCGCACGGTGGTCTGATACTGTTCCACCACCGACTCCACCGTCCGCCCGCGCTCCCGGATATCCCGCAGCAGACGGCGGATGAACCGCTCGTCCGCGGGCGTGTCCACATAGATTTTGATATCCATCAGGTCGCGCAGACGGGGATCGACGAACACGAGGATGCCCTCGACCAGGATGACGGGGCTGGGCAGGACGCGACGGGTCTCGGGACTGCGGGTGTGGGTGGAGAAGTCGTAGATGGGCGCGTCTACGGGCTCGCCGCGGAGCAGCATCTTCAGATGGGCGATGAGCAGGTCGTTGTCCAGCGAGTTGGGATGGTCGTAATTGAGATGAATGCGCTGGTTCCAGGGCAGATGGGAGGCGTCCTTGTAGTAAGCGTCATGGGGCAGATAGGCGATGCGGTCCCAGCCCACCCGGTCGAGAATGCGATGCACGACCGTGGTTTTGCCCGAACCGCTGCCGCCCGCCACGCCGACGACGATGGGAGAGGTGGTCATAAGGGTCATTTCGTTTCTCCGGAAAGGCGCAAGCGCCAGTCTTTCATCTTCAGTCTTTCCTCTGGGTTCTCGACGAAACCTCAGCGTCCTCTGTGTTCCTCAGATAAGACAGCCATTGCTGAAATTGGGCTTTCGTGCGCCGCGCACCCTGCCAGCGGATGGCCGCGCCCGCTTCGTTCGCGCGGACGCCCAGCCGCCAGTAGGGCCAGCGCCAGATCGCCATCAGCCCGATTAGAATCAGCAGCCCCGCGGGCCGCAACAACCATGTCCAGGGACGCCCCAGGGCCCGGAGTTGTACATAGGAGGTGGGCTTGAGTTGCAGCGTCAGATCATCGCCCAGGGGCAACGCGCTGGCCTCGTACACGTCATGGGAAAAGAGGGTCTGATTGTCTGCGTTCAGGGCCTGAACGCGCACGCCGCCATCGTCCAGCGCCACCAGCCTAAACGCGAGACCGGCCTCGGGCGCAGCGATGGCGCGCTCGCTGCGGGCCTCGGGGAAATGCACCACGAGCTGACGGGCGACGCGGGCGTTCTCCTCGATGGCCTGAAGCTGAAGGGGGCGTCCATCCCGCAGCAGGGCCGCCTGCACAGCCCGCCCGGTGGCAACCACCTTCACCGCCACACCATCCGCGCTGACGCCGCCTTGGGCCACGAGCGCGGTCGCCTGTGGACAACAAAGCGTGATCTGCGCGGTGTCCTCGCTCAGGGAAACGTCTTTGGTCGCGTAAGGAGCCAGGGACACGCTCTGGCCCGGGTCCAGCACGATGGGATCGATCTGCCAGCCGCTGTACAGGTTCAGCAACAACGCGGCCAGGGCCAGCAGCAACCCCAATTCCCAGGCCAAACCCAGCCATTGCTGCCGAGGATGACAATCGCAGACCCCCGCGACGTCCTCCTCGCCGGCCAGTTCGGCGATGCGGGGCGAACCGCAGATATCCGTGCAGGCGTCGAACCATACGGCCTGCTCGGGAGCGGGCGCGAGAGTGGCGTCCCAGGCGACGAGGCCCGGCAGCCAGCGGTCGGGCGGCTCCAACCGCCGCGCAGCCCACGCCCGCCATACCGTTCCCGCCAGATGCGCCAACAGCACCGCGGCCAGCAGGGGCAGCAACAGGCGCAGCGCCAGATTGTGAGCCAGATCGAACAGCCCCAGCGCCCGAAAGACCGCTCCGCCCGGCGCGGAAGCGGCCGCGGCGTCCAGCCAGGCCGCGGCGGCCAAAGGATCGTTGGCCAGGGCCGTAGGCAGTTGGGGCAGCCACAGATGCGCGGCCATGACGCCCCCTGCCAGAATCAGCAGGATGCCCAACAAAAACGGATGCGTCAATCCCCGCCACAGCTTCACCAAAAAGGAAGGCGACTCCTCAGAAGCCGGTCGCATGGCGATGGAGGCGCTTGCCTGGGGCGTCGTCTCTTTCATACAGGTTCCCTATCCATGGCCGCGTGTCGCGCCATCCCAAGCGTTTCGGGGGATCGTGGATGGTTGGGATGGCAACGCACTCAGTATAGACGTTGGGGTCTAAAGCTGTCAAGATGGAGGGGGATGAAGGTCGTGGGCGTTTGGTAGATTGACTGCAAGCCCGCAATGCGGATATCATAAACTCCGATTTGCATTTCTACGAATATCGTAGTAAACTGCCCCTCATGTTTGCGTCATGCGCAACGCCATGCGCCCCACTCGCCCGGTCACGCATCGCCCTTGCTGAAACGCGCCAGTTCCTTTCACACACTGACCACTGATTACTTTACCCATGTTCCAGCCGGACGAACTCGACCTCGCCATCCTGGAAATGCTGCGAACGGATGGCCGCAAACCCTATACCGAGATCGCTCAGGCGCTGTCGGTCTCGGAGGGCACCGTGCGCAACCGCGTCGCCCGCATGGTCGAAAAGGGCGTCATGCAGATCGTGGGGCTCATTGATCCGGTGCGCATGGGATACGACGCGCCGGCCATGATCGGCGTGAATCTGCATAACGCCGATGTGGAAGATGTCGCCCGCCAGATCGCCCGTTTTCCTGAAGTGAGCTATCTGATCATGGTGTCGGGGGGCTTCGATTTGATGGTGGAGGTGATCTGCCGGGATCGGGAGCATTTCACCCAATTCCTCAACCAAAAACTGCGGAAGGTTCCGGGCGTGGCCCAGACCCAAAGCTTTTTCATTTTGCGCACCATCAAGATGGCCTATGGGGCCGATCCCTATTTCCACCCCACCAAGGAGGTTGTATGAACGACGCGTATGCGGTCGAATTGCGGGATGTGGTCAAACAATTCGGCGATGTCATCGCGGTCAACCACGTCTCCCTGCAAATCAAGGACGGCGAATTCTTTTCGTTGCTCGGCCCCAGCGGCTGCGGCAAGACCACCACCCTGCGCATGATCGCGGGCTTCGAGATGCCCACCAGCGGCGCTATCTTCATCCACGGCGAACAACAGGGCTATCGCCCGCCCAACAAACGCCCGGTCAACACCGTCTTCCAGAACTACGCCCTCTTCCCCCACATGACCGTGGCGGAGAACATCGCGTTCGGCATGGAGATGCGCCAAGTCCCCAAGGATGAAATCCAGCGCCGGGTGGATGAAGCCCTGGCCATGGTACGGCTGGCGGGCATGGGCAATCGCAAGCCCAAGCAGCTTTCGGGCGGGCAGCAGCAGCGCATCGCCCTGGCCCGGGCATTGGTTAACCGCCCGGAGGTGCTGCTGCTGGACGAGCCCCTGGGCGCGCTGGACCTGAAATTGCGCAAGGCCATGCAGATCGAACTGAAAGCCTTGCAAGAGGAAGTCGGCATCACGTTCATTTATGTCACCCACGACCAGGAAGAAGCCCTGACCATGTCGGACCGCATCGCCGTCATGAACAACGGCGTGGTGCATCAGGTGGGCGATCCCGAAAGCATCTATGAACACCCCGCCGACCGCTTCGTGGCCGACTTCATCGGCGAGACGAACTTCATCCCGGTGCGGGTGGTCAGCCTGTCGCCCGAGATCGTGGTGGCGCTGGGCGCGGGCCAGCAGGTCGTGGCGGGATGGGCCGAGGAGGGCCTGTCGGTGGGCGACGAAGCCGTCCTCTCCATTCGCCCGGAAAAGATGGACCTGCTGGAGCCCAAGGACATGCCCAAATCGCCCTCGCAGCAGATGGCGTACGTCAAGGGCAAGGTCACCCACCTGGTCTATGTAGGCGCCGACACCCGCCACACCGTGGTCCTGGGCGACGGCTCCGAGGTGGTCGTGCGGCTGCAAAATAGCTACATCGGCGAGGAGCCCTGGGAGATCGGTGAGGAAACCATCGTCACCTGGAACGCGGCTCACGCCCGGATTCTGAAGGAGTAGCGCCATGACAGAACGCTTGCGACGCCATCCCGAGCTTCAGGCCTGGTTGATCCTGGCCATTCCGGTCATCTTCCTGCTCATCTTCTTCATGGCCCCCCTGGTCATCGTCTTCGTCTACAGCTTTCTGGAGCGGGGCAAGTACGGCGGGGTGGAATGGGTGTTCACCCTGGACAACATCCGCCGCGTCTTCGATCCCCTCTACTTCAAAACCTTCGTCCGCTCCTTCTACATCGCCATCGTCACCACCCTGGTCACCCTGATTTTGGGCTATCCCCTGGCCTATTTCATCGCCAAAAGCCCGCCCAGCCGCCGCAACGCCCTGGTCTTCGCCCTGATGATCCCCTTCTGGACCAACTTCCTCATCCGCACCTACGCCTGGCTGACCCTGCTGCGCACCCACACCGGCCTCATCAACGTCACTCTGATGAACTGGGGGATCATCGACAAGCCCCTGCCCTTGTATGGCAATGACTTCGCCATCATCCTGGGGCTGGTCTATGGCTGGCTGCCGGTGATGGTGCTGCCCATCTATGCGGCGCTGGAACGGCTGGACGAAAGCCTGCTGGAAGCGGCCCGAGACCTCTACGCGTCCAGCGCCAAAGCCTTCCGCCGGGTCACCTGGCCCCTGTCGCTGCCGGGCGTGGTGGCGGGCTCCATGCTCGTCTTCATCCCCTCCCTGGGCGCATTCGTCACCCCCGCCATCCTGGGCGGCGGCAAATCCCTCATGATCGGCAACATCATCAGCAACCAGTTCCTGGGAGCGCACGACTGGCCCTTCGGCTCCGCCCTCTCCATGGTGATGATGATCGCCATGCTCATCGCCACTTTGATCTACTTCCGCTGGACCAAGAAATCGGAGGACGTGACATGAGCGCCCCCATGCCTCCCCCCACAACCCTCGAACATGCACGCTGGGAACGCTTCAAATCCAAATTGGGCGGCTGGAGCCTGACCACCTACGGCATCCTGGCCTTCGCCTTCCTCTACCTGCCCATCGTCATCCTGGTCATCTTTTCCTTCAACGATTCCCGCTCCGTGAGCAAATGGTCGGGCTTCACGTGGGCGTGGTACGGGAAAATGTTCCAGGACGGCCAGATCATGCTCTCCATCTGGAACAGCCTCTTCCTGGCCATCGTCTCCACCATCATCGCCACGGTGCTGGGCACCCTGGCCGCGCTGGGGTTGGAGCGCTATCGTTTTCGGGGCAAGACCGCGGTGGATTCTATGTTCTATCTGCCCGTCATCATCCCCGACATCGCCATGGCCATCATGCTGCTGATCTTCTTCAACATGTCGGGCATTGGCTTCACGCCCTGGAAGGTGAATTTCTTCGGCGCGCGGCTGGCCGTGCCCTACTCGGTGATCATCGGGCATGTGGCCTTCAACACCTCCTTCGTGGCCATCGTCGTCCGCGCCCGCCTGGCGCAGATGGACCGCACCCTGGAGGAAGCGGCCAGCGACCTCTACGCCAACGCCTGGCAGACCTTCCGCCGGGTGACCCTGCCCATGCTCATGCCGGGCATCATCGGCGGCGCGCTGCTGGCCTTCACCCTCTCGTTGGATGACTTCGTCATCACCTTCTTCACCAGCGGCGCCGGCTTCAACACCCTGCCCGTGCGCGTCTTCGGCATGATCAAAAAGGGCGTCACCCCCAAGATCAACGCCGTCTCCACCCTGATGCTGGTCGTTTCCCTCAGCCTGGTGGTCGTCTCCATCCTCATCAGCATGCGCAGTGGAAGCGAAGATTCCGTGACCATCGGCATGTAAATACCATCTTCTTGTTCGTTCTGCCCCATCCATCTTTCCCAAATTCACCCAAAAGGAGGATTTCATGCAACGCAAACATCTCATCGCTTTGATTGCCATCCTGATCATCGCCGCCATGGCTCTGGCCGCGTGCGGCGGTCAGGCCACCGAAGCGCCCAAACCCACCGAGGCCCCCAAGGCCCAACCCACGGAAGCCCCTAAAGCGGAGCCCACGGAAGCGCCCAAGGAAGGGGGCGTCAAGCCCGCCGACGAGATCGTCGTCTACAATTGGTCTGATTACGTGCATCCCGACATGTACAAGATGTTCACCGAACGCACGGGCATCAAGATCAGCGAAGACAATTTCTCCAGCAATGAGGACCTGCTGGCCAAACTGCAAGGCGGGGCCACCGGCTATTCCGTCATCGTTCCCTCCGACTACACCGTCGCCATCATGATCGAAGAAGGCATGTTGGAGGAACTGAACCACGACAACATCCCCAACCTCAAGAACCTGGACCCCGAATTCACCAAACTCTACTACGATCCGGGCAACAAATACTGCGTTCCCTATCTGTGGGGCACCACCGGCATCGGCTACAACACCGAGCTGCTGGAGAACCCGCCCCAAAGCTGGGAGGGCGTGTTCAAAGCCAAGGAGAGCGATCCCTGGTATGGCCGCATGACCCTGCTGGACGACGTGCGCGAGGTCTTCTCCGCCGCACTGATCTACCTGGGCTACGACAACAACACCAAGGACGAGGCTCAGTTGCAAGAGGCCAAACAGCTTCTCATCGACGCCAAGAAAGGCGTCGCCGGCTACGACACCGACAACTATGAGGACCTGGTGGGCACGGGCGAGAACCTTCTGGCCCACGGCTGGAATGGCGACTTCCTGCAGGCCGCAGATGAGTACGGCAACATCGACTACTACATTCCCGAAGAGGGCGGCACCATCTGGATCGACAACATGTGCATCCCTAAGGGCGTGACCCCTGAAGAAAAGCTGGCCGCGGAGATGTACATTAACTTCGTGCTGGACCCCGAAGTGGGCAAGATGCTGGGCGAGTACAACTACTACGCCACGCCCAACAAGGAATCCCTGGCCATCGCCGATCCCGACTACAAGAGCAATCCCCTGGTCTTCCCGCCCCCCGAAATCCGCGAAAAGCTGCGCTTCATCAAGCCCCTGGGCGAGTTCGAAAGCGTCTACCAGCGCATGTGGGATGAAGTCAAGTCCGCACAATAGGAGCACAGCAACTCTCTGACATCGAAGCCAGCAAATCTGGAAACCCAAAGGCCAGGTTTGCTGGCTTTTTGTCTACTCACGTAGCGAGGTCAAAAACCACGAAGGCACGACGACACGAAGGCACGAAGGAAAAAGTAGCAGATGGCAGGCAGCAAGTGGCAGGTGAAAAACCTCGCAGCCAGAAGGACTTGCCACTTGCGACCTGCAAACTTGCAAACCTGCATTGTCTTCGTCCCTTCGAGCCTTCGTGGCAAGGCATTTCGAGGCCGAATCAGGCTACCTTAAGCAGTTACGGCTTTTTTTCTCTCCGCGCAATGCGCGAAGAAACCTCCGACGTCCACAGTCCAACCTCCATGAGCGGTTCACTGAAACTGATTACTGAACACTGAACACTGATTACTTCTCAGCCTCCGTGTAGTCTCAGCGCTCTCTGTGATTCCTCACTGTCAAACCAAACCCGATCATGACCCAACCCCAAACCTGTTACGCCTACGATCCCATCGAACAAAGCCACAACATGCCCGGCCATGTGGAGAACAACCGCCGCACCGCGGAGACCATGGCCTTGCTGGAAAAACGGGGCCTTCTGGACGCCATGCACCCCCTGACCGTCGATCCCATCGACCTGCCCGCGCTCCATCGCGTCCACACACCCGACTACGTCCAACGCGTCCAGCGGCTGGCCGCGGCCGGCGGCGGCATGCTCGACTTCGAGACCTACGTCGCCCCCGCCAGCTACGACGCGGCCCTGATGGCCGCGGGCGCGGCCATCGCCGTGACGCGGGCCGTGGTGGGCGGCCAGGCCCGCAACGGCCTCAGCATCATGCGCCCGCCCGGCCATCACGCCCTGCCCGACCAGGCCATGGGCTTTTGCATCTTCGCCAACGCGGCCCTGGCCGCGAAGGCGGCGCAGGCCGAGATGGGCCTGGAGCGGGTGCTCATCCTCGATTGGGACGTGCATCACGGCAACGGCACGGAGGCCATCTTCTACGACGACCCCACCGTGGCCTTCATCTCCCTGCACCAGAGCCCCCTCTGGCCCGGCACGGGCGCGGCCGGGGACATCGGCGCGGGGCCAGGCGAGGGCTTCACCATGAACATCCCCATGCCGCCGGGCGCGGGCGACGTCGCCTATCTGCGCGCGTTCGATGAGCTCATCGCGCCTTTCGCCCGACGCTTTCAGCCCCAACTGCTGATGGTCTCCTCCGGCTACGACGTCCACTGGCGCGACCCCTTGTCCCAAATGGCCCTCACCCTCGACGGCTACGCCCAACTGGCCCGCCGCGCCCGGCTGCTGGCCGAGGAGCTTTGCCAGGGGCGTCTGGTCATCCTGCTGGAGGGAGGGTATGACCTGGACGCGGTCAGTTATGGCGTGATGGACACGGCCCTGGCCCTGATGGGAAGGGAGGATGAGGCGGAAGACCCGTTCGGACCTCCGCCCACGCCCGAAACGGACGTCAGCGCCCTGCTCGCACAGCTCCAACGCATCCATCGATTGTAGGCGTTTCCGCCTGGACGGGCCAGGGAATGACGGGTTGACAAGAAACCGGATTGCCGGGAGGAAGCCCCCTCCCGGTTTTTGCTTGACGACAATCGGCCCGAGCAATAGAGCGTCGATTCGGGCGAAAATCTCACGCCAAGTCGCCAAGGCGCTAAGGCAGGTTTGCAAGTCGCAGGTGGCAGGTCGCAAGTAGAGCTGCGCAAGCTGACTTGCCACTTACGACTTGCCACCTGCAAACGCTTCTTTTTCCCTTTGCGGCTCTGCGTCTTTGCGTGAGATCGATTTCCAAAGCGGCTCACCGCTTTTCCGGCGCGGCGGCTGCCTGTTTGACACAAATATCGCATTGCTCACAATAAATCATCACAAAATACTTGCTATTCATACAAAATTGTGATAAAATAATTGGCGTCAGTCACTTTTTTGCATTCTCTCATCCAGATAGTCGAATGTATGAATACGTTCCCCGCCAACGCTGAGTCCAACGCCCTGTCTCCCATCAAGCTGGATGACATCGACCTGGAGATCATCAAGGCCCTCAAACGGGACGGGCGCACGCCCTTCGCCCAGATCGCCCAGCGTCTGGGCGTGTCCACGGGCATGATCCGCCAGCGCTACCAGCGGCTCGTGCGGGAAGGCGTTTTGCAGGTGGTGGCGGTGACCAATCCCCTGCTGCTCGGCTTTTCCACCATGGCCATGATCGGCATCAAGGTGGAGGGAGCCAGGCTGCAGGAGGTGGCGGAAGAGATCGCAGGGCTGGAGGAAGTCATCTACCTGGTGCTTACCGCGGGCGCATACGACCTCTTCGCGGAAGTCGTTTTTCGCGACAACGCCCATCTGCTGGACTTCCTCACCCACCGCCTGCGCACCATCGAGGGCATCCGCGAAACCGAGACCTTCATGTACCTGAAGATCGTCAAGGAAATCTACTCCTGGCCCGATATCACGAAGAACGGGGACCAAGCCACGGACAACAGACGCTGAGGCAACGCGGATTGTTGTTACATCGCCCTGGGCATCTGGGGCGAATACGCTGTCATCCCGCCCGAGGTCTATCGCCGGGCCAAAGCCAAAGGCCTGGGACGGATGCTGGACTAGAGGAAGTCACACGGATAGAAAAAGCCGGTTGAAGGTTGCTTCGTAAATAAAGTCATCAGTGATCAGTAATCAGTAATCAGTAGGCGGTCTTCGTGGCCATAGGTCGCCGCCTGCGGTGAAAGTGTTCAGTGTTCAGTCCGCTTTCAGCGCTTCGACCGCCGCAAATTCTTCGTCAAGCTCCTCTTCATGATAATCGATCACGGTCGCATCATGCTCACTCAGAAATTCGACGAATTCCCAACGCGACATGCCAGCAAACCGCGCAGCCTGTCCCAAAGACAACAACCGATCCTGATAAAATTGCATCGCCAGCAGTCGCCGCGATTGTTTCGCCAGATTTTCTCGGGCAAAACCATGCGCGCGTAAGACGGCATAAACGTCCTCGGGTATCACGGTTTCAAACGAGATCGTTCAATCAGCCATTTCAAGAACCTCCACTTGCCTACAGTTTAATCGATTCCTCTTTTTGTTGCAAGCAACTTTAATTCATCTATACCGAAGGCATTTTCAAACACCGAGTTTTCGGCCCGTACCCGAGGCTGAACGATACTGTTGGTTTACTGCGGTGCGTCGAGGATGCTCCCTCTCGGCTTCTCTCGCGAGTACGCCGAATGAATTCAGGTCTGAGGGCGTTCCGCCGCATGTCCCCCTGCGACATGTTTTCGTCCGGTTGGACTTGTCTGCGCAGGCAGACAGGCGGCCAAAGGCCCCGCAATGGTAGCTCGGAGGTTTAGCTCCGAGCGGAAGCGGAAGCGGAAGGCAAAGCCCCCCAATAACACAGATAAGAAGAAACGTAACTACTAAGGTCTCGCCACCGCTTTTTGCCACGAAGATACGAAGAAAAACGAAGGCACGAAGTTTTTCCTTTATTTTTCCTTCGTGTCTTCGAAAAACTTCGAGCCTTCGTGGCTTTTCGAGGCCTGAAATCGAGTACGTTAGTAGTTACGAAGAAACACGGATAGAAAAAGTTCGGCGCTCATCTGCGTTGCGAAGCATCTGCGTCATCTGCGTTCCCAACCAACAAATCCTATTTTCTAGAGTCTCTAATGGACAAACAAACCATCCTCGAAAAGCAAAAGACATACCTCTGGCCGAGCTATTTGCTCTACTACACCGAACCCCTGGCCCTGGATCACGGCGAGGGGTTGTATGTGTGGGACGTGGAGGGCAATCGCTATCTCGATTTCTTCGGCGGCATCCTCACCACCAGCGTGGGGCATAAACACCCCAAGGTGACCGCCCGGGCCAAGGAGCAGATCGACAAGATCATCCACACTTCCACCCTCTACCCCCACGAAAACGTGGTGAATCTGGCCGAAAAGCTGGCCGAGATCGCGCCCGGCGACCTCTCCACCTCTTTCTTCACGGGCTCGGGCACCGAGGCGGATGAGACCGCGGTCATGCTGGCCAAGGCCGCGACCGGCTATCAGGAGGTCGTCGCCCTGCGCCACGCCTACAGCGGCCGCTCCACCCTCGCCATGACCCTGACGGGCATCTCGTCCTGGCGCATCGGGGGCACACAGATCCCGGGCATCAAACACGCGCTCAACCCCTACTGCTACCGCTGTCCCCTGAAGATGACCTATCCTTCCTGCGGCGTGGCCTGCGCCGAGGACGTGGAAGAGGTGATCAAGACCACGACCTCGGGCCGCATCGCCGCGTTCATCGCCGAGCCCATCCAGGGCGTGGGCGGATTCATCACCCCGCCGCCGGAATACTTCAAGATCGTCGTGGATATCGTCCACCACTACGGCGGGCTGTTCATCGATGACGAGGTGCAGACCGGCTTCGGGCGCACCGGGACCTATTGGTTTGGCATCGAGCATTGGGGCGTGGAGCCCGACATCATGACCATGGCCAAGGGCATCGCCAATGGCTTCCCCCTCTCCAACACCATGACCACGCCCGAGATCGCGGGCAAGCTCACGGGCCTGACCATCAGCACCTTTGGCGGCAATCCCGTCTCGGCCGCGGCGTCGCTGGCAACTATCGAAGTGATGGAGGAGGAAGCCTCGCCCGAGCATGTGGCGCAGGTGGGCGCGTTGCTGCGCTCGGGCCTGGAGAAGTTGCAGGAGAAATACCCCCTCATCGGCGACGTGCGAGGCAAGGGCCTGATGCAGGGCGTGGAAGTGGTGGCGAATCGGGAGAGCAAGGAGCCTTCGCCCAAGGCCGTCAACGAGCTTTTCGAGGCCACCAAGGCCCGGGGACTGCTCATCGGCAAGGGAGGCATGTACGGCAACGTCATCCGCATCGCCCCGCCCCTCACCGCCACCGAAGACCACATCGCCGAGGCGTTGGATATCCTGAATCACGCCTTCGCAGACGTCCAAGAGCGGTATTAGATTGGAAGCGTTGTCATGCGAGGTAAAAAACCTCAAAGACACAAAGGATATTAAATGATCAATGGTTAAAGATTAAGAGAATTCTTGTGAATTCAGTAGAGACCTTAATCTTTAGTCCTCAGTTCGCTAATAAATTCTCAATAAACCAAAGGAGACAAAGACTCATGCGAGCACTTGTCCTGGGCGGCGCGGGCGCCGTCTGCAAAGAAACCACCAAAGACCTAGCTGCAACCAGCGACTTCGACGAGATCGTCGTGGCCGATTACAATCTGGATGCGGTTACCCAGTTGGTGGAATCCATCGGCGACCCCCGCCTCAAGCCCATCTTCTTCGACGCCAACGATTACGAGGGCATGCTCAAACTCTTCCCCGGTTTCGACGTGGTGGTCAATGGCCTGCCGTTCAAATATGATCTGGCCGTAAACACCGCCTGCGTCGAAGTGGGCGTCAATGGTCTCGATCTTTCCAGCGAGGACCCGCAGTTCGCGCTGCACGAAAAAGCCCTGGCGAAAGACATGGTCTTCATCCCCGGCGTGGGCGCCACGCCCGGCCAGACCAACATGATGGTGCGGCGGGCGTCCGAGGTGATGGACGAGCTGCACGAGGTCGAGGTGTTTTTCGCCGCCTTCCGCAGTCTGGCCCCCGCGCCCGGCCTGCTGCGCACCACCCTGTGGGAGTTCAACCCCGAGGAGGGCGATCGGGACGAGGTGTATTTCGAGGATGGCGAATGGCATCCCACGCCCCCCATGTCGGGCGGCATCAAGGTGCGCTTCCACGAGCACATCGGCGAGCAAATGGTGTATTACGTGCCCCACGACGAGGCCAATACCCTGCCCGAATCCTATCCCACCCTGCGCCGAGCCGCAGTGCGGGGCTGCTTCCCGCCCCATGTCATGGAGCTCATGGGTGCATTGATGAAGGGCGGGCTGCTCTCCAGCCGCCCGGTGACCATCGGCGGCGAAACCATGCCCACCATCGAGGCCATGGCCAAGCTGCTGTGGGAAAACCCCGCCAGTCGGGAGAATCCCGTTTGGGCCTATGGCCTGGTTGTGCAGGTCACGGGCGTGAAGAACGGGCGTAAGGTCGTGGCCACCTACCGCAATCACCATCCCCCGCAGGAGGAATGGGGCGGCGAGGCCGCGTACTTCAAGAACGTGGGCATCCCCCTCAGCATCGGCGCGCAGATCATCGCCCACGGCCAGACTACGGCCAAGGGCGTCGTCCCGCCCGAACAAGCCCTCCCCACCGACCTCTTCTTCCGCGAGCTAGAAAAACGGGGCATCACCGTGGAAGAAACCATCGTGGAAGAGGGATGGGTGTGAACAGGATGAAAGATTAAAGATTAATGGATTAAAGACTAAAGGATGAAAGGCGCCATTCGAGAACCACTTAATCTTCAATCTTTAGTCTTTAGCCATGCCCTCGCCTTTGTTAACGTCAAACGCCTATCATTTCACTCAATATCTTTTAATATGAGGTAAAAAACCACTATGAGTTTACAAGGACCAAAAACCCGAGAGTACTTCCAACGCGCATCGAAAGTCATCCCCTACGGCGTCAATTCCAACTTCCGCTACTGGGGCGATGAGGACACCCTGGTCGTCAAGGGCGGCAAGGGCGCTTATGTCTGGGATATGGACGGCAAGCGCTATATCGACTACCGCCTGGGCTTCGGCCCCATCATCCTGGGCCACGGCTATGAGGCTGTGGTCGAACGGGTGAAGGAAACCATCGGCGACGGCACCGTCTTCGCCTGGACCACGCCTCTGGAGATCGAGGTGGCGGAGCGCCTGACCCGCATGACGGGCAATGACAAGGTGCGCCTGACCAACACAGGCTCCGAGGCGACCATGCACGCGCTGCGCATCGCCCGCGCCTACACCAACCGCGAGAAGTTCATCAAATTCGAGGGCTGCTACCACGGCCAGGTGGACTACTTTATGTACAGCACTGCGTCCTCGGAGAAACGGATGCTGGGCTCCCGCCGCAGCCCCATCTCCGCCCCCACCACCAGCGGCATCCCTCTGGGCATCAGCCAGTACGTCATCAACCTGCCTTTCAATGACTTCGAGCGGCTGGAAGAGACTATCGAGACCAAGTGGCACGATATTGCCGCCGTGATTGTGGAGCCGGTGCTGGGCAACGCCGCGGGCATCTTCCCTCTGCCCGGCTATCTGGAGAAAATCCGCGAGCTCACCGAGAAATACGGCATCGTCCTCATCTTCGACGAGGTGAAGACCGGTTTCCGCCTGGCCAACGGCGGCGCGCAGGAGTATTTCGGCATCCGCGCGGACCTGGCCACCTACGCCAAGGCCATGGGCAACGGCTTCCCGGTGGCGGCCATTGCGGGCAAGGAAGAGGTGATGATGACCATTCAGCCGGGCGCCATGGCCCACGGCGGCACTTATTCGGGCAATGGCGTGGCCGTGGCCGCGGCCGCAGCGACCCTGCAAACCCTGGAGGAAGAGCCGGTCATCGCGACCATCGGCAAGCGCGGGCAGCGCCTGATGGATGGCATCGATGAAATCCTGAACGACGCGGGCATCCCCCACGCGGTGACGGGCGCGCCCGCTATGTTCAGCCTCTTCATCGGCAGCGATGAAATGCCCACCGACTTCCGCGGCTATCTGGAGGGCGACGGCGATCTGTATGAGAAGATCGCCATGGAGCTCATCGCCCGCGGCGTGCAGCCCGACGCGGACGGCCGCGAGCCCTGGTTCCTGTGCTACGCCCTGAGCGAGGAGGACGTGGACTTCACGCTGAACGCGTTTGAGGAAGCGGTGAAAACGGCAAAGTCCTAGCCACGAAGGCACGAAGGATTCGAAGACACGAAGAAAAGAAGAAGGAAAAATTGATGCCGAAGAAATCCTGGTCTCGAAAAGGTTTTGAGCCGTTGCCTGAGCCTATCGAGCGCGTCGGCAAACAGGTTTTGGATGCTGCCTTTCGGGTGCATCGTGAACTGGGGCCAGGGTTTCTGGAGAAGTTTTACGAAGAAGCCCTTTGTATCGAGCTGGCGGCCCAAGGCATTCCATTCGTCCGACAAAAATCCATCGAAGTTTACTACCGAGAACATCTTTTGGGCCGCCAGCGACTCGACATCATTGTGGATGAAAAAGTCATCGTCGAAGTAAAAGCCGTGGAGAAGCTTCTCCCCGTGCATGAAGCCCAACTGACTGCTTATCTCCAGGCAACTGGGATTCGGCTGGGTTTTCTGATAAACTTTCAAGCGCATCTTTTGAAACATGGCCTTCGACGCATCGTACGATAATCCGATGCGTCTTCTTTTCTCTTCCTAATTTTTCTTCGTGCCTTTGCTTTTTCTTCGTGCCTTCGTGGCAAACCTTCACAAGGAGGCTTTTATGTACGGATACGCTGGTAAAATCTTACACGTTTATCTCGATGAAGGTCGGCTGGAAGTAGAGACGCCGCCCGAGGAATTCTACCGCACCTACGTGGGCGGCACGGGCTTCGGCCTGTATTATCTGCTCAAGCACACGCCCGCGGGCGTCGATCCCCTCGCGCCCGAAAACACCCTCACCTTCGCCATCAGCGGCCCCACGGGTGCGCCCATCTCGGGCCAGAGCCGCCTCACCGTTAACGCCAAATCCCCCCTCACCGGCGCGGTGGGCGATTCCCAATCGGGTGGGTTCTTCCCGGCGGAAATGAAATTCGCGGGCTTCGACGCGTTCGTCTTCCACGGCAAAGCGCCCAAGCCCGTCTACCTATGGGTGAAGGAAGGCCAGGCCGAACTGCGAGACGCGTCCCACCTGTGGGGCAAGACCACCGACGTGGTGGAAGACACCATCAAGGAGGAATTGGGGGACCGGCGGGTGCACATCGCCCAAGTGGGGCCCGCGGGCGAAAAGGGCGTGCGCTTTGCCGCCATCATCACCTACGGCAATCGGGCCAACGGCCGTACGGGCATGGGCGCGGTCATGGGTAGCAAGAATCTGAAGGCCGTGGTGGTGCGGGGCAGCAAGAAGAACGCCAAATTCGCGGACCCCAAAGGCCTGACCCAATTGACCAAATGGGGCGTTAAGGAGTTCCCCGACTCCGACATCTATGGCATGGGCCTGCTGGGCACCGCGGAGATCGTCCGGGGCCAGAACAAGGGCGGCGGTCTCCCCACCCACAACTGGGACAGCGGCTATTTCGCCTGTGCAGAGAACATCTCCGGCCATCGCATGGCAGACACCATCCTCAAGGAGCGGGATACCTGCTACGCCTGCACCGTGCGTTGCAAGCGCGTGGTCGAAGCGGAGAATCGCTACAAGGTGGAACCGCGCTATGGCGGGCCCGAGTACGAGACCCTGGCCACCTTCGGCTCCTACTGCAATGTAGATGACCTGGAAGCCATCGCCTATGCCAACAAGATCTGCAACATGTATGGCATGGATACCATTTCCTGTGGCGCCACCATCGCCTGGGCCATGGACGCGTTCGAGCATGGCTATATCACCACCGAGGACACGGGCGGCGTGTGCCTGACCTTCGGCAACGCGGAGGCCATGGTGCAAATGGTGGAGCAGATCGCGAAGCGCGAGGGTTTTGGCGACATTCTGGCCGAAGGTTCGGCCCGGGCGGCCGAGAAATTCGGCGAGAAGGCCCAAGACCTGGTGGTGGCGGTGAAGAAACAGGAAATGCCCGCGCACATGCCCCAGGTCAAACGTTCTCTGGGCCTCATCTACGCGGTGAATCCCTACGGCGCGGACCATCAGTCCAGCGAACACGATCCCTCCTGGAAATGGTATCCCGAGCGCATGGCCATGCTGGGCCTGGGCGAGGCCCAACCCAACAAGGTGCTGAACAAGGAAAAGGTCAACTTCGCTCTGACCACGGAAAAGCTCTACATGGCTCTGAACACCTTCAACATCTGCCAGTTCGTCTTCGGCCCGGCCTGGCATCTCTACGGCCCCGACCAGTTGGATGAACTCATCCGAGTCACCATCGGCTGGGACCTGGGCATCGAGGGCATTCAGGAGATCGGCGAGCGGGTGTTGAACATGCTGCGGGCCTTCAACGCCCGAGAAGGCTTCACCCGTGACGATGATTCCTTGCCCAAGAAACTCTACAAGCCCCTTAAAGGCGGCCGCAGCGAAGGCCTCCATCTCACACCCGAGGAACTGGAACAAGCCAAAAACTGGTACTACGAGATGGCCGGCTGGGATGAGAACGGCGTGCCGACGCAGGAGAAGCTGGCTGAGCTTGGACTGGAGTGGATAGCCGAGCAACTTCAGTAGTGAAGAAGTGTTCAGTATTCAGTGAGGTTGTGAGATGACGAAGCTTGCACATGTCCGCAGCTACAAGGAATTGAACGTTTATCGCAAGGCAAGGGCGCTTGCCAAAGATATTTTCGAACTGACAAAGACCTTTCCGCGGGAGGAGCGCTTCGCCCTGACCGATCAGGTGCGGCGTTCCTCTCGCTCCATTGGTGCGCAAATCGCGGAAGCCTGGGCCAAACGCCGTTACGAGAAACATTTTATCAGCAAGCTTACCGATGCTGATGGTGAGCAATTGGAAACGCAGCACTGGTTGGGTGTTGCTTTTGATTGCGGTTATCTCGATTCGTCCACCGAAAGACAATTGACTGCCCGTTGTGAAGAAATCGGACGCATGTTAGCCAGTATGATGGCCAAAGCCACTCTCTTTTGCAATCCCGACGCCCTTTCCGCTTTTCGCGAACCAGCGCCAAGCTACCATACCGCCACAGATCTTGCTGACTTCTTCATCGATCCCGAAACTGAATACTGAACACTTCACCTTCTCGATAACGGACGTCATCGTCTCGACGATCTCCTCTCCAAGCCGCCCCCTTTCATCTTTACTTAAACACTGAACACTTCCCTCTCTCGATAACGGGCGTCATCGTTCCGACGAGCCCCTTTCCAAGCCGATCCCTTTCATCTTTAACTGAACACTGAACACTTTACCTCCGCCAAACCGACCACCTTCATCCCCCCGCTCCCCACAAACTCAGCAATCTACTCTTTACCACTGAAAACTCCCCATTTTTCCACCACATTATCCTTTGACCAACAAATTCCCCATAACAGTCCAACTATGAAAATTACTGTTCTCGGCGGTGCTGGCAAAATGGGCAGCATCGCCGTACAAACTTTAGCGAATGATCCCCGCGTCGATGAAGTCGTCATCGCCGATTTGAACCCGCAGGCCGCCCGCGAGGTGGCCGACTTCATCGGCAGCCCCAAAATCCGCATCGCATCCATTGACCTGCGGGACCACGACGCGTTGGTCGCGGCCCTGCGCCCGATGGACGCGGTGGTCAATGCCACCGTTTACTACACCAACCTGCCCGTTATGGAAGCCTGCATCCAGGCCCACACGCCCTACGTGGACCTGGGCGGGCTCTTCCACACCACCCGCAAGCAGTTGCAGCTCGACGAACGCTTCCGGGAGGCGGGCGTGGCCGCAGTGTTGGGCATGGGCTCCGCGCCCGGCGTGCCCAACGTCCAGGCCCGCTACGCGGCCGAACGCCTCGACCGCATCACGTCCATCCGCATCTACGACGGCATCAAGCCCCCGCCGCCCGACAACACCGCCTTCACCTACGCCGTGGCCACCATCCTGGACGAGCTCACCATGAAGCCTATGGTCTTTCGGGATGGCAAATTCATGGAGATGGAGCCACTGAGCGAGTTTGAAGATTACCTGTTTGTCGAGCCTTTGGGGGTCCTGCCCATGCACCTTTCCCTTCACTCCGAAGTCGCCACCCTCCCCATCTCCTTCGCCGACAAGGGCGTGCGGGAGGTCTTCTTCAAGATCAACTACTGGGGCATGGCCCCGGAGACCGTGGAAAAGGTGCGGGTGCTGGCCGAATATGGCCTGAACAGCACCGAGCCCGTGGAGGTGAAGGGCGTCAAGGTGGCCCCGCGCGACCTCATGGTGGCCCTGCTGCGCCAGCACGAGCCCCCCGCCACCGCATTCCTGGCTCCCCCCGCCAACCAGCCCCCCAACTGGACCAAAGAGATCGTCACCGAGGTGCGGGGCGAGCAGGATGGCCGGGAGACCATCTATCGCCTGGGCACGATGACGGTGAAGGGCGCACTGCCCACGGGCTCGGCCCCCGCCATCACCGCCATCTGGCTGGCCGAAGGCCGCATCCCAGCGGGCGTGCATCCCCCCGAACAGGTCATCGATCCCGAACCCTTCTTCGCCGAACTCAGACGATTGAGTATCGAAACCAGCGTGACCGTCACCCAACCGTTGGACTGACAGGTGTGTCCCAATTTCTTGGCAAGCATTTGCTGAGCCTGCGCCGGGGGATGAAGTCCCCCGGCTAAACTGAAAGCAAATTGAAACCAAGGCTTTTGGTTCGCATTAGATCATCAATGAAAGGCGATTCTCTGGCCGCGCCGCCGCCCGCAGGTGAACCTGCGGGCTAAAAACGACGCCCCATAAATGGGGCTA
>Ga0256832_1000536_pt1 | contig 24753 bp, 24 predicted proteins | sample 134614metaG_FD_190534 | JGI IMG/M metagenome (GOLD analysis project Ga0256832, IMG submission 190534) | Hydrothermal vent microbial communities from Lau Basin, Pacific Ocean - 134-614 | ecosystem: Environmental > Aquatic > Marine > Hydrothermal vents | place: Pacific Ocean: Lau Basin | collected... | reverse complement strand
CTTCCTCAAAAAGTTTGTCTTCTTCAAAAAGCAGATCCTTTAGTTTTTTTTTCAGGCTGTCTATTTTGTCTGAAAGATCTGTAGATTTTGCAACAAGCTTATCCCTCTCCCTAACTAATCTCTCATACTCCCTCTGAGTTTCCGCCTGTTGGATAAGCTTTCTGTGCTTTTTTATTTTCTGTCTGACCTCATGAAGCTGATGCTCAAGCTCTTTTATCTGTCTTGAGGTTTCAATTACCTCAACCTCTTTTTGGCTGAGTTTGTCTCTTATATCATAAATTCTTTTTTCAATCTGATTTATCCTGTCTGATATTTCCTCTAAATGTTCCTCTATCAAATGTGCCTTCTTTTCCAAATTTTCAGCTGCTTTGGATAATGAGTTTATTTTTTTCATCATTCCCTCCCTTTTTTCTTTTAATCTTATGTATAAAATGGAACTTTTCAATGTTTACTCAGCGGATAAACTATAGTTATGTTAAAATTTTGTGTTTGTAAAAAAGTTATGGAGGAAAAGTTTGCGTCCAGACGGAAGAAATCCAGCACAATTAAGACCAATAAAGATAGTCAGGGATTTTAACATATACGCCGAGGGATCTGTTCTTATAGAAATGGGAAACACAAAGGTAATAATTACAGCCTCTGTGGAAGAAAAAGTCCCCCCTTTCTTAAGAGGATCAGGACAGGGCTGGATCACAGCAGAGTATGCGATGCTCCCAAGATCAACAGAAAGCAGGAACATAAGAGAGGTTGTAAGGGGAGCTCCTTCAGGAAGAACTCAGGAGATACAGAGGCTGATTGGAAGATCTTTAAGGGGTGTTGTTGATCTGAAAAAGTTAGGCGAAAGAACTCTCTGGGTGGACTGCGACGTTATTCAGGCTGACGGAGGAACAAGGGTCGCATCAATAACAGGAGCTTTTATAGCTGTTGCCGATGCGATGATAAAAATAACAGAGAACGGCGTCGTAAAACAAAATCCTCTAAAAGATTATGTTGCTGCCGTTTCCACAGGGATTGTTGGGAAAGATGTTGTTCTTGATCTGAACTTCAAGGAGGACTCATCTGCCAAGGTAGATATGAACCTTGTTATGACAGGTAGCGGAAATTTTGTTGAGGTTCAGGCAACAGGTGAGGAATACTCCTTTACACAGCAGGAATTTGACAAAATGCTTGAGTATGGAAAACTTGGGATAAATAAACTTCTACACATTCAAAAACAGTTCATAGAAGGAATACCTTCTATAGGACACTGGAAGAGGAAAGATGTAAAAGAGTTTGTTTATGTTGACACAGGAGGAAGTTAATGGGAAAAAGCCTTGTTATTTTAGGCTCCCAATGGGGAGACGAAGGAAAAGGTAAGATTGTTGACCTGCTTACCCCGGACTACGATTATGTTGTCAGGTATCAGGGAGGAAGTAATGCAGGTCATACAGTTATAGTTGGGGATAAAAAATATGCCCTCCACCTTATCCCTTCAGGAATACTGCGGGAAGGAAAGAAAAACATAATATCAAACGGCGTTGTTATCGCCCTTGAAGAACTGATAGCAGAAATGGAAAAGGTAAAGGAAGTCTGCAGAAACTTTGAAGGCAGACTGTTTATCAGCGATAGGGCACATATAGTTTTCCCATACCACAAAATACTTGATGGGCTGTCTGAGAAAAAGAAAGGTAAAGACAAGGTTGGGACAACCCTTAAAGGTATTGGACCTGCATACATGGCAAAGTACGCAAGGACAGGTATCAGGATAGCAGACCTTTTTGATCCCCCCTATTTTAAAGCAAGGCTTGAAAGCGCTATGAATGAAGCAAAAGAGATAGCAGAAAAGATATACGGTGAAAGCTTTAATCTTTCTGTTGATAGTGTGTACGACGAAACACTCAGGCTTTTTGACAGGATAGCCGGTCTGGTTGCAGACACGTCTCTTATGCTTGATACAGCACTAAAAAAAGGAGAAAGGGTGCTGTTTGAAGGTGCACAGGGAACGATGCTTGATATAGATATGGGAACTTACCCCTACGTTACATCATCAAACGCCTCTGCATTAGGTCTGTGCAACGGAACTGGCGTCTCACCAAAGCTGATAGGTCAGGCAGAGGTATACGGAGTAAGCAAGGCTTATGTTACAAGGGTTGGGGCAGGTCCGTTTCCCACAGAACTGAATGACGGTATCGGACAAAAACTTAGAGATGAAGGTCATGAGTACGGGACAACAACAGGAAGACCGAGAAGATGCGGCTGGCTTGATCTTGTAGCCCTCAGATTTGCAGCAAGGGTAAACGGAATGGACGGTCTTATAATAACAAAGCTTGATGTTCTTGATCATTTTGATGAGATAAAAGTTGCTGTGGCTTACGAGTACGAAGGTGAGACAATAAGAGACTTTCCTGCATCATTAAAGATACTTGAAAAATGCAGACCTGTTTACAAAACATTAAAAGGCTGGGACAAAAACACATTCGGACTGAAAGATAAAAGTCAACTTCCGGAAGAAGCATGGGAGTTTATAAAAACAGTAGAGGAAGAAACAGAGGTTCCGGTTGTGATGCTCTCCACAGGGCCAGAAAGATACGAATATATCTGGCTGAAATAGGAGGACAAAAATGGATAGAGCCGGTTCTTTAAGATTAGATGAATCCACACCTGAATCTGTTCTTGCTCAGGTTGGGGATCTTCATTCTACAGATATACTCATTCTTCTGTTTTTGATACTTACATTTGGTATGCTTTCATATATTTTTCTCCTGTGGAGAAATAGCAAAAAACCCCCTGAAGAGAGAAGATCAAACTTTGCCCTTTTCTTGATAGCCCTTAATGTTGGCTTTTTCACAACTGTAATGTTTTTCGTTTACAGGGTTGTTGTGGTTGGGTTAAAACATCTTATAAATCAGTAGGTGGAAGATGGATATACTGGAAAAAAATATAAAAGATCCACAAAAAATTCAGAAAGCTGTTTCAAACAGCCTTGATTTTATAAAAAATGAATCCGAAAAATTTACAGATTTTAAAGAAATTCTGAATAAAAAATATATTGAGGAAAAGAGGAATATAGAAAAATTTGTAAAACAGAATTTCAAAAATCTAACCAGGTGGGAAATAAGATCAGCTGTTTCCCAGATATTTGACAAGCTTCAGATTAAACTTGAGGAAGACACCCCTGAAAAAATCATTTTTATGCTTTTTACTGATGTCTTAAGCGAACTTCAACCTTCACCATCTCCCCTTATATTTTTTTATGAAGGAAACCCACTGGTAAAAAAACATGGTGTGATAGTTGAGTTTAACCTTATGCCGGAACTTCTAAACAAAATAGAGGATCTTGATGCATATAAAAAACACCAGATCGTTCTTGATCTTTTTCCTGAAGATGAGATTGTAACAGAAGGAGTTTCCCTGAAACTTGCACAGCTTAACTTTTTAATACTGAACCTTTTTGATAGGGCTGTTTATGAAAATGTAGTTCCTGTTGACAGGCTGATCACCCAAAAAGATGGTAAGCTGACCGTTGACAAAAACTTTCTTATATTCTCTGTAGTTTCAATTTTTGCTTCACTGTATGAGGCTGTAGCAGGTGAAAAACAGCAGTTTAAGGGAAGTTTTTACACAGCAGATCTTTCAAAATATTTTGTAAAAATAAAAGGTTTTGTTAAAAAGGTTATTTCAGATAAAGATGAGTTTGATTACATACTTTACGCCTCAAAGCTTGAAGAAGAAGGAATAGAGAACAGATTAATCACCATTAGAGATTACCAGACCCAAAAAAATGTTTTTGAGGAAAGCATCAGGAGAAACGATGTTGACACCTATGAAAAAATAGAATCTATTTTCTGGCTTCTTGGTGTTGAGAATATTAATCCTGTTTTGTTGGTCAGATACTACAACGGTGATGACATTATATACTACATATTTGAGCTGTTCAGACAGGCTCAGGACGAAGGGTTTCAGACAGAAAAATTTATAAAAGGAATGAAAGCTTTTCTAAAAAAACTGTTCAGGTATCCGTACATATCAAAAGGACATCTAAACCAGAAAACCCTTGATAAGCCTGTAAAGCTTTTTTACAGCGATGATGCCAGATTTGATGCTGATTATTTTTATTTCACACAGAGGTACGACAGATACCTTGATATGCAGGAACTTATTAAGGACAAAGATGAGGATATATCCCTGAAAAACCTTCTGTCAAAATATTATCTAAACCAGATAAACAAAGAAGAGCTTACAGGCTGGCTTGCCCTGTCCAAAACAAATGAAGGTAAATTCCTGTACCATCTTCTAACAGACTCCCTTGGATCTCTTCCTCAGGAAAATCCTTACAAAGCTGTGGCAGACCTTTATACACTGAAAGCCTCACATCAGGATATAATTAATAAAATAGGTGAGGAAGGGATTTTCACACTTATAATGAGGATATTAGGTTTTTATCCTTACGACAAAACACTGATAAACCTTGCTGACCTGAGGTTTGAGATATGAATGAGCTTTTAAAAAAAGCAGAAGAGGAGCTTTCTCAGGTTGAGGAGCTTTTAGAAGTTGAGTTCTGTGACGACGGTCTTGTTTTTTACCACCTTCAGAATGCTGTTTCTTTTCTTTTGAAAGCACTTGCACGGGAGTATAAAGTCAATATAGAAGATGAAGACGGAATATCAGACATAATCGGAAAGCTGAGCGAAAAAACAACAATAAAATTCCCTGAGTGGATAGACCAGATTATTGAGCTTGAGGATATATCCTCATCTGACGGGTGCGGTGCAACTATATGTTATGATATGGATATGTACGGAGATATAATATACGCTGTTTACCAGCTTAAAGAGTTTGTTAAATCACAGGTGGAGAGATGAAACTTCTAAAAGCCAGAGAGATGGCTTTTGCCGACGAAAACACCATAAAACTTACAGGTATCCCATCTCTTGTTTTGATGGAAAATGCCGGAAGAACAGCATCACAGGTAATACTTGACAGATTAGATTTTAGATCTGCTGTTGTTGTAGCAGGAACAGGAAACAATGGAGGAGACGGACTTGTTATCGCAAGGTATCTCCTTCTTGCAGGGAAAGATGTTCAGGTTTTTATACTCTCCGACTCCACAAAAAAACTTTCTGAGGACAACAAAAAAAATCTTGAGATATACGAAACATTTGGTGGATCTGTAAGCCTGATAGGAGAGGATAAGCTTAGAAAACTGATAGCCCCTCTAAAAGAGGCAGACATAACGGTTGATGCGATCTTCGGGACAGGATTTACTCCCCCTGTCAGGGGATACAGGGAAAAAGCGATACATCTGATAAACAGATATTCTAAAAAGGTTGTATCTGTGGATATTCCTTCAGGTTTATCAACAGATACAGGAAAGATTGAAGGAATACACACAAAAGCAGATATTACCATAACATTTGCTTATCCAAAACCTGCCCACATACTTTACCCTGCCTGTGAGTATTGCGGAGATGTTTATGTTGTTGATATATCAATAGACCGGCAGTATCTAAAGGCAATAAACAGATATCTTCTTGAGCCGTCAGACATTAAACTCCCTGAAAGAAAAAAAGACAGCCACAAGTACACTTACGGACATCTTCTTGTTATCGGAGGGTCTAAAGGAAAAACAGGAGCCGTTATTATGGCTTCAAAATCTGCAACAGCATCAGGATCAGGACTTGTTACTACTGTTGTTCCTGAGGAGCTTGACACCATATTTGAAAATGCCCTTGTTGAGGAGATGACCATTCCTGTCAACAGCAAAGATGGTATGTTTGGGAGGAATTCTGTAAGACAGATAAAGCAGATCATAAAAAACGGTAAGTTCACATCTATCGCAGCCGGAATGGGAATGTCTATTAATCAGCATACAACAGAGCTGATCAGAGAGCTTCTAAAGGTAAAAATGCCCCTTGTTATTGACGCAGACGGAATTAACAACCTTTCACTAATTGACAACTTTAAACATCTTCTGAAAAAAAGAAAACACCCAACTGTGCTAACCCCTCACATAGGGGAGATGTCAAGGCTTACAGGTATAAAAACAAAAGAGATATTAGACAGTATGGAGGAAGTGGCAAAGGAATTCTCTGCAGAAACAGGTGTTTACACAGTGCTGAAAGGATCAAGAACTGTCATCTCAACACCTGACGGAAAAGTGTTCTACTCAATAAGGGGAAATGAAGGAATGGCAACAGCAGGCACAGGAGATATCCTTGCTGGAATACTGGGAACGATGGTTTACAGACTTGGAGCAGAGGAAGGGGTTAAAACAGGTGTTTACCTACACGGGCTTTCCGGAGACATAGCATCAAGGTTTATAAATGTTGAAAGTATGAAAGCAACAGACCTTATAAGGTTTATTCCTGATGGGTTGGATCTTTTAAAATCATACAAAAAATCCTATTCCTTCTACTGCCATATAGATCCGTTAAAGGACCTAATCAATTCTTATCCTGAATGATCTAACAAGAAGAACAATTATCAAGATTTCTACCACAAGAAGAACAAAATGGATGTCATAAACCTTTTCCTGATTTGTTTTTACCATAAAAAATATATCAAGGCTTCTGTAAAAGACGAAGGACATAACAAGTCCAAGAAGATACCCTGCCTGTTTGTACATATCAGTAAGGGATAAAAGCCTCTTTTTCCTTAAAAAAAGGGTTTCGGTTCTCACAAGATACGAGCCAAAAACAAATGTAAGCTGGTATCCTGCATAAACAAAAAGCGCTGTAGAGTATGTGTAAGGTCTGATAAGAAAGTAAGAAACCAGAACAAGAATAACAAGCTCAACAAAAAGAGCTATAAAGAAAAATATCCTGAGGGTCATAAGTTTTTCATAAAACTTTGCCACTATAAGCATTCCTACAGCAAGAAGAACGCCCCCTATAGAATGGATAGAGGGCTTTAAAGGTGCGTATATGGTAAATATTGAACCTATTGACAACCCTGTAAAAAGAGAATTAAAGAATTTGTACCAGAAATATCTCCTTGGATATAAACCGGTTATCCTCATATATCACCATTTTAACTGCATTCCTGCGTATAAACTTCTGCCTTCAGCAGCATAGCCATCAACAGTCTGGTAATACTTGTCTGTTATGTTGTTTATCTTAACATAAGCAAGTAGGTTTTTATTAATATTGAAGTTTGCAAAACTGTTTATCACAGTGTAGTAGCCTGTCTGGGCGTTGTTAGTATCCTTTCTCTTTCCAACATAAACCCCTGAAAAACCTATATTAACCATCTCATCTGGATACCACACAAAATCAAATCCTAACTGGTTCAGGGCTCTTCTTGGAAGCTTTTTTCCCTGAGGATCCTTACTGTCAAGATAGGTGTAATTAATTCTTATGTAGCTTTTTACTGCAGGTATAAACCTTGAGTAAGATGAATCAATGCCTTTTATCTTTGTTTTGCCTGTCAGGTTTAGATACCTTCCTGTCCCAAAGTCGTACTCTATTTTGTCCCTGAATGAATATCTAAAATATGTAATATTAAATCCTTTAAACCCTGTCCCGATATCCCACTGTATTGAGTTTTCTGGTTTTAAACTCTGATTGCCCCACCATGGGTTATAAAGCTGATCAATAGTAGGTATGTTGTACCCTGTCCCCCAGTTTGCGAAAACGAAAATATCTTTCTTAACAAAAAACTTTCCGCCTAACTTCCATGTTGTTTTGTCTTTAAATGAGGAGTAGCTGTCATGTCTGATAGACTGGGAAAGGACAGTATTTTTTATTGTATAAACATTTGTGAAAAAATACCCGTTGTTGTGGTATCTTCTGTTTAAAACAGTCCCACCAGATGTATTCTGAACAAAGTCCTGCCGTGAAAAACCAAAATTAACAAATCCTGATGAGTAATCAAACCTGTCTTTCAGGCTGTACTCTGTGTATCTCCCTTCATAACCGTTAAACTGGGATCTTTTAAACTCAGATTTTGAAAAAAATGCCGTTATTTTGTTGTTTTTATAGGTTTTATCGTACTGAAGTTTGTAAAATCGCTGTGAGTAATGGTTAAAATACTGCAAAACACCCCAGCCAAAAGGATCGTCATAATCATTAGCATCAACACCTGCTGCAGCATCATAATGTATAACAGCATCAATACTTTTTATAACTGTCTCGAACCTGTCATTTTGTGTGATGTTCCAGCCCATCTTAAAATTGATAGTGTCGTTTCTGTAAGGATCTCTTTCCCAGCCTATCTCGTCCCATCTTTTCCCGTAATCTAAATCTGATTTTCTTGGTTCTGCAGCAGAAAATCCTGAAGTTTTTAGCCAATGGTATCCAAGAAGAATATCAATTTTTTCATTGGCAAATGTTAGGGTAAAACCTGCCTTTTTAGTGTTGTAATCCCCTACAAGACCTTTCAGTTTGATATGAAAACCTTTTTGAGGTTTTTGTGTTACCAGATTTATAACACCCCCGACAGCATCAGCTCCCCAGACGCCGGACTGCACCCCCTTTATCACCTCAATCTGCTGAACATCATCAAGAAGCAGAAGCTCATAGGCAGGTGATATGTTAGGTGTTGTAAAATCATTTATCCTTATTCCGTCAATAAACATAACTGTCCTCTTGGGGTCAGTTCCCCAAAGGTACAGGGATACTGTCTGACCGAACCCACCTGTTGATGTGTAATAAAAACCATTCCTGTTAAAGATAATTTCTTTTATATCAAAAGGATGTTTTTCGTCTATCTCCTCCTTTGTGATAATATCAGATGGAGAAGTTACCTTTGAGACATCAGACTGTGTTCCGTATCCTGACTCAACAGAAATCCCGTTGAGACTGTATCCAAAAGCAGGTAAAACAAGAAGAGCAGAAAACAAGAGCTTTTTCATACACTTAACCTCCTTAATGCTAATGCAAATATTTTGCATTTATTATACAACTTTTATGAATCAAAAATTAAAAATTTACAGTGAAAAGTCTGATCTGCTCAGAATTGACGCATCTGTTTGACAAAATCCCTACACAAATTTAAATTAATTTATGAAAATATTAATAATCATCTAATAATAGGGGAGGGATTTACATGAATGAAATCTTTGGCATGTTATACGGGTATGCTATTGATTACGGGATCAGACTGATCGGTGCTGTCGTTGTTCTAATAGTAGGTAGATTTGTAGCGGTTAAACTTACCAATCTTTTTAGAATGTTTATGGAAAAAAGAAAATGGGACATTACATTATCAAAATTCCTTGGAGATCTGGTATATATAGGACTGATCATCCTTGTAGTGATTGCAGCGTTAGGCACATTAGGGGTAGAAACATCCTCCTTTGTTGCCATATTAGGTGCAATGACTCTGGCTGTTGGTTTTGCCCTAAAAGATCAGCTTTCAAATTTTGGTGCGGGAGCACTCATACTGATGTTTAGACCTTTTGAGGTTGGGCATTTTATAGAGGCGGGTGGTGTTTCAGGTGTTGTTGAGGAAATAGGAATTTTTAACACAAAAATGAAAACTGGAGATAACAGGCTAATATATCTACCGAACTCTTCAATATTAGGAGGAAGTATCACAAATTATTCCGCTAAAGATACAAGAAGAATTGATCTTGTTATTGGTGTTAGCTATGAGGATGATCTTCAAAAGGTAAAACAGGAGCTGTGGAATATCCTAAATGGAGATAAAAGGATTTTGAAAGAGCCTCAACCAACTATTGCAGTGTCTGAACTTGCCGACAGTAGCGTAAACCTTGTTGTTCGTCCGTGGGTCAGATCTTCAGACTACTGGCCTACATACTTTGATCTTCTTGAGAAAATCAAGACAAGGTTTGATGAAGTAGGTATTTCAATACCGTATCCCCAGATGGATGTTCACTTGAAAAAATCTTAAGACAAAAAGGAGAAGATATGAAGAAAAAGCTTTTTGTGTACGGTTTGACAGTTCTGGCATTCTCAAACTCTTTTGCACAGGAAGAAAAAGCAGAATGGAAAACACATGGAGAGCTTTCTTATGTTAAAACATCAGGAAACTCCGATACAGAAACATTCGCCACAAAAATAGAAACAAACTGGAAAAAGAGTGTGAACAGACTGCTTGGGAAAGGTGAGTTTTTATACGGGAAAACAGACAACAAAGAAAACACAAACAAACTGTATCTGTTAGGCAGATGGGAAAGACTGCTGAATGAAAGACTGTTTGGATTTGTTCAGGGAGATTATCTTAAGGATAAGTTCTCAGGCTACAACTATAAAACAATATGGTCTGCAGGTTTAGGTTATGACATAGTAAAGACTGAAAAACATACACTTAAAGGGCTTGCTTCTGTAGGTTATACTTTTTCAGATTATAAAGATGGAAAAACCAAAAATTACACAACAGGTAGTGTTGAGATTGATTACAAATGGAAGATACTGGAAAACCTTACATTTAAACAGCTACTCAGATATGATACGAATTTAGAAAACACAAATGTTTATTTTGTTAAATCTGATTCTTCCATTGCTGTTAGGATAAATGCACACTTTTCAATGGGTGTCGGCTATAAGGTAGCTTACCAGAACAAACCTCCATCTCCTGATATAAAAAAGACAGACACAACCTTTCTAACATCGCTGATTGTTGATTTTTAAGGGGGCAAGAACCCCCCTTTTCTATCTTGAAACAAGAAGATTTTTTGCTTTCTGGGCGACATTCTCAGGGGTGAAACCAAACCTTTCCATAAGCTCGTTTCCTGGAGCTGAAGCACCAAAACCTTCCATACCTATCACAATGCCTTTATCACCCACTATCTCTTTCCATCCCAGAGACGAACCAGATTCAACGGCAACTTTTGGTAGATCCTCAGGAAGAACTTCCCTTTTATAATCATCAGGCTGTCTGAAGAAAAGCTCCCAGGACGGCATAGAAACAACCCTTACCTTAATCCCTTCTCTTTCAAGTATATCTTTAGCTCCAAGGCATACATGAACCTCAGAGCCTGTTCCTATCAAAATAAGATCAGGATTTTCAGCATCTTCAAGTATGTAAGCACCTTTTTTAACACCTTCTGATATGGGATACTTCTCAGGATCAAGCACAGGAACATTTTGTCTTGTTAAAACAAGTAAAACAGGCTTTTTCTCACTTAAAGCTATCTTCCAGGCCTCAACTGTCTCATTTGCATCTGCCGGTCTTATAACAATCAGATCAGGCATTACCCTGAAGCTCATAAGATGTTCAACAGGCTGGTGTGTTGGACCGTCCTCACCTACACCGATGCTGTCGTGGGTGTAAATAAATGTAGAGTGTATCCCCATCAGGGCAGCAAGCCTGACAGATGCCCTCATATAATCAGAAAATACAAAAAATGTGGCACCAAATGGTATAATCCCGCCGTGGAGAGCCATACCGTTTACTGCAGAACCCATAGCATGCTCTCTAATTCCAAAATGTATATTTCTCCCTGAAGGTGTATCACAGTAAAACTCACCTTTTCCCTTAAGGAAGACTTTATTTGAGTGGGCAAGGTCAGCAGAACCACCTATAAGATTTGGCACTTTATCTGCAAGGGCGTTGAGCGTCTCTCCAGATGCTGACCTTGTTGCCACCTTTTTTGATGTATCTGTGTAAACAGGAAGATCTTTATCCCAGCCTTCTGGGAGCTCTCCATTTATGAACCTTTTAAACTCCTGTGCAAGTTCAGGATACCTTTTTTTGTATTCATCAAAAAGATCATTCCATTCTTTTTCAAGCTCTTTCCCTCTTTCAACAGCCTTTCTGAAATGTTTTAGGGCTTCTTCAGGTATGTAAAACATTTTATCCTCAGGAAATCCAAGGGCTTTTTTTGTTTCCCTAGCTTCCTCTTCTGATAAGGGAGCTCCGTGAACGGCAGGATCGTCCTGTTTTGGTGAATGCCACCCTATATGTGTTCTAATTCTTATTAATGAGGGTTTTTCTTTTTCATCCTGAGCAGCCTTTATCGCCCCGTATACAGCATCAAGATCCTCACCATCAGGAACTGTTATCACATGCCAGCCGTGAGCTTTAAACCTGAGCTCTATATCCTCTGTCCATGTTATATCTGTAGGACCATCAATTGTTATACGGTTGTCGTCGTAAAGGTAGATAAGCTTGCCAAGCTTTAACCTGCCTGCAAGGGCAGCAGCCTCAGATGAAATACCTTCCATAAGATCTCCATCTGAAACTATTGCGTAAGTGTAGTGATCAACTATATTAAATCCATCTCTGTTAAAGTAGTTTGAAAGGAAGCATTCTGCAATAGCCATTCCAACACCCATACCAAAGCCCTGACCTAACGGTCCTGTTGTTGCCTCAACTCCGGGGGTGTGCCCATACTCAGGGTGTCCTGGTGTTTTACTTCCCCACTGTCTGAACCTTTTTAGCTCCTCAAGGGGAAGATCATAACCGTAAAGGTGAAGAAGTGAGTAAAGCATTGCAGAAGCATGTCCCGCAGAAAGAATAAACCTGTCCCTGTTAAACCAGTTCGGATTTTTAGGGTTGTGTCTCAAAAATTTATCCCACAGAACATAAGCCATAGGTGATGCACCTAAAGGCATTCCCGGGTGTCCTGACTTTGCTGTCTGGATCTGGTCAAGTGATAAAACCCGTATTGTATTGATACACAGCCAGTCAATATTTTCCATCTAATTTCCCACCTCAAAATTTTTATTCAAGAAATTATTTTAAACCCTAAGACTGAATTAATAAAATAAAATTTATCACTTATCCCCAATTTCCGACTATTGAAGGCTTTTTGACTGATTTTTTGAGTATATCAAGAAACTTTTTTCTACTTATATCTACAGCACCAAATCTTGCCATATGTGAGGTGGACTGCTGACAGTCAATAATATCAAAGTTCCAGCTTTTTAATCTTTCAACAAGATGAACAAAACCAACCTTTGAGGCGTTTGAAACTGTGTGGAACATTGACTCTCCAAAAAATGTCCTTCCTATGCTAACACCGTAAAGACCTCCAACAAGTTCCCCATTTAGATAGACCTCAACGCTGTGGGCATAACCAAGTTTGTGAAGGCGAATATACGCATCAACCATCTCAGGTGTTATCCATGTTCCTTCCTGTCCCTTTCTTTTGACAGATGCACACATTTTTATCACCCTTTCAAAATCTCTGTCAAAACTTACCTCAAACTTTTTCAGCATCTTTTTAAGACTTCTTGAGATCTTCAGATCTTGGGGAAATAAAACCATTCTGGGATCAGGAGACCACCACATAATCGGCTCTCCCTCAGAATACCACGGGAAAATCCCCAGAGAGTAAGCAAACAAAAGCCTTTCGGGATAAAGGTCTCCACCAAAAGCAAGGGGGAAGTCAGCCGGAGCGGTGTAAGGGTCAGGAAACCATATATCTTCATCAAGCCATACCATATCCAGACCTTTGACTTATAGAATGTCAACACCTATTATAATAGGCAAAATTAAGATTTGTAGAGGGAAGTATGATCCGTATATCCCTTTTACTCTTTATCCTGACAGTTCTGGTCTCCTGCTCTCCTAAATACAAAATAGAAAGGATATACCACCCTCCTACAGACAAACAATGTATAGAAAAATGCAGCACAGACTACCAGAGGTGTCAAAATATCTGCCAGAAAAATTATTCAGACTGTCTTGAAAAATCAATAGAAAGGGCAGAAATGATATACTCCCAGCTAAAAAGAGAGTACCGGATAAGAATGGAGGAGTACTATAAAAAATACGATCTTTATCTCCAGAGATCTGAAGATTACAGAAGACAGATCAAAACCCTGAAAGAGGATTACAAATTTTATGAAAGGCTGTGTTCCCAGTACAAAGATAAAGAAAGCTGTCAAAAAAAGGAGAAAGTAAAAAAATACTTAAAACAGTTAGAGACAAACAGACCCCTCCCACCTGAAAAACCACCTGAGGTGGAGTTCAGCAGTGTTCTTCAGAATGAAAAAAAAGCATGCTCCTGTGATTGTGGTTGTAGAGAGATTTATGACGCCTGCTACCAGTCCTGCGGAGGAAAGGTTGAAATCAAAAAAATATGCGTTGAACACTGCGATTAAACAGAAAAGTAAGTAGCCTCAGGGTGATAAACAACTACAGCATCTGTTGACTGCTCCGGTACTATCAGATAGTTTTCTGTTAGAGTTATCCCAAACTCCTCAGGTTTTAATAGCTGAAAGATCTTGTCATTAAGGCTCAGATCAGGACAGGCAGGATATCCGGGAGAGTACCTTGCCCCCTGATACTTTCTGACCTGCCAGTTAATATCCTCAAGGCTTTCCCCTTCTTCTTTTGCTATGCCAAGCTCAATTCTTATCTGCTTGTGAACTATCTCTGCAAGAGCTTCTGCAAGCTCAACCCCAAGACCGTGAACGAGATGGTAATCTTTGTAATTTCCTTTTTTAAAAAGCTCACTTTCGTATTCAGAAAGCCTGTTTCCTGCAGATACAACGGTAAAAGCAACAAGATCATGTCTGTCTGTATGGAAGTAATCTGCGAGGCATCTAAAAGGGGGTTTGGAGGATCTTGGGAAGTTCATAACAAGCTCGGCAGTTCCTATTATCTCTTTTAAGGGCTGTCTATTTGCCTGTTTATCATCTTTCCAGCCCTGTGTTTCAGGAAATATTATCAGTGAGCATTCTCTGTTTTCCTCCCTTTCCTCAGGAAAGTCTGCCCTGCAAGGCCAGTATCCGTAAATTATTGTGGGCTGAAACAGATCTTCATCTATCAGAACTTTTTTTAGCTTTTCAAAAATAGGTATAATCTCCTCTTTTTTCAGTTTTTCATACTCCTCTTTAGTTTTGCCTCCCCTTGTGTATCCCCATGCCCTTTTAAAAAGAGAACCTTTATTGATCCATTTAAAGGCAAGCTCCTGAATATATCTGTAGAGTTCCTTATCCTCCATATTAGGGTAAATCCAGACTTTTCTTCCCCAGAAAGGAGGAACCGGAACAGGAACAGACCTGTCAGGCATTTTTATTTTGCTTATTGGAGGGATTTCTGTCTTTTTAACCTCCTGAACAGAAACAGCCTCTTCTTCAACCTTATGACCAAGATCAGTATCAATTGGGGATTTTCCGTCCCACTTTTCAATCCTTGACATAGCCTCAATCCCGTCAAACGCGTCCCTGCAGTAGAATACAGGTCCATCATAAACAGGTCTGCAGTATTCCTCAACAAACGATTTGTTGAGGGCAGCACCCCCAAGAAGAACAGGCACATTTATACCCATCTTTTTCATCTGCTCAAGGTTGTTTTTCATCTCAAGGGTTGATTTGACCAGAAGTCCGCTCATACCTATAGCATCAGCATTATGCTTTCTGTATGCCTCAACAAACTGCTCAAGCTCAACCTTTATGCCTAAGTTCACAACCTTAAAACCGTTGTTTGTAAGTATAATATCAACAAGGTTTTTCCCAACATCATGAACGTCCCCTTTAACAGTCCCTAAGATGATGGTTGCCTGTTTGTCCTTTTTCTTTTTAGGCAGATACTGGTTCAGATAATCAACAGCAGCTTTCATAGCTTCTGCAGACTGGAGGACAAACGGAAGCTGCATCTTCCCTTCACCAAAAAGCTCACCTATCACCTTCATGCCGTCTATAAGTATCTCATTTATAATTTTTTCTGGAGGTGTTGTATGTCTTGCCTCCTCAACAGCCTTTATCAGTTTTTCTTTATCACCGTCCATAAGAAATTTTTTTATTCTTTCCTCTACCGGTAGTTTTTTAAGCTCGTCCTCCTGTGAACCTATTTCCCTATCTTTTGCTTTTGAAAAATGCTGTATAAATCTGAAAAGGGGATCTTCCCCGTTCTCCCACACATTAAAAAGAAGATTTTCACAAACTTTTCTATCTTCTTCAGATATTCTGTGGTAGGGTATAAGATGTTTTGGGTTTATTATCGCCATTGTTAGACCTGCTTTAACGCAGTGGTGCAGAAAAACGGAGTTAAGGTACTTTCTTGCTGTTGTTTCAAGACCAAAAGATACATTTGATATCCCAAGAACAAAGCCAACTTCAGGATGTCTTTCTTTTATCTGTTTTATAGCCTCTATAGTCTGGACAGCAGCGTCCCTATATTCCTCATCACCTGATCCTACAGTAAAGGTAAGAACATCAAAAACTATATCTTCAGGGTGCAGACCATGCTTTTCTGTTGCCAGACGGAACATTCTCTCTGCTATCTGAACTTTCCTTTCTGTTGTTTTTGCCATTCCTTTTTCATCTATGGTTAAAAGAACTACAGCAGCACCGAATCTTTTGGCAAGCTTACACACTTTATTGAACTTTTCTTCACCATCTTCAAGATTTGCAGAGTTCAGTATAGGTCTCCCACCTATCAGCTTAAGAGCCTCCTCAAGGGCTTTAGGCTGGGTTGAGTCAGGCATTAGTGGAACTGGAATTTTTTCATTAAACCTGCTGATTACAGCTCTCATATCCTTTATCTCATCTCTACCTGCAAAATTGACAGAAACATCAAGGGCGTGGGATCCTGCTTTTACCTGATCCTGAGCTATGGACAGGATTGCGTCGTAATCTTCCTTCAAGAGAAGTTCCCTGAATTTTTTGGAACCTGTCGCGTTTGTTCTTTCACCTACCAGAAATGGGGGAGGGTTCTGTCTCAAAGGCTGGGCTGAATACAGCGAAGCAAGTGATCTGGGCTGTTTTCCTCTGGGTGGTTTTGGCTTTCTTCCTTTTACCTTTTCAGAAAGGGCTTTTATGTGTGCAGGGGTTGTTCCACAGCAGCCGCCTACTATACATACGCCGTCAAAATCTAAAAACCTGCTTTCCTTCTGAGCAAACTCCTCAGCACCCATAGGGTAGTAAGTCTGTCCTCCCCTGTTTTCGGGAAGTCCTGCATTTGAATGGATAGATATAGGTCTGTCCCATATCTGGCTCAGCGTTTTCAAGTGCTGCTGTATCTGATCTGGACCTGTTCCGCAGTTAAAACCAAGGGACAGTATATCAAAAGGCTGTAGTACAGCCACAAGGGTGTGAACATCTGTTCCTATAAGCATTGTTCCTGTCAGCTCTATAGTTGCAGAAACCATAACGGGAATGTCCTTTCCTGCTTCTTTTGATGCGTCCTGAACAGCATGAAGTGCTGCTTTTATCTGGAGAGGATCCTGAAATGTTTCAAGGAGGAAAATATCTACACCTCCATCAATAAGACCCTTTGCCGTTATCTTGTAGCCTTCGTACATCTGATCGTAATGTATATGCCCCAGTGAAGGAAGCTTAGTTCCCGGTCCTATTGATCCTGCCGCAAATCTTGGTTTTTCAGGTGTTGAGTACTTATCACATACCTGCCGGACAAGCTGTGCTCCAGCCTTTGAAAGCTGGTAAGCCATCTCAGGTATGCCGTACTCATCAAGAACCCATGGTATAGCTCCAAATGTGTTTGTTTTTATCAGATCAGCTCCTGCCTGTGCGTATTTTTCATGTATTGATCTAATTATGTCAGGGGCACCTATATTCAAAATCTCATTACAACCTACCTTTCCCTGCCATGCGTCCATCGGGATTATCATAGACTGGATCATCGTACCCATGGCGCCGTCTATAACGAGAACCTTTTCTTTTATTAATTTTCTTATGTCTTTCATAACTTCCCCTTGCTTAAAAAAATTTTTTATCCTATCATTAGTCTTGCTTAGTTAGAAAAATTTAACATATAATATAATTCTGCATTTTTTCAAGATTTTAATAAAACTTTAAGGAGGTTTTCTGTCATGGGCAGCGACAGCCCGACGAACTTTTTGATTGAAAAAACAAGAATGGAGGACAGAAAATGGAAAAAACCCTCGGACTGCATATCTTAGCTGACCTTTACGGAGTTGATTTTGACAAGTTAGATCATGTTGAGGACGTAAGAGAGCTCCTTGAAGGAGCAGTAAAGTATGCAGGATTAAGTAAGTTATCATCACACTTTCACCAATTTTACCCCCACGGTGCAACAGGTGTCATTCTTCTTGAGGAATCTCACATATCAATCCACACCTGGCCTGAACACGGATATGCAGCTATTGATGTTTACACCTGCGGCGGTAAAGAAAAAACATTTAAAGCGATGGAATATATTTTGAAGGTTCTAAAACCTAAAAGAGTTGATGAAAAGGTTGCAGAAAGAGGTGTTGTTCCTGTTAATCAGGCTGCAACAAATATAGAAAAGATACAGCTGGAAACAGTTTAGGCTGTTTCCTTTTTGGCTTAGACATTGTTCTTCCGCAGTAGGATCAGTATATTTAAACAAAAAGGAGGAAGAACAATGGCAGAAAAGTTTATACCATCAAATATACTACCTGACCTTCAGGAATTAATCCCTTCTGTTTTGGCAACTTCCAAGGATAACAAACCGTACACAACATTTATAACATGGCTAACAGTAAAGAACGAAAAGACAGTTAGGTTTGCTCTGAGTAAGGACAGCGTATCCACAGAAAATCTGAAGAATAATCCATATGCATCTGTTGAGGTTTTTGGGGAGGGATTTGCACTCAGTATATCAGGGAAAACAAAGTTAATTATTGATGAGATAGAGCAGCTTCCTTTCCCTGTATCCGTTTTTGAGATGGAGGTTGAGAAGGTTGTTGATAATCTTTTTCCAGGGGCAAGCGTAACCGGAAGAATACCATTTGAACACACAGGGGATACCGTTCAGGCTTCAGAGTTTGACAAAATAGTTCTGGAAGAGCTAAAAAAATAAGATCACAGGCAGGATTTCTTTATAACATCCTCAGGAATTGTTACCCTTATTACTCCCCTGAAGTCGCCTAATTTATACCCGGTTGCCTTATCTTCAGGATAAAGCTGTCTTAACTTTTCAACAACCCTTGGATCCATACTTTTTGGATCTCCGTGGCATGTTAGACAAACCCCCTGAACTTTTAGAGGTTTGTAATACCTGTACTCTCCGTTGATTTTTTGTATATAGTAAGGTGGGATTTTTCCTGTTTCTCTTAATGTTTTTTCAAAAAAGCTTAAAGCCTCTGTTTCGTATCTGTCAGGTCTGTTTTTTGGATTTCTGTATTTAAAGGATGTCCTTTTTATTTCTATATCACCTATCTCTTCAGCCACTTCCTGCGTTATTTCAAGGGCCTTTTTAGAACATACATCTATAGCTCCAACAGAACCTTTTGTTTTCAGGGCTGTTTTAAGTTCTTTCTTAAGCTCTTTAAGGATCATTTTAGATGCATCTTCCCCAAAATCTTTTATAAGTTTTACTCTTTTAGGGGGCATATCAATATTTGCGTATTGAATCTGCCCACAACTAAAAAACAAAATACCTGTAATAAGTCCGAAAATACCTGCCCTTTTCACCTTTTCCTCCTTAGATATATAACAACCCTTCCTCTTTTGCTTTCTTTAAATAATACGAGAGTTCTCTATCTGAAACCTGATGAAAATCTTGATAATATGCACCAACAGCAAAAAATAAACTATCAACCTTATGATAACATATAACCTGATCAAACACTTCTGATGTTTTTCCTATGCTGTCTGACGGACACACAGGAACAGCAAGTATCACCTTTTTTGCACCTTTGTTTTTTGCGTATTTTCCGGCAACCATAGCTGTGTATCCTGTTGCTATCCCGTCATCAACTATGATAACGGTTTTTCCTTCTATATCAGGCTCTTTTCCTCCAAGGTATTTTGAAAGTTTTTCCTTTGCCTCTTTAACAGCCTTCTCTATAGCCTCTTTTACCTGATAAGAGCTTTCAGAAACATAATCGGCAAGCATATAAGTGCCGTCAGGCGTGGCAGCACCTATAGCTGCTTCAGGTTCGTGGGGAAACGTTATTTTTTTAGCTACAACCATACTGAATGGTATGTTTAACTTTTTTGAGATCCAGTAAGCTACAGGAACACCCCCCCTTGGTATCGCAAGAATTACTGTATCTTTTTTGTCTTTGATAAATTTTTTTGTCTCTTCAGCAAGAAGTTTTCCTGCTTCTTCTCTATCTCTGAACATAAAAATCCTCACAGGTTATCAAGCTCTGACAGAATATCATCAACCTGCGTCTGCTCCTTTTTTAAAATTTCTTCCCATTTGCCTACAACGTCAATATCATTTCCCTCAACTTTTTCTTCCGCTCTGTCTATCTTTACAAGAAGGGGAATTTTTGTCATATTACCGATTATTATGGCTTCCCCTGGATTAAGCCCGGGAAGGTACTCCATAAGTTCCTGCGATAGGGACTCACTTGCCCTCTGAACATGTTTCTGATCTTCAGGTTCAACAAGTTTCAAAATTATCATATTGTTCATCTGTGATAGTATCTCTTTATCAAGCCCTTTAGGTCTCTGTGTAACAACGGTTATACCAAGTCCAAACTTTCTTCCTTCCCTTGCTATCCTTGCTATGTAATACTTTGATTCGGTGTTTCTTTTCTCGCCTGCAAGTATGTGAGCCTCTTCCACGACTATCATAAGAGGAAATGGAAGTCTTGACTGACCTTTCCTGACTGCCTTTTTTCTCTCCTCCAGAGCCCACCTGAGTATGTTAGATGCAATCGCATCAGCAACATCTTCATCAAGCTCAGAAAAATCAAATATGTTAACCATTCCAGGTTTTATATTTTCAATAAGAGGTGGAACACCAAGTTTTATGATGTGTCCCAGTTCAAGCTCTGCATCTTCAAGCTTGTTCAGTACTTCAAAAAGAGATTCATCTCTTGCTTTTCCTTTTAGCCTCTGTCCAAGCTGACTTTCAGGGTCTGAAATAGATTCTATTTTTTCTTTTAGCATCTTTAAAAAATCTGATGTTGTAATGTGAGCCTGCCAGTTTTCTGTTTTTGTTTCTCTAAGCTCCTGTAATAAACTTTCGTAAGCCATTCTAAAATATCTAAACTGCACATAGGCGTTCTGTTTTATCCCTATTAAAGATGCAAACTCTTTTGGCTTAAGTTCTGCAGGATTTATCAGAGGCTGAATGTGGTTAACAGCTGACTTTCCATTTCTTGTAAGTTTTGAGCGGGAATACTCACCGTGAAAATCAAATACAGCAACAGTTCCTCCTAAGTTTATTATGTTTTTCAGAAGAACAGATACTGTGTTTGATTTTCCTGCTCCCGTAACAGCAAGTATGGCAAGATGTCTTAAAACAATCTGCTCAATATTAATATAAACAGGAACTTCTTCTTTTTCCGAGAGAAGCCTTCCTATTCTAACAAACTTCTTGCTTCTTGCACCAAACACTTTTTTTAGAAGATAAGGATCAGCCTCATAAACCTCTGCTGCAGGAAGAGGCGGCGTTCTTGGAATCTGAAGGAAGATCTCATCTCCGGCCTCTATTATTTCGCCTAATATATGAACTTCTCCTCTGATTGTGTTTTCTTTTTCGGAAAACCTTTTTATACTTTCTGCCTGCTGTGTGGTTCTGATTGTGTCTGGAAGATAAGGATTATCCCTTTCCAGACTTTGTATCATTCCAAGGAGTTTTTTTTCTTTTCCTTCTTCTGTATAAAAGAGGGTAACAAACTGACCTATCCTTACAATACTGTCTGTGATGAAATTAACCCTGTTAGGTTTTGTAGATCCCACACAGATGCCTAACTGCCTCATAGCCTTAATCCTTAATCTAAATTATTTCTCAACCATTTATCATAATACAAACACCGAGCAAATAAAAATAATAAAAATTTAGTGTATACTGTTGCTTTTGTTATCATAAAAGAATATTTTTAGCTATAATTATAAAGAAAAAGGCGGTTAAGTTGAGCAAAACCGGAAAATTTCTTCAGGATCAAGAAGAGTTTGAAATAGAACAGGAACAAGCAGATATACATCCTTTCAGCCAGGTAAAGCCTAAGAAAAAAAAGAGATATATTATTATATTTCTTGTTTTTCTAACTATATTTGTTTATTCTGGAATTGGTTATCTGGTATTAAAAGATAAATCAAAAAATGAGGCTCTCCCTGAATCCCCAAAAAAAGAGATCAGGAAAGAACCACAAAACAGAGTAAAAACTCCTCAATTCAGTATTAAGCTAACTGGTCTGGAAAAAAGCTTGAACAATGCAATAGGATCTATTGATATACCTAAAGTCTCTTTTTTCAAAAAAAAGGAAAGCGGTATAGCAAGGTACAATTACTACTTGCTCAAAGCAAAAGAGAATGAAATAAAAGGAAAATACATAGATGCAATTAGCTTTTACAAAAAAGCATGGGAGATTGAAAAGAAAAATCCTGAAATACTTTACAGATTGTCGCTATTACACTTCAAAATAGGATACTATAAAGGGGCTGAAAAATATATTAAACAGTTTTTAAAAATTCATAAAAAGGATTTAAAAGGTCTTTTGCTCCTTTCAAAGTCTTATGAAAAAATGGGGAACTTAAAAAAAGCAAAAATTGTCCTTGAAGAAGCTTACTTTCTGTATCCTGAAAATAAAGATGTTCTTGAAAATTTAGGTAGGTTATATGAGAAAGAAAATGCTCTTATCATTGCAAAAGATATATATAAGATACTATCAGATATGGGGTATCTTGAAGGAAAGTTAGGTCTTGCAAGGGTTTACGAAAAATTAAATGATAAAAAATCAGCCCTGAAAATCTACAGGGAGATATACCAGGATCCAAACATTCCAGAAAGCCTCAGAACAAAGATAGAGAACAAAATAATCTCTCTTGAGTGATCAACCTATCTCACCGGACATATACAGATCTATTATGTTGCATATGGCATGCTCAAGGGTCAGGTGAACCTCCTGAATTCTTGCTGTTTTTTGGTGGTTGACTATAAAAGCGGTATCTACTATTTCTTTCAGTTTTCCCCCATCTTTACCTAAAAACCCTACAGTAAAAATACCTATGCCTTTTGCAACCTCTACAGCCTTTATAACATTCTGTGAATTTCCGCTTGTTGATATACCTATCAGTATATCGCCTTTTTTCCCTAAAGCTTCCACCTGTCTTGAAAAGATATGCTCAAATCCGTAATCATTTCCTATGGCTGTAAGGGCAGATGTGTCTGTAGTAAGGGCAATTGCAGGATAACCTTTTCTTTCCTTTTCAAATCTGCCTACTATTTCTGCAGCAAAATGCTGTGCATCAGCAGCTGATCCCCCGTTCCCGCATATTAAAACTTTATTACCCATATTCAGCCTTTTTGCAATAAGAATACCAAGGTTTAATATCGCCTCAGAATATTCATAAACAAAATCCCTTTTTAATCTTGCACTCTCTTCAAATATATTAATAATAAAGTCTTCCATTTTAAGCTCCTTGATTTTTTGTTAGATGATATTATAATATATACTTCCGCTGTGGAGGGTTGGCCGAGCGGACGAAGGCGGGTGATTTGAAATCACTTGAGGGTTAACAGCCCTCCGGGGGTTCGAATCCCTCACCCTCCGCCAATTATATATAATTTCCGGAAAAAATGGGACAGTTTAGTCATTAAGAAAAATATAATCTTCGCATAAGCAGGTATTATCAATATCCCGAAATATACCTATATTTCCCTATATTTCCCGAAATTTAAAAAACTACCTGTCCCAAAAAATGTAGAAATTACAATCACTTTTTTTTCTCCAAAAGAACCTGGAGTTTTGCAAATGGGGAGTCTGATTTTTTCTGTTTTTCTTCGCATTTGCACGGATTTTCATTTTTGTTTGAACCGCACACAGGACAGATACCCCTGCAGCTTTCGTCGCACAAAGCTTTCATAGGTGTCTGAACGAGTATTTCCTCCCTTAAAAGTTCAGACAGATTAAATTTTTCCTCATCTTCAAGATACCTTGCTATCAGATCATCTTCATGGAGCTCTCCACCCGCAAGTTTTTTCTTGGAGAGAAAAATATTACTTTTCCCTTCAAGATTCATATTAAAAGGCTCCAAACATCTATCACAGGACAGCTGAATATCACTTTTTATGGATAGTGATATAAGGTAACCATCTTTTTCTTTAAAAATAAAAAGATGGACATCAACATTTTTGCTTTTTGAACTGTACTCTGAAGGAAGGTCTAAACTCTTAAAAGGAACAGAAAAGTTTCTTTCTATGAAATTCTCATTTTTAAGCTCATTTTTCAGATTTATGTACACTGTCAATTTTATCACCCCTTGTAAAATTTTCGGCTTTAATTTATGCATTAATAATTTTAATTCAACCTTATAAGAAAAACCTGTGAAAACGGTTGAAAGATTTTTATTTGAACTGCAAATTAATACTATAAGGGAGGTGGAAAACCATGAAAAGGTTAAAGTATCTGATTGTTCTTCTTCTGTTTACATTTTCTTATGCCGGAAGTTACACGGATCTGTATCCGTATCTTGTTGATATAAAGGGTTGGAAAGGGGATAAACCTACAGGAAGTAAAATGTCTGGACCCTTTGGTACGGCGGTAACAGCACAGAGGAGTTATATAAAAGACAGTAAGAGTCTTGAGGTAACAATATTTAAGGGATCTATGGCTGCAGCCATGTTCGCACCTTTTACGATGATCACAGAGGTTGATACCCCAACAGAGTATGTGAAGGTTTTTAATTTTAAAGGTTTTAAAACCGGTCTTTCCCACAATAAACAGGAAAATTCAGGAGAGATTATTGTCTTTCTTGCTCCAGATGGGGTATTTTCTGTGAAATACTCAGGAATGGGATACAAAAAAGCCCTTGATCTTATTGGAAACTTTCCCCTTAAGGAGATCTCCAAGAAGCTTATGGAAATGTGATATTATAATTTTATGGTTTTAAACGACAGGAAGATTAAACAGCTTTTAAAAGAAAATGAGCTTGTTATAGACCCTATAGATGAGAAACAGATACAGCCTTCATCTGTTGATCTCAGACTTGGAAATGATTTTCTTATATACCC
>Ga0256832_1000535_pt1 | contig 24773 bp, 15 predicted proteins | sample 134614metaG_FD_190534 | JGI IMG/M metagenome (GOLD analysis project Ga0256832, IMG submission 190534) | Hydrothermal vent microbial communities from Lau Basin, Pacific Ocean - 134-614 | ecosystem: Environmental > Aquatic > Marine > Hydrothermal vents | place: Pacific Ocean: Lau Basin | collected... | reverse complement strand
GCGAGCCGGTATGGCTCAGGCTTCATAACTACGGAAGTACGCTGGCTCCTGGCACCACCATCCCTTACAGCGTGCAGGTGGATGGCGGCACACCCTGCATGGACACATTGACCATACCGGCCGGCGGGCTGCCTATTGGTGCCGACACCACCTTCCAAAGCGGCTGTATGGCTGACCTCAGCACGGTGGGGTATCACACCCTGAAGGCCTGGACGTCTTTGTCGGGAGACAGCGACTCCACCAACGATACAACAAACACGCTCATTGTGCACGATCCTGTCATATCGACCTTCCCCTACACGGAGAGTTTCGAGTCGGGAACCGGCGGTTGGCGCGTCGAATCAAATGGCACCACAACGTGGGCCCTCGGTCAGTTGCATGCCACAGCCTCGCCCGGCACCATCGATAGCGCCGCCGAAGGATCCTTTGCATGGGAAACCGACACCACCGGAAACTACAACGCCAGTGAACAGGGATGGGTGCTGAGCCCATGTTTTGATTTCAGCGGCATGACCAATGCCCCGAAACTGACCATATCCGTATGGTGGGATAGCAAGGACGGCCAGGATGGAGGCGCCATTGACACCAGCAGCATATCAGAAAGCAATTGGGGACGACTGGGCCAATACGGCACCTCGAACAACTGGTATAATGACAGCACCATCAGCGGACTGAATTGGAGCGGGAGCCAGCATGGCTGGAGCGGCACGGGCAGCAATAGCAGCGGAGGATGGAGCAATGCATCACACATTATTCCGGAATTTACCGGACGCAGCGGCTATGTGCGTTTCCGGATGTTGTTTGGATCAACGGGAAGCATCTCAGGCGATGGCTTTGCATTCGATCACGTGCGTATCAGCGAGGCGCCGAGGGATGTGGGCGTCAGCGCGGTGGACAGTCCCATCACGGGATGTAATCTGGACAGCATTGAGTCGGTGTGGCTTACCATTTATAACCATGAAACGCCGTTAAGTTCGGGGGCCACCATCCCATACAGCGTGGTGGTGGATGGCGGCATGCCCTGCACAGATACGCTGATTATCGGTGCCGGCGGCCTGGCATGGAAGGCCGACACCACATTTAACAGCGGATGCACCGGAAACTTTAATACTCCTGGAGACCATACAGTGAAAGCCTGGACGGACCTGCCAGGAGACACCAGCAAAGCAAACGACACCACCTCAACCACGGTAACCAACACACGCACCCCACTGGGCACCCATGATATTTTCATCGACGACTTTGAGTGTCCGGACGCGCGCATCACCCAAACACCACAGACATGGATGAGCGGCAACCCGTTGACGCCATGGGAATACACCAACAACAACTATGGCCGCCTGCAAACGGCTTATACCAACTATACGACCGGCGGCGACCGGGCGGTCACGTTCGATGCCGCACCTTCCGGAGGCACGTCCTTTTCCAGCAACTGGATGACGGCAACGCTGGATATGAGCAGTTATGATGCCGCACTCCATCTAATCAAACTGGAATTCCAATGGACAGACCACGGCGATGAAACGCACGCCGGCGACACCATCGCCATTCGGGGAAGCGCATCGGACCGGTGGATTTTAGTGATAGGACTGAATCCCGCCAACAACGCGGATGGCTCATGGAATCAAGGAACGATCAACCTCAGCGATGAACTACAGGCCGCAGGCCAGAATTTTAGCAGCACCTTCCAGATCCGGTTTAGTCAGCACGACAACAATCCGGTCTCGGGAGCCGATCCAGATGGAATCAGCTACGATAATATTCGGGTGTATGAGATGCCGCCGGATGTGGCGGTGACGGCGGTGGACAGTCCGGTGGCCGGATGTGGACTGACAAGCAACGAGCCGGTCTGGCTCACCATCCATAACTACACAGGCTCGCTGGTCGCCGGCACCACCATCCCTTACAGCGTGCAGGTGGACGGCGGCACGCCGTGTATCGATACGTTAATCATACCCGCAGGTGGGCTCGCCATCGGTGCCGACACCACCTTCCAGAGCAGTTGTACGGCCGATCTCAGCACGACGGGCTATCATACCCTGAAAGCCTGGACATCGATGGCGGATGACGCGGACGTAACCAATGACACCGCGAGCCAGACCCTATATAACGATACGTTAATCTCGACATTCCCTTATGTGGAGAGCTTCGAGTCAGGCGTCGGGGGATGGCGGGTAAAAGCAATTGGCACCTCAACGTGGGCCCTCGGTCAGTTACATGCCACAGCATCGCCCGGCACCATCGACACCGCCGCCGACGGCACCTACGCATGGGAAACCAACCCTGCCGGAAGTTATAGCTACTACGAAAAAGGAGGCGTGCTGAGCCCATGCTTTGACTTCAGCGGCATGACCAATGCCCCGAAATTGACCATGGCCGTGTGGTGGGAAAGCAAGGCCAGTCAGGCGGGAGGCGCCATCGACACCGGCGACATATCAGAAAGCAATTGGGGACGCCTGGGCCAATACGGCGACCCGAACAACTGGTATAACGACAATGCCATCATCGGGCTGAACTGGACATGGAATCAACATGGATGGAGCGGCACGGGCAGCAATAGCAGCGGAGGATGGGTCGAGGCTTCGCGCACCATTTCGGAATTTGCTGGACGCAGCGGCTATGTCCGTTTCCGTGTGGTGTTTGGTGCAACGGGAAGCATCTCAGGCGATGGTTTTGCATTCGACCACGTGCGCATCGGAGAGGTGCCGATGGATGTAGGCATCAGCGCGGTGGACAGCCCGGTGGCGGGATGTGGACTGACGGGAAACGAGCCCATCTGGATAACGATCCACAACTACAATACGGCCATAGCGGCGGGGTCGCTGATTCCTTACAGCGTGCAAGTAGATAGCGCTGCGATATGTACGGACACCCTGACGGTGGGCACCGGCGGCCTGGCCAACGGGGCCGACACCACCTTCAACACCGGATGCACAGGCGACTTTAGCACGTTGGGCAACCACACGGTGAAGGCATGGACATATCCAACAAGCGACCAGGACCCCACCAATGACACGACGACCACCGCCATCTTCGCCTTGCCCACTTACAGCACCTTCCCGCACGTGGAAGGCTTTGAGGGCGCACATTACTGGCAATTCGGCGGCACCAACAGCAGTTGGCAAGTGGGCACGCCGTCGGGCGGTGACATCGACGCTCCAGGAGAAGGGGCGCAGTCGTTGCTGACCAACAACGGCTCCGATGCCTACAACAACAGCGAAGAATCGTGGGCGATGAGTCCTTGCTACGATCTCAGCGGGCTGTTCGCCGCCCCCGTCATGAGTTTCCTCCATGCATGGGAAATTGAAAGCAATCAGGACGCAGGATGGGTGGAATACACCACCGACGGCGGCGCCACGTGGACGAAAGTGGGCGTCTGGTACAGCGGTGTAAATTGGTATAATGACGCGGCCAATGATTGGTGGGATGCCACCAACGGCCATGAAGATTGGCACGTGGCGTCCTATGTGTTGGGGGCACCCTGGGGTTCCAGCCATGTGCAATTCCGTTTCCGCCTTTCGACCAATAATTCCGGAACATATGAAGGGATGGCCATTGACCAGTTTTCGATTCTGCCGGGGTGGACGGAGGTGTTCAATCCGTCCGCGCGTCCCTACACGGACTCATCAACGGCCAACCTGAGCGGCAATGGATGGACGAAATACCAGGTGGGCGGCAACGATGTGCTGTGGATCGATCCGAACGGGAACAACCTTGGAAACACAGATATGAAAGTAGAAACCGAGTTCCCGCCGCAGTATTTCCCCAGCGTGAGCCAATATATGACGCCGCGCCATTGGGTGGTGGAACCCACCACGCAGCCGACATCGAACATCACGCTGCGGCTGTTCCTCACCGAGGAAGAATGGGACACCCTCCGAAATCGGGATGCCGACCTGACTAAAGGTATTCACCTGCTGGGCATCACACACTACCACGGCCCCAACGACCACACGCTCTCGTGGAGTGACAACAGCTACACCGGCACGAATAGAGTGTTTATCGATCCGTCGAACATCACGGTCTATCCATGGAACAACGGCTACGGGCTTGAGTTTGACGTTCAGGTGATGAGCCAGTTTGGCGGCAACAGCGGTGCCGGGACGAACACGCCGTTGCCGGTTGAGTTTGCATGGTTCCGGGCCGACCGGGTCGGCAGAGATGCCCTCCTTCGCTGGGCCACCGCTTCCGAGCGGGGCAGCGACCATTTCCGGGTGGAAGTGGCCACAGAAGTGCGTGACGGCAAGCCGGTGTGGCGGCTGTTAGGCACGGTGAAAGCCGCCGGCGAGAGCCGCGAACTGCGGGAATATGAATTTGTGGATCGCGAGCCCAACAAGCGCGGCATGCGCTACTATCGCATCGTGGAAGTGGACGCCGACGGCACCACCACCGAGAGCCCGGTTCGGAAGCTGTTCTTCGACGGCAAGGCAAGCGGCGTAACCGTTCGGCCCAATCCATTCACGGATGCGCTGGAAGTGCTCTTGCCTTCGGGTGAGGGGACGGCGCAGGTGCAGGTCAAAGACGCCCGCGGCGTGACGGTGTGGCGTTCGACGGTGACGCTGGGCGGCGTGGCGCAAACAGCGCGTGTGGATGCTTCCGCCCTGCCGGCGGGCGTTTACATGGTACGGGTGACCACCGCCTCGGGCAGCGAGATCATCAAGGTGGTGAAACGGTAATTCAACGGAAGGGTGCAGCGGTGCTGCGCCCTCGTTGAGGCAGCGGGCCGAGGTGGACAGCCGAGCCCGCAGGGGCACGCCCAAAACATCATTATTTATGTTTTGGTAAACAGCGGTCGGGACGGGGGTTCAGGGAGATGTGTTTTTTTCATCGGAATTGTTGTTAATTTGCAGGCCAATTTTGAACGATCATGGATCCGCGCATTCAAGCATTCGAAGAGCAGTTTCTCCGCAACGATTTGCCCCGATTTGGAGCGGGCGACACGGTGGTGGTTTACTATAAAATTCGGGAAGGCAACAAGGAGCGCATTCAGCCGTTTGAGGGGATTGTGTTGCAGCGTCGGGGGCGGGGTGCTTCCGAGACGGTGACGGTGCGGAAGGTGTCGCACGGCGTGGGCGTGGAGCGGATATTCCCTATCCATTCGCCGCTGATCGAGAAGATTGAGGTGAAGCGTTACGGGCGGGTGCGTCGGGCGCGCATTTTCTATATTCGGAACATCAAAGGGAAGATCAAGATTCGGGAGCATCCGAACAAATACGGTGAGGCCGGAGGGAAATAGCCGCGGCGCCGGGGGATTTTTTCTTTTTGGTGCGTTCGAGCGCCGGGCCGTTAATTTCGCCTGCTTAAATGAACCCTATCGGCATTGATTGACAGCGTTAAGCGGGCGTTTCGCGGGTTTCTGTTTCGGTATCAGGAGGAGGTGTTTCGGGTGCTGAACGTGGTCAGCTTCTTCGTGTCGCTGTTCAGCCTCTTTTTCATTGGTTATTATTATGGTTTTGACGACCCCCGACTGACGCCGCGGGTGGTGTTGGCGGTGGTGAAGGTGTTGCTGTTCTTTTTTGTGGGCAACTATCTGATCCGGCTGTTGATGTCGGCCAATCGGTGGGAGTTCATCATCGACCGGTGGTTCGACGGGCTGCTCACGCTCATTTTCATTTACGATCTGATCAGCCTTTACTGGCTGGGACAGCCGTTGTTTCAGACGATTTTCGAGCAATTGGGCATGCGGACGTTCACGCCGCTTTACATTTTTTTCGTCAACCTCTACCTGCTGTTTTTCGTGGGCAGCGAGTTTGTTCGGTTCAGCGCTTATCTTCCACAGCTGGCGATTTCGCCGCCGCTGCTGATGTTGCTGTCCTTTGTGATGTTGATTTTAGTGGGGACGGGATTGCTGATGTTGCCGGAGATGACGGCCCCGGCGGGCAGTATGCCGCTGGTGGATGCGCTCTTTACGGCCACGAGCGCCAGCTGCGTGACGGGGTTGATCGTAGTGGACACAGCCACCTATTTCACCTTTAAGGGGCAGCTGGTGATTCTGATGCTGATGCAGATCGGAGGCATCAGCATTATCTCATTTGCGTTTTTCTTTGCGTCGATGACGCGGTCGGGCCTGGGGCTGGCGCACCAGCTTTCGATCAAGGAAGTGCTGAACCTGCCGACGCTTCGGATGACGCACCTGATCTTGCGGAAAGTGGTGTTGATCACACTGGGCATCGAGGCGGTGATTGCGGCGTTGATATACGGGATTGTGTCGGGAATGCACCTGCCGATTTCAGAGCCGGTTTTTTTCTCGATTTTTCATGGGGTGTCGGCCTTTTGTAATGCAGGCTTTTCGACGCTGACGGACGGGCTGCATCATGTGGCCGTGCGGCACGTGTATGTGCTTCATCTGATCATTGCGCTGGGCATCATCATCGGGGGGCTGGGATTTTGGACGTTGCTGGACATCGGCACGCCTTCGCGGGTTCGGGAACGTATTCGGTTTCCGTGGAAAGACTGGGACATCAACAGCAAGATTGCGGTTTACACGTCGCTGATGCTCATTGCGGCGGGGGCGGTGGTGTTCTGGATCAGCGAGCGGCACGGGGTGATGGCGGATGCCGATGCGTTGGGGCGTTGGACGATGGCGTTTTTTCAGTCGGTGACCACGCGGACGGCGGGCTTCAACACGGTGGATTTTTCGGCGCTCTCACCGCCGTTTCTGCTGCTGGCCACATTGCTGATGTTCATTGGGGCGTCGTCGGGTTCGACGGGCGGCGGGATTAAGACGTCCACCTTCTGGATCGTGTTCGTGACCGTGTTTTCTTATATTCGAGGAAAACGTCAGGTGGAAATCGGACGGTATTCACTGACGATGGCGCAGATTAACCGGGCGTTTGCCATCCTGTTGTTTGCGGCGGGCTTTATCATGGTCGCCACGCTGGCGTTGACTTTCACGGAGGCGGGGCACGATCCGTTTTCGCTGCTGTTCGAGGAGGTGTCGGCCTTTTGCACGGTGGGTCTTTCGTTGGGGCTCACGCCGACGCTATCGACGGCGGGGAAGCTGATCATCACGGTGTCGATGCTGGTGGGTCGGGTGGGTATTCTCTCCTTTGCGGTGCTGTTGCTGACGCGGCGTCGGCAGGTGCGTCGCCGGTTGCCGGAGGGACATTTTATCATTGGATAATCGAGGGCGGGGTGCGGCGGCAGGCGCCTTGTTCATCGAAGGGGAAAAGTTTTCGCAAAAACGAGACGGGCTCGGCGTCAAACCCCATCTTTGCGGCCATGAGCACCGAGGACATCCTGAAAGGGCTGAATCCGCCACAGCGGGCTGCGGTGGAACATGGCGGCGGGCCGGCGCTGGTGGTGGCCGGGGCGGGAAGCGGCAAAACACGGGTGCTCACGCATCGGGTGGCCTATCTGCTGTCTCGGGGCGTGTGGCCGGAGAATATTATGGTGGTAACCTTCACCAACAAAGCGGCCAACGAGATGAAGACGCGCATCGCCCGCATGGTGGACGACCTCACCGCGCAAGACCTGTGGATGGGGACGTTTCACTCGGTGGCGGCGCGTATCCTGCGCAAAGACGCCGACAAACTGGGCTATCCGCGCTCGTTCAGCATCTACGACACCAACGACGCCAAAAACGCCGTCAAACGGGTGGTGACCGAACTGAACCTGTCCACCGACCACTACAAGCCGGGCCCTATTCAGTCGCGCATCTCGCTGATGAAAAGTCATTTCATCTCGCCGCAACAATATGCCGCCGACCCGGAGTTGCGCACCGAAGACAAAATCCGCAATCAACCCGAATTTTATCGGGTGTATGAAGCTTATGAAAACCGCTTGTTTCGGGCGGGGGCCATGGATTTCGACGACCTGCTGCTCAAATGGCTGCTGCTGCTGGACCAATATGAAGACATCCTCACACGCTATCAACGGAAGTTCGAGCACATTCTGGTGGATGAATATCAAGACACCAACCTGCTGCAATATCTCATCCTGAAAAAGCTGGCGGCGCATCACCGCAACCTGTTTGTGGTGGGCGACGACGCCCAGAGCATCTACGCCTTTCGGGGTGCCAACTATCACAACATTAAGCTTCTGCAAAAAGATTTTCCCGAAACGAAGATCTATAAGCTCGAACAGAACTATCGCTCTACCGAGACCATCGTGGAAGCGGCGAATCATCTTATCTCGCACAACCCGCAGCTGATCCCCAAACGCCTGTGGTCGGCCCGGGGCAAAGGCGAAAAAATCAAATATTACCCGGCCGCCGATGAGGGTGAGGAGGCCCGCTTTGTGGTGAGCACCATCCAGCAGCTGCACCAATCGGAAGGCTGGCCGTACGCTCAGTTTGCCGTGCTGTATCGGGCCAATTCGCTGTCTCGGGCGTTCGAGGAGGCACTCAGTCGGGAGCGTATTCCCTATCAGATCATCGGCGGTTTTTCATTTTATCAGCGGCAGGAGATCCGCAACGTGCTGGCTTACTGGCGCCTTCTGGTCAACCCTTCCGATGAGGAGGCGCTGATGCGGATCATCAACTTTCCGACGCGGGGCATCGGCAAGACCACGCAAAACAAGCTCTACATCGCCGCTCGGGAACGGGGCGTGCGTCTCTGGGACGTGGTCAAAGACCCGGCGGCCTTTGGGTTGCGCCTACCGAAAGTGGAAGCATTTGCCGCGATGATCGAAAAAGCCCGCCTGTCGGCGGCCGAAGTGCCCGCCGACATCGTGGGCGAGGCCATCCTGAAAGAAAGCGGCCTGTTGCGACACTACTGGGAAGACGGCACCGAAGAAGGCAAAAACCGCATCGAAAACATTCACGAGCTGCTGGACACGCTTCGGTCTTACGTGCAGGAAGCGCCTCCTGATGAGGTGCGCACGCTGGCCGACTTCCTACAAGAGGTGGCGCTGATTACCAACGCCGACGAGAGCGAGGGCGCCGCCGACGGAGTGAAGTTGCTCACCGTTCACAGCGCCAAAGGGCTGGAATTTCGCACCGTCTTCGTGGTGGGCGTGGAGGAAGGATTATTTCCGTCTTCTTTTTCGTGGGGCATTCAGGAAAGCATCGAGGAGGAGCGGCGGCTGTTTTACGTGGCCGTCACGCGGGCGGAAGAGCGGCTTTATCTGACGCGGGCGCACAGCCGCTTTCGGTGGGGCAGCCGCGAACAGACCGAGCCCAGCCGCTTCCTCAAAGAAATCGACCGGTCGCTGATTGAGGTGATTCGCCGACAGCGGCCGCAGTCCGCCCAGCGGACACCCGAACGGGTGTTTCACAGCAAGACGGCCGCCCGGCCGGTGCCCAAAGCCCGGCCTGACTTTGTGGCCGAGCCCATCACGTCGCTGCGGGCGGGCGAGATCATCGAACACGACCGCTTCGGCGTCGGAAAGGTCCTGCATGTGGTCGGGAAGGGCCCCGCGCAAAAAGCAGTTATTAAATTTGACGCTTACGGGCAAAAGACGATTATGATTAAATACGCGAAAATGCGCCGCCATGGTTGAACGCACAGGACTGACATACAACACCGATCGCCCGCCGATTCTTATCCGGGAATACGGCCGGATCATTCAGGAGGTGGTCCACCTGATCCGGCGGATTCCCGACCGAACCGCCCGCAGCCGGGCGGCGGCCCGCGTGGTCAAGATGATGGCGGCGCTGCATCCTAACTTCACCCGCACCGAAGAAAACTGGCATAAGCTGTGGGATCACCTTTTCATCATCGCCGGTTATGACCTCGACATCGATGCGCCCTTTCCGCCGCCGCAACCGGCCGAGAAATTCCCGCCCCAGAAAATCAGCTACCCGACCTACGAGGTGAAATACCGATTTCTTGGCAAAAATGTGGAGTCATTGGTCGAAAAAGCTTTGAAATTGCCCGACCCGGAGATGCAGGCGGAACTGCTTAACATCATTGCAGGTTTTATGCGGATGTCTTACCGGCAATGGAACAAAGACTTTCTTCCAAAGGGCCGGATCTGCCGTTACCTCCACGAATTGTCGGGCGGAAAGTTCGATGAAGCGTGGCTTTGCGAAGTGATTACGCTTTCGGACGAAGACCAGGGCAACAGCGGCTCGGGCCGCAATCGGCATCGTTCCCGTCATCGTTACCGCCGTCGATAAAGGCTGATGGAATACCTTCGGATTCAGGGACCCAACCGGTTGCAGGGCAGCGTGGTGCCCCAGGGCGCCAAGAACGAGGCCTATCAGGTATTGGCGGCTTCGTTGCTGGCCGATGATGTGGTGGAGATCCACAACGTGCCGGACATTCTGGACCTTCGGCGGTTTACCCGCATCCTGGAAGGCTTGGGTTGCCGGATTGAACATCCCGACACCCACACCTACCGGATTGATCCGTCCGGCATCACGCCCGACTTTTTGGCCACGCCGGAATATGCCCGATTGGGCGGGTCTATTCGAGGGTCGCTGATGCTGTTGGGGCCGCTGTTGCGGCGGTTTGAAGAGATTCGGGTGCCGGCGCCCGGCGGCGACAAAATCGGCCGGCGCCGGCCGGACGTTCATTTTGAGGGGCTCAGCAAGTTAGGTGTCGAGACCCGCATCGAACGCAACTGGTATGTCATCCGGCGCACCGGACGGTTGCGCGGGGCGTTTATCTATCTGCCCGAACCTTCCGTCACCGGCACCGCCAACGTGATGATGGCCGCCGCCCACGCCGAAGGAACCACCACCATCTACAACGCCGCCTGCGAGCCTTACATCCAGCAGCTGGGCCGGATGCTCCAGCAGATGGGGGTGTCCATTGATGGGTTGGGCACCAACCACATCGTCATCGAAGGGACGCAGCAATTCGGCGGCGTAACGCACCACTGTCAGCCCGACATGCTGGAAATCGGAAGTTTCATCGGCTTGGCCGCCCTCACCGACTCCGACATCACCATTAAAGGCATCGACCACGAAGCCCTGGGCATCATTCCGCAAACTTTCGAACGCCTCGGCATTCACCTCGAAAAAGGAAAAGACTTTCTGCGCATCCCGCCGCAGGGCATTTACACCATTCGGCCGTCCTACACCGGCGGCATTCCCACCATCTACGACGCGCCGTGGCCCGGCTTTACGCCGGATTTGCTCAGCATCATCCTGGTCACAGCCATTCAGGCGCAGGGCAACCTGCTGGTGCATCAGAAGATGTTCGAAAGTCGGCTGTTTTTCGTGGACAACCTGATCGACATGGGCGCACAGGTGATCCTCTGCGATCCGCATCGGGCGGTGGTGATGGGGTTGGCGCGCAATGCGCCGCTCCACGGCATCAAGATGCGTTCGCCCGACATCCGGGCGGGAGCGGCACTGCTGATTGCCGCACTGGCCGCCGAAGGCGAAAGCGTGATATACAACATCGAGCAAATCGACCGCGGCTACGAACGGTTAGACGAGAAGATTCGGGCGCTCGGCGGGCGGATCGAACGCCTAAAAGAGGAATGAACAGGATGAAAAAAGGAGGACTCCTTCTGGGGCTCGGATGGCTGTTAAGTGGTGCCGTTTTGGGGCAATCCTCGTCCTCGGAAAATGACAGTGTGGTTCACATCGGCGACAAAGTGGTCTTTCACTGGGTCGATACCGCCGGCCGTGAAGTGCGTTCGGACCAGTTTAAGGCCCGGCTGGTGCTGGTGGATTTTTGGGCCTCCTGGTGTCCGGTGTGTCGGACGGAAACGCCCCATCTCTACGCCCTCGCCCGACAATATGCGACCTCTAAGGAGGGCGAAATCCCCGACCTGGTGATTTACCGCGTATCACTGGACGACAACCCCGCGCTTCTGAAAAAAACGCTGCGGGAATGGAACACCGCAGAAGGTGTCGTGAACGTATGGGATTCATTAAGTATGAACACGCCCTGGCGGAAGCGATTAGGGTTTCTGGGCGTGCCGCACAAAATTATTCTCGACACCGAAGGCCGGCTGATGGAAAATGACGTCACCCTTCAAACCGTGCGTCTTTACATCAAAGCAGAAAAAGAACGCCCCAGCCGGCCGTGGTTCAAATTTCTACGGTAGGGGAACAGCGCCCGACGGTGCGTAAATGGCTACTTTTGCATCGTGTAGAAGCGGCCGATTTATGTCTCATCCTGTAAGTAAAACCAAGCCTTTTCAATGGCAACCGGAATGGAATGTCGAGCAACTGGTGGAGGAGTATCGCCTGGCGGTGATCAGTCGGGAAGCCAGTTATTTAGGCCGTAAGGAAGTCCTGACCGGAAAAGCCAAATTCGGCATCTTCGGCGACGGCAAAGAGGTTCCGCAACTGGCGCTGGCCCGTTTTTTCAAAGCAGGCGACTGGCGGTCGGGCTATTATCGCGACCAAACGTGGATGTTTGCCGCCGGCGTGTGCACGGTGCGTCAGTTTTTTGCCCAGCTCTATGCCGACACGGATCTGGCCCATGACCCGATGTCGGGCGGGCGACAGATGAACGCCCACTTTGCTTCCCGTATTCTTACGCCCGAGGGCGAGTGGAAAGACCTGATGACGATGCGGATCACCTCCGCCGACTCGTCGCCCACTTCCAGCCAGATGCCGCGTCTGGTGGGGCTCGGCTATGCCTCCAAACTCTATCGGGAGCTGGAAGACCTCCATGCCATGACCACCTTTTCCAATTACGGCAATGAAATCGCCTGGGGCACCATCGGCAACGCCAGTGCCGCCGAAGGGCTGTTCTGGGAATCGGTGGACGCCATCGGCAATCTGCAGGTGCCGGTCATCCTCTCGATCTGGGACGACGATTACGGCATCTCGGTGCCCAACACCTACCAACACACCAAACACGACATCGGCGAGCTGTTGCAGGGTTTTGCGTATGATCCCGAGAAAAAACAGGGCTATAAACTGTTCCGCGTGCGGTGTTGGGATTATCCCGCACTGCTGGCCGCCTATGCCGAAGCCGAGCATTATGCCCGCCACCACCACATCCCCGCCATCGTGCACGTCATCGAATGCACCCAACCGCAAGGACACTCCACCTCTGGCTCACACGAGCGCTATAAGTCCAAAGAACGCCTCGAATGGGAGCAGGAATATGATTGCATCCGTCAGTTTCGGCAATGGCTGATCAAAGAAAAAATGGCCGATGACGCCACGCTGAGCGCCATCGACAAAGAAGCCAAGGCCTTCGTCCGGCAAGAGCAAAAGGCGGCATGGAAAGATTTCACGCAACCCATCAAGGCCCTCTACCAGGAAGCGGTGAACCGGTTTGAGCGCATCGCCGAAGAAAGCCCGGCCATTGCCGAGACGGTCCGGAAGCGCAGTAAAGCCCTGGAAAAATCGCTGGAAGTGGGGCGACGCCACCTGATGAAGGCCATCCATGACGTGCTGCGCATCAGCCACCGCCATCCTGGGCCGGCCCGCGATGCGCTCGTGGCATGGAAAAACGAGCTGTGGCAGGACAATGAACGGCGTTTCGGGTCGCACCTATATAGTGAGAGCAAGGCATCGATCTTAAAGGTTGAAGCTGTGGCGCCCGAGTATGCCGAGGATGCGCCCATGCTGAACGGCTACGAGATCATCAACCGCTATTTCGACAGCCTGCTGGCACGCGACCCGCGGGTGTTTTTCATCGGCGAAGACGTGGGTCACATCGGCGACGTCAATCAAGGGCTGGCAGGCCTTCAAGCCAAATACGGCCTGTGGCGGGTCACCGACACCGGCATTCGGGAGGCCACCATCGTAGGCCAGGGCATCGGCGCGGCCCTGCGGGGGCTGCGGCCCATCGTAGAGGTGCAATATCTCGACTATCTGCTCTTCGCCCTGCAAACCATGAGCGACGACATCGCCACGATGCTGTGGCGGACCGTGGGCGGGCAAAAGCTGCCGCTGATTGTGCGCACCCGCGGACACCGCCTCGAAGGCATCTGGCACTCGGGCTCGCCCATGGGCGGAATCCTTCACCTGACCCGCGGCATGCGGATTGCTGTGCCGCGCAACTTCGTGCAGGCCGCCGGCATGTATAACGCCGCCATGGCCTCGGATGAACCCGTGCTCATCGTCGAACGCCTCAACGGCTACCGCCTCAAAGAGCGGCTGCCGCGCAACCTCGCCGACATCGTCATTCCCTTCGGCGTGCCCGAGGTGGTCCGCCGGGGCACCGACGTGACCGTGGTCACCTACGGCGCCACCGTGGACATCGCCCTCGACGCCGCCGACAAGCTGGCCGAAGTGGGCGCCGACGTCGAAGTCATCGACGTGCGGACGCTCAATCCGTTCGACGTCAGCGGCATTATCCTGCAATCGCTGAAAAAAACCAATCGCATCGTCTTTGTGGATGAAGACGTCCCCGGCGGTGCCACCGGCTTTATGATGCAGCAAGTGCTCGAACGGGACAAAGGATATTACTGGCTGGATTCGGAGCCGCGCTCAATCCCGGGTGCCGAACACCGCCCGGCGTACGCCTCCGACGGCGACTACTTCTCCAAACCCAACGCCGAACAAATCTTCGAACAGATATACGACCTGCTGAACGAAGCCGACCCGAACCGCTTTCCCGCCCGTTACTAAACCCGTTTTCCCGTGATGGAGCCGTTTATCCAGTGGTTGGCAACCCTGCCCGTTCTCTGGCAGGCGCTGTTGATGGGCCTGTTTACGTGGGCGGTTACGGCGGCCGGCGCCGCCACGATCTTCTTTTTTCGGGGAGTGAACCAGAAACTCCTCGACGCCATGCTGGGATTTGCCGCCGGCGTGATGATTGCCGCCAGTTTCTTCTCGTTGCTGGCTCCCGCCGTAGAGATGGCCGAACAAATGGGCCAGCAACCGTGGCTGACGGTAGGCCTCGGCTTTACCCTCGGCGGAATTGCCATTGCCCTGTTGGACCGCTTCCTGCCTCACCTTCATCCGGGCCTTTCACCGGAACATGCCGAGGGCGTGAAAACCCGATGGCAAAAGAGCGTGTTGTTGGTGCTGGCCATCACCCTTCACAACATTCCCGAGGGGCTGGCGGTGGGCGTTTCCATCGGCGGGGCGGCCGCCGTGGGCACGAAGGCCGCCCTCATCGGCGCCGTGGCGCTGGCCATCGGCATCGGCATTCAAGACTTTCCCGAGGGCGTGGCCGTCTCCTTCCCACTGAGGCGGGAGGGCCTCTCTAAATGGAGAAGCTTTTTCTACGGCCAGTTGTCGGGCGTCGTCGAGCCCATCGGCGCGGTGGTGGGCGCCCTCCTGGTCTATCATGTGGCCGCCCTGCTGCCCTTCGCACTCGCCTTCTCCGCCGCCGCCATGATTTACGTCTGCGTCGAAGAGCTCATCCCCGAGTCGCACCTCGGCGGAAACACCGACCTGGCCACCTACTTCACCCTCCTCGGCTTCCTGGTCATGATGACCCTCGACATTGCGCTGGGGTAGGCGGCAAGAAAGCTTTTCAAGCAGAGAAGAACCATGTTAAGAAAATTTCTGTTCCTATCTCTACAATCATGCGTAGAATAACGCGGCTCCCTACCCACCTGAGGCCTTTCATGAGGACACCTTTAATGTTTTTATACATAATCAATTTTTACTAAAAAACGATTTTATTACCCGCCGGGTTCCAATATCACGGAATTTGTGGTATAACAAGTTTTTGGGTTGTCACTTCCCCGAGGCCCCATACACACAATGGCGGCATCCATTGCCGCAGCAGGCGCCTTTCAGATAGTGATAAAGTTCGGTGAAGACCCAGCGGCCGCCATCGATATAAAAGTGGATGCCTTCCCGAAGCTGGTCGGGAGAAAGCGGCCGGGGAGTTTGCCGCGCCTGTTGGGTCAGGTGTTCGAAATGGCGAAGACAGTCGTTGCAGAGGCATCCCCATCGGGTGCGCCGCAGAAAGTTGCGGGTCTCGGCTGAGAGATTCACCGCAGAGCACGAACACGCTTCCACCGCCTCGGGACGGCATTCCATCTGTTGTCCGCATCGTGGACATGCCGTCTTCATGACCGGCGCTGCTTCATGGCGGCAAAAGTAAAAGCCCCCTGCACGAACTGCTATTTTTACAGGTTCAAAAACGCCCTATGTGTATCATTCTGGATGACAGCCTTTCGTGGCGGTCGATGTTGCCGCTGACCTTTGCCCGGCATGCCGCAGACATTCGATGTGGGATGGTTACCATTGCCCGGCGATGGGCGCGATACACCGGTCAAGCACCACGACTGTTCAGCATTTCTCCTTTTTATCCTTCGGAAATTTCCGAAGGCGGTATTCACGTGGAAGCGGCCTTGCTGGTGAATAAAGAAGGCGCCGAACAGATTCAGGCCTTACGGGAAGGAGAGGCATTGGAATGGAACGGGCGATTGGTGGCCTACCATCATCCGGAGATTCCTTCGCTGGCTGCGGCCGAGGCCCGAAAGGACATACTGACCATTCGTCCCATGGAAGGAAAGGCCTTCCGGCTTTCCCATCCCATCGACATCTTTTTGCAGAACAGCGAATGGATCAAGGAGGACATGGGTCTGCTTTCATTGCACGACATGACGGATGCGCTGCCTTCGGGCGTTTTGGCCGGTGGTTCCGCCGGCATCTGGGCGGAAGGGGCCTGTGTGTTGCGTCCCGGTGTGATCCTCAACAGTGAGGCGGGGCCGATTATCCTGCGGGAGGGGGCCGAAGTGATGGAAGGCGCCGTGCTGCGCGGACCCGTAGTCGTGGGCACGGGCTCCACCATCAAGATGGGAGCGAAAATCTACGGCCCCACCACGGTGGGACCCCGCTGTAAGGTGGGCGGCGAAGTGAGCCGATCGGTCTTTCAAGGCTATGCCAACAAAGCGCACGACGGCTTTTTAGGCGACAGCGTCATCGGCCACTGGTGCAATCTGGGCGCCGACACCAACAACTCCAACCTGAGCAACAACTACGCTCCCGTCAAGGTGTGGTCTTACGTCGAAGAGCGTTTCGTCCGGACACCGCATCAATTTGTGGGGCTCATCCTGGGCGACCATTCCAAAAGCGCCATTAACACCATGTTTAATACCGGCACAGTGGTGGGCTTCTCCAGCAACATCTTTGGGGCCGGATTTCCCCGCAAGTTCATCCCGTCTTTCAGCTGGGGCGGACCGCAGGGCTATAAGACCTATCAGCTCCGGAAAGCCATCGAGACGGCCGAGCGCGTGATGGCCCGCCGCAACCGGCAACTCACCGAACACGACCGGCGCATCTTTGAACGCATCTTTGAATATACGCAAAAATTCAGAAACTACAACCCATGAAACGTCCTTTGATTATCGCCGCCAATCACAAGATGCACTTCGACCGAGAAGCCTTCGAAGCCTATGCTGAAGCGCTGAGCCAACTACTGGAGCCCTGGACGGCGCGATTACGCACGCTGGTGGTGGTGATTCCTTCGTTTCCTCATCTCGACCGGGGGCGGACGCTTTTGCCCGAGATGGTGGCCCTCGGCGGACAGGACTGTCATTGGGCCGAAGAAGGTGCCTACACCGGCGGGGTGTCGGCTGCACAATTGCGCAGCTACGGATGCAGCTATGTCATCATCGGGCATTCCGAACGCCGTCGAGACTACGCCGAGGCCGAGCCGTTGCTCCTGAAAAAAGTCACCGCCGCCTTGCAAGCGGGGCTCACGCCTATTTACTGCTGCGGCGAGACGCTCGAACAACGAGAGGCCGGCGAAGAAAAGGCCGTCGTCACCACCCAGATCGAAGGCGTTTTTGCTGAACTGTCACGCCCCCAAGCGCGTAGCATGATCGTGGCTTACGAACCCGTGTGGGCCATCGGAACCGGAAAAACCGCCACCCCTGAGCAGGCCCAACAAATGCACGCCCATATCCGCCGCACCTTGGCCGCGCTGCACGGAGAAGACATCGCCCAAAAGATTTCCATCCTCTACGGCGGAAGCATCAAACCCCACAATGCCGCCGGCCTCTTCCAACAACCCGACATCGACGGCGGCCTCATCGGAGGGGCCTCCCTTAACCCCGCCGACCTGCTGGCCATAATCGAAGCCGCCCATGAAACCCTATGAATACTGGGAATGGAAGGTGGAAGCCCCCTATCGGGAATGGCTGGCGGCATGGCTGGATGCATTCCCCTTCACGGGCATCGAGGAAACACCCGACGGGCTCCGAGCCTATGCCGACCCGCAACACCCCGTCACCGACTTCCACCTACCCGATTTTCTCCGTGATCACGTGGAATGGGTGGGAAAGGGAACGCTTTCCCCCCGGAACTGGAACGCCCTCTGGGAACAAAACTTCCCGCCGCTGGTGATAAACGACGTGCTGATTTACGCGCCGTTTCATCAGGTGGAGCCCGCCGCCTATCGCCATGCGATCTGCATTGAGCCCGCCATGGCTTTCGGCACCGGCCACCATGCCTCCACGCGGCTGATGCTTCGGCTGATGCGTCACCTTCCGCTGGCCGGGAAGGAAGTCATCGACTGGGGCTGCGGCACGGGCATCCTCGCCATCTATGCCGAGAAGCTCGGCGCCCGAAAAGTGTGGGCGGTCGATAACTACGCCCTCGCCCTCGACAACACCCGTCACAACATGCACCTGAACCGGACCCAACGCATCACGGCGTGCGGCGTGGAACACCTTGCCGACATCCCCGCGGTGGACGTTATCCTTGCCAACATCGAACGAAACACCCTGCTGCAACTGATGAACGATTTCCGGCGCCGCCTCCGCACAGGCGGCCACATCGCCTTCAGCGGCATCATGGCTCAGGACCGCCCGCTGCTCCATGCGGCAGCCCGCTCGGCCGGCTTTGTGATAACTTCCGAACAGGACGAAGCGGAATGGCATGCCTTCACGGCCGTTAAGACCGAAGACACATGATTCGTTACGCACTTCTTTTCATTGCCGTGCTTGGATGGCTTGCAGGCCACAGTCAAAGCCGGCGGGCCCTGCCCACCGACCACAGCGCCTTCCTGAAGCAGTTTCAAAAGAAAATGGCGGAAGCTTCGGGCAATTCCCCCCAAGCGAGAATGGTGGATGACACTACCTACTCAGTCATCGAGGAGCTGACGCTTTTTAATGAGCTATGGAAACAGCAGGTCTTCGAAGGTCTTGAAGACACTTTCATCGCCGTGGTCAACGAAATGATCCGGCGGCGGATGCGGTGGGTACCTGACATTTTTCAGGTGATGCTCATGATGAACATCAGCAGTCGGCTGGGCGTGGACCAACAGCAGACAGGCCAATGGCTCCGTTACATACATCAAGCCCTCAAACAGCGGCATCTTCGCTCATCTGACATTCGGCGCCTGAATCAGACGGCCTATCTATTGCTCAAATACCACATCCTCATCTGGCGCCGTGGGTATCAATGGCGCTTGGGAGACGAGCGATACTCGTGGCAACCCCGACGCCGTGTTGTTCACATCGGCCCCGTAGATTTGTTGGGGACCTCCCCTAACGACACGCTGGTGCTCCATGAGGTGGAAGGTGATTTTGATCCGTTGTCGGGGGTGCTGGAAGGCCGGGGGGGGATTCTCACATGGATACAGTTCAACCGCTATCCCGACGAGATTTCCGCCCGGTTGCCCCGGCATTACCGGATGAATCTCCGGAAGTCCTCTTTTACCATCGATTCGGCGGTGTTGGTGTATCCTGAGCGGCTTCCCCGACCCCTCTTAGGGAAGGTTGAAGCCAAGATATATCTGCAAGGAAGCCGGAAAAAACGGCGTTTTCCACGCTTTCGGTCGTATGAGGCCGAAATGACACTCAAAGACCTCACACCCGGGGTGCATTATATGGGAGGTTTCGGCTTGGAAGGCCTTAGTATCGCCGGCATCGCTACGGAAAACGACCCGGCCCGCATCATCATCGAACGAAACAATCGAAAGGCCGTGGAACTGGCCGCCGAACGGGTCAGGATCCATCCCGACCGGCTGGTCACCGACAAGGCTTTGATGAACATTTATTGGGACGATGAGATCATCACCGGACAGAACGTCAACGCCAAGATATTCTATGACACGCGCAAAGCATCCTTTAACTTAAAGGGTATGGGGGCTTTTCATCCTCCATTATACGATCCTTACCATTCCTTGCTCATCCGGGCCCGATATATGGATTGGGTGCTCGACTCGCCCACCATACACATTCGGGCGCTATACGGAAATATCCGGGAGGTCCATTTTAAGTCCACCTACTATTTCAACCTCAATGAGTATGATCTTTTTCGGGGCATCCTGCCGTATGACCCCGTCCGCAAACTGGTATTGATGGCCCAGCGGCGACAGCGCAACAATTTCGACATTGAAGAGGTGGCCATCGAATTCGGCAACGACACCCGCTATGGCATCATCCCGCTGTTGGTCAACATGGCCAATCAGGGATTGCTGCATTATTCCACCGCCGACAGCACCATCACCATTCTGCCGCGGGCCTTTCACATGGTCAAAGCCAAACAAGGGAAAGTGGATTATGACAACATTCATTTCACCTCTCGGGTGAAACGAGGGACCAATGCCGTCATGGACTGGAACACCCGCGACCTGACAGCCTACGGCGTCTATCAAATTCACATCAGCGACTCACAGGGGGTGGTCTTCTTCCCAAACGGAACCGTGCGGGTCAAAAAACGCCTGCACATGCTTTTCAGCGGCTCATACACAGCTGCGCTGATGAACTTTACCGGAGACAGTTTTTATTTCAATTACGATTCTTTCTACGTGTCAATGCCCGTCATTGATTCCGCCGTATTGTTCTATTACGATACGCTTCCGGACGGTTCCATCGGTCCGATGGCCGTCAACACACCGCTGCAAGACCTCGAAGGGACCCTTTACATCGACTCGCCCAACAATAAGTCCGGCCTGAAAGACAATCCCCGCTACCCCATCTTCATCAGCAAGCAAGGAGGATATGCCTATTATGATGATTCGACCATCGGGGCAGGCGGATACGACCGAGAGAAGGTGTTTTTCGAGCTGTATCCGTTTCAATTGGATTCGCTAAATGCACTGACCGAGGAGTCTTTCGGATTAGCGGGAAAATTTTCCAGTGGCGGCATCTTTCCCGATTTTGAAACGGACCTGATCTTAATGCCCGATCGCTCATTAGGCTTTCGTTATGACGCACCCGCCGAAGGATTTAATCTTTACGGAGAAAAAGGGAAGGGACAACTTACCATCCTGATGGACCGGCAAGGGCTCGGCGGCAACGGAGTCATCGAACACTTGGGCGCCCGTATGCATTCTACAAGATTTTTATTCACCGAAGATTCCGTAATCGGCCATGTAGATTCTTTCTATCTGGCCCATAACACCCGAAATATCTATCCGCTTACGCGGGGGCATGACTTCCCCGTTCGGTGGTATCCAAGGGAGGATACCCTTATCCTGCTGCCGACCTCGGAACACCCCGTCTATGCTTATGAAGACAGCATTCAGCTGGTGGGGAAGGTAGTGATGACGCCGCAGCGGCTTATCAGCTACGGCAAGTTTACGTATCAACGCGCCGAAGTCACCGCCCTGGAATATCTGCATCTCAAACCGACGCAGGTTTCTTCTCCCCGCAGTATTTTCCGGATTCTCACCGACAAAAAGGGAGAGTATGCCATGGAGTCGAAAGACGTCTCTATCACGCTGGATCTGGAGAAAAAATATGCCCGGGCAAAAGCCAATTCCGACACCTCGGTCACCGTGTTCCCCTACAACAAGTTCTCCACCACGGTCCGCAACTATCAGTGGAACCTCAAAGACAACAACATCGTATTCGACGTGCGAGGCACTGCCGACACCAACAATGCATTGTTCACCTCCCTCCTGCCCGAGGCCGGCGGGCTGACCATCAGCTCGCCGTATGCCGTTTACGACATCAACTCATTCCGAATCACAGCCAACGACGTCCGATATATCGAAGTGGACGACAGCTGGGTGATTCCCGACAGCGGGAGAGTGGTGATTGAAAAAGGCGGACGGCTCCCCTTCCTGCACAATGCGGTGATCCTGGCCGACAAGACCCATCAATATCACCGGATCATCCATGCCGACCTGACCATCAAAGGGAAATATGAGATATCCGGGCAAGGGGTGTATCCTTATCAGACGGTGACCGGTGCGGCTTATCAGCTGCCGGTGGGACGCATTTTCATCTCACCGGAGGACAGTCTTCTACGCGCCGACATCACCGTTCCCGACACGATGAATTTCTATCCGCATCCGCGGTTTCAATTCACAGGGACGATGAAAATGGTCTGCGCCCGTCCGGAATTGACGTTTGACGGCTTCTTGCGCACCCGTTCCCGATGGCCTGCAATCACAACGGATTGGCTCCCGCTTCAGGGCGGCATCAACGCACGGCATTTTCGCGTGCCTATTGCTTCTCCGGTGACGTCGAAAGACAACCTCCACCTCCATCATGGTTTCTATCTTGCACCCGACTCGTTCGGGGCTTTCTATCCACGTTTCCTCAAGCCCCTTCTTAATGACGGTGACATCCCGATTGCCACCAGTCCAGAGACTTTTCTCTATTACGACTCGCTTGAACAGGCCTTCCGGATCGAGGACAAACGCTACGACACCCTCGATGAGGGGGTGGACTCGTTCTATTCGTATCGCCTTTCCGCCCTGGAACAAACCGGAGAGGTGACGGTCACGTCTTCCGACATTCACCTTCTGAGCCCCGCCCCGGTGCTCCGGCCTTACATCGGCGGAACCATCCAGCGGGATACGCTTCTCAAAAGATATTACCGCCTCGACCTCTCCGCCGCCTTTGACCTTCCTCTACCGCCGGAGTTGATGACGCTGCTGGGCGACACGCTGGCCAACATCTATTTTCAGGAAGAAACCACACCCGACCTGAGCGACCGGATGTTGTTCTGCCTGAAAAACTGGCTGGCACCGCAACAGCCGCACGTTTACTCGGAACTGATAACCACCCTCACCGAGGAGGAGTTATGGACCCCGCATGAGAATTTTGCCCCTACTTTCATCTTTTCGGAACTGAAAATGATGTGGAACAACGAACTGGGCATGTTCATATCCATCGACACGCCGGGCCTGTCGGGCATGGCGCAAAGCGGCGTGAGTCAGAAGGTATTCGGCTTCGTAGCCATCCGTCCGGCCAACACGAATCCCCTGAATCCCGACCAAGCTCTTTACATCTACTTCGAGCCGTCGCCCACCTTCTGGTTTTTTATTCGGGTGAAAGGAGATGAAGTGGGCATTGTCCTTTCGGATCCGGAACTGCTCGACCAATACACATCCAAGATCAAGAAGCTGAGCAAACGCAAGGCCCGCGTGCGCATCCTCGATTTTGCCGAACGCGACATCGCCGTAGGGCAAATATTGCCGGTTGTTACCAGTTATTACCGACGATATTAACGACAGACCATGACGCAAGCGCTTTTTCTGACTGCGGCCTATTTGCTGGGGTCGATACCCACCGCCGTGTGGCTCAGCCGCCGGCTGGGAAAAGACGTGCGCACCGTGGGCAGCGGCAATGCCGGCGCCACCAACATGCTCCGCACCTTCGGCTGGAAGGTGGGCCTGGCCACCTTTCTCATCGACATGCTGAAAGGCTACGCGGCCGTCCAATGGCCCATATGGGCGGGGTTTGAACTGTCCTCCCCCTGGCAATTAGCCCTTGGAACGGCTGCGGTCATCGGCCACATCTTCCCCATCTGGGCCCGGTTTCGGGGCGGGAAGGGCGTGGCCACCCTGGTGGGCGTGATGCTCGCCCTCGACCCCATAGCGGCGGCCATCACCCTCGGCGGCGTGATCGCCGTGATTGCCCTGAGCCGCTACGTCTCGCTGGGCTCACTGGTGGGCGGGCTCCTCTTCGCCGCCCTCTACGCCTACTTTCACAGCAGCAATCCCACCGCCCGCGGGATCTGGATCCTGCCCGTGATCATCATCATCACCCATCGGGAAAACATCCGCCGACTGCTTCGAGGACAGGAACGAAAGTTGGGGGAAAAGGCGGGGTGAAGGGGGGGCTTTAAACCAAGATTTTTAATTCGCATAATAAGCGAATAGCGTATCAGTAGCAAACTAATACATTTGCAGAAAACATACTTCTATACTCGATGGAGTTTTTGTGGGGGCTTCTATCAGCGCCTTTTAAGCTTTTTGCAGATCATTTGTTCAAGCAGTATGCAAATAGACCAAACTTGAAGATAAGGATGGTGCATGACTCATCCCTTTCCGGACCATTGAGACCAAACGAAGAGAGCCCGCGAGATGAAAAGGGCCATTATATTATTCACTACGGGGATGACCTACCTTGGACATATGAAATTACCTGGAGCTATCGCCTCGAGATAGTGAATAAATCTTCAGAAATTGCTTATGATATGGAGTTATACATTCCTGATAAATTCCGCGATATTACATTTACTGGGGACCTAAACACTCCACTCCGAGAGGCCCAATCAATCGACATAGTTGTCAAATACGTTAAAAGGGTAGAAAGTTCCTATAAAAAAAGAGCTGCTGAGCAAGAAAAATTCCCAAGCGAAATCAAAAATGGGTTTAAAGTAGTGCTAAGATACTCGTCCCAATATGATAAAGTTTTCTACACAAAATTTGAATTAAAAAACGGAGAACAGGTTAATACAAGAATTCGAAGAATCCCAAAAGGATTTTCAAGAGTACAAGTTTATCCCACACCATTCGCAGTTGTGTAAGACAACGTTAACCAAAATACTGTTTGAAAGTTATAAATTGGGTCTTTGAAAAAATGTTGCCCGAAGACCTCGGGGCCAATGTGATATATTACGAGAAGCAAAAAGATGGGATCAAGGTGATTGTCCCCCCCCTGCCTTAGAAGCCCAATTGGGCGGGATGGGCAGCGCCTGATAAAGTGGGGGCTTCCCGCGTGCAGAGATGGAAGAAGGCACGCGGGCATTCTGATAAACGTCAAGTAAATTGAGCAAAATACTTGACTTTTCTGGAGCGGAGGGGAAATAGCGAATG
>Ga0256832_1000534_pt1 | contig 24807 bp, 24 predicted proteins | sample 134614metaG_FD_190534 | JGI IMG/M metagenome (GOLD analysis project Ga0256832, IMG submission 190534) | Hydrothermal vent microbial communities from Lau Basin, Pacific Ocean - 134-614 | ecosystem: Environmental > Aquatic > Marine > Hydrothermal vents | place: Pacific Ocean: Lau Basin | collected... | reverse complement strand
ATTTTCGAAACAGGAGGTCCATAATGCCGCCATTCTTGTGACTGCAAGGACTCTCACAAGTCCGCGTGGAGGTGCATGATGAATAAGCCGATGGTTATCCGACAACACGCTATCGTCATTCTGCCAGACACCTTGCTGTTTCTGGTGGGAACGAGCCTGTTTCTGGAGACGGCGGAAATTTCCAGGCGTCTGCCTCAGTTCCAGGCCAGTGCCTTGAACGCGGCGTGCGAAATCCTGGGGTTTTTGCTGCTCCTCATCGGCGCGGTACACTTTCTTTGCTGGCTGGGGTTTCGCGTGGAAATCACCTTCCAAACCCTTGTCATTCGCCGATGCTTTTTCTACAGAAAGATTTTTTCGCTGATGCGACCTGATATCACACTGGGCATCTCACAAACCGCGTTCGACGCGTGGTTCGACAAGGGAACGTTGGTGATCTACGCGCCCGGCGGCGATGTCATCACCCTCAACAATCTGGCGAACTTCAGCCAGATGATCGCCCCTCTATCCCAGATTACAACGGCTCATCCCCGATGAGCATCTCATACAGCTCGGCCAACTCCTCCTCCGAATAGAAATGGATGACGATGCGCCCGCCCTTGCGGGTGCGGAAGAGGCTGACTTTCGTGCCCAGGCGTTGGCGTAGTCGATCCTCCAGCGCCCTGGTTTCGGGGCTGGCGCTGAGATCGTCGTCGGGCGCGGGTTTGGCGGGCGCGTTCAGACGCCGCACCAGCTCCTCGGTCTGGCGCACCGAGAGGCCGCGGTCGATGACCAGCTTCAGCGCCTCCACCATGACCTGTTCATCGGTAAGGCCCAGCAGTGCCCGGGCGTGCCCCTCGCGAATCTGTCCCTCCAGCACCGCCTGCTTCACCTCGTCGGGCAATTGCAGCAGGCGGATGGTGTTGGCCACCGCCACCCGGCTCTTGCCCACGCGCTCGGCCACCTGCCCCTGCGTCAGCCCAAACTCCTGGATCAAGGTCTCGTAAGCGACAGCCTCTTCCAGAGGATTCAGGTCGGCCCGCTGCACATTCTCCACCAGGGCTAGCTCCAGCATGGCCTGGGGCGTGGCGTCCTTGATGATGACCGGGACCTGCTTGAGCCCGGCCAGCTTCGACGCCCGCCAACGACGCTCGCCCGCGATGATGGTGTAGGGCGTTTGGGAACCCGCGGAGGCGCGGGCGACGATGATGGGCTGGATCAGCCCGTGCTCTTTGATGGACGCGGCCAGTTCGGCCAGGGCCTCGGGCGCGAAGGTTTGCCGGGGCTGGCTGGGATTGGGGCTGATCTCATCGATGGGAACGAGATGGACGCCCGCGGTAGCCCCTTCCGCCTCCGGTTCGATGGCGGGCGTGGTGGGAATCAGGCTATCGAGACCGCGTCCCAGACCTCTGCGAGGACTCATGCGACTGCTCCTTGGGGGGAAGTGGGGGAAATGACGCCGTCGCGAATCAACAGCTCCTCCGCCAGTTGCTGATAGGCTTTCGCGCCCGCCGAATTGGGGGCGTACGCATTGATGGGTTCGCCGTAGCTGGGCGCTTCGCCCAATCGCACATTGCGGGGAATGACCGTATCGAACACCTTATCCTGAAAATAGCGCCGGATCTCATCCTCCACCTGGCGGCTGAGCTTGTTGCGGGAATCGGACATGGTGACGAGGATGCCCACGATGCGCAGAGCGGGATTGAGTCCCCGCCGCACCTTGTCGATGGTGGAAAGCAACTGACCCAGCCCTTCCAGGGCCAGATATTCGCTCTGGACGGGGATGATCACCCCTTCGGCCGCGGTCATGGCGTTGACGGTGATGAGGCCCAGGCTGGGCGGACTGTCGATGAGAATGTAATCGTAGCGATGGAGGGTGGGGGTGAGGGCGTTGCGCAGGAGGAAGCTGCGCTGGTAGGGATCGCTGATGGCTTCCACGGCCTCAGTTTCCAGCGCGGCCATGGCGTGGGAGCTGGGGACGATATCCAGGCGCATGCGATTGGTGAGGGTAATGACGTCGGCCAGGTCCGCCTCGCCGCTGAACACGTCGTAGATGGATCGGGGAAGCTGGCTCGCGCCCAGGCCCAGGGAGCTGGTGGCGTTAGCCTGGGGATCGATATCGACGATGAGCACGCGCTGGCCCGCGGCGGCCAGATACGCGCCCAGGTTGACGGCGGTGGTGGTCTTGCCCACGCCGCCTTTCTGATTGGCAATCGCGTAGATTCGGGTCATGGTCCGGGATGCGCTTCGATGTAGGATGCGACCTGATGGCGGTAGGGGATGCCGGCCAGCCCGATGGCTTCGATGCTGAGGCTGGCCGTGACATTGGCGAAATAGGCCGCGTCGGCGGGGGATTTGCCGTTCATCAACGCCACCAGAAAGGCGGCGGCGAACACGTCGCCGGCGCCGGTGGCATCCACCTCGCGGGCGGGACGGGTGTGCACCCGGCAGCGCCGCCCGCGATTGTAGATGACGCTGCCCTTGGCCGCGCGGGTGATGGCCACCAGGGGCACGGCATCGATGATGGTGGGCAGGATGCTCATATCGCCCACCAGGTCCTGGTCGGAGAAAATGATGACGTCGAGATAGGGGAGAATGCGGCCAGCACTGTACCAGGGAATGGAATACACCTTGCCCTGGACATCCCACTCACGCATCCAGCCCTGGGGCGTGGCCGCGAGTGGGTGATGCGCCCGCGATGCGATGGCGGGGTCCACTTCCTGGGCGACGGGGGCCAGCAAAAGCAGGTCGGCCTCGTAGATTTCGGGCGGGACGTCCTGTTCCATGATGGGCCCGGCCACGGCCAGCACCTGCTGAATGCGAATATCCTTGTAATAGACGTTGTGGAAGGTGGTGTAGACCTCGGTGGGCAGGTTGATGACGTGAATGCCTTCCGATTCGAGAAAGCGCACATCCCTGGGATGCGCCCGAGTGAGCACCGTCACCTCGGCCCCCAGCCTGCGCGCAGTCACGCCAGAATAGCTCACCGCGCCGCCGACGGTGTATCCATCGGGCGAGATGTCCCGGGTGAGATGACCGATGATAGCGATGTGCACGTAAGGCTCCGATACTGCGAAATAAGCGTGTTTCGGTCAGGACGCCTGGCGAGAGCAAGCAGCACATGAAACGTGAGACGTGATGCGTGAGGGCCCTACGCATCACGTTTTTCGCGGTTCACGAACGATGCCGCTTCGCCCAATTTCGACTTGACGATCTTCTGACAAGCGCTGACGACGATATTGGCAAGATTGTAGCACAAAGGGTTAGGGCGACGGAAATGCGCCCAGCAACGCCAGCCTGCCCGATGTGGCGCCGATGCTCGCGATGCGGCTCATCGTCCGACAGATGGCTTCGCCATCCGCCCGCGCCAGGGCGGAACGCAGATCGTGCCAGGGTTCCGCAAATCGCCCGGCTGCCGCATGACCCAACCACGCCTCACTCACCCGCGTCGTCCTGCCCTCCACGGCGTCCATAAGGCGTCCCGCGGCCCATGTCCCATCCATGTTGTTTCCAAGCCATGCGCGCGCCAGCCAGCCCAGCAAAACATCATCCCCGGCCGGCGTCAAACCCGGCCCCAGGCCCGCCAGCAACCCCGCGGCATCCAGCAGCGCCGTCTCATCGCCCGTCCTTCGGGCTTTCCCCAACCGGATGACGCCCTCCTGCAACCGCGCCCATGTGCGGGCGTCCATCTCCGCCTGGGGCGGCGACGCAGCCAGGATGGCGCTCGCGCACGCTCGGGCGAGTTCCCAACTTCGGTCGGGGATGATCATGGGGGTTCGGGCCAGGAAGGGATCCCAGACCCGGGCTGCGGTCGCATCCACCTGCCCGTTTCTTATCATCAACGCCCGACCATCCCAGCGGCCAGTCGCGCCCGGCTCCCAGCCATCGAAGGAAGCCGCATCGGCCAGCACGATGTGAAAAGGCCCGTTCCCCACGTCGGGGTGGACTACGGCCCACATCCCGCCCTTCTCATCCATCAGATTCACGACCCGGCGATGACGGGAAAGGACGCGCAGGGCGAGAGAATTGGGCGTGGATTCATGGAGATAACGGCTGATGCTGCCAGCAAGAAAGAGGGACATGAGGGAATTGTACAAAGATTGACAAATTCCCGCCATTTGTGATAATGTGCAAAACCAATTGAAGACATCTTACATTCCTCGCCACTTTTCCACCCAACCACCTTTTCTCACAAGGAGGAGATGCAACATGCGTCAACATCGGTTTTCCAAACTGATGGTCGTGCTGGCGGCGCTGGTTCTGGCCGCGCTGGCTCTCACCCTGGCCGCCTGTGGGGGACAGCCCACCGCCACCCAGGCTCCCGCGGAGCAGCCCACCCAGGCTCCTGAAGCGAAGCCAACGGAGAAACCGGCGGAGCAGCCCACGGAGGAAGCCCCTCCGCAGGAGATCACGCTGGCCATCGAGCACTTTAGCATCATCGAGGGGACGACCTGGTCGGGCGCGCACGATCGGGCTGGCAAGCGCATCGCGGAGAAATATCCCAACGTGAAATACATCTACCGCGAAGAAGTCGGCCCGGACAGCACGGTGCCCTTTGCTGAAGAACTCATCTCGGAAGGCGCCAACATCGTCATCGGCAACGCTGAGTTCATGGGCCTCCCGTTGAAAGACATTGCCGACAAGTATCCGGATGTGATCTTCGGCTCGGTCATCGCCAGCGATCTGACCACGAAGCCCAACTTCGTGCGCTTCTTCCCTCGCCAGTACCAGGCCCTCTACCTGGAAGGTCTCGTGGCCGCGGCCCTGACCAAGACGGGCAACATCGGCGTGGTTTCCGCCTTCCCTTCGGTGCAGGTCATTCGCCGCCAGGCGGGCTTCACCCTGGGCGTGCAGGATGGCGCCAAGCTGCTGAACAAGGACGTGAAGATCTACGTCAAGTATGTAGGCGACTGGTACAACCCCACCGAGGAGCGGGAGATCGCCAAGACCCTCATCGACCAGTACAATGTGGACGTGCTCACCCAGCAGTCCGACTCTGGTTCGCCGCTGGATGTGGCTCAGGAGAGCGGCATCTGGTACGTGGGCAAGGACATGGACATTGTCGGCTTCTATGGTTGGTCCAGCACCGACACGGTGGCCATCTCCTTCGACACCCGTTGGGAGGTCATCTATGACCGCATGGTGCAGGCCAAGATGGAAGGAAATCCGCCTGAGACCATCATGTATCCGGGCATGGAGAGCACCTTCACCCTGGCCGATGGCACGGTGGAGCCCACGGTGGACATCATGAACGACGGCAAGGTGGGCGTGGACGCCATCAGCCCCAAGGCCGAGGTGCCGCAGGAGATCAAGGATCTGGTCGCGCAGCGCCGCGAGCAGATGATGAAGGGCGAATGGGATCCCTTCACCGCCCATGCGTTCGTCAGCAACGGCACGGGCCTGGATCTGGAGGGCAATCCGGTGCCCGAAAAAGGCAAGGAAGTGAAGCCCGCGGGCGAAGAGCCCACTGTGGAATGGTTGCTCTCCCAATTCAACTTCGATCTGGAAGGCGTAACCATTCTCGAATGATTGGAGAACACAGCGCACTCTGAGAACCCACAAGGAACGTAACTGCTTACGTAACGAGGTCAAAAAACCACGAAGCCGCGACGACACGAAGGCGCGAAGGGTAAAAGTGGCAGGTGGCAGGTAGCAAGTAGCAGGTGAAAAACCTTGCCGCCAGAAGGACTTGCCACTTGCGACCTGCAAACTTGCAAACCTGCATGTCTTCGTTCCTTCGAGCCTTCGTGGCAAAAAGTGGCAACGCAACCTGAGTGGTTACGAACCCACAAGGAACGTGAAGAAAGGGGGGAAGGTCTTTCATCTTCCCCCTTTATCTTATGGTAACTGCTAAGGTCGTCACCCGAAAACCACTAAGAACACGAAGACACAAAGGCACAAAGGGAAATGTATACATTTTTTCTTCGTGTTCTTAGCGTCTTTGTGCACTTTGTGGTTTGTTAACCGGGGTACGTTGGCAGTTACATCTTATGCGAGATTCATCCCACGCGATGGCCTGGACACTGATTACTGATTACTGATCACTGATCACTGATTACTGAACACCGAGGCGCTTATGCCGAGAACCAGAGACGCAGAACCTATCGAACTTCACGGCGATATCTGGAAGCACATCCAACCGGGCGAGGTGATCCTCGACGCCCGAGGCATCACCAAACGTTATCCCGGCGGCGTGCTGGCCAACGATCACATTGATTTCAAGATTCGGGCGGGGGAGATTCACGCCATCTTGGGGGAGAATGGCGCGGGGAAGACGACGTTGATGAGCATCCTGTTCGGGTTGTTGCAGCCCGATGAGGGAGAGATCTATGTACGGGGCCTGAAGGTGAATTTCCGATCGCCCGAGGACGCCATCAAGATGGGCATCGGCATGGTGCACCAACACCGTAAGCTTGTGCCCGCGCACACCGTGCTGGAAAACATCCTCCTGGGCCACCCCAAGAGCCGCGGAGTGATCAACGTCAAGGAGGCGGAGGAGGAAATCGAGGCCATCGCCCAACGCTATGGCTTTCGGGTGGACCCGCGGGCCCGGGTGTGGCAGCTTACCGAGGGCGAAAAGCAGGTGGTGGAGATCGTCAAAGCCCTCTACCGGGGCGCGAAAATCCTGATTCTGGACGAGCCCACCTCGGCCCTGACGCCCGTGGAGACCGAACGCCTGCTGGAATCCATCGAGACCATGACGCAGGAGGCGCTGGGCGTCGTGCCCTTCATCACCCACAAACTGCCCATGGTGCTGGCCATCAGCGATCAGGTGACCATCTTGCGCCGGGGCAGGGTGGTGGACAGGTTGGAGACGGCCAAGGCCACGGAGCAGATCCTGGCCCAAAAGATGGTGGGACGCCCTGTCATCTTCGACCTGCAAAAGCCCGACGTGACGCCGGGCAAGCCCGTCATCCAGGTGGAGAACCTCTCCGCCCGCAACAACAAAGGCGTCATCGCCCTGAAGAACGCCTCCTTCACCGTGCGGGAAGGGGAGATCCTGGGCGTCGCTGGCGTGGCGGGCAATGGTCAGCACGAGCTGGCCGAGACTCTGATGGGCCTGCGCCCGGCCGAAGGGGGACGCATCCTCTTCGAGGGCCAGGATATCACCCATCTTTCCATCCTGGATCGCTGGAAACTGGGCCTGGGCTACACGCCGGCCGAACGCACCGAGGTGGGGTCCATTGGCGATTTCACCCTGGTGGAGAACGTGGCCATGAACTATTACTTCGACAAGCGTTACAATCACGCAGGCTTCCTCGATTATGGCGGGCTGCGTCAGCTCACCGAGCAGATCATCGAGGATTTCGACGTGGCCACGCCCGGGCCGGACGTGAAAATCCAGACGCTTTCGGGCGGCAACCTGCAAAAGATCATCCTGGGCCGGGTGCTTTCCCGTCAGCCCAAGCTGGTCATCGCCAACCTGCCCGCACAGGGCCTGGACGTGGGCGCGACGGAATTCGTCCAACGCAAGCTGCTGGAGGCTCGATCCAACCAGGCCGCGGTGATCCTCATCTCCGAGGACCTGGATGAAATCCTCTCCCTCAGCGACTGGATCGCGCCCATGTATGAGGGAGAAATCGTCGATATCATTCCTGCCGCCGAGGCCAGGAAGGACCTCATCGGCGCCATGATTGCCGGATTGCATCGGGAGAATTGATCTATGACCGTCGCCGGTTACCACATTCGTTTGCAACGACGCACGAACCTGCCGGGGTGGAAGGCCGCGCTGTTTTCGATTCTGGCGATCCTGTTCGGATTGTTTCTCTTCAGCCTGATTTTTTGGCAAGCGGGCCAGAGCCCCCGAGAGATTTACAAACAGATTTTTGGTTATGCTTTCTTCAATTCCTATGGCCTGCGCCTGACCATCAATCGGTTCATCTTCCTGGCGTTCGCCTCCTACGCATTTATTATCCCGTATCGGGCGGGCCTGTGGAATATCGGCATGCCCGGACAATTGTATCTGGGCGCGCTGGCCGCGTTTGGCGTGGTGTATCTGCTGGGAGGGAAGACGGGTGAGATGACCGCGTCCCAGCCGGTTGTAATCACCCTGATGGTGTTGGCCTCCCTGGTGGCGGGAGCGCTCATTGGCGGCATCGCCGGATTTTTGAAGGGGAAATGGAATGTGAACGAGATCGTGGTGACGATGATGCTGAACTTCATCGCCTTCAACCTGGTCGCGTTCATGATCAAGGATGGCGGCCCGTTCATGAACCTGGGCGGCCGCGGCGAGAGCTTCGAGTTGCCCGAGGCGGCCCGGGCCCCGCTCATCGCCGGTTTCCCTTACACCCTGATCCTGGTCATCCTCCTTATGATTGCCATCTATCTGCTCTTCGCCCGCATGAGCCTGGGCTACCAGATCCGGGCCTTTGGCAAGAACCCGCCCGCGGCCCGCTACGCGGGCGTCAATCCCTTCTGGATTTCGGTGCTGGTGTTCCTGCTGGGCGGCGCACTGGCCGGACTGGCCGGATATCATTACTTCGCGGCCGTGCCGGGCGTGTACAAGATCGCCCGCACCTATGGCTACTTCGGCGATCTTTCCTTCTATGGCATGATCTGCGGCCTCATCTCCCTGGGCAACCCCATCGCCACCTTATTTGTGGCCCTGCTCTTCGGCGGCCTGTCCATCGGAGGGCGATCGGCGCAGGGCAAACTGCATTTGGGGTTTGGCGTGGATTATGCGCTCATGGGCATGCTCATGATCTCCCTGGTCGCGTTCCAGTTTTTCTATCACTATCAGATTTTGATTACAAAGCAGGCGACGCCAGCGACGGCTCGCCAATACGAATGAACATGCTTTATGGCCACGTGGGCGCGGGAAGCCGATTCCGTAATGCGTAATGCGTGATGCGTAACGACCTCACGGATTACGCATTACGCATCACTCCCGTTGCCGCCTCGCCCAACGTGGGCTTCGGATTGCTTTTACAAACAAACGCAACGATCTTATCAAACGGAGGCACCTTCATGCTCGCATTTCTCATTCGCAGTCTCGAAGCCGCCATGATCTTCACCTTCGCCGGTCTGGGCGAATTGGTGGACCAACGCTCGGGCGTCCTGAACGTGGGTCTGGAAGGCATCATGCTCTTCGGAGCCACCCTGGGATTCATCGCCGCCCAAACCACAGGCAGCTATCTCGTCGGCTTTCTGGTGGGGATCGGCATCGGCGCGTTGTTGGGCCTGCTGCATGGCTTTTTCTCCATCACCCTGGGAGTAGACCAGGTGGTCAGCGGCATGGGCATCTGGATCTTCGGCTTCGGCATGACCACTTATATCGGCAATCCATACACCGGCCCGCTGGGCCTGGAGCGCCTCCCCACCTGGTTCGGCATTTCCCCCTTCTTCTTTCTGGCCATTATCATGGTGGTGGTCGTCTGGTTTTTGCTCAACAAAACAGGATGGGGATTGAGTATTCGTTCTGTGGGCGAACAGCCTTCGGTGGCTGAGGTGTCGGGGCTGAAGGTGGCCCGCATCCGCTATCTGTGCGTGGTTTTCGGCGGCGTCATGGCTGGATTCGCGGGCGCGGTGTACGGGCTCTACTACAATCCCGTCTGGAATTACAATTTCCTCATGGGCTGGGGGTTCATCTCCCTGGCGCTGGTCTTCTTCTCCATGTGGAATCCTTATCTGCTATTCGGGGGCGCGGTGCTGTTCGGGCTGCTGTGGCAGCTTTCCCTCAATCCCCAGATGTTCTTCCCGGGCCTGGCGTCCCGCTATATCTGGCGCATGGTCCCCTTCGCCATGACCATCCTGGTGCTGATCCTCATCTCCTCCAAATGGTTCCGGTCTCGCTGGGGCGCGGCCACGCCCGAGGCCCTGGGCAAGCCATACTACAAGGAGTAAGTCAGTAATCAGTTATCAGTCATCAGTGGGATGGGGCCATGGAGGCCAGCCGCCCGCGCACGTCCCGGGCGAAGCGGTCGATGTAGCCCATGACGTAGTCGATCATGTCCAGAGCGTCGTCCTCGATGAGGGGCGTCAGGTCCATGGCGAAAGTCATGAGGTCGGCCATGTCGGTGGCGTGAGAGGCGTAGTAGGTGGCGTTGGCCCGGCGACGGCCCATGGTGGCCAGGTCGTAACGCTTGCCCCCGCTGATCTGGGAATCGAACACGGCCACCAGGGCCATCTGCATGTTCTCGTAGCGAGAGACGTCGAACGCGACCTTGTCTTCATCCAGCATCCAGTCCAAGTCGCGCCACACTTCGCAGCCGTAGAGCCTGCGCGGACGCTCCGCCCGGGGCAGGGCGCGGATGGCGGCCAGGGTTTTGTAGATGACGCCGATGTGGGTGTTGTGTTTGTCGGCGGGGTTGTGAGTGTAGACGATGTCGGGTTTTGTCGCCCGCAGGATGGCAATCAGGTCCTCCACGGGCTCGGTGGCCGCGGGGTCTTTCACCTGAACACTGGGGTAATCCAGCAGGAATTGGGCCGCGTACTGGCCCACGAACGCGGCTTTTTTCTGTTCATCGATGCGCACCTGACGCATCTGCTCATCGGTGTAGTCGCCATAGACGCCCGCCCGTGGGCTGCCCGCGCCGTTGGTCATGACCACGCCCGTGAACCATTTGTCGGGCTGGCCAAAGGCTTCGAGAATGCCGTCGATGGCCATGATCTCGATGTCGTCCTGGTGCGCGGCGATGGCGAGATGGGTGGTGCGGGCCAGCGCTTGAGGCTCGGGCGTGTCGTCGGGAATGTAGAGTTGAGCATGGGGTTGGTGGAATTTCATTGCGAGCTCCTGTTCCGAAAATAGTGTTGTCGTTGGTTGAGAAAGGATCGCCAAGCCAAGATTGGCCGAGGCGGCAACGGGCGTGATGCGTGAAAACGTGAAACGTGAGATCGTTACGCATCACGCATGACGCATTACGTGCTTGGCTTGCCGCGCGACCCTGGCCGCGAGGCGTTTTCATCGGTATCGGCGAGCTATCGCTCGGGCCGCCTGCTGGATTTTACGTCATGGCGCTGGGGAAATGCGAGTTTGAGGGGGGCAGAAGTAGCGGGTTAATCCGGAAGTTGACATGGGCAAAGAAATGGCCTAGAATTTGTCATACAACCATACAACCAGACAATCCGACCATGTTCAAACGCAGCCCATCCCTCACTGAGCAGACCCGGCTTTACATTAAGGATCGCATTCTTGACAATGCCTTCGGTGATGGACGGCTGCCTTCGGAGACGGAACTGGCTCAAATTCTGGGCGTAAGTCGCACCACGGTGAGGGAGGCGTTGAGCAAGTTGGAGAAAGAGGGGATCATCCGTCGCAGACAGGGCGCGGGCACGTTTGTGAATCCTGCCGGGTTGCAGGTGCGCACCAGGCTGGATGAAATCTGGTCTTATGAAGAGGCGTTGCGGGCCCATGGCTATACGCCCGCGGTGGAAGTGTTGCGCCTGGAAGAGCAGCCCGCGGGCGGGGAAGCCGCCAGACGCTTGGGGCTCTCCCCTGATGAGCCTGCGCTGCTCATGGAAAAGCGTTTTCTTGAAGATGGCGCGCCCGCCATCCTCACCCGAAACGTCCTTCCTCTACGTTTGCTTCAATGCCGCCCCGACGAGGCCATGGCCCGTGCGCCTATTTATGAATTCATGGAAACGTGCTGCCAAAGTCAGCTTCAGTATTATCTTACGGAACTGATTCCCGTCCTGGCAGATGATTTTCTGGCCGAACGTTTGAAAATCCCGGTGAACACGCCCCTGTTGTCTTTCGAAGAAATCGGCTATGATCCTCAGAATCAGCCCATCGTGTGGGCGACATCCTGGTTTCGGGACGACCGCATCCGCTTTCGGTTGATTCGCCGTCATCGCTGACCATTTTCCCATTCTCATCATCTCTTTCCATCGAGGTCACTATGGATATCGTACAGCAGATTCGTGAGCGCGTGGATGCGTATCACGACGACATCATCCAGTTCATGCGCGACATCGTCGCCATCCCCTCCTACGACAGCCAGATTGGTCCGGTAGGCGAACGCATCGCCCAAGAGATGCGCAAGCTGGGCTTCGACGAGGTGCGGTTCGACGTGCAGGGCAACATTCTGGGCCGCGTTGGCGACGGCCCCCGCAAAGTGCTCTACGACAGCCACATCGACACCGTGGGCATCGGCGATCCCGACGCCTGGGAGTGGGATCCCTTCATCGGCAAGGTGGAGAACGGCATCCTCTACGCCCGCGGCGCCTGCGATGAGAAAAACTCCACTCCGGGCATGGTCTATGGGCTGGCTATCGCCCGCGACCTGGGTCTGTTGGATGGCTGGACCGCTTATTATTTCGGCAACATGGAAGAATGGTGCGACGGTATCGCGCCCAATGTGTTGGTGGAGGTGGAAGGCATCCGGCCCGATTTCGTGGTCATCGGCGAACCTACGAAAATGCAGGTCTATCGCGGCCACAAAGGCCGGGTGGAGATGCAGGTCGTGGCCAAAGGGCGCAGCGCCCACGCGGCCAGCAATCACCTGGGCGACAACGCCATCTACAAAATGCTGCCCGTTATCGCTGGCATCCGCGACCTGGAGCCCCAGTTGGGCGACGATCCTTTCCTGGGCCACGGCAAGATCACCGTCACCGACATGCACGTGAAGACGCCCAGCATCAACGCCGTGCCCGACGAAGCCACCATCTTCATCGACCGTCGCATGACCTTTGGCGAGGATAAGGACGAGGCTGTCGCCCAGGTGGCCGCGCTCATCCCTGCTGGCCATGAGAAGGATTTCGAGGTTTCGATCCTTCAGTATCGGGATAAAAGCTACACCGGCTTCGTCTTCGAGGTGGAGAAATACTTCCCAGCCTGGGCCCTGCCCGAGGACGCGCCCATCGTGCAGGCGGGTGTGGAGGCCGCCAGCGCCTATCTGGGCCATCCCGTGCCCACGGGCAAATGGAACTTCTCCACCAACGGCATCTACTGGGCGGGCAAGGCGGGCATCCCCAGCATCGGCTTTGGCCCGGGCGATGAAATCCACGCCCACACCACGCTGGACCAGGTGCGCTTGCAGGACGTGGTCGACGCCACCGGCTTCTATGCTCTCTTCCCCAAAGCCCTGGCCGAGAAAATCGACGGATCCCATGCCTCCTGAACGCATCGCCCTCGCCGCCTGGCTGCGAGCCATCCCCCAGTCCCGGCACGAGCCTCTGCCCCCGCGCGAGCTGCCCCACGGGGAGCTTGTCGGCTTGGGGCTGCCCATCCTGCTGGAGACCTGGGGCGCGGTGGAGCTGACGGACGCAGGCATCCGAGCGGCCTCCCAGCCCGCGTACTACTTCCTGCACAGCCTGGCGGCCTGGCTGGAAGCGCCAGGCCATGTCATCGAGGATTGGTCTGAGGCGCACGGCGCCCGGCCGGGCGAGGGCCTGCAGCACGGCGCCAGTCTCGTCTTCCTGCTGGAGCAGGAGCGCCTGAGGCGCTATCCAGATGCGCCCGCCATCCGCTTCACCAACGTGGCCGAGACGCTCATCGTGAAGCCGGGCGTTCCGTCCATGTTTCTGGTGCAGTGGGATGAGCGGGCGGGACAGTATCAGGTGATTGGCGGACGACAGAAAGAAGATCGGGGCTGGCGGGAGCCCATCGAGCGGACCGCGATTCGGGAATTGGAAGAAGAGCTTTGTTATCAGGTCAGCTACGAAGCTGGGGATTTTCGTCTGGACTATCTGGCCGATTTCGAGGGCGGAAAACGCCTTTCGCCCTCCTTCGGCGCGCTGACCGCCTATCATTTCACCTTCTTCCACACCCGCGATCTGCCTCCCATCGATCTCTGTCCCCTCAACCGCTGGGTGACCCGCGCCGAATTGCTGGCCGGGCGCACCGATGACGGCCGGCCTGTGCGTGGCAATCACATTGAGCCCTTGGAAAGGAAGATGGGCAGGCGCATCGACGAACTGCCATCGTCGTTCAAAAGCATTAAAGACTGAAGATTAAAGATTAAGGCAATTCGCGCTTTCGTAAAAACAATTCATTAATCTTTAGTCTTTGATCTTTGCTTTGTTCCTCCGAAAACCACCGATAGAAAGGAATTCTTTGCATCAATAATCCCATCATTAAAGGAGTGTTTTCCATGCAAACCAACATGCGCGGTCTCGACATGATCACCACCCAGGAATGGACCAAAGGCCAGTTGGACACGGTCATGGACATTGCCTTCGACCTGAAGAAGAAGCGGGCGCTGGGCATTCCTCACCCCTACCTGCGAGATAAGACCCTGGCCATGCTCTTCTTCTTCAGCTCCACGCGGACTCGCGGCTCCTTCGAGGCGGGCATGGCCCAACTGGGCGGGCACGCCGCGTTCGTCGAAAGCCGCACCACCCAGATCGCCCACGGCGACACCGCCAAAGAGCTGGGCGAAATCTACGGGCGTTACTTCGACGGCATCGCCATTCGCCATGTGGATTGGGGCGTGGGCAACAAATACCTGCGCTATGTGGCCGAAGCCAGCCGCGCGCCCGTCCTCAACATGCAATGCGATCTCTATCATCCTCATCAAGCTTTGGCCGACCTGCAAACCATCATCGAACACAAAGGGGATCCCCGTGGCAAGACCATCACCGTGAGCTGGGCCTACGCCTCCAGCTATCAGAAGCCGTTGAGCGTGCCCACCAGCCTCATTCTGCTGATGACCCGCTTTGGCATGAACGTGCGGCTGGTGCATCCGCCCAAGTTCGATCTGCCCCAATTCATCGTGGACCAGGCCAAAGAGAATGCGAAGAAAGCAGGCGGCAGCCTGGAGCTGATGGATGATTTCGACGCGGGGTTCGAGGATAGCGACGTCATCTACGCCAAAAGCTGGGGCCCGCTGGTGTATACCTCCGACCCGGAAGAAAGCAAGCGCCTCATCGATCAGTATAAAGACTGGATCACAGATGAACGCCGAATGGCCCTGGCCAAACCGGACGCCATCTACATGCATCCCCTGCCCGCGGATCGGGATATCGAGGTGGCCAGCAGCGTGCTGGAAGGCCCGCAAAGCGTGGTCTATGACGAAGCCGAAAACCGCCTGCATGTGCAAAAAGCCGTGATGGCCCTGACCATGGGCAGTGGATGGTAGAGGACAGTTATTCGTCAGCAGTAAGTCATTGCCAGCCAGGTTGGCGCGGGAAGCTAGTCACGTAATGCGTCATGCGTGATGCGTAACGATCTCACGTTTCAAGTTTTCACGCATCACGTTCGGTGCAGACTCGCCCAACGTTGTCCTGACGATCCTCAATCCTGATCCTGATCCTATTTTCAAAGCAGGCGACGCGCGCGACGGCGCGCCGATACCGATGAAAATGGGAACGCAGATGCAACGCAGATTCCTACTGATTACTGATAACTGATCACTGATTACTCTATTTTCATAGCAGGAGCACCCCCATGACCGAACGTAAAGGCACCGCCGTCATCGCCATCGGCGGCAACTCCCTCATCCCGGACAAGCATCATCCCCAAATCGAACACCAATGGGCCGCAGTAAAAGAAACCAGCACCCATATCGCCGATCTCGTGGAACACGGCTGGGACACAGTGATCACCCACGGCAACGGCCCGCAGGTGGGGTTCATCCTGCGCCGGGCCGAGCTGGCCATGCCCGAAGTCCATCCCGTCACCCTGGACCTCATCGGCGCGGATACGCAAGGCTCCATCGGCTATATGATCCAGCAATCCATGGACAATGAATTCCAGCGCCGGGGGCTCTATCGCCGGGCCATCACCATCGTCACCCAGGTGCTGGTGGATAAAAACGACCCCGCCTTCCAAAACCCCACCAAACCCATCGGCGGTTTTATGACCCAGGAAGAAGCGAAAACCTTTGAGGAGATGGGATGGCAGGTGGTCGAGGATGCGGGGCGGGGTTACCGTCGCGTCATCGCCAGCCCTAAACCCCTGGAGATCATCGAACTCAACGCCATCAAATCCTCGGTGAACGAAGGCTGGATCGTCGTCGCCGTAGGCGGAGGAGGCATCCCCGTCATCCGCGACGACGAAGGCTTCCTGGCGCCCGCGCCTCCCGCGGTCATCGACAAGGATCGAGCCAGCGCCCTGCTGGCCAAGGATATCCAGGCGGATTTGCTGGTCATCTCCACGGCGGTGCCCAAGGTGGCCATCAATTTCAACAAGCCCAACCAGAAATGGCTGGATGAGGTCACCGTGTCGGAGATGAAGCAATACATGGCGGAAGGGCATTTCGCACCCGGCAGCATGTTGCCCAAAGTGGAAGCCTGCATCGACTTCCTGGAACACGGCGGCAAGCGGGCCATCATCACCGACCCGCCTAATCTGGCTAAGGCGTTGTTGGGTGAAGCGGGCACGCATATTGTGATGGACTAGCATCTGGATGGGTTGACGTCCCTGGCCAGAGGCGCCCGACTGGCGCGGACGCCAGTCTATGAAACGTGATGCGTGATGCGTGGCAATCTTACGGATTACGCATCACGCATTACGACCCTTGTTGACTCATCCAACTTACGCTTTACATAGATCTCTAAAAAGTATGCCTCACATCAAATACCTCCAGTGCATGATCTGCGGCAAGACCTATCAGCCCGATGAGGTGAAGTACGTTTGCCCCGACCACGGCAACGAAGGCATTCTGGACGTGGTGTACGATTACGACGCCATCGCCCAGGCCATCACGCCCGCATCCCTGGCCGAAAATCCCGACCCCACCATCTGGCGCTACAAGCCCATGCTGCCGGTGGCGCCCGACGCGGCCGTACCGCCCCTGACCGTGGGCGGGACGCCGCTGTACGACGCGCCGCGGCTGGCCGCGGGCCTGGGCCTGAAGCATGTGTGGGTGAAGGATGACGGTCGGGAACCCACTGCGTCCTTCAAGGACCGGGCCAGCGCCATCGCCATCGTCAAAGCGCAAGAGATGGGGGCGAAGGTCATCACCACGGCCAGCACGGGCAACGCCGCGGCCGCACTCAGCGGCCTGGCCGCCAGCGTCGATCAACCCAACGTCATCTTCGTCCCGGCCAGCGCGCCTCAGGCCAAGATCGCGCAGCTTCTCACCTTTGGCTCCACGGTCATGCTGGTGGACGGCACGTATGACGACGCCTTCGAGCTCTGCCTGGAGGCCGCGGACGCGTTCGGGTGGTACAACCGCAACACGGGCTACAACCCCTACATGTCCGAGGGCAAGAAGACCGTCAGCTACGAGATCTGCGAGCAGCTCGGCTGGGATGCGCCCGACGTCATCTTCGTCAGCGTGGGCGATGGCTGCATCATCGGCGGCGTGTACAAGGGCCTGTACGATCTGATGCAGCTCGGCTGGATCGACCACATGCCTCGCATCATCGGCGTGCAGGCCGAGGGCAGCAACTACCTGGCCGAAGCCTGGGAGAAGGGCGAGGACGTGCTGACGAAACCGCCCATCCAGGCTCACACCGTGGCCGACAGCATCAGCGCGGGTCTGCCCCGGGACCGGCTGAAGGCCATGCGCGCGGTGCGGGAGAGCGACGGCGCGTTCGTCACCGTCAGCGACGAGGCCATTCTGGCCGCCATCCCCGACCTGGCGCAGAAGACGGGCGTGTTCGCCGAGCCCGCGGGTGCGACCGCGTACGCGGGCCTGCGCAAGGCCGTCGAGCAGGGCCTGGTCTCGCCCGAGGAGCGCATCGTAGTCATCAACACAGGCAGCGGTCTGAAGGACGTAGCCAGCGCCATGAAGGCGGCCGAGCTGACGAGCGCACAACCCCATCACGTTCGCCCGAGTCTGGAGGACGTGATGCGGGCGCTGGGACAGTGAGTAGTGTTCAGTCGCTTCGGGCATGAAATACGCAAACTGATGTAACTGCTAACGTAGCCCTGTTCATTCGACACGGATACGAGGAAACACGGATAAAATCTTTTTTGAATGACTTCGCGCCTTCGTTTCCTTCGTGTCTTCGTGGCAAAAAAGGGGCGATTGGGGCCAACTACCTTAGCAGTTACAAACTGATTGACATTGTATGGCGTTTCGTGATACGATAATTACACAAATGCCATACAAGGAGGTCAAACTCATGCCCAAAACCGCTGTCATCACCGCCCGCGTCGATCCTGAATTGAAAGAAGAAGCCGAGGAGATATTTTCACAAATCGGCTTGACCACGTCCCAGGCCATCACGTTGTACCTGCGCCAGGTTGTGCATCGGCGGGCCATCCCTTTCGAACTGACCGCGCCGAAACGCGGCGGCGTCGAGACGCTGAAAAGATTGGCTGGCACAGCCAATTCGGGTCATGGCGACACATCGGAACGCGTTCATGAGATCGTCGCCCAAGCCATCTTGCAAAAGTATGAACAGAAAGAAACGCCATGATCGCGTTGGTCGACACCGGCTTTTTGTACGCACTCTTCGATGCCGGTGATGCCCAGCATCGGGACGCTGTCCAGACCCTGCAAACGCCCGGCCTGGAACTCCTGCTTCCCGATACGGTCATCGTAGAACTGGCTTACCTTCTGCAGGCGCGATTGGGTCATGCGCGAATGAGGTTCTATTTGAAAAACCTCCTTGCCGATCTCGTCCTGGTCACGTTGGAGCTTGATGACTTGCCTCGCATCAACGCACTTTTGGCCGAATATGCCGATGCAAACCTTGACTTCGTCGATGCAAGCATTGTCGCCCTGGCCGAACGGCTGCACGTCCGGCACATTCTGACCGTCGATCGCCGCGATTTTCTCATCGTTCGCCCAAAACACACGCCATTCTTCACAATTCTCCCATAGCTGGTTGACTGACAAATCTTGAGTCTTTCCTTTCCGACCATATTCACCGAGTAAACTCGGACTCTTCAGGCGCTTCGCGCCTGTGGTCGACCTTCGTCGACCTGATTTCCATCATGAACATGGACGGCGGAGGCCGTCCACTGGCCGCAGGCCTGGAATGGTACGACTTCAGTCGACAGCATAGGCGGCCACAGCAGACCAAAACGCGTTTTGTCAGTCAATCAGCTCCCATAGTTCAACCATACCTACCATGTCAAAATACAACCTGATTGACCTCAGCATTCACAACGAAACCTGGCTGGAGCACGCCATCGAGCGCGCCCGCGAACGCAACATCATCATCCCCACCTTCCAACAGCAGCGCCATCCCGAGCTGATTCCCGACAAGATCAAGGAAAAGCTGAAGAACGTGGGCCTGTGGGACCTGAATCCCCTCAATCTCTTCCGCATCACCTGGAAGAACGAGCCCGTGCCCTTCGGCGGCGGCTTCAACGGCGTCAACTACATGGAATATCCCAGCGAGTTGACCGGCGTCGAGGCCCGCATCATCACCCTTATCGGCAAGTGGTTCCCCACGGGCGCGCACAAGGTGGGCGCAGCCTTCGGCTGCCTCGTCCCCCGGCTGACCACGGGCCAGTTCGATCCCACCTACCACAAGGCGGTGTGGCCCTCCACGGGCAATTACTGCCGCGGCGGCGCCTACGACTCCAACCTGCTGGGCTGTGAATCGGTGGCCATTCTGCCCGAGGGCATGAGCCGCGAGCGTTTCGAGTGGCTGGAGTCCGTTGCTGGGGAGATCATCGCCACGCCCGGCACTGAGAGCAACGTCAAGGAGATCTTCGACAAATGCAACGAGCTGCGGGCTTCGGGCGAGCCTCTGGTCATCTTCAACCAGTTCGATGAGTTCGGCAACTACCTGTGGCACTATGAGATCACCGGCCCGGCCATGGTCGAGGTGCTGGAGCAGGAGATGGGCCCCCGCGACCAGTATCGGGGCCTCGTCCTCACTACGGGCTCCGCAGGCACCATCGCCAGCGGCGACTACATGAAAGAGCAGTTCCCCACCAGCAAGATCGCGGCCAGCGAGGCTCTGCAATGCCCCACCCTGTTGGAAAACGGCTTCGGCTCCCATCGCATCGAGGGCATCGGCGATAAGCACGTGCCCTGGATTCACAACGTGCGCAACACGGACATGGTCATGGCCATCGATGACGAAGGCCCCATGTCGCTGATCCGCCTGTTCAACGAGCCTGAAGGCAAGGAATATCTGGTTGAAAAGGGCGTGCCCGCGGACTTCGTGGAGAAGCTGGATCTGTTGGGCATTTCCAGCGTGGCCAACATGATCTCCGCTATCAAGTTCGCCAAGTACTACGAACTGGGCCCCAACGACGTGATCCTGACCGTGGCCACCGACTCCATGGAAATGTATCAGAGCCGTCTGCGCGAGCTGCGCGAGGAGCGGGGCGAGTTCACCCGCGAGGACGCCATCGCCGCCTGGGCCGAGTGGCTGGAGGGCATCGACGTCGATCACATGCTGGAAACCCGCCACTACGACCGCAAACGCATCCACAACCTCAAGTACTACACCTGGGTCGAGCAGCAGGGCAAGACCTTCGAAGAGATCCAGGCCCAGTGGTACGATTACGAGGACTATTGGGGCAGCATCCACGGGCATGTGGAGGAGCTGGACGCCCTCATCGAGGAGTTCAACCGCCGCACGGGCCTGTTGGAGAAGTTGTAAAGAGCGTCGAAGGGGCGCGGCCGGCGTCCCTTTGGCGCGGAAAGCCAACGGCGTGATGCTAATGCGTAATGCGTAAAGTCCTCACGTTTCACGTTTTCACGCATCACGCCCCTTGCCGCCTCGAACCCTGACACGGCGAGCCTCAATCCCAATCCTGCTCCCATTAGCAACCATGACCGAACTCATCTTCCTCGGAACCGGCGCCATCATGCCCGATCGGCCCGGTGACCACACCGCCATGCTCATCAAACACGGGCCCGCGCGCATCTTGCTGGACGCGGGCCCCGCGGTGATGATGCAGCTTGACCGCGTGGGCGTCTCGCCCGACCAGATCACCCACATCTACTTCAGCCACCAGCACGGCGACCACATCCTGGGCAGCCCCATCTTCCTTTTCTACCACCGCATGCGCTATCTCATGGCCGCGGAGCCTGTGATCGAAGCCTGGTTCATGCTCATGGAAGTCGTCTATCCCAACTATCTGCCCAAGGTGGCCGATGAGCTGGCTTTTCTCTTCCTGGAGGAAGGCAAAAGCGAGCCCGTGCCCGTGGTGGATGACATCAGCATCACCCTGGCCCGCGCGGCCCACGCGCCCGAAGTCCCTGCCTACGCGGCCCGGTTCGACTTCGCTCCCACCGACGCGGCGCCCGGATTCAGCATCGTCTATTCGGGCGACACCCGGCCCACGCAGGCGGTGGTCGACCTGGCCCAGGGCGCGGATCTGCTCATCCACGAGGCCACCGCAGCCGAGAGCCTGGGCCAGACCACGGTAGGGAATCACACCTCTGCCCGGGAGGCGGGCCGCGTCGCCGCGGAAGCGGGCGTGAAGACCCTGGCCATGGTGCACCGCCTGGCTGGCGATCCCGAGGTGTGGATTAAGGAAGCAAGGGAGCGCTTCGACGGGCGGATCCTGGCCCCCCTGCCAGGGGATCGGTTGCGTCTGCCGTGATCGTCGCGTTGGCGTTGGTTGCAAAAGGCCGCCAGGCCGACGTTGGCCGAGTATGCAAAGGGTGTAATGCGTGATGCGTGATCCGTGAGGTCGTTACGCATTACGCATCACGCATCACGTCGTTGGCTGCCCGTAAGTAATAATCAGGCGTCTTTTCCCCCACCTCCCGGAGGTCTGGTAAAAGTTTAGTTCGATGTCTCTAATTTCGTCGCGGGGCGAGAGGAACGTCTGCTGACAGCTTTGCGGGTCCGACGTCGGGTGAACCAGCGGCGCACGGGCGGAAGGCGCACGATGAGCAACAGCGCCAGGAAGAGGGTCCAGGCCAGGGGCTGACGAATATCGGCCTTCTGCACCCAAATGTAATGCAGCATGACCAGCACGCCCGCGGCGTACACCAGCTTGTGCAGCCTGATCCAGCCCTTCTTCAGGCGGCGCTGCCAGCCCTTGGTGGAGGTGACGGCCAGGGGAATGAGGATGAGGAAGGCCGCAAACCCCACCAGCACGTAGAGCTTTTCTGTTATCTCCAGCCGGATGAGATACAGGTCCCAGCCGTAATCGAGCCAGGCGTAGGTGAGGAAATGGAGTGCGGCGTAGAGAAAGGCGTAGAGGCCCAGAGCCCGTCGCACCTGGCGCGCGCCCTTGAAGCCGAACACGATGACGACGGGCGTGGCCGCCAGACTGAAGGTCAACAGCACCATTGCGGCCTTGCCTGTGCGGAAGGTGATATCCTGGATGGGATTCACCGACAGATTGCCCTCCCACATATCCCACAGCAGCACGGCCAGAGGGGCCAGCGCGGCCAGATGGACCAGCACGCGGAAAATCGTGATTCGATTGGGAATTCGGGATGCCATGGGTCAGAAATGCTTCCTCAGGTCCATGCCCGCGTAGAGAGAAGCCACCTGCTCGGCATAGCCGTTGAACATGAGGGTTTCCCGACGCTTGCGTTCGCCAATGCGTCGTTCGGTGCGTTGCGACCAGCGGGGATGGTTGACTTCGGGATTGACGTTGGCGTAGAAACCGTATTCGTTGGGCGCGGCTGCCATCCACAGGGAGATGGGCATCTCCTCCACCAAATCGATCTTGACGATGGACTTGATGCTCTTGAAGCCGTACTTCCAGGGCACGACCAGGCGTACGGGCGCGCCGCTCTGCATGGGCAGGGGCTTGCCATAAAGCCCTGTGGCCAACAGCGTGAGATCGTGCATGGCTTCATCCATGCGCAGGCCCTCGATGTAGGGCCACTGATAGACTTTGTTGCGCTGGCCGGGCATCCGCTCAGGATCATAAATGGTTTGAAAGCGGACGTATTTGGCCTTGGAAAGGGGCTTGACTTCTTTCAGAAGTCGGGAGAGGGGAAATCCCACCCAGGGGATGACCATGGACCAGGCCTCGACGCAGCGCAGACGGTAGATGCGCTCCTCTTCCCCAAACTTGCGCAGGTCGTCGATGTCGAAGGTGCGGGGATGCTCCACCAGACCGCCCACTTCCACTTTCCAGGGCTCGGTGGGGTAACCTTCCGCCATCTGGGCGACCTTGGTCTTCTTGGTGGTGAACTCGTAGAAGTTGTTGTAGTGGGTGATTTCATCCCAGGAGTTGGCGGGATCGCCCAATTCGTCGGTGAGGCCCGCGAGGGGCGTGGGCGGAACCGCGCCGGGCGTGGCCCCAGCGCCGGGGAGGGCGGATTCGGAGGCTTCCTTGCCGCTCAGGCCGGGGACGCCGCAGGCCGCCAGCAGCGCGGTCATGGCTACGAAGCCCGCGCCTTTCATGAATCGGCGTCGGGATCGATAGAGGTGTTCGGGCGTGATTTCGGAAGAGGGAATTTTGGGATAGGACATGGTGTTGCTCTTTGTAACTGATAACGTACCCCGGTTAACAAACCACAAAGGGCACAAAGAACACGAAGAAAAAATGTATAAATTTCCCTTTGTGCCTTTGTATCTTCGTGTTCTTAGTGGTTTTCGGGTGACGACCTTAGTAGTTACTGCTCTTTGCAATCAGGGTTGCGTCGGCAGTGAACAGTAAGGGCAAGAGCGACGCATGGTTGCCGCTTCAACCTAACTGTAATCAGCAATTCTTACAAACGCATTACGCAGGAAGCCAGATTTTAGATTTCCAAGAGTTATCGTATCATGATTCCAATCTTTCCGCAGTAAGAGGCTTCACCATGTCCTACGTCATCGAGCTTCTTTTCAATCTCGAGGCCGAAGCCGCCATCCGCGGCCTGTGGCGGCGCATTGCCGACGCGGGTTATCCCTCTTCGCAGGATGCGGATGGCTATCGCCCGCACATCACCCTGGCCGTCTCCGACGCTCCCGCTTTCGATGTGGGCGGTTGTCGGGCCCGGCTGGCGGATTTCGCCCGGGGCTGGGACCCCTTCCCCATCCAGCTCAACCATCTCGGTCTGTTTCAGACCATCGATAACGTTGTCTTCCTGGGCGTCGTCCCTTCGCAGACCCTGTTGGACCTGCATCAAGCCGCGTTCGGGCTGTGTCAACGGCTGGCGACCGATTGGCGGGGTTATTATGCGCCCAGCCAATGGACGCCTCACGTCACCCTGGCTTTCGATCTGACCCCCGAACAGGCCCTCGGCATCCTCGCTCTGGCCTGGGACATGCCCCTGCCCATCCAGGCCCACGCCCGCGCCCTGCAATTGGTGGAAGTCACTCCCAACGACGCCCGAAACCTCATCCTTTGTGAATTGGACGGTGAGGAGTAAAATAAACGGGCCCCCAAAGCAAAATCGCCAATCCCTGGTCGGAATTGGCGACTGCTTCAGGCGGTCTTGGATAGGGTCTTCAGACAACTGGTGCAGATGTGCACCCGACGCATCTTCCCGTTGATGAGCACCTTGCGCTTTTGCACGTTGGCGTTGAAGCGGCGCTTGACGTGGCGCTGCGAGAAGCTGACATGGTTGCCGAATTGAGGACCGCGTCCGCAAATTTCGCACTTGGCCATGATGAATTCTCCGGATTCAGTAATCAGTGTGCAGTAATCAGTTTGTAGCGGTTGAAGCCGCGCCACCTTTTTGGCCACGAAGACACGAAGAGAACGAAGGCGCGAAGCCTTTTCCTTTATTTTTTCCTTCGTGTCTTCGTAAGACTTCGAACCTTCGTGGCTTTTTGCGGCCTAAAGTGGCGTGCGTTAGCAGGCGCCAAGATGGCAAGAAAAAGCCCCCTTTCGGGGCGCAACCAATAGATTAGCATAACCCTCGCTTTTTCGCAAATTTCATCCACGATGATCCTACAAAAGGCCGAGCCGGAATCTACTGTGACGTCGAATGCGATTCAGGGCGCAGAATGGAAGGCGATGCTGCGGGCGGCGCTGGAGAGTCTACGGGCGCATCGGGAGGAGGTCAACGCTCTGAACGTGTTCCCCGTGCCCGATGGCGACACCGGGACCAATATGACGCTGACCATGCAGGCGGCCTGGAAGGAAATCGAGGGTTTGGAAAGTGACCATGCGGGCGAGATCATGCGGGCTGC
>Ga0256832_1000533_pt1:15000-24832 | contig 24832 bp, 21 predicted proteins | sample 134614metaG_FD_190534 | JGI IMG/M metagenome (GOLD analysis project Ga0256832, IMG submission 190534) | Hydrothermal vent microbial communities from Lau Basin, Pacific Ocean - 134-614 | ecosystem: Environmental > Aquatic > Marine > Hydrothermal vents | place: Pacific Ocean: Lau Basin... | reverse complement strand
TGATTGCGTATTCTCCTGCTCGTGTAAGTCTCATTTTGTCGCTCGGATATTTAAGATTAAAAAAGTCTAACTTTTGACGGCAAGCTTACATGGCTCTTGGGTTTTGGTCAAGTCTTTTTTTGGGTTTATCAACTGTACAAGTGTACGAGGCGACGGCCCAAATTGACATAGCATTTCACCACAATTAAACTGGCAGACCATGTTGCTTGAAAAGATTACAATGGATCACTTCAAGGAGGGACTGTCCCGGACCAATACGGTGATTGTCCCCTTTGGGTCAGTGGAAGAACATGGTAGCCATCTTCCACTTGGTACTGATACCATCCATGTCTATGAACTTGCCAGGGAAACCTCCATGCTCCGGCCCGTCTTTGTAGTGCCTCCTGTATGGTACGGCCTTTGCCGAAGCACAAAACAGCATCCCGGAACGGTGGGTATCAGTTCGGAAACACTAAAGGCCATTGTAAGGGATGTATGTAAGTCACTTTACCGCCAGGGGCTAAGAAACTTCGTTCTTATCTCCGGCCATGCAGGCGGAACCCACATGGCCTCCATACTTGATGCGGCAGATTCGCTTATCGAAGAGCTTGATGAAAGCAGGTTTGCGGTGTTGTCTATTCTGGATCTTGTTGCCATGCTTCCTGAAGGGGTTGTGCAGACCTCTGGAGATGCCCATGCCGGGGAGGTTGAAACATCGCTGATGAAACATCTTCGCCCCAACCTGGTTAATGGGACAAGTCCAAGGGAGTTTCCCTCCTTCCCCAGATTCATCATTGCCCGCAACAAGCTCGCCTACTGGCCTGGCGGTGTCTGGGGAGACCCTGCTCCTGCGACATCTGGGAAGGGTAAGCAGATAATCGAGCTCGAGGCGCAAAAACTTTCAGAACTCATAGAAGATCTCGAAAATTTCCACGAGTAAGGAGTCTGTGACATGAAAACACTAAAACATATGATGCTGTTTTTTGCCTGCCTTTTGGTTTTGACACTTATGCCGGCCTGTCAGGGTCAGAGCGAGGTGTCCAGGGCGCCTGACTTTACCCTGCTTAACCTTGCAGGCAACACGGTTAATCTCTCCGACTTTAAAGGCAAGGTGGTATTGATCAATTTTTTTGCAACATACTGTCCCCCCTGCAGGATGGAAATTCCTGACTTTATCAGGCTTCAAGAGGAGTTTTCGCCCAAGGGGTTCACTGTAATAGGCATTTCAGTGGATAATGATGGAGAAAGGGTGCTTCCTCCCTTTGTTAAGAGGCTTGGAATGAACTATCCTGTTCTCATGGCCACCACCAAGGTACTGAAGGATTATGGAGACATCTACGCCCTTCCCGTAACATTTATCCTGGATAGAGATCACAAAATAGTTAAAAAGATAACAGGTATGGTTAACGAGGAAGAGCTACGTCCCATAATCGAAAGGCTTCTGCAAGCTACTACCAAGCAAGACGATAAGAATCACGCAAAAAAAGAAAAATAGATGAAATGTTAAGGTTTATTTCAGCAAGCCTAGTGCCAGTCCTGGACTATTTGTACTCTGCCGGGGCCCTCTTTGACGTTTCCAATTATTGATGCGTGTTCGTGCCCCAGCTTATGGAGCCTATTAACAAGATTTTCCCCCTCAGATTCCTTTATGCTGATTAGAAGGCCCCCTGAGGTCTGGGCGTCGAACAACACGGTTACGAGTTCGTCATCCAGGCCTTTGTCAATCTCAAAGGATTTTTTGCAAAATTCCTTGTTGGAATAATCCCCTTCAGGAATAAAGCCCATTTTTAGAAATTCCATGGTCTCAGGAAGAACTGGCACCTTCCTGGCAGCTATATTTATGGTGCATTTGCTGGCAATGGCCATTTCCAGGGCATGTCCTGCCAGGCCAAAGCCGGTTATGTCTGTTGCCCCAGAGGCGCCAAGCTCCACCATGAGCCTTGATGCATCCCTGTTTAAGGTCTTCATTACATGGATGAGCAGATATTTGGCCTCTCCCTTTAACATACCCGCCTTGAGGGCAGTGGACAGTATGCCCGTTCCTATAGGCTTGGTCAGGACAAGCACGTCTCCCGGCCTTGCCCCGCTGTTGGAGATAAATTTTTTTGGATGAACCAGCCCTGTAACAGAAAGTCCGTATTTGGGTTCCGGATCTTCAACGCTGTGTCCACCCACTAGAAGGGCCTCTGCCTCATGGATTTTCTCAATCCCTCCTTTCAAGATGGCCTTTAAAACATCCTTTGGTTGCTCCTTTATGGGAAAGCAAAGGATGTTCATGGCAGTAACGGGTGTTGCTCCAACTGCATAGATGTCGCTAAGGGAGTTTGCCGCTGCAATCTGGCCAAATTCATAGGGGTCATCCACAATGGGAGTGAAGAAATCCAGGCTCTGCACAATGGCCAGCTCGTCTGACAGGCGGTAAATGCCTGCATCTGCTGCAGCCTCCATTCCCATCAAAAGGTTGGGGTGGGAGGAAAGGGGAAGATCGCAAAGGATGTCTGCCAGGTCTCCCGGACCTATTTTTGCCGCTCAACCCGCGGCCTTGGAAAGAGAGGTTAATCTTTTCTTGTCCATGAAGATTTGCAGGATCTATTTCCTGAGTGTGGCAATCATCCTGTTTTTCTTAAGGAAGATGTCTAGGGCGTCACAGATATTCAAAAAGACCGCTTGACTTGCAGAAAGGGCCTCCATGGATGCCCCTTCTGGGCCTATGACGGAAATTCCAAGGGCCGCCTCCCTGAGAAGCAGTGCATCGTTGCATCCGTTTCCTATGGCAGCAGTGCGTTCTCTACCTAGTTTTTCCAGAAAATTCAGCTTTTGGATGTCCCCCCTTCCTGAATCCAGTTTGTGCACCTCAATGGATGTGTCTTTCTTCAGGGAGTCGAGGATTTCATCGGCTGTCTGATGGGTATCAGCAGTTAGGAGATAAACGTTTAGGATTTCGGACAGCTTCTTTAATCGTTCTTCCACGCCCTCTATGAACTTTCCGTCAACTGTTAGGGTGCCATTTAGATCAAGTACCAGGTTGGAAAGGTCATAAAAAACACCGCATGGCAGGTCAATTTCCAGATTTTTCTTGACTATCATGGTTCTGTCACCTGTTTAATGTTGTTCCACCTTGGCAAGCAGTGCCCTTCTGACTCTCGGAGGCAGAAATGCCACTGCCCACTCAGATATTTGCTTGAGAAGGGTTACTAGCTCTTCAGGCCCGTCCCAGTACTGGGCCAGGACCTTTTCGTCTGTCCTGAGGATGAGGCGCAAAAGGGCAAGGGCTATCAGATAAAGGTCATCTACCATCCCCAAAAAAGGAATCCAGTCAGGTACGATATCGGCAGGATTTATCAGATAGGCTATGGTGGCGCCAAGAATTGCCTTGTCTGTAGCAGAAACCCTCGAATCTCTAAGGAGGTTTAAAAGCAGCCTGAAAAATCTGGGGATATAATTCAAAAAACCAGGTGACCTTGTTGGTGTTGTCCTTTTAAATTTGGCCATAATCGTTATTATTAACTACTGCCATGGTAGAATAGGTTCATTTACATCTTAACTGGTAAGTAAAAAACTAAAAAAATTATTGAAAATAGTCAACTTTAATGGAGTTTTTTCAGGGTCTGACAGTAAAACGGCAGTTAAGAGGAGAAAATTCGTGGAAAAGTCCAAGGCCATTCTTTATCCAAGGTGTTTTGTTAAAAGGAAAACAGGCTCATTTATGGCTCCCTTCTTTGAAGAGCTTTTGGTTCTTTCCCCCACAGAGGCGGATAGTACCAAAATAGACACCGCCCATTTTGAAAATAAATATTCTCTGAAGGTTACCTCATGGATTGCCCGTGAAAATGGCAAGCTATCCAAAGAGCTTGCACAGGGAATAAAGGCACTGACAGAGTGGGGTGAGCAGCTTGGTCTGGGCCAGAGCGTAAGCTTCGAGACCCTTTACTCGGCCCTGAGCTCGTCACAGGATTCAGAGATGAAGTCTGTCATGCAGGCACTGAAGGGTGGCAAAAAGGAGGACAGGCTCACGGCTGCACTGGCCTTTCTTTCTCTCTCAGTGGAGGCTGACAAAAGAGAAGACGATCTGGAGTTGGAGCTTGAAAGGGTTGAAGAGAGGGCAAAAAGTATTTCAAGGCTTGTGGAGGATGAAACCATACTGCCAGAGGCACAGGAAAGCTATTACTACGTCAGGCCCTTAAACAAGGCAAGGGAGAGAATGAGGGCCTGGGCCCGGCTGGCCCTTTCAGAAAACCATATCCCAGGTGCCTGGCCAGTGGGGGAAAGCATTGCCGTAAAGGACCTCGTTGATGCAGCCTATGAGTCCCTTTCCGGAGGGAAAGCGGTTCTGGATGTTATGAGCGTGTACATACCGGCAGAAGAGGAAAAATTGTCGGATAGGGACTTGATTTTTCGCTCGCGCACCATATTTAAAGATATTTTAGCACTCCTTCAAAACACCTGTGCTGATCAGTCCTTCAAGGAGGAGGCGGAATTCAAGGAGCTTGTCCTTGCCCTGGCAGAGTCCCTCGATTCAAAACGCTGGGAAGAGGTGAGAGGGCCGCGGCTAGTGCTAAGTTTATACCCGGGTTTTTCCTGGCAGGAACTTGTTTTAGAGGCTGCAAAGATAGACAAAAAGGAGTTTGAGCTCAAGGAACACCAAGGGAAGCTGTGCGCCTCATTTTTTATCCTTTAGCCTCTTCTCCTCTTCCTCCAGGGAGTTTCCCTTAATGAATTTCAGAAATTCGTTGTCAGGTGTGATGACAAGGGTGGTGCCATTTTTAAGCGAGTTTCTATAGGCATCAAGGCTTCTCAAAAACTTGAAAAATTTTGGATCCTTGTTGTAGGCGGCTGCATAGATTCTTGCCGCGTCTGCATCTGCACGCCCCTTGATTTCTTTGGCTGTCTTGTAGGCCTCAGAGGTTATTATCCTTAACTGCCTTTCTTTTTCCCCTGCAATCCGTGCAGCCTCTCCGGCCCCTTCTGCCCGGTACTGCTCGGCGATCCTTTTTCTTTCCGCTATCATTCTTGCGTAAACCTTTTGCCTTACGTCTTCCACGTAGTTTATGCGCTTGAACCTGAAGTCGAGTATTTCAATGCCAAGGTCCTTTGCCTTCTCTGCCGCTTGTTTCAATACCTCTTTGGACAGTACCTCACGGCCATACTTTATGGGCTCAAGCTTCTTGTTGGCCTTTTTTTCTATGCCGCTTCTCACCAGTTCAATGAGTCTGTGGCTTGCTACGACATTTCGAGTACCACCATCAAGGATGTCGTCTAGCCTGCTTTGGGCGATTCTCTGATTTCTGAGCCTCTGAAAGAAAAGGAGTGGATCTGCAATCCTCCACCTGGCATATGTATCCACCCAGATGAACCTCTTGTCCTTGGTGGGAATCTGGTTGGGGTCGCCATCCCAGGCGAGAAATCTTTTCTCAAAATAGTTGGCTTCCTGGATAAAGGGTATCTTGAAGTGAAGGCCTGGCTCCAGAATGGGTTTCCCAATGGGTTTTCCGAACTGGGTGATAACAACCTGCTGGGTCTCGTTGACCGTATAAAATGCCCCGCTCAGGACCAGTGCAATACCTATGAGCACCAATATTACAAGTGAAGAAAATATCCTCATGGCTTCACCTTCTTATCAATGTTGAGAAATGGTATGAGCCCCTTCACCTTTTCATCCACGATGACCTTTCGCTGGAATCTCGGATAGATCTCCTCCATGGTCTCCAGGAAAATCCTTGTTCTTGTGACCTGGGGCGCCTCCTTGTAGGCCTTGAGTATCTGTTCGAAAAACAGGGCATCACCCTTTGCCCTGTTTATTCGGTCTGCTGCATAGCCCTTGGCCTCCTGGATGGTTTGAAGGGCCTGGCCCTTGGCCCTTGGAATCACCTTGTTGTACTCTGCCCAGGCATCGTTTATCATTCGCTCCTTTTCCTGCTGGGCCTGGTTCACCTCATTGAAGGAGGGCTTGACAGGGTCAGGCGGGTTGGCGTCCTGGAGCACGATTTGTTCCACTACGATGCCTGTTTTATACTGGTTGCAAAGCTCCTGCAGTTTTTTCTTGACCTCGTCTGCAATTTCCTGCCTGCCTACGGTGAGCACCTCTGTAACCGTCTTGTCCCCCACCACCTCGCGCATTATTGCCTCGTTCATGTCCCTGAATGTCTGGCGGGGGTTTTTCACCTTGAAGAGGTAGAAATATGGATTCCTTATCCTGTACTGGGTGATCCATTCCACAACCGCCACGTTCAGGTCCCCGGTTAGCATGAGGGATTCATGTTCGAAATTTTTTTGTGAATAGCGAGTCCTGACCCCAGGCACCTCAGTACGAAACCCGAATTCTTCCTTGAGCTGTCTCTGCACGGGGATTTTTATCACCTGCTCTATTGGATATGGAAACTTAAAGTGGAGTCCAGGCTGGGTCTCCTTTTGAAATTTCCCGAATCTGAGTACAAGCCCAACTTCTTCGGGCTCTACAGTGTACCAGCAGTTCCATAGAATAACGCCAACAAGAAACAAAATTACAATGGGAAGGGCAGACCTGAACTGTTTCTTGATTTGTTTCCCGTCTGGCGGGTTGAAATTGGCCGGATTCTTTAAGTCCATCTGCTTTGACCGTCCTTGGGTTTGTTTTTATTTTGTATAATTTTGACAATGATGTGACTTATTTCAAACAAACAATACTTTGCCCTTTTTAATAAAGAAAGCTATTTCCTTTTGCCATGGGGATGGGACCTTCCAAAGATTTCTTTCAGTCTGGCCACATCAAGGCTAGTGTAGACCTGAGTGGTACTAACCGAGGCATGCCCGAGGAGTTTTTGAATTGATCTTAGATCCGCCCCTGCCTCCAGGAGGTGGGTGGCCATTGAGTGGCGAAAGACATGGGGAGTCAGGCGCTCGGACGTTGGAAGGCTCCAGCCCAAACGCTGGATCATGCGCTGGACGCTTCTCTGGGTGAGCCTGCCACCTCTTGCGTTTATAAAAAGGGCCTTTTCCCTTTTCAGGTGGAGCCTTTCAAGGAGATTTGCCCTTTCTGGTAGATACCTTTCGAGGCTCTCCCTGGCCTTTTGCCCAAAAGGAACGATTCGCTCCTTTCTCCCTTTTCCCCGCACCCTGACTATCTCAGGGGAGAAAAGCGTATCATCCACATCAAGCCCTGTGAGCTCGCTCACTCTGATTCCGGTACTGTACAATAACTCCTTGATTGCCTGGTCCCTGATACCAACAAAGTCGTTTCTAGGTTGGTTATCAAGGAGCCTTTTCATGTCATCTGCAGTGATGCTTTTAGGCAGGGGCCGCATGCGCAGCGGAAAGCCTATGGGCTCAGCCGGATTTGAGCGCACATATCCTGACCTTGTTAAAAATTTGTAAAGACTCCTTACAGAAGACAGTTTTCTGGAAATGGTGGTGCGTTTAAGGCCCTTTTTCCCTAGAAGCATGAGCCATCTTCTTATGTCCTTTGGTTCAACATTTTGAACCGTCCTTTTTATAGACTTTAAATAGGAGCCGAATTCCTCAAGGTCCCTCTTGTAGGCCTCTATTGTATTTTGAGAGCAGTTTCTTTCTGAGTCCAGAAACATGAGGAACTGCCCAAGAAGTGATGAAAAATCTTGATGCTTGCCCATTTTTACCGATGATAGTACAAAAGGACCTTCTTGTTCAGCCACTTAAGGTCAAAAAATAAACGTTTTCTGTCTGCTTTTTTGGATAATACAGGCTAATCAGGGGCGGATAAAGGAAAAGTTTTCATGCAGGTAGATATGTCAGAAAAGGACGCAACCCTTTCGTTGCTGCTTATAAAGGGTCTTGGCTCAAGGAGGTTTTTTAGGCTGAGAAAGGTCTTTGGCTCTGCCCTGGATGTCTGGAAACATGCAAGCAGAAAGGGATTGGAAGGCCTGGTACCTGATTCGGTTTCACAGGCAATACTCAAGGGGCCGGATGAAAAAGGGCTAAAAAAGCTAAAAGAAACCTGCAAAAGAGAGGGCTTTTGGCTCCTTTTTTACAATGACCCTGACTATCCGCCTTCTTTGAGGCACATACATGACCCACCTGCCCTGCTTTTTGGAGCAGGAAACAGGAAGGTGCTTTCCAGCAGATGCGTTGCCATTGTTGGCTCAAGAAAATCGTCCACCTATGGTCAAAGAGTTTGTGTTTCCATTGCGAAGAGTCTTTCTGAGGCAGGGCTTACCATAGTTTCAGGCCTTGCTCTGGGCATCGATGCCTGTGCGCACCGTGCGGCCGTGGAGTCAGGGGGCTCCACCATTGCGGTAAAGGGATGCGGCCTTGACGTCAGGTATCCCATGAGAAACGTATCCCTTGCAGAGAAAATTTCGGAAAATGGCGCAGTAATAAGCGAGTTTTTTCCAGAGGTAATGGCCGAGCCTGGGAATTTTCCTGCCAGAAACAGGATAATAAGTGGACTCAGCCTGGGTGTGGTGGTTGTGGAGGGTGGGGTAAAAAGTGGCTCCCTCATTACGGCATATCTTGCCCTTGAACAGGGACGGGAGGTCATGGCCGTACCAGGAAGCGTTTTTTCTCATGGTAGTAAGGGTTGCCACAAGCTTATAAAGGAGGGGGCCACACTTGTTGAATCTGGTAAGGATGTTCTTGAAACACTTGGGCTTGACAAGGGATTTGCCAACACCAATTCCCCTGAAAAGCCCCATAAGAGACCTGCTATATCAGGAGAGGCCGGCAAGGTTATTGACAAACTGGAGGCCGACCCTCAACATATTGATGAAATAGCTTTTAAATGTTCCATGCCCGCTTCAAGGGTGGCCTCCATTCTTATAGAGCTTGAGCTCAAGGACCTGGTCACCTCCTGGGGAAGCGGGATGTATAGCTTAATAAAGAGTAACGAGTAAGAGAGTATGAAAAAAGGACTGGTAATAGTTGAATCACCTACAAAGGTAAGAACGCTCAAGAGATATCTAGGCGGAGACTATGAAATCATGGCCTCTGTTGGCCACGTAAAGGATCTTCCGCCAAAAAGGCTAGGCGTTGACAAGGAAAAGGGTTTTAAGCCTGAGTACGTGGTCATAAGGGGCAAGGGTCAGGTCTTAAAAAAGCTCAAAAACGCCGCTTCAAAGGTTCAGGACGTGTATCTTGCCCCCGACCCTGACCGGGAGGGAGAGGCCATTGCCTGGCATATAGCAGAGGAGCTCAAGAAGGCGAAGGCTGGAAATGGCAGGCGATACCATAGGGTTCTGTTCCATGAGCTTACAAGGCGGGCAATCTTAGATGCCCTAAAGACTCCCACAACCCTCAACAAGAACCGGTTTGAATCCCAGCAGGCCCGCAGGATCCTGGATCGTCTGGTAGGATACGAGCTCTCCCCGCTTCTGTGGGAAAAGGTGCGCCAGGGGCTTTCAGCAGGCCGTGTCCAGTCAGTGGCAGTGCGACTTGTCTGTGACAGGGAGCGGGAAATTCAGCAATTCGTGCCAGAGGAGTACTGGTCAATAACTGCAAAACTTAAGGCAGTTGAGCCACCTCCCTTTGAGGCGAAGGTGGTTAAAAAAAGCGGTAAGAAGCTCAAGATAGAAAATGAGGAACAGGCCAGGGAAATAGTAGAGGCCCTTGGAGACGCAAGTTTCAAGGTAAGGGACGTAAAGCGGGTTGAGAGAAAGAAGAATCCGCCGCCTCCCTTCATAACCAGTACACTTCAACAGGCGGCTGCCAGGCAGCTTGGCTTTTCAGCCAAAAAGACCATGATGCTGGCTCAGCGCCTCTACGAGGGCATAGAACTTGGCAAGGAAGGGCCCGTAGGTCTTATTACCTACATGAGAACCGACTCCGTAAGGCTTTCACAGGAGGCGATAAAGCAGGCCCGCGGGTACATAAAGGATTCCTTTGGCAAGGAGTATCTTCCTGCCCG
>Ga0256832_1000533_pt1:0-10000 | contig 24832 bp, 21 predicted proteins | sample 134614metaG_FD_190534 | JGI IMG/M metagenome (GOLD analysis project Ga0256832, IMG submission 190534) | Hydrothermal vent microbial communities from Lau Basin, Pacific Ocean - 134-614 | ecosystem: Environmental > Aquatic > Marine > Hydrothermal vents | place: Pacific Ocean: Lau Basin... | reverse complement strand
GCGATGGGAAACAGGTTAATATTCCTGTACCACGATTGTGGCGTTTGAGTGAAGGGGTGACGGAGAAGGGTAGGTCAGCCGGGCGATGGTCGTCCCGGTTCAAGCCTGTAGGCGGAGGCCCTAGGCAAATCCGGGGCCTCGTTAACGCTGAGAGGTGATGACGTGGGCTTTAAGCCCTGAAGTGACTGATCCCATGCTCCCGAGAAAAACCTCGTAGCGAGTCGTAATCGTGACCGTACCGCAAACCGACACAGGTAGGCAGGGTGAGTATCCTAAGGCGCGTGAGATAACCCTGGTTAAGGAATTCGGCAAAATGGCCCCGTAACTTCGGGAGAAGGGGCGCCCGCACTAGGTGAACTCCCTTGCGGAGGGAGCCGAAGCGGGCCGCAGTGAAAAGGGGGTAGCGACTGTTTACTAAAAACACAGGACTCTGCAAACTCGTAAGAGGACGTATAGGGTCTGACGCCTGCCCGGTGCCGGAAGGTTAAGGGGAGGTGTTATCCTGCCTCGGCGGGAGAAGCACCGAACCGAAGCCCCGGTAAACGGCGGCCGTAACTATAACGGTCCTAAGGTAGCGAAATTCCTTGTCGGGTAAGTTCCGACCTGCACGAATGGCGTAACGACTTCCCCACTGTCTCGACCAGGGACTCAGTGAAACTGTAGTGCTGGTGAAGATGCCAGCTACCCGCGGCTAGACGGAAAGACCCCGTGAACCTTTACTACAGCTTGGCATTGGGTTTTGGGGTAGCTTGTGTAGGATAGGTGGGAGGCTGTGAAGCCACGCCGCCAGGCGTGGTGGAGCCGTCCTTGAAATACCACCCTGGCTACTCTAGGATCCTAACCTAGGCCTGTCATCCAGGTCAGGGACAGTGCCTGGTGGGTAGTTTGACTGGGGCGGTCGCCTCCTAAAGAGTAACGGAGGCGCGCGAAGGTTCCCTCAGGCTGATTGGAAACCAGCCGTAGAGTGTAAAGGCATAAGGGAGCTTGACTGCGAGACCTACAAGTCGAGCAGGTGCGAAAGCAGGCCTTAGTGATCCGGTGGTTCCGAATGGAAGGGCCATCGCTCATCGGATAAAAGGTACTCCGGGGATAACAGGCTGATCTCCCCCAAGAGTTCACATCGACGGGGAGGTTTGGCACCTCGATGTCGGCTCATCGCATCCTGGGGCTGAAGCAGGTCCCAAGGGTTGGGCTGTTCGCCCATTAAAGCGGTACGTGAGCTGGGTTTAAAACGTCGTGAGACAGTTTGGTCCCTATCTACCGCGGGCGCAGGAGATTTGAGGGGAGCTGTCCCTAGTACGAGAGGACCGGGATGGACGAACCTCTAGTGTTCCAGTTGTCGTGCCAACGGCATCGCTGGGTAGCTATGTTCGGATGGGATAACCGCTGAAAGCATCTAAGTGGGAAGCCCACCCCAAGATAAGATCTCCCGTGGCGTAAGCCCCTGAAGCCCCCTCGGAGAACACGAGGTTGATAGGTCGGAGGTGTAAGGATGGCGACATCCTAAGCTTACCGATACTAATCGGGCGTGAGGCTTGACCAAATCTTTTCTTGTTTCCAGATGCAAACTACGGATCTCAGAAAAAGGCCCATATTTATATTTTTTATATGAAAACCGTTTCCGGTGGCAATGGCGAAGGGGAAACACCCGATCCCATTCCGAACTCGGAAGTTAAGCCCTTCAGCGCCGATGGTACTGCCCCGTTAGTGGGTGGGAGAGTAGGTCACCGCCGGGATTAATTTCAGCCCTCTGGTTTTGCCAGAGGGCTTTTTTTGTGGCTTTTTGGTTGTTATTCGCCCTTTTTTCACGGATGAAGAATAAGATATTTACTCTTGATTATGGTTAACTGCTGGTCAAAACTTGACGATATGAATAAAATAAAGCAATGTAAAATAAAATATTTTTCTGAAGCGTCGTCAGGCCAATAGACTTTAATGATATGATGGAAATAATAGGTAAGAGCCCGCCTATAAAGCGTCTCAAAGAACTGATCAAACAGGTTTCAGATACTGGTCTCAGTGTTTTAATTACAGGTGAGAGCGGGGTTGGTAAGGAGCTGGTGGCCAGAAGTCTCCATAGGTATTCCCCAAGAAGAAACAAGGCCTTTATAAAGGTCAACTGTGCAGCCCTTCCCAACGAACTTTTGGAGAGCGAGCTTTTTGGATACGAAAAAGGCGCCTTTACTGGTGCAACCGAGCCCAAACCTGGTAAGTTTGAACTCGCAGATGGAGGTACCATTTTTTTGGATGAAATAGGGGACATGTCCATTGGCCTCCAGGCCAAGCTTCTTCAGGTTCTTCAAGACTCAGAATTTTGTAGAGTGGGCGGTATCAGGGACAAAAAAGTTGATGTGTGGATTATCTGTGCAACCAACCACGATCTTGAGGCGGATATTCAAAAAGGTTCTTTCAGAGAAGACCTTTATTACCGGATCAATATCATAAAGATAGAGGTACCGCCTTTGAGAGACAGAAAGGAAGACATTCCCCAGCTAATAAATGTCTTTTTGAAGAAATACAGTAAGGCTCTGAATAGGAACCTGGCCGACATAAAGATCTCGGATGAACTCATGGACCTTTTCATGCAACATAACTGGCCTGGAAATGTGAGAGAGCTGGAAAACTATGTTCAAAAAATAATAGTTATAGGGAATGATGAGGGAGTTAAACAGGAGTTACGAGCCAAAAGGGATCTACTCCCACAAACTGGAACTAAGGTGATTCAGCACGATTTTTCCAGGGAAGAGGACCTCATCAATTCCGTTATTGATGGTATCCAAAACGACTTTCCAGAATCGTTTCCTTCCTTGAAACAGGTCAAAAAACTTGCACAGTCCAAGGCTGAAAGAATCTTTATCGAAGAGGCTCTCAGAAGAACACGTGGGAACAAGAGAGATGCCGCATTATTATTGAAGATCAGTTACAAAGCGATACTTTATAAAATAAAGGAGTATGGCATCGAAAGTTTTAAAGAAGAGTATGTAAAGGACGGCATTAGTGTCACCGTAGTCAAGGAATAAATTTGCCTGTCTCGGAGAAAAGTTTTTCTTTTTCATGGGAAAATTTTTTGCCAATCATCTGATTCGCTTTTAATTTTATTCATATCGTCTTCATATAGTTATCCTTTTTTTCTTTTTGTTGGTATTCCTTTTGCGTACATAATTATAATTGCCTGAAAAGGTCTTTTGAAAAATGCCAAGGAATACCAATTTGTCAGAGTCAAAAACAGGGTCCGATAGGAGAAGATATCCGAGAATCCCCTTGGATATTCCCGTAAACTTTTATCTTGAATCATCTGGTAAGAAAGGTCCAAAAGATATAGGACATACCATCGACGTCTCTCCCTCTGGTCTTCTCTTGAAAACGAAGCTAAGCAACTATCAAGAGGGACAGTCACTTTTCCTATATCCAGAGAAAGCCGACCATACAAAAGACCAAGGCCTGAGAGGGAAGATAAGATGGGTTAAGCAGGAGCCTGACGGTTGTTTGAACGGCATCCTTGTTGAAGACGCCGAAGGCCTATTTCTCTCATTTTTATATTCCATCTCTCAAGAGCAGATAAACAGGAAATTTTTAGACCTGATGATGGACACCTTTTCAGATGGGACTTTCCTCGTGGACACGAATATGAGAATTATAACGGTTAGCAAGAAACAGCCCCTTGTTCCAGTTGATAGAGAAAAGGCACGAGGCGAACAGATTACAGAAATACCTTCTGTGTTGAAACTGTTTCCATCTGATCGGCTTAATCTAAGACACGACTTACAGGAAGTGCTATATACACGGAAGGGCAAACAGCATAGTGCCGTACCTCTCGAATTTGGGCAAAATGGTGAGAAAGGGGAATATGCCTTTAATATCTGTTACAGATATCTCAATGATCCTCCTCTCAGGGAGGCCGTCCTGATTCAGGTCAAAGACGTAACGGCGTTATACAAGATCAAGGAAAACATACGTCGAAAAAACAGGGACCTTTTTGAGCAGTACCGTTTTACTTTAATGGGCCATATCGTTGATGAGCTCCTGGAGGATTTGATCAGTCCCTTATCTGCCGTAGTTGGCAGGATAGATCTTTTGAAAATGAAGATGGCGAAAAGGGGTATTTCTTCTCCTGGGGCAAAGGTGGTTCAAGATTGGCTTGGTGAGCTTGAAACCATAGACGGCCTGGTGGATCAGATTACCCAGCATTGCACGGTTGCTGCAAAGAGAAGGGAAAGGGAGAAACTTGGGGCCCTGCGGACCACAGTATCTATAAACAGGCTTGTGAAAGAAACCATTCAGATATTAAGCGTTCACGAAAGGTTTAGGAAAATCAACATATCTCTGGATCTGAAAGATGGGCTTGCACCTCTAAAGGGTGAATATTTTGACTGGCTCAATGCCATGATTGCTGTTCTTCAGTGCTTGAGCCGGGAATTGCAGAATCAGCACGAAAAAGAAATAAAAATAGAGACAAGGGAAGAAAAATCCCATCTGGTTTTATCCATATCACACAATGCCAAGGCACTGAAGATACCCTTGGAACAAGAGAGCGGACTGGCCATTTTTGACCTTATTCAAAAGAAGTACAAGACAGTCATTGAGGCAGTAGGTGGAAATGGGAGGCAGAAAATCTCTTTATATATAGAGAAAGATTCCTCAGGTAGATAAAAATTCCTCGTTGGGTTCCGGAGAGTCCACTTTAACGTCCCGCCAGGTGCCTCTTGACAGAATTTTTTAGTTCATCCAGATTGAAGGACTTTACTATATAGTCATCAGAGGCCCAGGATGCCAAATCCTGTTTGTACTCAGGATAGGCAGAGCTAAGAATCACAGGAACGTCCGGACTCATCTGTTTCATCTGTCTAAGGACCTCTATCCCATCCATGCCGGGCATGTTGATATCCAGTATTACCAGGTCTGGCTTTTCTTCCTGGAACAGCTTGAGACCCTCTTCACCGGTCATGGCAGAAATGACCTCATAGCCCTCTTCTTCCAATTCTTCTCTGTAAAGGAGATGGATACTTTCTTCATCGTCCACTACCAGGATCTTTTTCCTCGTATCACTCATAGTACCCCCTTCCTGACATTATTTATATCACGATCCCTTCAGAATGACAGCCGCTTCTTCTGGTGGCACAGTATTTATATGAAAGCCAGTACCCCATTCAAACCCGGCAACGGTGCTGACCTTTGGCATTATCTCGATATGCCAGTGATAATGCTCAAGGTGCGCATCATTAAGTGGTGCTGTGTGTAGCATGTAGTTATAGGGGACATTGGGGAGAGCATTATCAAGCTTTCTCATGGTGGATGAAAAAAGCAGTGCAAGCTGGTAAAGCTGGCCATCGTCCATGGAGTTGAACCTGGACTGATGCCTTTTGGGAAGAACCCACATCTCAAAGGGGGATCGGGGTGCAAAAGGACAGATGGTTATAAAGTCATCGTTTTCGTCCACAAGGCGCATCTGCTGGGAACGCTCCTGGCGAATAATATCACAAAATACGCACCGTTCCTTGTAATCGAAATAGCGCTGGCAGCCGTATAGCTCTTCCTGGATTATTTGTGGCACAATGGGAAGGGCTATGAGCTGTGAATGGGAATGTTCCAACGATGCTCCAGCCGCCTTTCCGAAGTTTTTGAAAACAATTATGTATTTAAACCGTTTATCCCGTGCAAGATCTATAAGTCTGTCTTTATAAGCCCGAAATACCAGGACCAGTTGGTCTATATCCATAGAAGAGAGGGTTTCGTGATGGTTAGGGCTTTCTATAATGACCTCATGGGCACCTATCCCGTTCATTTTGTCATAGATACCCTCACCCCTTTTATCAAGGTCACCTTCGATTATCAGGGCTGGATATTTGTTGGGAACCACTCGGAGCTGCCAGTTAGGGCCATTGGGGTCATGGGAGGGGCGGCCATAAACCAGAACTTCTGGCGGGGTGGTATTCTCATGGCCTGGACAAAGAGGGCAAAATCCCCCCTTGGTTATGTCCTTTTCAGTGACAAAATCGTAGGGTCTTTTCCCTCTTTCCGAGGCGATTATTACCCATCTTCCAATAATGGGGTCTCTTCTTAATTCTGGCATCAAACAACAAGGGTTAGAGTCCCTTGACTTTTTCCTCCTTCTCTTGTCTGGATTTGCATTCTATGCACATGGTGGTCACCGGTCTGGCCTCCAGGCGCTTTATTCCAATCTCCTCGCCGCATTCCTCGCATATTCCATATGTGCCTTCATCTATGCGTTCAAGGGCAGTTTTGATCTTTTTTATTAATTTTCTTTCTCTGTCCCTTATTCTCAGCTCAAAGCTCCTGTCTGATTCAAGGGTGGCCCTGTCTGCAGGATCAGCCACCTTACTATCCGTGGCTGTCATTTCCTCCAGGGTCCTGTCTGCCTCGTTTAGTAGTTCGTTTAGTTTATCCTGGAGAAGTTTTCTGAAGTATTCAAGCTGGGTCTGATCCATTTAAATCCTCCTCAATGTAAAACAACTTCCAAAAAAGGAGTCTGGGGGAGTTCCGCGGATTCTGTGCAAAGGGTTACTCTTCCCTGATCCATTGTCCACTTTTCCCGCCTGTTTTTTTTAGAAGCTTTATCTCTCTTATTTCTATACCTTTTTCAAGCCCTTTACACATGTCGTAAATGGTAAGGGCTGCCACTGAAGCAGCTGTCATGGCTTCCATCTCCACGCCAGTCTTAGCATAGATGGATGCGGTAGCCGTAATCCTCACACCCGGAATATCATCTGCCAGTTCAAAATCAATACCTACAAATTCCACAGGGAGGGGATGGCAAAGGGGAATGAGGTTTCCTACCTGCTTGGCAGCCAAGATGCCCGCAATTCTGGCCGTGCTAAAGACGTCACCCTTGGGGATATCCCTTTCAACAAGACGGTTAAAGGTATCCCTGCTAACCTTGACAAGACCACAGGCCACTGCAGTTCTCTTGGTAGGCTGTTTGGCTGAAACGTCAACCATGGTGGCCCTGCCTTTTTCATCCAGGTGGGTAAAGTCTTTTTTCATGGCCCTTTAATTGAATTCAACCTTTTTGAATATCTTTTTGAAAAATCCACCCTTTTCCTTCTGCTTTTCTATTTCCAGGAATTCTTCAAGCAGTTCCCTCTGCCTGTCCGTCAGGTCTGAAGGGATTTTTATCCTTATTTTAATCAACTGATCCCCAGGTGAAAATCCACGAAGGTCCGGGAAGCCCTTGCCTTTGAGCTTGAAAATTGCACCCGGCTGGGTGCCAGCCGGTATTTTTATCTGCTCTGTACCTTCCAGTGTGGGGACATTAATAACCTGGCCAAGGCAGGCCTCAATGGCAGTGATTTCTACCTCGCAGTACAGGTCATTGCCTTTTCTCTGGAAGTATTCGTGGGGTTCAACGTGTATGACTATAAAAAGGTCACCCCTTTGTCCGCCTCTGGTGCCTGCTTCTCCTTCGTTTCTAAGTCTCAGCCTTGAACCGGTATCAACCCCGGCTGGGACCTTTATCTTTACCTTTCGATACTGTGGAGTCCTGCCCTTGCCATTACATGATGGACAGGGTTTGGTGAATATGGTTCCCTGGCCGTTACAGTTGGGACAAGTGGTTGAGACCTGAAAAAATCCTTCCGAGCGGATGACCTGACCGCGTCCGTGGCAAGTGGGACAGGTTACTATCTGGTTGTCAGACTCGGCCCCGGTACCAGAGCATCTGGAACAGGTTTCAAGGCGCTGGATTTCAATCTCTTTTTCAACGCCTTTTGCCGCTTCCATAAAAGAGATTGTCAAATCATATCTAAGATCCGAGCCCCTTTGGGGTCCATGGCTTGAGCGGTTCCTGCTTCTTCCGGTAGAAAACCCAAAAAAGTCCTCAAAGATGTCGTTGAAGGCACTGAATATGTCATCCGTATGGGTAAATCCACTAAAGCCGTTATTGGATATCCCCTGATGTCCGTAGGCATCATAAAGGCGCCTTTTTTCAGGATCTTTTAAAACCTCGTAGGCCTCGGCCGCCTCTTTGAATTTCTCTTCTGCCTCCTTGTCCCCCGGGTTTCTGTCCGGGTGATACTTGAGGGCAAGTCTCCTGTATGCCTTTTTTATCTCCTCAATTGATGCAGTCTTGGCTACCCCTAAGACTTCGTAGTAGTCCCGCTTCATGGTCATTTTTCGCTATTGTCCATCTCCATTCGAAGGGCTTCCATTATACGTTTTTCCTCTGCCTCTTTTGCAAGCTCTTCCAGATTCTCAAAGGTTACCTTGCCGGCAGCTATCTCCCTGAGAGCCGTTATAATTTCCTTGTTGGTACTTTTAACCAGGGGCTGCGCCCCTTTCCTGAGCTGTTTGACCCGTTCCACTGCCAGATGAACTATTAGAAACCGGTCGGGTATCTGTTTGAGGCAGTCTTCTACAGTGACTCTTGCCATTTTTCCCTCCGTGGTAAAAAATTATGGAAACACTAAATATATAATGCTTTTGGTGTCTCGTGCAATCTTTATGTTGTGGGACACATACTGGCTATTTTTCTTATCGGTAGATGTGCCATTTGATATCTGTAACATATCAAATTGGCTTCTTCGTCCAATTTCCCGGAGGATATGACAGCTTTTGCCATATTACGAATCCAGACATAAGTACCCTTCCAAGTCTAGGTTTGGATAGCAGGCTTAGGGATGTCAGGCGGAGAATAGGGGTAAGTGGGTGGGAATTATAATTATAAATTGCGTTTTTCCAGGTCGGCTTTTTACGAGAATCTCTCCCTCATGGGCCTCTATGAATGATTTGGCTATGGCAAGCCCAAGGCCCGTACCTCTTGGTCCTTTTTTTGTGAAAAATGGCCTGAATATCTCTTCGAGTTCTCCTTCGGGTATCCCCCCACCATCGTCTTCAATGGATATTTGAACCTTTCTATCATTTGTGTTGAGGCATACCCTAATTTGCCCTCCCGCTCCAACGGCATCTAGAGCATTTATCAGAATGTTCAAAATGGCCTGATTTATTAACTCCTTGTCTCCCATTATGAAGCAGTCGCTGTCTGGAATTTCTGTCTTGATGGAGACCCCCTTTTTATCTATAAGTTTCAATGAGCTGCAAAGGGCCTGTATTAATTCTTTGAGGTTAAGCCTTGTCAAAATGACCTCTGGCTTTTTGGAAAACAGGGAGACGTTTTGCGTGAAACGCTTGAGGCTCCCAAGGTTCTCATCAAAGGTCTCTATGGCCTTTTCACCTTCTTCTGTCAGCCTTTCTTGGGATAGCTGGTATTTTATTAGCCCGAATCTATTCAGGGTATTTCCAACTTCGTGAAGGAGCATTGCCGAAAGTTCACCAAGTACTGCCAGATTCTTTAGCTGTACCTTGTCGGTTGCCTTGTCAATCTGCTCCGAGATGTATTTTTTAAGGGATTCAGCCATGTGGTTAAAGGTGTTAGCCAGTTCTTCTATTTCATCACCGGTTTTGAGCCTGATCCTGGTATCCAACTGGCCCCTGGCGAATCTTTGAACCTCGTTTTTCAGCCTCAAGATTGGGTCCACAACCATTTTGCCTACCATGAGACTGCCAAACAGTACGGACATGGCAAGCGCCCCTATACATATCCCCAGGGCATATAGTTGCAGACTCAAGATTTTTTTATCAATGCTTTGTCGAGAAAGGAATAATTGGACCTCACCAATGGTCTCTATGGCCTTTTCAGGAGATATGTTGTAGATGCCCTCTATGTCGTCCGATGTGTCGCGCAAGATGGTTACCGGACATGATATCGTTTCTATTTCCCCTGGTTTTTCAGTTGAGCAAGAGGCCAGGACGTTATTGTTTGCATCAACTATTTTTACTCCTGAGATTCCAGGCTTTTTCAGCATGTGTCTGCACTGTTCCTTGAGCTTTTCCCGGTTTCCACTAAGAATGGGAAGTTTCACCGTACTTGCGAAAAAATGGGCGATGGCATCTGCCTTGGCCACGAATTCGGATTCAAGCATGGATGTGGCCTTGATGGTATACAGGGTCCCTATGGCCACGACCATGAGAAATTCAAGAAAAACGA